>Ga0055474_10000091_pt1 | contig 18649 bp, 13 predicted proteins | sample Muzzi_PWA_D1_FD_57680 | JGI IMG/M metagenome (GOLD analysis project Ga0055474, IMG submission 57680) | Wetland microbial communities from San Francisco Bay, California, USA, that impact long-term carbon sequestration - Muzzi_PWA_D1 | ecosystem: Environmental > Aquatic > Marine > Wetlands ... | reverse complement strand
GATCTGGCTGAAAAGGCCCGCTCGGAGCGCGGCGCGAGTTTTGCCACGGGCTGCTAGGATCCGGCGCAGCCATGCCGGAATCCAACCCTTCCCCACCGCTGCGCTCCGCCCGCAAGATCGGCTTGCTGACCTCGCTCTATTTCTCCCAGGGATTGCCCTACGGCTTCTTCTCCGACGCCTTGCCCGCGCTGCTGCGGCTGCGGGGGATGTCCCTGCCGGAAATCGGCCTGACCAACCTGCTGTCCTTGCCGTGGGCGCTCAAGTTTCTGTGGGCGCCACTGGTGGATCGCTTCGGGTTCCGCCGCCTGGGCCGACGGCGCAGCTGGATCCTGCCGTTGCAGGCCATCGCGGTTTTGACCCTGGTGGCCTTGAGCGGCCTGGATCTGACCACCCAACTGGGTCTGGTGCTGGCCACCATGCTGGTGCTCAACCTGCTGGCGGCGACCCAGGACATCGCCACCGACGGGCTGGCGGTGGCCATTCTGGACGACCGGGAACGGGGGTGGGGCAACGGGGTGCAGGTGGCGGCCTACCGGGTGGGGATGATCTTTGGCGGCGGGGTGCTGCTGAAGTTGATCGGTGGCTTCGGTTGGCGGGGCACCTTCCTGATCATGGCGGGCCTCCTGGCGCTGGCCACGCTGCCCATTCTGCTGTACCCGGAAGGTCGCAAGAGTGCGGGGCAAGGCCGATGGAGCCGGGAGGTCGAGGCGAACCTGCCGCCGCTGCACTGGCGGGACTTCACGGCGTTCCTGCTGCGCCCGGGGATCCTGCCGTGGTTGTGCCTGCTGGTGCTGTTCAAGGGGGGCGATGCCATCGCCACCGGCATCGGCAAGCCTTTCCTGGTGGATCTGGGGCTGACCCGCGACGCCATCGGTAGCCTGAGCGCCTACGGCACCCTGCCCGCGGGTCTGGTCGGGGCGTTGATCGGCGGCTGGGGGGTGGGGCGTTTCGGTCGGCGGCGGGCGTTGATCGGCTTCGGCATCTTCCAGGGGCTGGCGGTGGCCGCCTACATGCTGCCCGCCCTGGGGCTCTACACCACCGGCACCCTTTACGCCACGGCCATCGTGGACTACGCCGCCGGGGGCATGGCGACGGCGGTGCTGTTCACCATGATGATGGATGTCTGCCGCCCGGGCACCGAGGGCAGCGACTACACCCTACAAGCCAGCATCACCATGACCGCCCCGATCCTGGCTCGCTCCCTGAGCGGCTTCGTGGCGGAGCATCTGGGCTACACGGCGACCTTCCTGCTGTCTTCCACCTTGAGCCTCGGCGGGGTGGCGCTGGCGGCGGTGCTGCTGGCCAACGCGGCGTTCCGCCGACGGCTGCTGGCCGCCGACGGAACGGAGTGGTGAGGGTCCGGGTACGGAAAGGGACGGGAGGGGGCTTCCCCCTCGCCCTTTGAGAGAGGGGGACCGAGGGGCTGAGGGTCCGAGCGGTCAAGGCAAGGCAGGGCGGCCACGGGGGGCCGCCCCTACAACCCGCCCAAACCGTGTGGCACGGTGGCCCGCGCAGACCGATCAGCGCGGCGCCAGCGACGCCGCCCGGCCCATCAGCGAGACCAGATCCGCGACATCGCGGTCGCCGGAGAACTCTGCCGAGAGCGACTGGGTGCGGCGGAAGACCTCGTCGAGATCGCCCTCCCGGGCCCAGTAGCTGCCCTTCAAGATCTCGCCGAATTCCGCCACCAGGGAGGTCAGCCGCAGGGCCGCGGAAGCTCGCTCCCAGCGCGAGGCGAAATCCCCCAGAGTGACGCTGCGGCGGACCTCCTCGAAGCGCTCGGTCTGGTGGGAGCGGTAGCGCACGTGCAGGGTCGCGACCTCCTGGCGACCGTCGCCGGGCTCGTAGCCCTGGGCGAGCTTCACCTCATAGAGGGCGGTGACATTGTGCCCGGCACCGATCTCCCCGGCATCGACGGTGTCGTCGCGGAACCGCTCATCGGCGATGTCGCGGTTCTCATAGCCGATCAGGCGGTAGCGCTCCACCACCCGGGGGTTGAAATCCACCTGCGCCCGGGCCTCCGAGGCGATGGTCTGGAGGGTGCCGGTGAGCTCCTCCACCAGGATGCGGTGGGCTTCGTCGAGGGTGTCGATGTAGGCGTAGCGCCCGTCCCCCTGATCCGCCAGCTGCTCCATCAGGGTGTCGTTGTAGTTGCCCATGCCGAAGCCCAGGGTGGTCAGTTCGATCCCCTGCTCGGTCCCCCGCTGGATGCGCCGCAGGATGGAGTCCGGGCCGGTGTTGCCGACGTTGGCGACCCCATCGGAGCACAGGATGACCCGGTTGAGGATCCCCCGTTCCGCGTTGCGGGAGGCGATCTCATAGCCCAGCACCAGCCCCTCTTCGGCGTTGGTGGCCCCTTCCGGTTGCAGCCGGTCGATGGCCTGGCGGATCGCCACCTTGTCGCTGGTGGGGGGCAGCAGGACCCGCCCCTGGCTACCGAAGACCACCAGCGCCACCTGATCGTCGCGCCGCAGCTGGGACAGAAGCAGACCCAAGGACTGCTTCACCAGCCCCAGGCGATCCTCCCGGCCCATGGAGCCGGAGACATCGACCACGAAGGTCAGCAAGGCCGGCTTGCGGGCGGCGGCGCTCACCTCCCGACCCTGGACGGCAAAGCGCAGCAGATGGTAGCGCTCGCCGTGGGCGAAGGGGGAGGGGGCTCCCTCGGCGTAGAGGGCGAAATCTCCCCGCCGGGGGGGCCGGTCGCCGTAGTCGAAGTAGTTGATCATCTCCTCTACCCGCACGGCGTCGTGGGGCGGCAGATGACCGTCGGACAGGTAGCGACGGATGACCGTGTAGGCGCCGGTATCGACATCGAAGCCGAAGGTGGAGAGGCGATCATCCTCGGTATCGATGAAGGGGTTGGTGCCCGCACCCTCGAAGAAGACATCGCCGTAGGGCTGGTCGTTGGGCTCGGCGGTGCCGCCGGTGGAGGGCGGAGCCGGGGGCGGTGGTACCGGCATCGATTCCACCGGCGACAGCTGCCGCATGGGTTCCTCGGCCAACGACTCCTGTGTTCGGGCTGGCGGCGGGGCGTTGACCCGCTTCGGCTGCGGGACTTCATCCTTCGCGCGGACGGAATTCCGCGACGCGGAAGCCTGCCCTTCCAACTCTTTGAGCTTCTTTTCTATCTCCACCCGCTCGCGCCGGAGATCGCTGTACTCCTCATTGCCGGAGAAACGCTCCGTGTCGGCGTTCTGGGAGTACTCCGCGGCCACCCCGTCGCGGTTCCCACCAACCAAAGTGCCGTGCTGATCTCCGGGGCCGCTATCGGGCCGACGGGCCTCTTGCACCTCCGGTAGAGCAAAGACGACGTCCATATCGTTCAGTTCGCTCACAGCTTCTGGCTCGCCCGGGGATGGATCGGGAATCGGCACCCTGCGAGATAGGCGGTACGAAGCCACTGGCGCCGGAACCTGCGGCGCCGGGGCCTCTTCCTGGTCCACCTTCCCGGCGGATGCGGCCTCGCCCGGGGCGACTGGCGAATCGGCCACCGAGGACTCCGAGACCACCGGGGCGGATGGGGTCCCGCGCCCCGCCTGGCCTACAACCTCCTCCCGGGGCTCAGCGGGCGGACGCTCCGTGGACAGACTCTCCACCGGGGATTGCGCCGTCTCCATCGTCCGCAGGGCGAGCCAGCCACCGGTGACCGCCAGCGCCGCCACCGCAGCGGCGGCGAACCAGCGACGCTGGTGGGGGAACCGGCGCGGTGCGATCCACACCTCCTGTTCCGGGGGAAAAAGATCCCCGGGGATCTCCCCCTGGATCCGTGCCAGGAGATCCGCCGGGGGCTCCGGCGCTTCGATCCCGCGCACCGCATCCAGTTGACGGGTGACTTCCTCTTCGTTCCATTGGCGTTGTGGATGACTCATCGCGCTTCCTCCTGGAGGGTGGCGGCCAGCAATTGGGACGCCTTACGGAGCCGTTTGCGCACGGCGGTGGGAGTGATGCCTTCGGTTCGAGCGATGTCGCGGGCGCTCTGGTCCCCCCAGTAGCGGGCGGTGACCGTGAAGCGCAACTCGTCCGGCAGGTCGAGGACCGCGCGCCGCAAGCGGGTGGTCCGGCGGCGGGCGTCGAGACGCTCCTCGCCGGTGGCCGCGGGGGTGGAGGATGCGGGATCCGGTGGGTCGGCCCCGGCGTCGATCTCTTCTGCCAGTGGCACGAAGGGCCGGGGTCTTCGTAGGTGGTTGAGAAACGTGGTGTAGGCGATGCGGTAGAGCCAGGTTGAGAAGCGGGCCTTGCCGCGGAAACTTTCGAGGGCGCTCCACGCCCGTCGGTAAGTCTCCTGGGTCAGTTCCGCCGCCAGCTCCCCGTCGCCGCCGCAGAGGCGATAGAGCGCCCCATGGACGCCGCGGTAGGTTTGTTCCGCCAGCGTCTCCGCGGCCCGCCGGGAGCCAGCCAACAGGGCCGCTACCAGGTCGCCGTCGTCGATCCTGACGCCGCGTGGGGCGCCGTCCGTTTGCTGCTCGATGGTCAAGACTTGTTGCATTGTACTTGTCCCCCTAATGTCTCTTAAGACACAGCAGGGACAAGAACCGGAACCGACCAGGAACCCTGGAACGCTGGTTTACTGCAAATCCCCCGGCAGACGCGGCGAAGAGAGCAACGCCCCGAAGACCTGCCAGCGGCGCTCCGGCTGGTCCGGGGTGCCGCCCTGGGCTTCGACGTAGGCGCGCACCAGATCCAGCCCCAGGTTGTAGTTGATGACGTAGCTGCGGTAGGTGTCGATGAACTTCACTCGCTGGGCCGCCCGCTCCGGGCTCGACAGGGCGTAGCGCACCAGCCAGGCGGCGGCTTCCTCGGCGGTGATCTCGCCGTTCAGATAGCGGCGAGCGGCCTCGTTGGAACCGTAACTCATCCCCTGGACGATGTCCTGGACGCGGTAGTACGCCGCCGCCGTGGCCGGATCGAGGCCCGCCAGGGGGAAGAGGACATCGCGCTCGAAGCGCACCCGTTCCTCCCCGGGGAAGGCCATCTCGATGCCGAAGTTGGCGCTCCCCTCGGCGATCAGCGATTGGGGACTGAACAGGGGGTACACGGACATCTCCACCCAGCCCCGATCCCGCACCAGATTCTTCTCCAGCAGGGCGTTGTAGGTGTGATGCCCGGGATAGCCCTCATGGCACGCCAGATCGATGGCCCGATCGATGAAGATGGGCAGATCCGTGTTGACCTGGATCAGGCTGCGGTACTCCCCCTGGTACCAGTTGTAACCACTCCACGGCTTGTCCGTGACGTATTCCACAGTGAAGCTCTCGGTCTCCGGCAGGGTCAGATGGACGACGGTGCGCTCGCGGCAGGCGTCGATGGCGGCCCGGAAGACGGCATCGAGTTTTTCCGCTGGAATGACGAAGCCCTGGCGGAAGGTCTCCAGCCGCTCCGCCAGGGTTCCGTCGCCGGGCAGGATCGCCTCCAGTTCTTCCTGGGCCGCCTCGAAGTGGGCCTCCGGCACGACGGGAACCTCGACCCCGTAGAGCGCCTTCGCCTCCTCTTCGAAGGACAGCGTCGCGCCCTGGAGGATCTCCCCGTAGGCGGCCAGGGCTTGCAGCTGCTGCACCAGATAGCTGTGGCGCAGGCGCAGCATCTCTTCGTCGTCGGACCCCTCCGGGCCAGGGGCCACCGCCGCCAGCGCCGCCAGCTGGGTCGCCGCCCGCTCGGCGATCTGCTCCAGGGTCAACGCCGCCTCGGTCATCTCCTGGCGCCACTCGGCCGGGCCGTAGTAGGCATCCACATAGCCGCCATCGTGCTCCCCCAGGGCGAGCACCAGCTTGACGTATTGCGGGGCGACGGCATCCATCACCGCCTCCGCCTCCGTGATCGTGCCGGAGTCTCCAGAGCCGCCAGGTTCCGGCGGCGACTCCGCACCCCGGTCCGAGGAAGGCCCGCAGGCGAGGCCCAGCAAGGCAAAAGAGAGGCAACAGACGATACGGCAACGGCGATGGAGCATGGGGAGGGTCCTTTCATGGGCAGGGTTCCGCGCTCTGGCCTTCCGGGAAGCCACAGCCCGCTGCCCGGGGTTTGGCGGCTTTCCACACAACAATGGCATGAATCTGACACGCGCGCATGATAGAAAGAGGATAACGTTTCCCACCCCCCGGCGGAAGCTGGAGTCCGCTCGAAACCCCGTTTGGGGTCCGCGTCAGGGTTCTTTTTTCTAGTCCCTGGCGTAGACTACGGTGGAAATGAGTTCCCTTGCCCTGGGAAACTGCTAGACTCCCGACAGGCAAGGAACCATTATTAACGTCGCAGTCGCGCAAAATAGTGGGCTGCGCAACGAAGGGAGGGCATCATAGCCAAGAGAGATCCTGAGCCGCGGGTAAACCGTCGGATCCGCAAAAGTCCCGTTCGCCTGATCGAGGCGGATGGCAGTCAAATCGGTATCGTTCCCCTGGAGGAGGCGCGGCGGCGCGCCCAGGAGTCCGGGCTGGACATGGTGGAAGTGGGGCCGATGGCCGATCCGCCGGTGGTCCGCATCATGGACTGGGGACGGACCAAGTTCGAGAAGGAAAAGCGCGCCAAGGAATCGAAGAAGAAGGCGGCGGTGATCGAGATCAAGGAAGTCAAATTCCGCCCGACCATCGATGACCACGACTTCGACATCAAGGCCAATCGCGCCCGCCGCTTCCTGGAGAAGGGCAAGAAGGTCAAGATCACGGTCTTTTTCCGCCTGCGCCAGCTCCGTCGACCGGAACTTGGGACGAAGATTCTCGATACTTTGACCGAAAAGCTACAGGATGTCGCCATCATCGAGTCCCGGACTCGATTGGAAGGGCGGCAGATGGTCATGATGCTCTCGCCAGAAGCGCCGAAATAGCGACGTTTTCCTCTGGGGTCCCCGGGGATCACCGGGGGTCCCGCGAGAACCGGCAGGGCGTCGGCGAGAGTCGGCGCCCGTTCGGTATTGCCCATCCCACCGGTCACCGACCCAATTCGCTCACCACCTACCACCGGCGCGATGCCCGGAGGGTCCGATCAATCGCTCCGGCGACCGCCACGGGGACGGCCCTGGATCAGGCAGCCGATGGCGGTCAGCGCCAGGGCCAGGATGCCCTCCACCTTGGGATCGAGGGCGACCAGCTCCAGCAGCAAGGTGGCCCCCAGCAAAGCGGTGAGCACCACCAGGGCGACCTGGAACAGGAGACCCGCGAAGATCGCTCCCAGGACGCCCCCCACGAGAAATACCGCCCACTCCCACCCCCCCACCGCCATCGCGGTGTTCACCGCCAGCCACAACGCTCCCAGGCCCCCGGCGAGAAAACCCGCCACGCCAATGGCGATCTTCTGCACAAAAACGGCCAGGAGAATACCCACCAGACCACAAGCCCCGGCGATGACCAACCCGATCAGGGGGTCCGCCGCCTGCTGCACCATGGGCAAGCGACCGGCGAGGTGCCATCCGGCGAGAAAGCCGAAGGCTCCCAGGGCGAGCCAGAAGATCTTGCGTCCCATCACCAGCAGGGCCAGACCGATCCCGAGCAGAAGGATCGTGGCCAGAGGTTCGGGGGTGGGCGGAATGGGTAGTTCGAGCATGGGGTTATTGTAACTGGGTCCAGAACCTTGCCAGGCCGCTTATCGTACAACAGTCCTACACTGTACCGTGCGACCCACAGGCCGCGGCGCTTCTTGGAGGACACGCTGATGAACCCACTCGCGAAGACCCATTTTTCACAGAGTCTCATCCTGCTCTCGGGGTGCGCCCTGTCGCTGCTGACCGGCTGCGCCGCCAGCACGGCGGTGTCCTACTCCTGGGATCCGATGGCCGAAATCGTCCGGGCTCGCGGTCTGGATCCGGAAGAGGTCCTGGCACCGTTCCAGACGACCCCCGAGATGGAAGCGTGGCTCGCCGAGGCGGTGCCGGAGGGCACCCCCCACGAAGCCCGAACCTCCACCTTGCTCCACAGCCTGATCAGCAAGCGGGGCCTTCAGCTCGCCTACGCCTCCGGTTTCACCGGCACCGTGGGAGAGGTCTTCGAATCCCGCAAGGCCAACTGCCTCGGCTTTACCCATCTCTTCGTGGCCCTGGCCCGACAGTTGGGCGAGCCGGTGTACTACCTGAAGATCGATGACATTTACTCCTACACCCAAGAGGGGGATCTGGTGATCAGCTCCGGCCATGTCACCGCCGCCTCCGGCTTCGGCGGCGACCACCGAATCCTGGAGTTCAGCGACCTTGATGTGGACTACCGGCAGGTGCAGCCGATCCCCGACCTGACCGCCATCGCTCTCTACTATTCCAACCGAGCCGGAGAATTGCTGCGCACCAGCCGCGCGGGCGAAGCGCTCCACTACGCGGACATCGCCGTCAAGCTGGAGCCGGAACTCCTGGATGGTTGGATCAACCTGGGGGTGATCCGTCGCCGACTGGGGGATCTGGAGGGAGCCGAGGTCGCCTATCGACGGGCTCTCGAAGCCGACCCGGAAGCGCCCGTGACCTACCAGAACCTCGCCGCCCTCTACAGCCACCAGGGGAACCACCAGGCGGCCCGGGAAGTCCTGGCCCTCGCGGACCAGCGGAACAACAAGAACCCCTTCACGTACCTCGACCTGGGGGACTTCAGCCTGCGCCAGGGCGACCTGGAGTCGGCGGAGCGCTTCTACCGCCAGGCTCTGCGCCTGGATCCCCAACTGGTCGAGGCCCACGCCGCCATGGGGCTCTGCGCCATCGAAGCGGGCGAGATGAACGTTGCCCGCCGCAGCCTGCGCAAGGCCCGCCGCATCGATCCTGAGAACGCCTGGGTCTCCCGGCTGGAGCGGCGTCTGCACGTGCAGACCGCGATGCATTAGCCGCGCCCCTCGGACAGGAGGCGTCGAAAAAACGGCGAGGGAACGGAGACGGGAAGAGGGCCGCGACCGGCGGCGAGAGAGGGGGCGGCCACCGCTGGCCGCCCCTTTTGCTGTCTAGAAGTGGAACCGCAGCTGGCCGGTCAGCTTCCGGCTAATGATGTCGCCGAAGACGTGCTGCTGCACCTCCTCGTCGAAGATGTTGCTGCCGATCAACGACAGCGTCACCTTGTCATTCCACAGGTGCACCCCCAGCGACAGGTTGACCATGGTGTAGGCATCCGTGGGACCGGCGAAGCGCGCGTCCAGGACATCGGTCCAGATGGCGCTATCGGCATAGTTCACCGTGACATCCGCGAAATACTTCTCGCCATTGTAGGCGACCCCACCATTCAGACGGTTCTCCGGCGGAATGTTGGTCTGGTCCAGGGGAATCCCGGTCACGTCCGGCTCTTCCTGGTAGGAATAGTTGAAGAAGTACCGCCAGGAGTAGGTGGGCCGGAAGTCGAGGGAGAATTCCAACCCCTGGTTGACGATCTCACCGATGTTGCGGTAGCTGAAGACCGAAGGCAGGGCTCCCGCCAGCGGTGGGAAGTCCAGGAAGATCGGCGGCAACGGCCAGCCCAGGGGCGGGTTGGCGGAATTGTAGGTGGCGGCGGTGAAGAAGTCCGTCGCGTCCTCCAACTCGTTGCGGTAGATCGATACCGTCACCGTGGTCCGGCCCTCGTTGAAGGAACCCACCCAACCCAGCTCGTAGGCCGTCAGGCTCTCCTCCTGGAGCTGCGGGTTGCCCACCGCCAGGGAGCCGAAGACGAAGGGCCCGGTGGGCAGCGGTACGACGTTGACGATGGCCGTCTGGAGGAAGTTCTCCACCAGCGACGGCGCCCGGAAGGCCTCGTTGTAGGAGATCCGGAAGGTGTGGTTCGGCTTCGGCGTGTAGGCCAGGCTGGTGCGCGGCGAGAAGACCGACTCGATGGGATCGATGTCGTCCCAGCGGGCACCGATCAGCCAACGCCATTTATCGCCCAGGAGGATCTCATCCTGCAAGAAGGCCCCCAACTCGTTGCGGCTCGTCTCGCCCGGGGCGATGGACAGGTCGAAATCCAGCTTCCGCACCGTGGCGCCGTAGGTCAGGATATTGCTGCCCTTCACCACGTTGGTGTTGCTGAAGTCCAGGTTGTAGGTGTCGCTCTGGAAGGCAAAATCCAACGGGCTTCCATCAAGCCCCCGGGTCAGCAGGTTGGTGGCGTTGCCATCCAACAGGTTGGCGAAGAAGGAGACCCGCAGCGCCCGCCGCAGCCAGGTGGCCTTGGCGTAGGAGAGGTTCGACGAGCTATCGACATCGAAGGGACCGATGCCGGAGTGGACAATGCCATCGGTGCCCGCGTAGCCCGCGCCGAAAGACAGGGTCGATTGATCGGAAAGATCCCGGTCGTAGCGCAGGTCGACCTTGGGCTGCTCCGTGCCACCGTTCTCAAAGGGCGGATACGGGGTGTTGAACTCGTTGTCGATCGTCCCGGTGGGGCGATCGTAAGGGTCCTGCTCGTACCAGCTGCCGGAGATCTTGAAACCCCAATCATCCCCCGCGATGCCGTGAATCACACTGGCGAAGGCCGTGTCCAATTCACCGGCCCCCAGGGCGATCGAGGTGCCCACCGATTCCTTGGGACTTTTGGTGATCAGGTTGACCACGCCCCCCAGGGCATTGGCCCCCCAAACGGCGCTGGCCGGACCGCGCAGTACCTCCACCTGTTTGATCTCGCTGAAATCCACCGGCAGCAAGTCCCACATGACGAAGCCGAAGAAATCCAGATAGACGGTGCGACCGTCCAGCAGGACCAACTGGCTGTTGGAAAGGCTGCTGGTGGCGCCACGACCGGCGATCTGGACATCCCGCGCGCTCATCTGGGAAACGTTTAAACCCGGCACGTTGCGCAGCACGTCGCCGAAATCATCGGCGGGCAGCGTTTCCAATTCGTGGGCACCGATGACGGTCATCGCTGCCGGGACTTCTTGCAGGCGCTGTTCCGTGCGCGAGGCGGTCACCACGATCACGTCTTCCACCTGGTATTCGCCGCTGCTCTCCTGCGGCGGATCGCTCGGATTCTGACTCGGGTCCGGATCCTGCGCCTGCGCCGCGCTGGCGACGAGCAAGATCAACACTCCCAATCCGAAGAGCTTGGAAAGGCCGGTCATGGCTCTCCTCCTCCTTACAAAATTGTCTGTAAATACGGTTGAAACAATGCTCGGATGCTAGCACAGACCGGGAGCAGCAGGCTCCCGGTCCGCGCCGCGCCGAACGCTAACTCCCGCCCGGTACCAGCCGTAACTGCTGCACCGAGGCCCCGGGCAGGAACGGCGTGGGCTCCCCTTGCACCCAGGCGCGGTGGCCGTCCCGGTAATGCGGCGACTGGGGGTGACCGCTCTGGCCGCCGGGCATGTGGAAAATCGAGTCTTCCTCGCGACCGAGGGAAACCACCATGCGTTCGGAAGCACCGAAGGAAGGGTGTTGCACCCGCGGCATGTAGCTGTCCCCGGGGAGCTGGTCCCGGGGCATGTCCAGCCAGCCGGAAAGCTGCGGCACCGCGCGGCTCAACGGGTGGCGGATGGCCGCGGTATTGCGGACTCCATAGGGCACCTGTTCCAGGGGCCGCTCACCCTGGGTGAAGATCCGTATCGTGTCGTCGAAGACCGCCTGGAATTGTTCATCCCAGGTGGCGTATTTCGGGTCCAGAAGGTGGGGTGGTTGCTGGCTGACCACCTCCCACAGAGGGGTCTCATAGCGGAAGAACTCCCGGATGTAATGGAAGTCCTTATCCTGTTGCCGCACCTCCGCGATCACCGCGTCCCCCACCACGTCCAGGAGGAGAATCCGGTAGCCTCGCACCAGACGGTAGCCGACGGAATCCACCGCCGCCCGACCGTCCCACTCCTCCACCAGACGGCGCGCCGTGGCGCGCGTCGCGTCCCCCTCGATCGCTTCCGGGGTCAACACATTCTGGAGCAGGAAATCCCGCCAATGTTCGTAGAACAGCCCCCGGTCGTCCAGCTGTAGGGCCAGCATGTCCTGGACCGTGGCCTTCTCCAGGGCGAACAAGCCGTCGCGGATCTGCCGGGCTCGGGGACCGGGACCATAGGTGCCATCGCCCACCAGTTGGAGGGCCTCGCCATCCACCACGCGGTTGTTGGCGCTCCACAGGTAGCCACTCTCCGGATCGATGATCCGGGGAATCTCCTCCGACGGGATGAGCCCCTCCCAGCCCCGGGTGCCATCCGCCCAGCTGGTGGGCACACGACCCGAGAGTCCCCCAAAGCGCTTCGGCACGGGACCGGCCAACGTCCAGGCGATTCTTCCGCTGCGATCCCCGAAGACGACATTCTGCGCCGGTACGCCCGCCCGGGTGGCGATCTCGACCCCCTCATCCACGGTCCGTGCCTCTTCCATGGCCAGGAGTTCCAGATTCAGCCCCTGGGGATGGTGCGCCACCCACGCCAGGGCCACGCGACGACCGCGGTTGTCCTTGCGCAGCACCGGCCCCCAAATCGTCTCCAGCACTTCCAGGGTCTGGGGGGGGGCCCCCTTGATGCGCAGGGTCTCCTGGTGGCGAACGAACTCCTGGGGTCCCTCGGGGGTCAAATACCCTCCCTCGGGATTGGCGGGATCGGGCTCCAGGATCACCACGTCGCTGGTGTTGACCTGGGAATTGGTGAAGCCCCAGGCGAGATCACCGTTGCTCCCCACCACCACCAGCGGCGCGCCGGGCAAGGTGGCGCCAGTGATGCGCCGCTCACCCTCCGGGGTCGGGTACACCAGGGAGGCCCGGTACCAGATGTTGGGCACCTGGAGCCCCAGATGCATGTCGTTGGCCACCAACGCGCCACCATCGGCGGTGTGGGTTCCCGCCACCGCCCAGTTGTTGCTCCCCGCGGGCTCGATCAACTGGGGAATCTCCCGGGGGGAAGGCCCGTCAAGGCTAGCCTTCTGCGTGGCCTCGGCCCGTTGGCGCAGATCGTAGTCCGCCGCCGAAGGGATCTCCGGGGGCGGGCACGGTTCCCCTTCCAGAGGCGCATCCCAGGGCGTGCACAGCGGGGTCAAGAAGCTGAACATGGTCTCCCCCAGGACCTCCTGGAGCAAGCCCAGGCGGGATTCCCGGACGCCATTCCCGACCTGGAGATCCAGGTACATGGAGTAGACCACCAACAGGGAATCCTCCGGTCGCCACGGCGCGGGCTCGGTGCGCAGGGCGAGATACTCAAAAGGCTTGGCCCCCAGGTCCGCAAGACCAGCGTTGACTCCCGCCGTGTAGCTTTCCAGCAGCGCCCGCTGGGCGGCGGGTAAGCCCGCCAGAACGCCCTCGGCACGGGCCCGGAAACGGTGGTGGCGATTCGCCCGGTCTTGCCCCAGCATCGGGGGGCCGATCAGCTCCGCCAGTTCCCCCGCCGAGTTGCGGCGCAGGAGATCCATCTGGAAGAAACGTTCCTGGGCGTGCAGGAACCCCGTGGCCCGGGCCAGATCGACGCGGTCCGCCCCTCGGATGGTCGGAATGCCCAGGGCATCCCGGTCCACCGTCACCGGCCCCGAGAGTCCCGCCAGGGTGACCTCGCCTTCGCCCCGGGGCAAGCTCGCCTTGAGCTGGCTCTTGACGTAGAAATAGCCCCCAAGCCCCACCACCACCACCACCAAGACGAGGGCCAGCACAATCCTCAGGATCCACTTCAGGGTAGTCTTCATCGCTCACTCTCCTCAAAGTCAGGAAAAATACGATCCGTCGGGACCGGGGTCCAGCCCGGAAAGGTCACGGCCTCCGGGCACGAAATCCGGGATCGCCTCCCAGCCGTGCTCCTCCGGAGTGCCGTCATAACCGAGGGCTCGCCACAATCGAGCACTGAACTCCGGCAGGATGGGCGCCGCCACCTGTGCCAGAACCTTCGCCGCCAGGGCCTCCAAAGCCAGAGCGGTGCGTTGTTCTTCGAATCGAGATTGGATGCCTCGCCAATGGCCTTCCGCGGTGCTGAACTGCTGCGCCGCCCGCACCAGTTCGCCCAGCAGGCGGGTCACGCGCCGGGGCGAAAAGGCCGGTGGGTCGTACGCTTCGGCAGCCTCCGTAACCGTGTCCCGAAGACGCTTGTAGAAGCGCTCCTGGCTGAGGTTCCAACCCCCGGTGCCGGGCAGGATGCCGTCGAAATCCTCCTTCAATCGCCCCCCCAGATCCTTGAGCCAGGCCTCCCAACCCTCCACCAATCCCTGGTATACCGCCGCCTCCAGGGCCTCGCCGGGGAAGCTCCCGGGCTCCGCTTCCGGCGCGTCCCAACAGAGGTAGAAACGCAGCCGCTCCACCGGCAGATCCGTCGCGGGCTGGGCGAAATCGTAGCCTTCGTGAACCACCAGCGCGGCGGGCAGGAGCCCGGCGGGGATCTCTCCCTTCCACGCCGCCGCCAGCGCGGGCAGCAGGACCACCGGCAAGAAAGCCTGGGAGAAGGCGCAGAAATGCACCCCTCGGGCCTCCGCCTCGGCGGCTTCCCGGGGAGCCAACAGATACCCCGCGGCCTCCACGAACCAGGGGCGCAGACGCTGCCCTTCGAAACCGGGAACCGCCGCCTCCATCCCTTGCGGGCCGCCGTGGGTGACGGACACCTCCGGCAGGCCCGCCGTCGAGGAGGCCGCCCACAGGGCGTCGGCGTGGGAACTCATGGCGATCCCCCGCAACGCGTCCCGCACGGCGGAACCCTGGGGGGCGAGGGGGAAGACGAGGCGCTCCTGGGAACGGCGCTCCGGCGTCTTGCCGCACGTCTGGCAGCGGGGGTCCAGCAGATCGGCACCCTCGTGGGGTCGCGCGCAGGTGCGGCAGAAATCGCCGCTGGACCCGGCCTCGCAATGGGGGCACAGGCCCGCGACCCGGTCCCCCACCAGATCTTCCTGGCATTGGGCGCAGTGCAGCAGCACTCCCGTGCGGGGCACCACCGCGCCGCTCTTCACCAGTTCTCTCAACCAACCCTGCACAGCCTCGGAGGACGCCGCTTCCGGGGTCGATGGCACCGCCACCGCACTCCCCCGCGCCCGGGCACAGCGGGCGTAGACATCCGCCCACAGGGCGGCGATATCCACGCTTCCCGCCCCGGCCACCGGCGGCGCCACCGTAATGCGCGTCGGCGCGGCCTCCTGGGGTTGAGTGAGGGCCTCGTTGTAACTCGCCACCTCGTCCAGCCGTTCCCACAGCAGACCATAGAAAATCAGGTCCTCTTCCGGATCCAGGTTCTTCAATTCGTGGGCCGCGAACGGCGGCATGTACACCACATCACCGGGACCCATCTCATGGCTTTCGCCATCCACCGTCATGCGGCCCCGGCCCCGGGCGACGAGGAACGCCTCGTGCTCCTGGTGCTTGTGGTTGCGCGCCGTTTCCCCGGGGCGCACCACGCAGACCGAGGTGTAGAGGGGACATTCCGCGGTCCCCTTCCAAGGTTCCACGCCACGACAGTGGACTTCGTATCCGAGAGACAATCCCGCGGGATCAAGTTTCTGCAGAAACATCCTGCTCACCTAGAAAAGAAAGGATTTATATGAACGGAACCCAATCGGGGTACACACGAACCGATATTCGGCGAACCCTATCATTACAGGGTGCATAAAACCGTCTCGATTTCCCGGAAAACCTGGACCACGGCATCCTCGTGGGTCCCGCATGGTTGCCAGCGGAGGACCACAATCCAGATCCGAGCGGACGAATCGGTGCCCCGCCCCCGAGGGGCCAGCGTCCCCCGCGCCCAGAGGTCGGGACATGCGGGCTACTGCGCGCTGCACAGGCTGGTAGCGGGCGTCAGGCCGGAGGGTGATGGGACGAGGGGTAGCGGCTCGCGGAGAAGGGGGTCCGGGCGGAGACTGTGACCCCGCCCGGAGATGAGAATCTACTGGAAGAGTTGGCCCGGCAGAGCCTCGACACAGCGCACACCACAGTCGGCCTCACAATCAGCCTTACACTGCGCCTTGGTGGTGGCATTGGAGCAACCGGTGGTGCCATTGGGACAGGTCCAGGTACAGCTCTTGGCCACGTCGATGGCATCCGGATCGGCCAGGTCAAAGCCACCGATGGGCGACTGGCTCGGTGGGGCTGGGTGATCATCCGGTCGGGCGGCGATCGCCGTATTCGCCGACAACAGCGTGACGACTCCGAGCACCAGACTCAAGGCAGTGAGGGCAATCAGGAGATTTCTCTTCGTCAACATAGTCTAGACCTCCTCAATAAGGACCGATTCCGTGATTGGAACACCACGATATCCTGAATGGAACAAAACTGTTTGTCAATGCTTACTATGTGAATATTAATATCGCTTACCGACAATAGAGCGCCCGATTATTTCGATCTCAAGAGATCCTTTACCGAAAAGACTAACCACCCGCCCATCGGGCAGTCGTGATGCAGAACCTCTCGACCTGATAGCCCTTCAGGGATACATCGCCCGCCTGATCGTCTGCGGCCAGTGCCCGGCCTCCAGGGGATCGGCGACCCAGGGCAGCGACAGAAAGCGCCCGTCCATGACGCGTTCGGGCCGATGCTCGGTGATGAATTCGAGACCGTCGCGATCCACCTTGTCCTGGGTCCGCGGGGTGGGGCCGAGCCACGCCAGGCTCGCCGGCGCGGCGAGGACCAAGACGGCGAGGGGGCTAAAGGGGCGCATGACGCCTTTATCCTGCGCCTGTTGCGCCCCTTGCCCAGGGTGCGGCCTTCAATGCGCCGAGCGCCAGGCCCGGATGGCCTGGAGGGTCAACGGCCCGCGTTGGGACGGCGGAATCACCGCCGCGTTGATCAGGTCTCCCAGAGCACCCTCGACACAGGCCAGATAGCTTCCCAGGTTGCCCTCCGGGTCGTCGAAGGCACAGGGGATTTCCGGCAGCACGGCGAACTCCCCGGTCCCCAGGAAATAGCGGTTGCGGTGCCCCCCGGGCCAGAGGATATCCACCTGTCCCCGGGCGGCGGCACCCAACCCGAAGGTCAGCACCGGGCTGTCCTGGGACGACATGCTGGAGCCGCCCAGCAGGGGCCGCAGCACGGGAACGCCGCCCCGGGGGGTCACCCGCACCACCGCGCCGAAGGGATCCCGGCTCGCCCGGCCCTCGGGGACCACGCCGACACTACCGATCAGCCGCAGCTGCACGGAACCGTACCCGCTCTCCCCCTGGTTCAACTCCACCGACAGGGAGCCGTTGGGCAGGGAGATCCCCTGCCAGACGTGGGGCTGGACGATCCGCGGCGGCGTCGGGTCGAGGGGGAGGAAGGTATTCAGGATGAAGGCATCGGCGTCAAACTCCCCCCCAAGAGGGGGTAGCAGGGTGAGAGCGAGGGGCTCCGGAAAATCGAAGTTGGCGATCGACACGATGTCGTCGAAGCCGTTGCCGTCCAGATCCCCCACCGCCATCCCTCGCACATTGCGCCGCAGGTGATCGGTGGAACCCGCCAGCGGCGCCGTATCGCGGTGGAACTGGCCCGTGCCGTCGTTGACCAGCACCACCCCTGGCGTCGCCAGCACCAGCACGCCAAAGTCAAAGCCTCCGTGGTAGACGATGTCCACGTCCCCGTCGTTTTCCAGGTCCAGGGCCGAGGTCCCCCAGCCGAAGGGGTTGTGCAGGTGACCATCCGGGGACGTGTCCACGAAGACGCCGTCAGCCCCTTGCAGGAAGGGCCGAGAATCGCGCTGCTCATTGGGTATGAACCCTCCCAGCAGAGCCACCTGGGAATGGTTGGCTACATTGGTGCCGAAGACGTCCAGCTGGCCATTGTGGTCGAAATCCGCCACCGTCAACCCCATCCAATCGCCGTTGGACGCCCCCAGACCTCGAGCCACCGTGACGTTGGTGAAATGGCCCGTGCCGTCATTCTCAAAGAGTTGGAGGAAGCCCCGATCAATGCCACCGTTGACGCTAAACGGGGGCGCTCCATGGTCGTCCGCCTGCATCAGGTCCAGATCGCCGTCCAGATCCAGGTCCACCAGCACGCTGACCCAGGTCACCGTGGCGGCGACCTCCGGAGCCTCTGGCGGCAGGTGCAGGGCCAGAATGCCGGAGGCGGCGGAAATATCCTCAAAGTCCAGGCCCCCAAGATTCCGATACAGTTGGTTGGGCTGGCTGATATCGAACTGCTCCGTAACGATGGCCCGGCGCTCGATGAGGTCGTAGGCGTTGGAGAGGAAGACATCCAGCAAGCCGTCCCCATCCACATCGCCCAGAGCGCAGGAGGTGGAGGAAAAACCCACCCCTTCCAGGGCATTGCCCGTCAACCGCTGGAAAGTACCGCCGCCCAGATTCTCGAACAGTCGGTTGGCGCCGGCGTTGCCCAGCACCAGCAAGTCCGCGTCGCCATCGTTGTCCAGGTCCCCGGCGCAGGCGCCCATGGAATCCAGATCGAAGGCGGCCACCCCGGCGGCGGTGCCCGCATCGACAAACCTCGTCTCGCCCGTGTCGTGCAGTTGATTCAGGAACAGGCCATTGGCGGCCTCGGGTCCGTTGGTGGCGTAGAGATCGAGGTCGCCATCCCCATCGGCGTCGAAGAGCACCACCCCGGGCAAGCCCCGGGGACTGTCCGGCGATCCGATCAGATCGACGATGGTGAAGACCTCCATCTCCCGCAGACTCTGGGCGATGGCCTCACTGGCGGAAGGGTGGCGTTCGTAGGTCAGCCCGGAGGCCGGGTCGGTGGCGATGTCCTGGAAGGTGACCCCCGCTTGCCCCGCGAGGGGGGCGGTCAGGACGGCAGCGAGACACAGAACCTGGCAGAAACTCCTCAACATCGCATCCTCCTCTTAACGTTTCCCTTAGCAGCCTGTGGCAAAACTCGAGCCGCGCTGCGAGCGGGCCTTCTCCGCCGGCTCTGCG
>Ga0055474_10000090_pt1 | contig 18677 bp, 23 predicted proteins | sample Muzzi_PWA_D1_FD_57680 | JGI IMG/M metagenome (GOLD analysis project Ga0055474, IMG submission 57680) | Wetland microbial communities from San Francisco Bay, California, USA, that impact long-term carbon sequestration - Muzzi_PWA_D1 | ecosystem: Environmental > Aquatic > Marine > Wetlands ... | reverse complement strand
TCCGCGGGCGAGGCGCTGCGCTCCGGCGCCGCCAACCCCGCCTGACGGCGCAACGGCGAGTGTAGCCCGTCCGCCGCCACCAGCCAGCGACCGGCCACCGGACCGGTCGCCGTATCGACCGCACCGCAGTCCCCCGCCTCCCATCCCGGGGCCAGCCCTCGCACCCGGGTGCCCCAGCGCAGATCCACCCCCACGGCCCGGGCGCGCTCCGCCAGGGCCAGATGGAGAGCCGGGCGCCGCACACCCCGACCGTGAACCCCGGCGGGAAAACGACCCTCCGCCACGAGGCCGCCGTCGCCGTCGAGATAACGGATCCCGGCGAAGGGCATCCCCCGGTGGCCGAGGGCGACACCCAGGGCCTCCAGCCGGGCCACGGCGTCGGGCATCAGCCCTTCGCCGCACGCCTTGTCGCGCCCCGGCTGGCCGCGCTCCAGCACGGTGGCGGCGAGGCCCGCCTGGCGAGCGCGGATCGCCGTGGCCAGACCCGCGGGTCCCCCGCCGACGATGAGCACGTCGGCGACCTCAGACATCCGGCTCCTCGGAAGGCGCGCGGCGGTGGCGGGCGAAGGCGAGACTGGACCGGCCCATGGCGACCGCGAGGCGCAGGGGATTGACGGGATCCGGGGGCCGCAACTTCCCGGCCAGATAGAGCTGCAAGGCTTCCCCGCGCCGCAACTTTCCCGACGAGGTGCGGGGGAGCGTGCCCGGGGCCAGGATCTCGACCGCCGCGGGAGCCACCCCCACCGCCGCCAACACGGCCTTGCGGCAGGCCTCGGGAAGCCGTTCCCGCGCCTCCGCGGGGGCTCCCTGGGCCGCCTCGACCAGCAGGGTCAAAACCTCCCCCTCGCCCCCGTCCGGCAGGTGGCTCACCGCCACCGCGCAGCCGGTGCGCACTCCCGCCACCCCGTCCACGGCCTGCTCCGCCTGCTGGGGCGCGATGTTGCGGCCCCGGATCAGCAAGATGTCCTTCGCTCGCCCGGTCAGATACAACTCGTCTTCCAGCAGGAAGCCCAGATCGCCGGTGTTCAGCCAGCCGTCCCGCAAGACCGCGGCGGTGGCTTCCGGTTGGTCCAGGTACCCGTCCATCAGCGACGGCCCCCGCACCCACAAGCGCCCCACCCGGCCTTCCGGCTGGGTCTCGCCGTCCTCGCTGCGAATCTCCAAGACGAAACCGGGCAGGGGGCGCCCCAGGGAGACCAGTTCGCTGCTCGCTTCGGCGGCGATTTCCGCGCCCGGTCCCGTCGGTTCCGCGGCCTCGCCCGGGTCCCCCGGCAAAGAGGGGCGCGCTTCCCCCTGGGTGGCCAGAGCCCGGCGATCAAACCGGCGACTGGTGAAGGGCTGGGCGAGGTCCGAGAAGGTCACCGCCAGCGCCGCCTCCGACAGCCCGTAGACCGGCGTCAGGGCCTCGGGGCGGAATCCCCAGCGGGCGAACCGCTGCTGGAACTTCCGCAGCACGCCGGGGGCCACCGATTCGGCGCCGTTGAGGGCTACCCGCCAGCAGGAGAGATCCACGCCCTCCAGCTCCGCATCGCGGACCTTGTCCACACACAGTCCATAGGCGAAGTTGGGCGCCGGGGAGACCGTCGCGCCGTAGCGGGAGATGGCCCGCAGCCACACCGCCGGGCGGGAAACGAAGACCTCCGGCCCGATCAGGGTCAATTCCGTCGGTCGCTCCAGGGCGGGAAAGACGCAACCGATGAGCCCCATGTCGTGGTAGAGGGGAAGCCAGCTCACCCCGCTGTGGTGCACCCCGTCGGCATCCGGCCAGAAACCGTTGAGCAACCGCGTCTGGGCCACCACCGCCCGATGGGACAGGGCCACCGGCTTCGGGTCCACCGTGGTGCCGGAGGAAAATTGGACCAACGCGAGGTCTTCCGGGTGAATCTCGGGAAGCCCCTCGCCTTGATCCCCTCGCCCAGGAGGCGCGGACCCGGAAAGGTCGCTGAGCCGCTGGCACCCCAGAGGAGGCCGTGCCCGTTCCATCGTCTGCCCCAACAACCGCCGCACCCGACCATCGGTCAGCACCACCCGCGCGCTCGCCGCTTCGATCATCCGCGCCGTGCGGGCGTGGTATTCATCCAGGCGCCCCAGGCGCACCGGAGGATAGAGGGGCGTCGGGACGCCTCCAGCCAGCAGCACCCCGAAGAACGCCGCGAAGAATTCCGGCCCGGTGGGGAAGACCAGGGCCGCCCGTTCGCCCGGCTGGAGCCCCAGCGCCACCAGCCCCCCGGCCACCCGGTGCGCCTGCGCGCGGATCTCCCGCCAGGTCAGAAAGGTCGCCTCCTCGTGACGATCCAGGAAGCGCAGCCCGAACTCTGGAAGCCCGGCGGCGCGCTCCAGAAGATCGTTGAGCGTCTCAGACGGCGGCGGCACCGAGCTTCCTTTCGATCACCGCCACCAGGTCCCCGACGGTCACCAGATCGGTCTCATCCCCCTCGTCCAATCGGATCCGGAAATAGTTTTCCACCTCCGTGGCCAGGGTGAAAAGGCGCATGGAGTCCAGCTCCAGATCCTCCACCAGACGCATCTCCGACCGTACCGGGCCGACGTAGTCCGCGTATTCTCGTGCCAGGCGGGCGATTTCGGTGAGGATTCCTTGGGGTTTCATAGTCTCTCCAGTCTATCTCTCGGCGCTCTCCGTTGCGCGGGCCAACCCCGCCTCCTCCACGCGCACCCGGTGCCGCAGCAGCACGGCGTTGAGCACCGTGAAGATCCCGGCGGTCAGATACGCCGAGTGCACCAGGGGCAGGGCGGCGATTTCCACGATCACCGCCAGGTAGTTGGGGTGGCGCAGGAAGCGGAAGGGGCCGCCGGTGATCAACGGCGCACCGGGCAAGCAGAGAACGCGGGTGGTCCAGCGCTCGCCGAGGGTCCGGATCACCCACCAGCGGAGCCCCGTGGCGGCGAGGACCAGAGCGAGGCCGAGGGCCGCCAGGCCCGGCAGGAAGGGGCGGTCGAAGAGCCAGACTTCCAGCGGCGCGGCGATCAGGAAAGCGGAGTGGAGGGCCACCATCCACGGGTAGTGGCGGGCGCCCACCTCGACGGCGCCCTGGGCCAGCAGGGCGCGGCGGTGGCGGGCGGCGACGCGCAGTTCCACCAGGCGGCCCAACGCCACCAGGACCACCAGGACCCCGAAGCCCAGGAAGGTGGGCGAGATCGCCATCGCCATCCGGGGGGCTACCACCGAAGCAGCACCAGCTCCGAGCAGAACCCCGGCCCCATGGCCAGCAGGACGCCGTACGATCCGGGCTCGGGTGCGTGCTCTTCCAGGGTCTCCTTCAGGATCAGCAGCACGGAGGTGGAGGACAGGTTGCCCACCTCCCGCAGGGAGCGCCAGGTGATGTCCAGGGCGCCCTCGGGGAGCTCCAGGGCGTCGCTCATGGCCTCCAGAACCTTGGGGCCGCCGGGGTGGCAGATCCAGCGGGCGATGGCTCCCCGGGTGAGGTCATGATCGACCAGAAAGGCATCGACATCGCGACGCAGATGGTCCCGGACCACCTGGGGCACGTCCGGGGAAAGGATGATCTCGAAGCCTTTTTCCGAAATATTCCACCCCATTACCCCCTCGGAGTCCGGGTAGAAGATGGAGCGGGTGGCGACGATGTGGGGCCTGCGCTCCTGGGCCCGGCGCGGCGGGGTTTCCCGCTCCGCCCCCACCACCACTGCGGCGGCGGCGCCATCGCCGAAGAGGCCCGAAGCGATGAGGTTGGCGACGGAAAAATCCTGCCGCTGCAAGGTCAGGGAGCAGAGCTCCACCGACAACAGCACCGCCACCTGATCGGGAAAGGCGCGCACATAGTCCGCCGCTCGCGCCACCCCCGCCGCCCCGGCGACGCAGCCGAGGCCGAAGATGGGCACGCGCTTGACCCGCGAGGGCAGGCGCAGGCGGTTCATCAGTCGGGCATCGATGGAGGGTGTCGCCACCCCGGTGACGGTGACAAAGAAGAACGCATCGACGTCCTCGGGGGTCAGCCCCGCCCGCTCCAGGGCGTCCCGCACGGCGGCTTCCCCCACCTCCTGGGCGACCCGGATCCAGGCATCGTTGGATTGGCCCCAGGTGGTCAGGCGCGGGTACTCCTCTATCGGCAACGCCAGATGCCGCCCCCCCACCAGGACGTTGCGGTGCAGTCGGTCCAGCCGGTCCGGGTTGAAAAACTGCTCTCCCCAGTTGGCCTTGAGGGAGACCAGGAGCTTTTCCTGATCGTAGTAATGGGGCGGCAGGGCCTTGCCCACGGCGGCTATCTTCATGGCTTCCTACTTAAATGGGCGAGCGTTCCCAGCAGCAGACCACAGGCCGTGTAGAGCACCAGCCACACCACGATGATGTGCCACCACGGATCCCGCGGCACCCCCGCCGCCCCCACCAGGGTCAGGACCAGCAGAGGGCCGCGAAAAACCCAGGCGATCCAGCCGGCCAGGAGCCCGTCCAGGAGGTTGGAGCGCAACGACAGACCCTCCCCGCCCCCTTTTTGGATCAGCAGGAAGAGGGCGGTCAGGCCGACGCACTCCAGGACCCAACTGCCCAGCACCAGCGGCGCGGGCAGGTCCAGGCGGGCCGTCGGATCGACGGCGTTCCAGGCGAAGTGAAACACTGCCAGGAGCATGCCCAAGGAAGGTAGGGCGAGGGCGAGGAAACGGCTCAGGATTAGCAATAGAAGAGCATCATAGCGCAACCGGCTCAATCCGACCCGGGACGATTTTCGTACTAGGATGAAGACGCATGAGGAACGATCACCCCCACCCACGCCCCCCGGAGGCCATCGCCCCCACCTTGCTGGTCTTCACCCGCGGGCGGCGGGAACCCCGGCGCCTGCTGCCGGGAACCCTGGCGGACCAGGAGGCGGCGCTGCATCGGGCCTGCCTGGGGGTCGCGTTGGAGGCGGGCCATGCCTCCGGCTGCCAGACCGTCGTCTGCTCCCCGGACGCCGTTGAACAGCCCTCCGGGGCTGGCGCCATGGCGCAGCGGGGCCACGGTTTCGGCGAACGGCTGGCGCGGGCGGTGGCGGATCGCTTCGCCGCCGGGGATGGCGCCGTGGTGGTGGTGCCGTCGGACGTGCCGGGATTCACCGCGAGCCATCTGCAACGGGCCGCGGCCACCCTGGCGAAGGATCCCGGCGCCGTGGTCGTCGGCCCGTCGCCGGACGGGGGTCTCTATCTGCTCGGCGCCGCTCGGCCCCTGCCCTTCGATCTGCTGCGGCGCGTACGCTGGTGCCGCCGGGATACGCGGCGCCACCTTCTCGCTCTCTTGGCCGCCGCCGGGCGCCGGGTGGTCTTGCTCGACCCGCTGGTCGATCTCGACCGCCCCAGCGACCTGAGCCGCTGGCTGGCGCGACCCCGGGGACCTTCGGCCCGGTGGCGTCGCTTCCTGGCGCCCCTGTTGGCGGCCTTGCGCGCCCTCCGCCGCCCGGCACCGCTGGCCCCTTGCCTGCCGTCCCACCCTTCCCGGCGCCGACTCGCCGGGCGGGCGCCGCCCCTTCTCCTCGCTTCGTAGTACTCCCGAGTCTTCGTTTCCGAATCCTTTCGATCCCGAATTCCCTCGGTCGGGAAACCGTGCCGAGTCGCTATAGGAGTCATCCGTCTTATGCATGTTGAATCTGTGGTTAAAGAGCGCTACGCGGAAGGGGCCAACGCCCGGGTGGTGGATTTGTGCTGCCCGGTGGATTACGACCCCAAGTACCTGGAAATCATTCCGGCGGAGGTTCTGGAGCGGGATTACGGCTGCGGCGATCCCAGCCAGCACTTGAAGCCCGGCGAGACCGTCCTCGACCTGGGGAGCGGCACCGGCAAGATCTGCTTTATCGCCGCCCAGGTGGTGGGACCGACGGGCCAGGTCATCGGGGTCGATATGACCCCCGACATGCTGGACGTGGCGCGGCGCAACGCCCCGGTGGTGGGCGAGCGGTTGGGGTACGCCAATGTCGAATTCCGCCGTGGCTACATCCAGGATCTGGCCCTCGACCTCGACCGCCTGGACGCCCACCTCGCATCCCGTCCGGTGGCCGGGAGTGAAGCCTTCTTCGCCACCGAGGGGGAGATCGAACGCCTGCGCCGGGAAGAGCCCCTGGTGGCGGATCACTCCGTCGATGTCGTGGTCTCCAACTGCGTCCTCAATCTGGTGGCCACGGATCTCAAGGAGAAGATGTTCCGGGAGATCTACCGGGTGCTCCGCGACGGCGGCCGAGCGGTGATCTCCGACATCGTCAGCGACGAGCCCGTACCCCTGGACATGCAGCGCGACCCGGAGCTCTGGAGTGGCTGCATCTCCGGCGCCCTGACCGAGGACGGCTTCCTGAAGGCCTTCGAGGACGCGGGGTTCCACGGCGTGCGGATCCTGGAGTACAAGACCGAGCCGTGGCGCACCGTGGACGGCTTCGAATTCCGCTCCCTCACCGTCGAAGCCTTCAAGGGCAAGGAGGGCGCGTGCTGGGAACGCAACCAGGCGGTGGTCTACAAGGGCCCCTTCAAGGAGGTGCTGGACGACGACGGCCACCGGATGGAGCGGGGACGCCGCTACGCGGTGTGCGACAAGACCTACCAGCTCTACCGCCAGGCGCCCTACGCCGATCACTTCGCCTTCCTCGATCCCCGGGTGGACATCCCCCTGGACCAGGCGGCGCCCTTCGACTGCTCCCGCACGGTGCTGCGCCACCCGAAGGAGACCAAGGGGGAGGACTACCACGCCACCACCGAGGCGGTCCCCTGCTGCGAGCCCGGCGATGGCTGTTGCTGAGTCCGGTTCCCCGTCGATCCCGTCGATCCAGTCGATGTCGTCGATTGCACCCCGGGTCGAACTCCGCTCCCTGGACACCCTCTGGTTCCAGGTCGCGGGGACGTTGTGCAACCTCGCCTGCACCCATTGTTTCGTCTCCTGCTCGCCCACCAACCACACCCACGAGCACATGACCCTCGAACAGGTGGAAGGGTATCTGCGGGAGGCCGCCGAGCTGGGCGTGAAGGAGTATTACTTCACCGGTGGCGAGGCCTTTCTCAACCCGCAGATGGAGGCCATCCTGGAAGCCACCTTGCGGGTCGGCCCCGCCTCGGTGCTGACCAACGGGTTGCTCCTCGATCCGCAGCGCTGCCAACGCCTGAAGGCGCTGGCGGACGCCTCGGACTATTCCCTCGACATCCGCATCTCCCTGGATGGCTACGACGCCGAGAGCAACGACGCCATTCGTGGCCCGGGCACCTTCGAGCGGGTGCTTGAGAATATCCGCCACCTGCACGCCGTCGGCATCAACCCCGTGCTCACCGTCACCGAGGTGTGCGAGGACGCCGGTTCCGCGGCGGGTAAAGAGCGCTTTTTCGCCCTCCTGCGCGGTCTGGGGCTCGACAAACCCCGGCTCAAGGTCTTGCCGGTCTTTCACATCGGCGCCGAAGCGGAACGCGGCGGCGCCTACGAAAGCTGGCAGCGGTTGCGAGAAGGGGAAGTGGCCGCCGACGATTGGGAGCACCTGCAATGTTCCTCCTGCCGCATGGTCACGGACCAGGGCGTGTGGGTCTGCCCCATCCTGGTCAACGAGCCCGGGGGGCGCATGGGCGAGCAGCTGGCGGACACCCTGGACACCTTCCCCCTGGATCATCCGGCGTGCTGGACCTGCCACGTCGAGGGCGTGAGTTGCAAGACCTGAGGACACCATGAGCGAGACCCTGGACCCCGAGCTGGAAGAACGCCTCAAAGGCTTCTTTCGCGACCGCCTCACCGCCCACCGAGGCCTTGCCACCCTGGGGGAGAAGCTGGTCCCCCTGGGGGACTTTCACCGCGCCGCCGAAAGCCATGGCCGGGCGTTGAGCGCGACGGAGCGGCAGCGGCAAATCGCCAACTATCGGGAACCAGATCGGGCGCCAGATCGGGCGCCAGATCGGGCGCCGGATCGGGCGCCGGGCCGGGCGCTGGAGGGCGCTGCGGACGGCGTGCCCGTCGAAGGCCCGTACACCAAAGTGGCCGTCTTCGGCGGCGTCTACAACAACCACCTGGGTCTCGCCGCCCTGCTCGAAGACGCCCGACGCCGGGGGGCGGAGGCCCTCTACTGTCTGGGCGACCTGGGGGGGTTCGGCCCCAGCCCGGAAAAGGTGTGGCCCCTCCTCCAGCAGGGGGGCGTGCACACCATCCAGGGCAACTATGAAGAGTCCCTGGCTTCCGGTCGGGAGGATTGCAACTGTGGCTACACCGACCCCCGGGACAACCACTTCGCCGAGATCTCCTACCGCTACACGGCACAGCATTGCTCGACCGAATTCAAGCGCTGGATGGGGCTGCTTCCCCGGCGACGCCGAATCCGGGTGGGAGAGCGGGAGCTCCTCCTGGTCCACGGCTCCCCCCGGCGGATCAACGAATTCCTTTTCGCCTCCGCCGCCCCCGTGCCCTTCCTGGAGGTGCTCTGCCAGCAGGAACGGTGCGACGGCATTCTGTGCACCCACACCGGACTGCACTGGCATCGGCATCTGCCCTCCAACAAAGACGTCGTCAACGTCGGCGTCATCGGTCGCCCCGCCAACGATGGCCAGACCCACGTCTGGTACGCCCTGCTGGAGGACCGGCCCGGGGAGCCGCTGCACGTCGAGCACGTCCCCTTGCGCTACGATCACCAGAGCCTGGCGGCGGAGATGCGCCGCGAAAAGCTGCCGGAGGCGTTCGTCGAGACCCTCCTCACCGGCTGGTGGACCACCTGCCTGGAAATCCTGCCGACCCGGGAACGGGCGGCATCCAAGTACTGAGTCTCCGCGAAGGACCCAAGGCGAAAGACCCAAGGCAAAGGACGAAGCGATGAGCACCCAAAAACCCCACGTCGCCATTCTCGGCGCCGGTCCCACCGGTCTGGAGGCAGCCCTGGCCCTCGGTGAGGCGGGCTACCCCTTCACCCTGTATGAGAGCCGCGACCAGGTCGCCGGGGGGATGCGCTCCTGGGGGCATGTGCGCCTCTTCTCGCCGTGGAGCCTCAATGTGTCGCCCCGCATGCGCCGCCATCTGAAAGCTGGGGGCCACGCCGTGCCCACCAGCGCCACCGACTTCCCGACCGGCCATGAACTGGCCCAGGGGGCTTTTGAACCGGCGGCGGCGTTGCCGGAGATCGCCCCCCACCTCAAGCTCGGCACCCGGGTGCTGCGGGTCGGTCGCGAGGGGCTCCTGAAGCACGAGGCGATCGGCACCGGGGAGCGGACGGAACACCCCTTTCGCTTGCTGGTCCAGAGCGGGGACGGCGCCGAGCGCATCGAGCACGCCGATCTCGTCCTCGACTGCACCGGCAGCTATGGCCACCCCAACGCCCTGGGGGACGGCGGCATCCCGGCCCCCGGCGAGGGCAAGGCGGCGCCTTACATCACCCGCATCATCCCGGACTTGGGCCAGGCGCCGGAGGCGTGGGGCGGCCAGCGGATCCTTCTGGTGGGGGCCGGGTACTCGGCCCAGACCGCCGCCCGCGACCTGGCGGCGCTGGCCGAAGAGCGGGACGGAACCCACGTCACCTGGATCCTCCGCCGCCCCGAGGCGCACTTCCCGTTCGATGCCGCAGACCCCCTGCCCCAGCGGGCGGAACTCTCCCGCACCGCCCAGGGCCTGGCGAGCGGCGAGTCCCGGGCTTTCGACGTGCGCCCCGGTCGGGTGGTGGAGGCGGTCCTCGCTCCCGAGAACGGCCACGGCCCGGTTTCCGTCACCCTGCGCCGCCGGGATGGGGGCCCGGAGACCCTCGACGTGGATCGCATCCTCTCCCTGACGGGCTACGTCGGCGACCACCAGCTCTACCGCCAACTCCAGATCCACGAGTGCTACGCCACCTCCGGCCCCATGAAGCTGGCAGCGGCGCTGCTGGGCTCCAGCAGCGCTGGCGGGGACTGCCTGGCCCAGGGTAGCCTCGGCGCCGAAACCTTGCGCAACCCGGAGCCGGGCTTTTTCATCCTCGGCGCCAAATCCTACGGTCGAAATTCTTCTTTTCTCATGCGTCTGGGCTGGGCGCAGGTAGATGAGGTCCTGGAGCTGCTCTCTTGAAAAAAAATCTTTATCCCGGCGATCCCCACTTCCAGCATGGTGAGGTGCCCGCCGTCGGCATCCTGGTGGCCAACCTCGGCACGCCGGATGCCCCGACCCGCCCGGCGCTGCGGCGCTACCTGAAAGAGTTCCTCTCCGACCCCCGGGTCATCGAGCTCTCCCGCCCCTTCTGGTGGTTGATCTTGAACGGCATCATCCTGAACACTCGCCCCCAGGCCGTGGCCAAGCTCTACCGCGAGATCTGGACCGAGGAGGGTTCGCCGCTGCTGGCCATCACCCGCCGTCAGGCTTCGGCGCTGGAGGGGAAGCTCTCGCAGCGCATCGGCTCTCCCGTCCACACCGCCGCGGCCATGCGCTACGGCAACCCCTCCATCGGGGCGGCGCTAAGGGAGCTGCGGCAGAAGGGCTGCCGGCGCATTCTCGTGCTGCCCATGTACCCCCAATACGCCGCCGCCACTACCGCATCCACTTTCGATGCGGTCACGGCGGAACTCCAGACCTGGCGTTGGGTGCCGGAGCTGCGCACCATCCACAGCTACCACGACCGCCCCGGTTACATCCAGGCGTTGGCGTCGAGCATCCGGGAGGTTTGGGAAAAAGACGGCGAGCCCGAGAGATTGGTCTTCTCCTTCCACGGCATCCCCCAGCGCTATTTCGACGACGGCGACCCCTACCACTGCCTGTGCCACAAGACCGCCCGCCTCACGGCGGAGGCCTTGGGCCTGCCCCAGGAGCGCTACATCGTCGCCTTCCAATCCCTCTTCGGCAAGGAAGAGTGGATCAAGCCCTACACCGATGTCACCATCCGCGCCCTGGGCAAGGCCGGGGTCAAGCGCCTGGACGTCCTCTGCCCCGGCTTTGCCGCCGACTGCCTGGAGACCCTGGAAGAGATCGACGGCCAAAACCGAGAGTTCTTCCTGGAATCCGGCGGCGAGCACTTCCGCTACATCCCCGCGTTGAATGACCGGGAGGACCACATCGACGGCCTGACGGAGTTGCTCCTGGAACACCTGCACGGCTGGGTGACTCCGGCGGCGGAGTGGGATGAGGCGGCGGTCCAGCGGGAAGCGGAGGCCTCGCGGGAGCGGGCGGACGCCCTGGCGGCGAAGCCGCCGGTGGCGGATGGGGGCGTTGGCTGACACCCCTCTTCTGTCGGAGCGTTCGAGCTGGTTAAACCCACAAGAATGGGTTTTGTTGGCCTTTCCTGTTTTTTTATGGATTACAGTAGGCGTTGTGAAACGCGCACTGCTCTATCTGATCTTTCCCCTCGCCCTCTTCTGCGGCGCGGCCCTACTGTGGCGAGAACCCTACCTGCTCCTGGGGCTACTGGCGGCGGAAAGCGCGCTGATGTTGGGGCTGTGGCACACCCGAGAAGATCTCTTCTTTTACCTCGTGCCCTTTGTCGTGGGCCCCTCGGCGGAGATCATCGCCATCCACGGCGGCGCGTGGAGCTACGCCGAACCCCAATGGTACATCCCGGTGTGGTTGCCGCTGGGGTGGGGGATTTCCGGCCTGTTCATGAAAAAGGCGGCGCGGGCGTTGTTGGGGTGAACCTGACAGCATCAGGCGTCGAGGGTGGCGGGCGACCTGCCTGACGTTACGCCGCGCCCCGGCGGGCGGTGGAGAACACAACATCGACCTGGATGTCCGCCCGGGCGAGCATGTCGATCAGGGTGTCGATGCTGAAGAGGTCTATCCGACCACAAACGAGATTGCTGATCCGCGGTTGAGTCACTCCAAACAGTCCAGCTGCCTCTTTCTGGGTCAGCTCTCGGTCTTCGAGGACCTGCTTGATCCGGGCCATCAAGGTCGAGCGAACCCGCAGGTTCTCCGCCTCTTCATGGTCAAACCCAAGATCCGCAAAAACGTTGCCGGTGGATTCCGTGAAGGTCTCTTCCATGGTGTGGCTACCTTTCTTCAGGATGTCCCAAGGCTTTCCGCCGACTCAGGACGGATCGGTACCTTCGCCGACCCAACTCGATGTCACGGGACGCCGTCTTCTGGGTCTTTTTCTGGAACACGTGGAGAACGTAAATTCCCTCCGCGAACTTGGCGACGTAAAAGACGCGATGTTCAACGGCGGTGCGAACCCGCAATTCGTGCACGCCCGCCCCAAGGGTGGACATGGGCTTCCAATCACTCGGCTCCTGCCCCAACTGCACCAGATGAAGCGCATGCCCGGCGATCCTCCGAGCCTCGTCCGGAAGGGTACGCAAGTCGTCAAGGGTCGTTCCCACCCAGACAAGGCGTTTGAACATGGAAACAGTATACAAGATTTTGTATCCTCGGAACCTGAGTCAGCGCAACTCCACTCGAAAGCCATATCGAGCAGCCCCTTTCCCCGGGATCCCGATGGTTGCGGTAGGCAAGGCGCAAACATCGGGGGTGCCGCATACGGGACGGCGGTGGACCCCGAGACCGGGGCACCGTGAGCGCCTGCGCCTACCGTCCCGCCAGCCAGGCCCCCAGATCGAGGACCGAATCGAGGCAGTCCAGCGGCTCGGCGGTCAGCAGTTGTTCCCGGGGATGGGAACCGCTGGTGACGCCGACGGCGGGGGCGCCGGCGTTCTTGGCCATCAGGAGATCGTAGGTGGTGTCGCCCACCACCAGGGCCTGGTGGGGGCGCAGGCCCAGCTCGTCCAGGATGTCCAGCACCATGGCGGGGTGGGGCTTGGAGGGGGCTTCATCGACGGTGCGGGTGGTGGCGAAGAGGGCCGCGGTCTGGGACCGTTCCATGTCCCGGCTCAAACCCATGCGACTCTTGCCGGTGGCCACCGCCAGCAGGTAGCCCGCCTCGGCGAAGCTCTGCAACGTCGCCTCGGTGCCGCGGAAGAGGCTGGGGCGGTCGCGGAAGTCCGGCCACAGATGAAAATACACCTCCCGCACCCGTTGGCGGAGGAGGGCATTCCCATTGGGAAAGAGCATTTCCAGGGTCTCCGGCAGCCCCAAGCCGATGGTCTGGCGTACGGCGTGTTCCGAGACGCCCTCGATCTTGAGTTCCTCCATCGTCGCCATGGTGCAGGCGACGATGGAACCGATGGAGTCGAAGAGGGTGCCGTCCCAGTCGAAGATCAAGAGTTCGAAATTGTCGTGTCCGTTGCGGTCCAACAGGTCTTTCCTCCCGACGCGGATTGTACCCTCTTGAGGGATTCCGCGCGCGACCCCTTGCGGGCAATGGCCGGAAGGGGTCGCGGGGAGAAATCGACGTGTTCTCGCCCAGCGCTACGGCGCGCCCAGGGCGGGCAGATCCGCGGCGGCGGAGGGCTCTTCCAGCAACCCCTGGCGGATTTCTTTGACCCGGCCATCCGGCCCGGCGACGATGGTCACTGGTACGCGATCCACACCGTACATGGAACCGAAGAACGCCGGGTCCTCCGGCAACACGACCCGGAACGGCAGTGCGTTGCGCTCCGCATAGGTGCGGGTGGCCTCGGGCTGATCCGCGCTGATGGCGACGAATTGGTAGCTGTCGCCTTGCTGAGCGTAGAGCTGCCGCCAGTTGTCCAGGTTGGTGGTGCAGGTGCTGCACGTGGTGGTGAAGAGCATGATCACGGTGTCCGTGTCCGGGCCGAATTGCAGGCGGCTGGCGGCGCCATCGATCTCCCGCACCGCCAGTTCCGGCAGCCGGTCCCCCACATGGAGACCACCCGCCGCTGCGGGGGATACGGTGTAGAGCTGCTCCTTCAGGTCGCGGTTCTGCTGCACCAGCAGCAAAACCACCACACAACATGCGGCCAGGGCGGTATAGAGAGCGAAGTTGAAGATTCGAGTACTCATGGATTGCATCGTTTTGGCTCCCTCAAGGGTCGGGGTGGCTGCTTGTGGAAAGGTGGGGGGCGGATCGCCCCCCACGAGCCAGCTTCGACTCAGTATTCTTTGGGAATGTCGATGCAGAGCAGGCACTTGACGTCTTCCGCGCAGTCGCGGGCTTTGTAGCCATTGGACTGGGTCCAGCAGCTGTTGGTCCAGTGGAAGTTCTGGGTGGCACAGACGCCGTCTTCACAGGTGGCGGCTTCCATGGAGGCCAGACTGGCGATACAGCTGGCTTCCGCAGCGGCGCAGGTGGTGCCGCTGCCCCAGCCGTGGACTTCCTGGAAGAAGTTCAGACAGTGGCAGTTGACCGCCAATGCCTGGGTGGGGGCGAGGGCCGTGATGCCGAGAACCAGGACCGCGAGAACGGCGAGAGAACCAAGAAGCCGGGGCAGAATCACAGATGTTTTCACGATGTGCTCCTTATTGGTTGGGTACTCCGCGAGAGGCGGAGCTCGATGATGTGGGAACCCTGGGGTATGCCTACCTCCTGGAGTCCGTACGTTGATGATTGGCCAATCTCTTCTTCAAGGTACGGAGGGTCGGCGGAGTAGTTGCAAGCTTCCCGCAAGAAATGTGACGCTGTTGTAGCGGTCGGCTGGGTGCTCAGGGGAGAAAACGGGCGCGCAATTCCGGTGGCACCAGGGGACAGGTGGCGTCCCGGGTGCCGAACCACCGCTTGCGATAGCGCGCGATCCCGGCGTAGACGGCGTCCCGCAGGGGCCTGGGCACCACCCAGGCGAGGGCGGCCAGAACCCACCAGAAGCCCCCCAGGCGGCGACCGATGTAGAGCGCGCCCGCAGAACGGACCAGGAGGCGGCCCTCGGCGGTGCGGAGGACCAGGCTGTCCGGCAGGGTTTCCCGCTCCTGCGGAGAAATCAGGGAGGCGAAGGTCTCCCCCTGAAGAGGGGCGAAACGGAGGTCTTCGGCCCGCGGTCGCCGGTTGAGCACGAAGAGCACGGCGCCGTGGCACAGGCCGCAGTGGCCGTCATAGAAAAGGACATCGCCCTGGATGGGTTCGCTCACCGTCACAGCTTACCTGGATTCGTGGCGCTCGGGCACGATGCGGAACGGGTGGCGACCTCGAATCCGGTAGGTTTCGAAATCGGCGTGATCGATCGTGAAGATGGTGTCGAGGGACTCTCGCTGAGCAAGATGGACGAGCGTGGCGTCGGCGAAGTCCATCGGTCGATCACCGTACTGTCGCATTAGAAGTTCTAACTCTGGAAGGTCCTGGTCGGTGATAGGCAACACAGTGATGGCGTCGGAACGGAGCAGGCGCCACATGGCCTCGATGGGACCCAGCCTACGGGAAACGATGAAATGGGATAACTCCGTGACAACAGCGACCGATGTGGCGAGGGGTAAGGAGAGAGTCGGGAGGACCTCCCGGCAGGTTTGGTGCCATCGGTCCCGGCGGTTGAGCAGGGCCAGCAGTGCGCCGGAATCAACCAGTCCGCTGGGTTGCAGCATGCTTGTCCTGCAGATAGTCCGCGAACCCCTGGCGGATTTCGCTGGAGGATTCGTAGGCACCCTCGATGGAGCCCACAATTTCCATCAATTCCGCGCGCAGGCGTCGCTGGTTCGCTTCGTCCTCCTCCTGGGCCTTTCGGCGTTGGAGAGCCAACCAGTCGTCGGTGATGGTATTGAGGAGGTCCGCGACACTTTTTTGCTGCTGGCGCGCCGCGTTCTGTAAGGCGCTCTTGCGCGCCGAAGTCAGGCGCCAACTATAGACTTCGGTTTTCATGCACCACAGCGTAGTGCGGCTGAGTGGTTTCGTCAAGCCCGTCGAGGGGGCTCTGGATGGATAGAGACTCAGCCCTGTGCCTTCTCCAACGGCGTATACACCAGCTCCCCGAGGAGGGAATCCTCCGGTCCAGCGGTGAAACCCGCCCGGCGGGGGTTGACCATGCGGCCCTCGAGGTAGGTGCCGGAAGGAAGGACGGTATCGAAACCGAGAATGGCCTGGCGCACCGTGCAGCCAGCCCCGACCCGCGCCCCAGGGAGGAGCAGGCTGCCTTCCACCGTCGCGCCGGGACCGATGGTGGCCCCGGCCTCCACGGCGCAGGCATCGACCGTCGCATCCGGGGCCACGGTGGCCCCGTCCGCGATCCAGCTGCGGCGCGTCAGAAGGCGCTTGGGGCGGCGGCCTTGCACCCAGTCCAGCACGCCCTCCAGGTAGCGCCCCGGGGTGCCGAGGTCGTGCCAGTCCCGACTGGTGGCCAGGGTGTCACACGGGAGCCCCTTTTCCAGCAACGGTTCGTAGAGATCGGTGATGAAATCCGCCGGGGTGGGCGCGTCGCGGGTGAATCCATCCAGCGTATCGAGGAGCGCGGGGCGGAAAGCATGGACCCCGGCGAAGACGGTACGACGAAGGCCCTCGGCATCAATGTTGTCCGTCGGCTTTCGGGTCTCGCGGAAGAAGGCGACGCGGCCCTCGGCATCGACCCCGATACCGCCTCCGAGGCGCGCCGGATCGACCTTATCCGCCACCACCAGGGTCGCGGCGGCCTCGCTCTTCTTGTGCTTGCGGAGAAGTTTCTTGAGCGGCCACCGGCAGAGGCTGTCGCCGTTGATCACCAGCAGTACGTCGGCCCCCTGGAAGAAACCACGCTGGCGCAGGGGGTGCAAGGCGCCGAGGGTGCCGAGAACCTCGGGTTGCTCTTCGGAGTAGAGCAGCGGCATGTCCCGATGCCGCTCCCCCAGGGTGTCGCGGATCTGCTCCCCCAGATGGTGGAGATTGACCGCCGTCGCCTCGCAACCGATCTCCGCCAGCTGATCCAGGGTGTAGCTGAGCAAGGGCCGCCCGGCCACCGGCAGGAGCGGTTTGGGACGGGCGAGGGTGAGGGGGCGGAGCCGGGTTCCCAGCCCTGCGGCCAGCACCAGGGCCCGCACCCTCAATCCCTTCACGGAAACACCATGTCCGGTGGGGCCTCGGGGTTTTCTTTGAGATAGTCGTCGTAGATCCCCAGGTAGTTGCGCTGTTCCGCTGCCTCCTCGGGGAAGCCGCAGCGTCGCGCCACGGTTTCGGCACCGACCCCTTCGAATTCCACGAAGTCCCCGATGGGGGTGTGGTCCAGGGCGATGATGACGCCGCCGAGACGCCATTCCTCGCGCATCTTCTGGTATCGCCGCACCGGCAGATAACCCAGACTCTCGAAGAGATTTTGCATTTTTTCCAGGCTGTCCACCCGGCTTTCGTGCTCGGTGCGGATCTTGACCCCGCCTTCGAAGGTCGGCGGACCCTTGAAGGTCACCACGGCCCCCTGGCCGTCGTTGCGCAGGCGCAACACACACCCGGTACGCTGCATTTCACCGTCCCGATCGAGGAGCCAGTTGTCTTCGAGCTGCGAGGTACTGAGACGTTCCGCCTCCAACTCTCCGAGGCGTTCCCGGAGTTCGTTCATCTCTCCCAAAGAGAATTTCAGCTCCCGTTCGACGCTCGGCTTGGAGTTCTGGTGGTTTTCACTCAAGGTTTGACATTTCCCAGGCGATCCAGCATCCGGGCGACGGAGCGGATGCCATTGTAGTAGTGGCTAATGTTGAATTTCTCGTTGGGCGAATGCAGGGCATCGTCGGAAAGCCCGAAACCAAGGAGCAGGATCGGCACGCCGAGCACGGTGCTGAAGGTGGAGACGATGGGGATGGACCCCCCCTCCCGCACGCGCACGGGGTACTTGCCCCAGACATCCTCCATGGCCTGCATGGCGGCTTCCACCAGGGGACCCTGGATATCGATGAGCACCGGTTGGGCACCATGGTGCTCCGTCACCTCGACGGTCACCCCTGGGGGGGCGATGGAGAGGACGAAGTCCCGGAAGGCCTTGGCGATTTTCGCCGGATCCTGGTCCGGGACGAGGCGCATGGAGACCTTCGCACCCGCCCAGGAGGGCAGCACGGTCTTGGCGCCCTTGCCCTGGTACCCGCCGAAGATCCCGTTGATGTCGCAGGTGGGCCGAGCCCAGGCCCGCTCCATGGGGGAGTACCCTTCCTCCCCCCACAATTCCCCAACCCCGATGGCTTCTTTGTACGCCGCCTCATCGAAGGGAAGTTTGCCGAATTCCTCCCGCTCCCAAGCTTCCAGCGGGCGGACATCGTCAAAAAAGCCGGGGATCAAGATCTTGCCGGTCTCCCGGTCCTGGAGTTGGGAAAGAATATGGCTGAGGGCGTTGAGGGGGTTGGCGACGGCTCCGCCGAAGGTGCCGGAGTGGAGGTCGCGGTTCGGACCGGTGACCTTGAGCTCCATGTAGGCCAGCCCTTTGAGACCGTAGATCAACGAGGGTTGGCCGGGGCCGTACATCGAGGAGTCCGAGATGATCAGGCAGTCGCAGGCCAGCCTCTTGCCCGCGTCCTGGCGCACGAAGGCATCGATGGCCTCGCCGCCGGATTCCTCTTCCCCTTCGACGATGAACTTGACGTTGACGGGCAGCTTGCCCCGCTCGCGCAACACGGCGGCTACTCCCTTGAGGTGAGCGAAGCTCTGACCCTTGTCGTCGGTGGCGCCCCGGCAGACGAGGTTGTCGCCTTCCTCCGTGGGCTCGAAGGGATCGTGACGCCACAGCTCGATGGGATCCACCGGCTGCACATCGTAGTGGCCGTAGAAGAGCACCGTCGGTGCCCCGGGGGCGCCCAACCACTCACCGTAGACGAGGGGGTAGCCCTCGGTCTCGATGCGCTCCGCCGTCAGACCGGCACCGCGCATCTGATCGACCAGAAAATCCGCGCAGCGCAGGACGTGGTCGCGATACTCCGGATCCGTGGAGATCGATGGGATTCGCAGATAGTCTTTGAGATCTTCCAGATCTTGCTCTTTCTCGCTCTCGATCCGGTCGAGAACATCCTGGCTGTTGGGCATTCCGTCTCCTTCTTTTCGTCTTCCCTT
>Ga0055474_10000089_pt1 | contig 18696 bp, 21 predicted proteins | sample Muzzi_PWA_D1_FD_57680 | JGI IMG/M metagenome (GOLD analysis project Ga0055474, IMG submission 57680) | Wetland microbial communities from San Francisco Bay, California, USA, that impact long-term carbon sequestration - Muzzi_PWA_D1 | ecosystem: Environmental > Aquatic > Marine > Wetlands ... | reverse complement strand
CGATCGCGTCGAGGGCGGCGATCGCCGAGGCGTCCCAGAGGTGGGCGCGGGAGAAGTCGACGATCACCCGCGGCGGGTCCTCGGCGTAGCGGAAGGCATCGATCAGCTCCTGGTCGGAGGCGAAGAAGACCTCGCCGGTCACCGAGTACAGGCAGCTGCTGCCGTCCGGGCCGACCACCCGGTCGACGTCGACCAGGTGCGCGACGCGGCGGGCGAAGATCGCCATCGCCGTGACCACCCCGGCGGCGACGCCGATCGCCAGGTTGTGGGTGGCGACCGTCCCGGCGACGGTGACCACCATCACCACGGTCTCCCCCCGCGGCATCCGGCGCAGGGTCGCGGGCGCGACCGAGTGCCAGTCGAAGGTCGAGGCCGCGACCAGGATCATCACCGCGACCAGGGCCGCCATCGGGATCACCGCGACCACCGCGCCGAGCACGACGACAAGGACCAGGAGCAGGGCGCCGGCGGCAAAGGTCGAGAGCCGGGTCCGCGCCCCGCTGGCGCGGACGTTGATCATCGTCTGGCCGATCATCGCGCAGCCGGCCATGCCGCCGAACAGGCCGGTGACGACGTTGGCGATCCCCTGGCCGCGGGACTCGCGGTCCTTGTCGGAGCCGGTCTCGGTGATGTCGTCGACCAGCTTCGCGGTCATCAGCGACTCGAGCAGGCCGACCACCGCCAGCGTCGCCGCGTAGGGCGCGATGATCTGCAGCGTCTCCAGCGAGAACGGCACCAGCGGGATCCCCAACACCGGCAGCGAGCTGGGCAGCTCGCCCTCGTCGCCGACCGTGGGCACGCCGATCCCGCCCACCACGCAGACGACGGTGAGCAGGACGATCGCGACCAGCGGCGCCGGCACCGCGGTGGTGACCCGCGGCAGCAGGTACATCACAGCCAGCCCGGCCGCGACCAGCGCGTAGACCGCGGCGCCGCCGTCGGTCAGGTGCGGCAGCTGGGCGAGGAGGATCAGGATCGCCAGCGCGTTGACGAACCCGGTCATCACCGAGCGTGGCACGAACCGCATCAGCTTCGCGACGCCGAGCGAGCCGAGCCCGATCTGGATCGCCCCGGCGAGGATCGTCGCCGCCAGCAGGTACTCGACCCCGTGGTCGGCGACCAGCGAGACGACGACCAGGGCCATCGCCCCGGTGGCGGCGGAGATCATCGCCGGGCGGCCGCCGGTGAAGGCGATCGTCACCGCCATCGTGAACGAGGCGAAGAGGCCGATCCTCGGGTCGACCCCGGCGATCACCGAGAACGAGATCGCCTCGGGGATCAGCGCCAGGGCGACAACCAGGCCGGCCAGAAGCTCGACCCGGAGCAGGCCGAGAGGTGGCAGCTGGGAACGCTCGGGGATGAAGCTGGGGAGGCGGGGCATCTGTCCTTCGGGGTCGGCGGTGGGAAGTCGTGGCGTGCCCGGCTCCGAAGAGCCCGGGGCGATTCGCCATCGGGTCCTGCATGTGGTGCTGAGGTCAGCTGCTCCTCAGCACTCGGCCACCGTCGGTGGCGCTGCAACAGGACGCGCTCTGACTGCTCACTCGACCGACCGGCCAGACGCCGCATCGATCCGCCGTCTCCGGCGAAGCCGGAATCCTATACCCCTCGGGAGGCGCTCGCGACCTTTTACCCCCTATAGGGGGGTCAATATGCCGAAGGCGCTCCGATCCCGAAGCTTCGGGTGCGCCGCCTCACTGTGGGTATCTACGGATACATGTACGCATGCGTACCATAAGATTTCGCCTCGGCTTCGGCGAGGTAGGGGTGGTGCGTCGGGCTGCTTTTCCCGCGGAGCCCCACTCGAAGGAGGACCAAGCAGATGCGAAAGCTCATCGCGCTGGCGGCGCTTGCGCTTGCCTCGGCGAGCCTCACGATCGCGCCCGCCGTCGCCTCAGCCGGCTACGAAGCTGGGGATCCCTACGTCGACCGCTACGTGGAGATCGCGGCTAATCCGAACCCCGACGCCCAGTGCGGAACCGGGGCGGGATCGGGTGCCTTCGGGTATTTCGGCAAGGGCTATGACCTGGGCCACCCGCAGAAAGAAGGAGACGCCAAAGGCGCCAGCGGCTTCCAGACCGGCCTCAACAACTCCGGCGTTTGCGGTAACCGACCGTAGACGCCACTCGGTCGACCGACGCCCCCGGCTGCCTTCGAGCCAGCAGCCGGTGGGCGTCGGCACGCTCCTTGGCTCAGCTCCGCTGCAGCGGCCGCAACCGCCGTCGCTGCACGCGGCCGAGCTTGCGGCGAAGGCGTCGGTAGGCGCGCTCCTCCAGCGGCGTCCGCTTGTGGCCCTTGGCGGCAAGGTTGCGTTTCTCCAGCGGGTCCCGTTTGAGGTCGTACATCTCCCATTCGGGCCGCTTGCGCCGCTTCTTGTCGCGGTTGACGTCGTAGTACTTGGCGAGCTTCCAGCGCTCTTCGCGGATGCTGACGATGTGGTTGGGCGGTTTCGGGTAGGGCGGGGTCTTCTGGCCCGACTGGTAGTCGTCGTAGGTGAAGACGACGTACTTCTGGCCCGGCCGTTCGCGGGCCGGGCGCAGCACCTGCTCGGAGTAGTCGACGCCCTGCCAGTTGGCCCGCGCCGACTTCGGCGCCCCGACCAGGTTGGCCATGGTCGGCAGCATGTCGACGTGGGAGACGAGCGCGTCGGTGCGGTGCGGCCGCGGGTAGAGCTGCGGGTTCGAGTAGACGAGCGGCACCCGCACCGTCTCCTCGTAGAAGTTGAAGTTCTTCTGCCGCATGCCGCCGTGGCTCAGCCCCATCTCGCCGTGGTCGGAGGTGCGGACGATCAGCGTGTCGTCCATCAGCCCGGTCTCTTCGAGCTTGTTGAGGACGGCGACCAGGTATTCGTCGGACGACTTCATCAGGTTGCCGTAGAAGTTGAGATAGCGGCGCGCCTCTTTGCGGCTGCCGATTTCGCCGCCGAAGCGGTTCATCAGGTTGCGGAATTCTTCCTGCACCCGGGGCTTGTCCTCGAGGCTTTCCTCGAAGGTCGGCGGGGTGTGCATTTCGCCCCGCAGCCAGGACCGGTTGTAGCCGGCTTCCCGGAGCACCGCCGGGTAGAAGAGCACGTCGTGCGGGTTGACCAGCGAGATCACCATGAAGAAGGGCTGCTCCTGGGCGGCCTCGGTGCCCAGGTACTGCAGCGCCCCTTCTTCGGCGCCGACGCCCCGCGAGTCCATGAAGCGGTGGTCGTTGTCGGCGTTGCCGCCGCCGGCCTGGTCGATGTCCTGGTTGGCGCCGGCGTCCGGCGGGTTCCAGCGGTCGAAGCCGTACTTGGCGGCTTCGGCCGGCCGCGCCGCCTTGCCGGGGGCGGGCTTGGAGAGGTGCCACTTGCCCTTGTAGACGACGTTGTAGCCGGCCGCCTTCATCACCGTGGCGACGTTCGGCATCACCGAGGGCAGCGGCATCTCGACCTGCGGGTTCTTCCGCGGGTGGACCATGTTCTCCTCGAGCGTGTACTTGACCCCATGCTGGGCGGGGAAGTAGCCGGTCATCATCGTCGCCCGCGAGGGGGAGCACATGCAGGCGCCGGTGAAGGCGCGTTCGAAGCTGAGCCCGTGACGGCGCAGGCGGCGCATCCCCGGCAGGTTGCGGCGCAGCCAGTTCCTCGGGAAGTGCTGGATCGCCCGCTCCTGGTCGCTGATGAAGAGGATCATGTTCATCCCCTTGACGTTGCGGCCGGGTTTGGCGGCAGCCGTCGCCTGCTCGACCCCCGCCCCCCACGGCAGCATCGCGGCCGCGGCGGCAGCCGCTCCCGAGCCGATCAGCTCCTTGCGCGTAAGCCCGTCCCCACCGGTCTCCGAAGTCCCCATCGCTGGCCCTTTCTCGCTATTGACGTGCGCCAACACGTTGGCGAGGCCAAAATACATTGCCGGCCGGCTGCTCTGGCCGATCTTTCGAGCCGGGCCGGTTACGGAGCTGGGTCGCGGGCGACGCGGAAGCCGAGGTTGCCGGTCGTCCCGTCCACCGCGTTGGAGCTACGGGCGTCGGTCCGGTAGCGGTTGCAGTAGGAGGCGTGGCAGAGGTAGGAGCCGCCGCGCATCGTCACCGGCCCCTCCCCCCCGCCGCCGGGCGGGTCCTGGCGCGGGCTCGCGGCGTAGTAGTTGCGATCGAAGCGGTCGGCGGTCCATTCCCAGACGTTGCCGGTGAGGTTGTGGAGGCCGAACCCGTTCGGCTCGAAGGCGTCGACGGGCGCCGTCCCCTCGTAGCCGTCGGCGACCGTGTTCCGGTCGGGGAAGTTCCCCTGCCAGACGTTCATCCGGTGCTCGCCGCCCGGCTCGAGCTCCTCGCCCCAGGGAAAGCGGCAGCCGGCGAGCCCGCCGCGGGCCGCGTACTCCCACTCCGCCTCGCTCGGCAGTCGGGTGCCCGACCAGGCGCAGAAGGCGAGGGAGTCGTCCCAGGAGACGTGGACGACCGGGTGGTCGGGCTGCTCCTCCCAGCTGCTGCCGGGGCCCTCCGGATGCGACCAGTCGGCGCCGTCGACCTCGCGCCACCAGGGCACCGCCGGGACCGGCTGGGACGGCGGCGCGTCCGGCGGGAGGAAGCCGAAGAAGACAAACGAGGCGCCGTAGCGCTCGGCCTCGGTCCGGTAGCCGGTGGCGGCGACGAAGGCGGCGAAGTCGCGGTTGGTCACCGCGTATCGCGAGATCGCGAAGGGCGAGAGCGTCACCGAGTGCGCCGGCCCCTCGCCGTCGAGCAGGTAGCCGTAGTCCCCGTCGGTGCCCATCGTGAACTCACCGCCCTCGAGGGCGACCAGGTCGGGCTCGACCAGGGCGACTCCGTCCGCGCTCGGAGCCGGCGCCGCGGGCACGGGGGCGCTCGCCTCGCGGCGGCGCGGGTCGTCGCCGGGGGTGCAGCAGGAACCGGTCACCGCCCGGATACTGCCGAATCCTCACAACGAACCGGGCGATCGATCAGGCCCCGGTGCCTTGCTCGTACTGCGAAAGCAGCTTGCGCAGATCCTTCATCAGCAAGATCAGGTGATGGGGATCGGTGGGGGATGCCTCAAAGCCGAACCGTTCGTAGAAGCGCGCCGCCTCGTCGGATATGGCGTGAACGATCACGGCCCGCGCACCAATACTCTCAGCGGCCGCTGCACACCTCAGCAACGCGTCCTGCAGGAGCGAGCGCCCCACCTGCTTTTCCTGGTGACCTGAATCGACGGCGAGCCGGCCAATTAGTATCGCCGGCACCGCCTGATGTTTCGCCTGGCCCTTCGCCAGCCGCTCGGTCGCCTCCTTGGGGCTGACGGAGGCCGCAGCCAGCGCGTAGAAACCGACGACCCTCTCTCTGTCGTCAGTCGTGACGAAGACTCTCGCCGAGCCGGATGCCTCGGCCTGGCGGGCATGTTTTTCAACCCAGACATCCAGGGCGGGCTCTCCGCATTCGAATCCCTCCGCGTCGTGCTTCCCCCGGAGCGGCTCGGGTGCCGAATAGGCCACCTCTACTCGAAGGCGGAGGGCTTGGAGAAAAGCTCCGTCAAGCCCTCGGGCACCTTTGCCGGACGCTGCAGGAGCTCGGAGAACTCCTCCCAGGCAGCCTGGTCCAACTCGAAGCTTCTCCGGTCGGCCAAAACGCGATGCGCCTCCGCAACAGCCGCGTCTCGAACAAAGCTCGAAAACTTCGTGTCACTCGACTCCACCGCCGCTTTGACAAGCCGATCTTCATCCTCCGCGACGCGGAACTTCCAGTCCCTGGATTTCGTAGCCATAGGCGATCCCCGTTTCTCTTTGTGGGCACAATGTAGCTACATTTGGTCGCCAGAGCAAACCCGGGTCCAAGAAGCCTTAAGCTCGCGACCTTTGCTTCGATGGCTCCATGACCTTGATCATGAGCCTGTTGAGCCGCGACTACGCGATCCAGGTCTCGGATCGTCGCTTCGTTTGGTTCGAGCCGAATGGCAACGTCAAGCGAATCGATGACGAGAGCAACAAGTCTCTGGTGTGGACGTATCTCAACGCGATTGCCTTTACCGGAATCGGCAATCTCGGGGTTAAGCACAGGACCGATCTCTGGCTAGCGAACCAGATCGCGAAGCTGGAAGCCGAGAGGCCCGAGCTGTCGGACCAGGGCGAGATGTTCAAAGCCATCGCCGAGAAGGCGACCGAGTACTTCGGCGGTCCACGGATCTCTCGGCTTGACAAGGACTTGAAACGACACGCCTTCGTTGCGGTCGGATGGGGTCGCGAGGACGACAAGAGTGAGTTGAGGCCCCACATCGTCCGGATTGGAAACTTCGTCGCCCCTGATGGGCCTACCGGCGACAGGTTTAGGGTCACCGTTGAGAGGCTGCAGGACCCTACGAACGTGAGAGTCAGATGGGATGGCCAAACCTTGCTGGACGAGGAGAGGGCGGAACTTGACGGGTTGAAGTCGCTCGACCCCGCCACCCTCGACTTCGCGGACAGCGCCAGCCACATAATGGGAGAGCTCATCCGCAAGGTCTCCGCTCGCAATGAGGCCGTGGGACGCGGCCTGTTGATCACCGTGCTCCCTCGGGCGTCTATTGGCGATGGGGATGGGCTACTGCTCGCCGCGCCAGCGCAAAAAAACATACAGACGTTCCTCTATGTCCCACCAGACGACCGCGAGGGCATCGTCTACGGACCGACCGTGGTCAGCGGAGGAATGGTCTTGGCAGATTTCATTGGCGGGTCCCTGGATGCACCTGAGATGGCCGACTTGAAAAAGGCCGTCGAAGCAAGCCAACGGGAGAAGTAGGTCGGCTGCCGGCTTCGGGACCAGTTCAGGCGTCGCGCTTCCGTCCCTCCGAAGATGCGCTGAGAATCTCGCGGCGCTCGCGGTATTCCTCGGGCGAGATCGTCCCTTCGGCGAGACGGCGGTCGAGCAGCTGAAGCGGATCGCGGCTGTGGTCGCGCCGTTGGATCAGCTCGCGCGCCAGCCAGATTCCGCCGAGCAGGACGAGGCCCCAGAAGAGGACCATCCCGATCACCATCGCGACCCACCATCCGTCGCCCGCGTGATGGCCGTCGACGTCGGCGAGGAGCACCAGGTAGCCGCTCACCGCGGTCATCGCCGCACCACCCGGCCAATCGCCCCCATCAGCTCGTCGACCCGCTCGCCGGGATCGTCCGGGGCGCCGCCGCCATCCTCCATGCAGATCCTGGCGTGACCGTCGAGCAGGCCAAGCGAGATCTTGTCCAGGGCCGCCTGCGCGGCGGCGATCTGGGTGACGACGTCGATGCAGTAGCGGTCCTCCTCGACCATCTTCGCGACCCCGCGCACCTGCCCCTCGACCCTGGCGAGCCGTTTCAGGAGCTGGTCCTTGCTGGCGGTGTAGCCGCGAGGCGGGGTCGTCGTCACGCGGTTGACAATACCCCATGGGGGTATTACCGTCAAGGACATGACCGAACCGGAGCCGGTCCTGCGAGCAGCTGGGATCGAGAAGCGCTTTCACCGCGGGATCCCACCCTGGCGGCGACAGATCGAGGTGCTGAGCGGCGCCGGCCTGGAGGTGCGCCATGGCGAGCTGGTCGGCCTGGTCGGCGAGAACGGCTCCGGCAAGAGCACCCTGATGAAGATCGTGGTCGGCTTGCTCGAGCGCGACGGCGGCACGATCGAGCGCGACGGCAAGCTCGGCTACTGCCCGCAGATTCCGCTGCTCTGGGAGAAGCTGACGGTGGCCGAGCACTTCGAGCTGTTCGCCCGCGCCTACGACCTCGGGCCGGAGGCGGCCGCCGAGGCGAGCGCCGAGCTGCTCGCCGAGCTGCAGTTCGAGCGCTACCGCGACTACCGGATCGAGGATCTCTCCGGCGGCACCCGCCAGAAGCTGAACCTGGCGCTGGCGCTGATGCACGATCCCGACCTGCTGCTGCTCGACGAGCCCTACTCCGGCTTCGACTGGGAGACCTACCTGCGCTTCTGGGAGATGAGCGAGCGCCGCCGCGACGAGGGGATGGGCATCCTGATCGTCTCCCACTTCCTCTCCGAGCGGGAGCGCCTCGACCGGGTCTACGAGCTGCGCGACGGCAGGTGCGTGGAGGCATGAGCTCGATCGCGCTGGGCGGCGCCGACTTCCTCCGCGAGCACCTGCGGGCGCGGGTGACGCTGGTCCTCCTGATCGCGATCCCCGCCCTCTTCGTCGTCGTCTCCTCCTCGGTGCTGGGCGAGTTCGCCGCGGCCCTCGGCGGCTCGGTCTCCGGCGACGCGGCAAGCGCCCTGGGCGCCGGTTGGGCGGCGGCCTTCCTCGCCGGGGCGCTCGGCTTCTTCCAGGTCTCCTCCTCGCGCGACGCCGACCGGCGCCTCGCCCTGGCGGGGATGGGCGCGGTGCGGGTCGTCGTCGCGCGCCTCGCCGCCTCGGTCGTCCTCGGCCTGCTGATCAGCGCGGTCGCCTTCCTCACCCTCTGGCTGAGCGCCGGAGTCGTGCACCCCGCCCACACCTTCGTCGCGATACTCGCCTTCGCCCTGATCTACATCGGGATCGGGACGCTGGTCGGCTCCTTCGTCTCCGGCCCGCTGGAGGGCTCGCTGACCGTCGCCTTCATCTTCCTGTTCGACGCCTTCTCCGGTCCGGGGATGAGCGGCAGCGGCGGGGTGGCTCAGCTGATGCCGACCCGCAAGGCCGCCGACCTGCTGATCGACGCCGGGGCAGGGCAGGGCTCGACGGGCGGCGAGTGGATCGCGGTCGGCCTCACCACGCTCGGCGCGCTGCTGCTCGCGGCAACCGCATTCTGGCTCGCGGCCCGCCCGAGGTCGCGATGATCGGGCGCGCCCTGACCGCGACCCGGATGGGCTTTCGTGAGCAAGGGCGGCGGCCGCTGCTGCTGGTCCTGCTGCTCGCGCTCCCCTTCCTCTTCATCAGCTGGAGCTTCGCGATCACCGAACCGAACCCGCGCCTGATCACGCTGCCGGGAGGAGAGCAGCTGCTGACCACGATGCGCGAGATCCACGGCGCGATCATGGTGCCGATCACGGTCGGCTTCCTGGCCGGCCTGGTCGGCCTCTTCGTGGTCCGCTCGGCGCTGGAGTCCGACCGCCGCCTGGTCCTGGCCGGCTACAGCCCGGGGGAGGCGATCGTGCCGCGGCTGGCGGTCCTGGTCACCGCGACCCTGATCGTGCTGGCGGTCTCGCTGGCGGTCACGGCGATCGACTTCACCCCCGCCTCCTGGGGCCCCTTCGTCGTCGGCAACCTGCTGGCCGGGCTGATCTACGGCCTGATCGGCGCCCTCGCCGGCGCCCTGGTGGGCAGGCTGGGCGGCGCCTACCTGATGTTCTTCCTGCCGATGATCGACATCGGGGTCGCCCAGGACCCGATGTTCTTCGACGGGGCGCCGCCGGGCTGGGCGACCGTCCTGCCGGGGTACGGCCCGACCCGGGTGCTGATCGACGGCGCCTTCTCGCAGGGCTTCGAGGCCACCGGGCCGCTGGTGGTGGCGCTGCTCTGGCTGGTCGCTCTGGCGCTCGCCGTGGTTCTCCTGCTGAGGCGCTCCCTTGGCCGACGCTAGGACGCCGGGCCTGACCGCTCTCGCGGTCTCGGCGACGATGCACTGCCTGACCGGGTGCGCGATCGGCGAGGTCGCCGGGATGGCGATTGGCACCGCGCTCGGCTTCTCGAACCTGGCGACCGTGGCCCTCGCCGTCGGGCTCGCCTTCTTCTTCGGCTACAGCCTGACCAGCCTGCCGCTGCTGCGGGCCGGGCTCGCGCTTGGCGCCGTGATCCCGATCGCGCTTGCCGCCGACACGCTCAGCATCGCGACCATGGAGGTGGTCGACAACGCGATCATGGTCGCCGTCCCGGGAGCGATGGAGGCGGGCCTCGGCAGCCTGCTGTTCTGGGGCAGCCTCAGCTTCGCGCTGGCGGTCGCCGCGGCGCTGACCATCCCGGTCAACCGGCTCCTGATCGCGCGGGAAAAGGGACACACGGCCGTCCACCGCACGGGGATCCACGGCGGCCCGCCGGTCAGGCTCGTCGCGATCGCTACCATTTTCGCCTTCGGTTTCGGCGCCACCGTGCTCGCCGTCGAGGCAATTGCCTAGCCTCGAGGCGTTGGCGAGCCGTACCTCGAGACCGACCCCGGAGATGAGCGCGCAGACCGATGACAAACGAGTCGCTGACGACAGGCCCGAGCGGCTGTCGCCTGCCGACGCGATCGCCCGCGGCCTCGGCGTCGCCCTGCTGATCGCGATCGGGTACGCGCACCTGCTCGACATCTCGCACAAGGTCGACGAGGGGATCTGGTACATGGTGCTCGCCTTCGCGACGCTGATCGTGGCCGCGATCGGCATCGCGGTGGCCCTGGTGCGGGCGCCGACCTCGGAGGTCCGGCTCGCCTGGCTCGGCGCCGGGCTGCTCAGCGCCGGGGCGCTGTTCGGCTACGCGGTGAGCCGCATCCTCCCCCTCCCCCAGATGGCCGACCACCAGGGCGATTGGCTCAGCACCTACGGGGTGATCGCGGTGCTTGCCGAGGTCGGCCTGATCGCTCTTGCCGCCTACGCGATGCGGGACCTGACGCTGCGCGGCATCCCCCACCAGCCGCGCAGCTGGCAGGCGCTCACCGGCGTCCTCAGCCTGACCGGCGCGATCGCCGTGGCGCTCGCTGCCAACCCGGCCGCGGCACTGGGTCACGGCGGCGAGGATGACGAGGCCGAGAGCGCCGCCGGCGCCGGAGGCAGCGGCGCCACTGGCGAAGCAGGCGACGGCGAAGCGGCGGCCGGCGCCCCGTCGGAATCGGCCGCACCCAGCGGCGGCGGCCACGGCGACCCCTTCCTCGGCACCGCTGAGCTCGGGCTCGCCCTCCTCGCCTGCCTGGGCTTCCTCGTCTGGGCGGTGCGGGACCTCGCGGCACGCGTCGATCTCCCCGCTTCGCGCGCCTAACCCGACCGGGGGCTACTCGAAGGGCTCGATCGACTTCGGACCCTGAATCCCGGCGCCGCTACCCAACGATCCAGGCCGGATCCTGCATGCTGGGCGAGCGCGGCGCCCGGCGACCGCCGAGGGTCCTGACCCGGGAGCGATCCCTCACCCGGATCACCCAAAGCCTGGAGGAAAAGCTCGATTCCGTCGAGCGCTCGGCCACCACGAACCTCCCGTTCGGAGAAAAGGAGGGGTTCGAGAAACCACCGAGCGGGTTGTGCGCCCTCCCGGTCAGACGACGCCACCGCCTGCCGTTCGGCCGCATCGTGAAAAGGTCGGCGTTTGACGCGCCGGGATAGCCGCGCACGAAGGCGATCCGGTTTCCGGAGGGGCTGAAGTCGGGCTGCGAGGACCAAGCGGCGAGCTTGGGCGTGGCGTCGACGACCCGGGACCCGTTCGGGCGCATCGTGTAGACGTGCGGCGACACCCCAGCCACCCCCGCGCGTTCGAAGGCGACGATGCGTCCGTTCGGCGACATGACCGGGCCCCGGTCACTGAAGGGTCCGGACGTGAGGCGGCGCAGGCCGCCGCCGTCGCGGCGGATGCTGAAGATGTGTTCGACGTCGTGAGCCTTTTCGCCGGAGGCCCTGACAAAGCGAGTGAAGAGGATTCGGCGACCGGAACGGGTGAAGGACGGCGTGCGGTCGAACACGGATCCCGTCGTCACCTCGGTGACTCCGCTGCCGTTGGCGCGCGCGATGAAGATGTGCCGTACCGATTCGCCGCCGGTTTCAACCGTGCGGGTGAACACGATCCAGCGGCCGTCCGGAGAGGTCTGGACTTCCGAATCGGTCGGATTCGAGGTCAGCTGTCGCAGTCCCTTCGCACTTGCCCGGATCGACCAAAGCCCGCTTCCGGAGCCGGCATCGCCCCCGGCGAAGAGGATCGGCCCGTTCTTCCCCGGCCATGCGGCGCTCGCAGGTCCCGCGCCGACGCACAGCATCACAACCCCTGCCAGTACCGCGAGCACCACAAGATGACCGATGCGACTCTGCAGAGACACCTTCAGATCCTCCCCCCGCGAACAATTGCCAGCCGCGAGATACAAGCCTGGCTCGCGGCGCGGCGCAGCCTACCACGGACACCAGGCGGCCCTCCGAGCGGAGGGAATTCGTAGCCGACGCCCCGAGCAGCGTCCCGGTCTCACGACAAGAGCGACACCTGTGTCAGGAGATGGGAGACACCCGCGGTTCGACCACCGTCAAGGTCAGTGCCCCCGGCTGGATTCGAACCAGCGACCGTCCGATTAGAAGTCGGGTGCTCTGTCCACTGAGCTACGGGGGCCTGGATGAAGATTATGGCTGTAGGAAACGGATTCGCTAGCGCGGGGCGCGGGTTGATCGCGTACCATCGGCCGATGCCGACCGCGGGGGTGGCAGGCAGGGAGCTGTATTACGAGCGCGCCGGCGCCGGCGAGCCGCTGCTGCTGATCCAGGGGATGAGCGGCACGCACTTCGCCTGGGGGCGGCCGTTCCGGGAGCTGCTGGAGGCCCGCTTCGAGTGCGTCGTCTTCGACAACCGCGGGGTGGGTCTCTCGGGACCGGCAGAGGAGGCCTTCTCGATCGCCGACCTGGCCGACGACGCCGCCGGCCTGCTCGACGCGCTGGGAATCGAGAGCGCCCACGTGCTGGGGATCTCGATGGGTGGCATGGTCGCCCAGGAGCTGGCCCTGGGACGGCCGGAGCGAGTCCGCTCGGTGGTCCTCGGCTGCACCTACTGCGGCGGCCCGGAGGCGCGGCTGATGGATCCCTCCGACCTCGGCCAGCTCGCCGAGGCGTTCGCCTCCGGCGAGTTCGACCGCATGGTGCGGGCGATGTGGGAGACCAACCTCTCCCCCGGCTTCCGCGCCGAGGAGAGCCGCTTCGAGCGGTTCCGGGAGATGGCGGAGGCGGCGCCGGTGCCGCGCGAGACGATCGAGAAACAGCTGCAGGCGATCTTCGCCCACGACACCAGCGCCCGGCTCGGCGGCCTCGACCTTCCGACCCTGGTCGTCCACGGCACCGAGGACCGCATCCTCCCGGTCGTCAACGGCCGCCAGATCGCCGCCCTGATCCCGGACGCCCGGCTGGAGATCCTCGACGCCACGGGCCACCTCTTCTGGTGGGAGCACCCGGAGCGCTCCGCCGAGCTGATCACCGGCCACGCGCTCGCCCGCACCTGAGCCGCAAGGCGCTTTTCTCAACCAGAGGTGAAAGAAAGCGCCTTGCCTCAGCCAGAGGCGCCGTTCGCGCAGCCGTCCGGGTCAAGCTTCCCATTGACCCTGAACACGTAGTCGGGCTGGGGCGAGATGTCGGTCTCCTCGACGACCAGCTGCAGTGCCGGGCTGTTCTTCACCCAGGCGTAGATCGGGTACCAGTAGTCGGTGTTGGGCGAGTCCTGGGTGGCCCGGCTCATGATCAGGTAGTCGTAGTCCCCTGCGTTGATCTCGCGGCGCAGCTCACGACAGGTCGTCGGCAGCCGGTTGGCGCCGTTCGGCCCGCGCTCGCCGATGAAATCGACTTCGTTGGAGATGTCGTTGCCGTAGAAGCCGTACTGGCCGAAGATGATCTGGCTGTTGCCGATGATCCCGATCCGCTGGTCCTGGAGTCCCTGGGCGTATTCGTAGGCCTCGATCCCGCCGCCTTCGCCGAGGAAGAGCTCGACCTTGGTGTAGTGCTGCTCGGCGTACTGGACCTCCTGCGCCCGGCCGAGGCCGACGGCGGCGATCACCACAACGGCCGCGACCGCCGTCACCACAACCCGGCTGACCCCGGCCCGCGCCCGCGCCAGGCCGAGCCCGGCCGGCGCCCAGACCAGCGCCAGGGTGAGGAAGACGGTGCCGAAAATGTAGGTCGTGAACCAGCGCGGCGTGGTCAGCACGGTGATCGCGTAGACCGCGGTGAGGAAGAGCAGCGTCTTCCAGGCCCGCCCCTCCGGGGCCCGCAGCGGCCGCGCGATCGGTAACAGCGCCAGCGCCAGGACCAGCCCCGGCGCCAGGTACCGGGTGTTGGTGAAGAACCCCGTCGGCGTCCCTTCCTGGCCGGCCGCGGTCAGCGGCGTGAAGACGTAGACGACCGCGGTCGCCAGCGCCGCCGCCGCGACCACCCGCAGGATCTTGTTGCCTGAGCGCCAGACCAGGTAGACGGCGGCGGAGACGGCGACGATCAGGATCAGCGGCCAGAGCGGCCCGAAGGCGTTGTCGAGCTGGGGGAAGAACCAGCTGCGGTAGATCGTCGGGTTGGTCAGGTAGTCGGCGACCGCGAACCGGGGCCGAGGGTCGAGCGGCATCTGGTCCGGGGTCGGCAGGTTGAGCGGCCCGAACTTGCTCTGCGGGATCGGGTTGCCGCCGGTGTGGATCGCCGCCCGCAGGTACCAGTAGCCGCCGACCGCCACCATCGGCAGGCCCATCACCCAGGCGGTGGTCCAGCGCCGGCCGCGGCCGCTGAAGAAGACGACCCCGACGGCGATCGCGGCGACCGGGATCAGGAAGGTGAGCTTGACCGAGGCGGCGAGCCCGGCGGCGATCCCGGCCAGCACCAGCGGCCCCTTGTCGAGCAGCGGCGCGTCCTTCTCCGGCGTGTCGGAAACCGCGCCCGAGGCCGGCGCCCGGCGCTGGTGGCCGTTGATCAGGAAGGCGACGAAGGCGAGCAGGAAGGCGAGGCCCATGATGTCGTTGCGCGCCTCGCCGGGCTGGGTTTCGATCATCACCCCGGCGTCGAGGACGATCGCCGCCGCGACCAGGGTCGCCGGGCCGACCTTGTAGGGACGACCGATGCACCAGGCGGCGAGCAGCGCGATCGGCAGCCAGATCAGGTTCTGCAGCGGCGCCAACCAGTCGCTGTCGAAGAGGACGATCGTGGCGGCGTTGATCAGCTCGGTGCTGGCCGGGTAGAACCAGGCGGCGAGCCGCAGCGGATCGGTGAAGTGCAGCGGCCAGGTCGAGGCGTCCTGGGCCATCGTCGCCGAGAACGGCATGTGGTACCAGGTGGTGTCGCCGCCGAACATCCCCTGGTCGAGGCTGAGCTGCGAGGGGAAGGTCCACTCGGCGACGGTGAAGGAGGCGACGCCGATCGCGATCAGCAGCGCCAGCATCTGAACCTGCGGCGCCGCCACCTCGCGCCGCTCCAGCGGCGCCCGCGACGAGCCCAGCCAGGCGGCGGCGAGCCCGACCCCGACGCAACCGAAGACGATCCAGCCGAAGCTGAGGATGCCGATCGTGCCCAGCACCTCGAGCGTGACGATCAGCAGCGCGACCGCGATCGTCGCGTCGCCGAGCCGGGCGAGGGCGCCGGAGAATTCGGGCACGATCCAGCGCCGCAGCCAGTAGCCACCGAGGCCGAGCGCCCCGACGATGCTGATCGCTGCGACGCACCCGGCTATGTAGGAACCGAAGGATGGCGCCACGGGCGCGTGATGCTATTCGGCGCGCCCGGCGCGGGTCAGGAGGCGGCGGCGGGGATGCTGCAGGAGACGCCGGTCCCGGCCAACCCGCAGTACCCGTTGGGGACCTTGTGCAGGTACTGCTGGTGGTAGTCCTCGGCGTAGTAGAAGGGGCCGGCCGGCTCGACCTCGGTCGTGATCGGGGCGTGCCCCGCGGCCCGCAGCGCCTCGTCGTATGCCGCCTTCGCCATCTCCGCGGTCGCCTTCTGAGCGTCGTTCTCGAAGTAGATCCCGGACCGGTACTGGGTGCCGACGTCGTTGCCCTGGCGCATCCCCTGGGTCGGGTCGTGCTCCTCGAAGAAGACCTTGAGCAGGTCGGCGTAGGAGACCGCCGCCGGGTCGAAGACGACCAGGACCGCCTCGGCGTGGCCGGTCCGCCCGGTGCAGACCTCCTCGTAGCTCGGGCTCGGGGTCGTCCCATTCATGTAGCCGACCGCCGTCGTGTGGACCCCGTCGAGCTGCCAGAAGAGACGCTCCGCCCCCCAGAAGCAGCCGAGCGCGAAGTGGGCGACCTCGGTCCCCTCGGGAAAGGGCGGCTGCATTGACGTGCCGAGCACAGCGTGGGTCATCGCCCCCAACGTTACGCCCCCGGTCCGCCGGGCGAACGGATACGGTGCCGGCGTGGGCTGCATCCTCGTCCTTCTCGCGCTCTTCTCGCCGCGCCTGGCGCTGATCTTCCTCTGGCTCTTCTCGGACCTGCTGAGCCGCGCCTTCGAGGCCTGGTACATCCCGCTGATCGGGCTCTTCCTGCTGCCCTGGACGACGCTCGCCTACGCGGTGCTGTGGACCAGCTCGGACCGCGTCTACGGCTTCGAGTGGTTCATCGTCGGTCTCGCCTTCGTCTTCGACGTCGCCTCCTGGAAGGGCAACGACCGCTTCCGCACCCAGCGCGCCTGAGCGGCGCCGCCGGGCTGCCGGCGCGCCCTACTGGTGGAGCGGGTAGGCGTGGCGGATCTGGTCCTTGTTGACGACCGCGAAGGGGAGCTCGGTGACCCGGCCGTCGGCGAGCGAGGTGATCTCGACGTTGACCAGCGGCAGGAAATAGACGTCCTGGCGGTTGAGCGAGTCGGAGAACCGACTCTGGTAGCCGGCCGGGGGAAGGGTGACGTCGCCGACGATCAGGTGGGTGTCGGTTTCAAACGCCGCCCGCTCGGTCCGCCGCGCGATCGATTCGGAATTCATGGCGCCCCTATCGGCACATTTTCCCTGCACCTAAATGGATAACCGTCCATTCACAGATGCGCCGGGGGCGCTACCGGGGACGCCAGGGAGACCGGCGCGGGACCCAGCGCGGCACCGCTTCCCGGTAGGAGACGTACTCAGCCCCGAAGCGCCGCTCCAGGCCGGGCTCCTCGGCGAATACGAAGTAGAGGTGGTTGACCGTGACGAATATCGCCGCCCAGAGCCCGATCCAGGGCGAGCCGAAGAAAACCGCCTCACCGCTCAGCAGGACCGCGACCCCCGAGATCATCGGATTGCGAACGTGACAGTACGGGCCGATGACGACCAGCCGCGAGGTCGGATCCCAGGTCGCCAGCGTCCCCCGCCCCACCCGGTCGAAGAGGACCACCGTCCACAGCCACATCGAGAACCCGGCACAGATCAGCGCCAGCCCCAGCGCCGCCACCGCCACCCCCGCAACCCCATCCAGGCCCCACCCGATCCGCGGCCCCTCGACCAAGACGAGGATCAGGGTCGGGATCGTCACGTTGACGTTCCCGGGCAGCAACAGAATCGCCCGCGCATGGCGCCACCCGCTCACCGGGTGAACTTAAGCCGACACGGCACGGCGCGCAAGGGACCGGGGGGCGATCGACCATCGCATTAACCGGACGGAATTTTTGTAGTCGCGGGCCTGACGCCGACCTATGCGCGTAGCGTGGGCGCCCGGGCGGCGTTTCCTGTTCCGGGTTGGGTGGACTAGAGACCGAGGAGTAGCGCGAGCGCTTCGTCCACGCTTCGCAGCTCGTCGGCATCGAGGCGCCCGGCGGACCGGCCGAGGCGCTCAGGGTCGACGACCGTGGTTTGCTCGACCAGCACCCGGGTCTCGATGTCGTCCAGGGAGATCGTCGGCCGAAAGGTCGCCGGGCGCGCACTGGTAGAGGTCGGCGCGACCAGCGTCGTGCTGAGCGCCATGAACTCGTCGGCCTGAATCACGATGGCGTAACGAGCGCCCCGTTGCTCCCTTCCGCGGGTGCCGCGGGGGGACGGTAGCCGGAAGACCTCGCCGCGGACCACCTAGTCGACCGGGTCAGGTGCGAGCTCGGCCATCTGTTCGCGGATGACCTGCATCTCGGCTCGATCCGAGGCATCGGCAACCAGGAGCTCGACCTCCGCGGCGATCGACGAGCGTGCCCGGCGCCGGGCCGCTGACTCCAGTAGGGCAGTCCGAACCGCGTCGGAATCGGTCATTGTGCCCCCCCGCACGATCCGCAGGGCCGCTGCCGAGCTCTCATCCAGACGAACGTGGAGCGAGCGACTCACAGGGCAAACGTAGCACAAATTGTGCTACCGAAATATCGGGGTGCCCGGATTCGAACCGGGGACCTCGGCCACCCAAAGGCCGCGCGCTACCAGGCTGCGCCACACCCCGAACGGGTCAAGTGTAGGTTCTCAGCCGATGGCTGACGTCCGTCCGCTCCATGCCGTCCATTACGACCTCGCTAGGGTCGGCTCGCTCGACGCCGTCGCGGCGCCGCCCTACGACGTGATCGACGCCGCCGGCCGGGCGCGGCTGCTGGGCCGCTCGCCCCACAACGCGGTCGCGGTCGACCTGCCGAAGCCGTTCGACCCGGCCGACCCCGACAGCGACCCCGACTACGACCCCTACGCCCGCGCCGCCGAGACGATCGCCGCCTGGCGCGCCGAGGGCGCCCTGGTCGCCGACGAGGAGCCCTCGATCTGGGCGATGACCCAGGACTACACGGCGCCGGACGGCAACTCCTACAGCCGTCACGGGATCCTCTGCCGGGTCCGGGTCGAGGACTACGAGACCGGCACCGTCCGCCCCCACGAGCGCACCCACCCCGGCCCGCTGCTCGACCGCCTCGAGCTGACCCGGGCGACCGGGCTCAACCTCTCGCCGATCTTCTCGCTCAGCACCGAGGACCCGTGGCCGCTGGTCGAGCCGGCGCTCGGCGCCGAGCCCTGGGGCGAGGCCACCGACGAGGACGGCACCGTCAACCGGGTCTGGAAGGTCGAGGACCCGGCGGTGCTGGCCGCCGTCACCGAGCTGCTCGGCGGCGCCCAGCTGCTGATCGCCGACGGCCACCACCGCTACGAGACCGCCCGCGCCTACCGCGACGAGATCGGCGGCGAGGGCCCGCACAACTACACGCTGATGTCGCTGACCGGGCTCGACGACCCCGGCCTCACCGTCTTCCCCACCCACCGCCTGCTCTCCG
>Ga0055474_10000088_pt1 | contig 18742 bp, 15 predicted proteins | sample Muzzi_PWA_D1_FD_57680 | JGI IMG/M metagenome (GOLD analysis project Ga0055474, IMG submission 57680) | Wetland microbial communities from San Francisco Bay, California, USA, that impact long-term carbon sequestration - Muzzi_PWA_D1 | ecosystem: Environmental > Aquatic > Marine > Wetlands ... | reverse complement strand
TGGTGCCGTTGCTGACGATGGTGTGGCACTCGTTGCAGCTCTGGGCATCCAGGCCGTTGACCCGCAGCAGGGTGCCGTTGCCCTGCAGGGTGGGCCGATGGCCGAACTCCAGCGTGCTGCCATCGGGACCCAGCTCGTTGGGATCAAAGGGGCCGTCGCCAAACCCATCGAAGGTGTTGAACGGGGTGCTGAACACCGACAGCCCCAGGCGGCGCAGATCCTCGAGATCGAGAGCGCCGTTGTCGAAGTCGAGCAGGATGTCGTCCAACGAGCCGAGGGTTGGGTGGGCGGGTTCGCCCTGGGGGTTTTCCGCCTGATAGGGGATTGCGATCACGCACAGAGCCACGATCGCGCACAGAGAGAGAGTACGTCGCATGTCAAACCTCCAAATGAAACCTGAAGAGAATAGCCCGCAGAGCGCCCTTCGGGGGCGTTAGGCGCCGAGGGATACTGTAGTGAGGGTGCCTTCTGGGGGCTCCACTCCTGAACATCAAATGAGATCGCCTGAGGCTAACAAAATAGAGTTTTTTCTGTCAAGAAAAGAACTTTAGGGTGGTCTTTGTAAGAAAAAAACAAGAAGCCCCGACATCGATCCGATGTCGGGGCTTCTTGTTGTTCTGGGTCAGAACCCGCGGTCAGGGGCCCCCTCAGGGGGCCACCTGGCGAGCGAACAGCCGGAAGAGTGCGCTATCGCGGGCGGCTTTGCCCACGAAAGCGGTCCAGTCGCGCATCGCGCTGATGCTGCAACCGAACTTCGTGTGGCCGTTGCCGAGGTCCAGAGCCTCGATGATCTGCTCGCAGGAGCAACCGGCGGTGTCTTCGATGGTGAACGTCAACCGCGGGCCGTTGCCGTTGGGTGCCTTCGTATCGAAGATGCCGTCCTCATCGACCAGGGCAAAGCGGTTGGTTCCCAACCGGACGGTGGGCACGCTTTCCGGAATCACGGTGTCGTCACAGAAGTCGGCGTCATCCAGCACGCCATCGTCGTCGCTATCGGTCACCGCGATCACCGTCACCGTCGCGGTGGTCGGTAGGGCGATGGAGACGCCACTTTCGCCCAGCAACTCGCTGGTGACGTTCTCGTAATCACCCGGCTCCGTTCCGGCGGGTACCTGCAAGGTGACACTGAAGGTGCAGGAACCACCGGGCAAGAGGTTGCCACCGGTGAAGGAGAGGAAGGAAGACCCGGTGAGCTGCGAACCGGCACCGCAGAAATTGCTCATCGGCAGACCGGTGGCCGTCAGGCCGACGATCACCGCGTTGAGGTCGTCCGTGAAGCCCAGATCGATCAGGCTCGTGGAGCCGACATTCTCCAGGTTGAAGGTCAGGACGACGGTACCGCCCGCGGGGGCGTCCCCTGCGAAGCTCTTGGCGAAACGGATATTCACGATGGTGAGCTCGTCGGTCGCCGGATCTCCGGTGACCGCCAGGCCCCCCTGGGTTCCGCTGACCGCGCTGGTGGTGTTGACGATGGTGGATTCCGGGTCCGCCGTGGACGGCACCGAAACCGCGACATCGAAGGTGCAGGAAGACCCCGCCGCCAGGGTACCCCCGGACAGGCTGATGACACTGGTGCCGGAAACCGTCCCGCCGCAAGCCGCGATGGGCAAGCCGCTGGCCGCGAGCCCGGAAAGGGCCGTCTCCAGGTCATCCGTGAACGCGATGTTCGACACCGTATCCGTCCCCGTATTGGCCAGCGTGAATCGCAGGTTGACGGTACCGCCCGGTGCCACCGGATCGTTGGTGAACTCCTTGGACAGGGTCAGCAGGTCCGAGGCGATGGTCAGCTCGTCCTGCGCGTTGCCGAACGAGACGACGGCGCCGTCGAGGGTGCCGGAGAAGAGGCTCGTCACATTGGTGTAGGTATTCGGGGCCGCGTTCGCGGGCACCTGCAGCGGAACGCTGAACGTACACGAGGCCCCCGCCGCCAGGTTGCCCCCCTGAAGAATCATCAGGGTATTGCTCGACAACAAGGTCAGCGTGGAACCCGTACCGCAGGGCTCGGCGGGCGCGCTGATCACCGCCAGGTTGTCCACCACGGCGTCCAGGTTGTCCGAGAACACAATGTCGGTGGCCGCCAACTGGCTGCCATTGGTGATGGTGAACTGCAAGGTCACCGTGCCTCCGGGGAGCACCGGATCGTCGGTGAACTCCTTGGTCAGGGTCAGCCCCACGATGTCCAGATCGTCACTGGCGGGGTTCTCCAGCGCGGTCACGCCGAGCACCGTCGCCATCACGTTGCTGGTGGTGTTGCCGTGGGCCCCGGAAGAAGCGTTCGCGGGCACTTGCAGGGTCACCCCGAAGGTGCAGGATTCTCCCGGCCCCAGGGCGCCACCGGAGAAGGTCAGGTTCGTGGTGCCGGTGATCTCGGAGCCACCGCCGCAAACGTTGGTCAGCGGGGTGTCGATGGCCGCGAGCCCGGCGAGGGTCGCCGTCAGATCATCCGAGAAGGTGATGTCGGTGCCGGTGAACCCGGCCTCGCCGCCAGGCATGGTGAGGGTGAACTGCAAGGTCACCGTGTCGCCCGCAGCCACCGGGTCATTGAGGAACTCCTTGTTGAGGGTCGGGGCCGCAACGATTTGCAGGTCATCGCTGGCCGTGCCGCCGGTGACCGTCGCGCCATCGACGGTGGCGGTCACCTCGGTGGTCGTGTTCGTGTAGGTCCCCACCTCGGCCCCCACCAGCACATCCAGCGTGATGGAGAAGGTGCAGGATGCACCCGGTGCCAGCTCGGCACCGGAGATCGTCAACTGGGCGGGAATGGCATCGGACGGGGGTGGCGGGTTGATCAGCTGCGTGTAAGACGCGGTGCCCGTGCCGTTGCAGAAGCCGTTGGCGGGGATCACCGACGCGGTCGGCAGGACGACATCGAAGATATCCACGAATGCCAGATCCGTCGCCGTGGACGTCGGGCTGGTGTTGGTGAGGGTGAACTCCAGCGTCGTCGTCTCGCCCGCGCCCACCGGGTTGTCCAGGAAGGTCTTGGTCAAGGTCGGCACCGCCGCCACGAAGAGCAGGTCGCTCGCCGGGTCACCGATGGCTGACGTGCCGCCGAGATCGGCAGTGATGGAGCTGGTCGTGTTGCTGTAGCTCCCCGGAGTGGCGCCCGAGGGGACCTGCAAGGTCACGGCGAAGGTGCAGGTCTGTTCCGCCGCGAGGGTGCCCCCGGAGAGGGAAATCAACCCGCTGCCGGAAAGGGTCCCGCCACAGGCGGCGGCGGGCAGGCCCGTGGCCACCAGGCCGGAAAGGGTGGCATCCAGATCGTCGGTGAAGGCGATGTTCGTGGCGTCGGAACGCCGGTCCAGATTGCGGATCGTGAACTGGAGGTTCACCGTTCCCCCCGGGGCCACCGGGTCGTTGGTGAACGTCTTGCTCAAGGCGATCTTCTCGACCGTTACGGTCAGGGTCGCCGCGGCCTTGCCGCTGCTATTGGTCGGGAAACCGAACTGTCCGGTGGAGGTGAGCTCACCGGAGGTATTGCCCAGCACGCCCGCGGCGTTGCCGAGGACATCCACACTCACCGTGCAACTGGCGCCCGCGGCCACCGTCGGGGCGGGGAACTGCTGACCAAAGGCGATCACGGTCCCGCCCGCCGGAGCGGAAAGGGTGCCGCCCGTGCAGGTCGTGGACGCGTTGGCGGGGCTCGCGATCACCATGCCGGAGGGCAGGTTGTCGGTGAACCGGAGGTTGGCCGCCAGGGCCGTGTTGGCCGTGTTATCGATGGTGAAGGTCAAGGTGCTGCGACCGCCCAAGAAGATACTGCTGGGCGAGAAGCTCTTGGTGAAGCCGGGCCGATCCGTGGCCACGGTCAGGTCATCGGTGGCGGAACCACTGTTGCCCGCATCGGAGGTCAGGTCTCCGGAGACATTGGTGTAGGTCCCGGGCGCTGCGGCGGTCACGTTGACGGTGACCGTGCAGGATGTGCCGTTTGGAATCCCCGTTCCGCTGAAGGTGATCGTGCTGCCGCCATCGGGCGCATCCACCGATGCTCCGCCACAATCGGAGGTCGGATTGGCCGGGCTGGCGAGGGTCATCCCCGCGGGCAGCGTGTCCGTAAAGGCAGGGCCTCGGACCCCAACCCCGGTATTGTTGGTGATGGTAAAGGTAAGGGTGCTCACGCCCCCAGGCCCGATGGTGGTCGGGCTGAATGCCTTGGCGAATGAAGGCACTGGACTCTGGGCCGACGCGACCTGCGCGCTGAGCAGGAAAAACCCGATAAGAACAGAAAGATAGAGACAGCGTTTCATGACGCATTCCTCCGCAATGTGATCCCCTTGGTTACAATGTATACAGTACAGACAGGCATACATAATGCCCTCTTTAGCGCCAGAGGGCAAGCCTATTGGTAGTGCTCTACGTCAATGTTGGTACCAGAGGGGGGCAGGAATGAGAGCTGAATCCAGGGGCGGGCCTGACCTCGCTTTCGAGCATGCGAGCGCGCCAGAAGCCACGCTAGCCGGTCAGGGAAGCCATTCTACCACCATCCACCCTCAGCATTTCGGTAAACTCTCTTCGGAAGTCATTCAGACGCCGAAGGGGGAACGATGGACAAGATCAGTCGCCGAAGGCGCGGTAGCTACCTTGCTGCGCTGGGATTGGTGCTCGCCGTGGTGATTGGAGGATTGAGCCTAGGCCCGTCTTGGCTGAGCGAAGAAATGCGGCCCGTTCTTGCAAACTACCTTGTAGCGATTGGCCTATTCTGGTTTTTTGCCTTGTTGCTGTGGGGGTGGTGGCCCACTCTCAAGTCGTGGCGACAGAAGCGCCGCGAGGCGGAGGAGGGTTTAAGGACTGTCGAGCAGTTGGAGGCGGATGTTAACCAGCTTAGGGCGGAACGGCGACAGAAAATCCCCGAAATAGTCGTGCAATTCGACCACCTTGAAAGGTCAGGGTTTCGGGACTCTTGGCGCGTCAAGAAAATTGACCAGCTTGCCGACGAAGTTCATCGGACTTTGCCAGAATCTATCCGGGGAAATTGGGAACATCGAATTACTGTGGCAAAGCGTCGGATTGCAGAAGTTGCGGACGGCGTGAAGCCGATTGAAGATCTTCGGGAACATGTTCGAGTCTTTGCCGAGCTTGCAAGCCTTGAGAACATGATCAAGCGGCCACCAAATCCCGAACACTCCAAAGAGTAGTGCTCACGCCCGCCGCCATTGCTGGCGTGCATTTCAGCGTGCTATGGATCCGCACGAAGTTGTAAACCGTGATCATGATCGCCACGGCGGCCCGGTGGCAGTCGAAGCGCTTGGAGAAGCCCAGCGTCAAGCGGTTCAGGCGTCGTGAGTGCTGGCGCCAAGTGCAGTTGCTACGCTCAACAATCGACGTGCAAATCATGTCTTCATCCGGAGTGCCGTGGATAGCGATTTTCTCGATGCCTGTAAGCCTTGAGGGACTGTACTTCCGGCGTTCTTCCTTCGGGGCTTCGCCGTAAGTCTTCACCAATTGCGCGTAATCGGTTCGGTGTCCAAGGTACTGCTCAATCGGGTTGAGATAGCTTGAAAGGCCATCAGTCGTCAATTGAAAATGTCCAGCGGTGGCGCGGTCCAGCTTGCAGATGAACTTATCAGCGTCAGCTCCAGTGCGGCGCCCAACGTGCCAAGTCAAGAGAAACTTGCTTTCACGTTCAATAGCCGCCCAGGTCCAGGCATCGCCGATCTCATTGCTATGAATGTCGCGCTTGGATTTCGTGCTTTCTTTCATTTTTACATATGACCACACTTCGTCCGCCTCTACGTTTTTGACCTTAACATCGTGTGCTTTCACTTCCATCAGTCGCTCACACTTGGCCCCTACGATGCGGAGGGTTTTGATGATGGTCGCCTGATGATGGCCAGTGATTCGCGACGTTCCGCGAATCCCCATTCCCTCAGACAACAGAGAAACAATCAGCGTGGCACGTTCCACGCCGATGCGCAGACCCGGCAGCGGGTTCGATTCCCGTTCCGCGAACGTCTTCGAGCAAACCTTGCAGCGGTAGCGCTGCACACCGGAGGCATCCTTGCCCCACTTGATCGCACGGCCACGGTCCCGGCACTCTGGGCATCGGGGCGTTTCGTCGTGGGCGGTGGTGGTGTTCGTGGTTTGCATCGTCGTTTCCCTGACCTTGTAAGAGGAATGTACTCCCTTTGCACTCCCACGTCAAGTGGTTTTTCCAAGTTGTGTACTCCCTTTTGGCGTGTGCGGGTATTGACTCTGACTCTCATTTGGCGTACGTTGTACTCACTATGGCAGCACAAGAGAAACGACTACAGGACGAACGGTTGCAGATTCGATGCTCTTCGGAAGAAAAGGCGACCTTGCAGCGGGCGGCGGATGTTGAGAGGCGAAGCCTTTCAAGCTTCGTGATGGCTGCGGCCCTGGAGAAGGCGGAGAAGCTGCTGAATGGATAGGCAGGCATCCCCCCGCCTTGTGCCGACGGGGGGGCCGCCTATCCGGGGCAGGGCTCACGGGTCACCCTGCCCCGGGGGTCATGTGTGCGAGCGTGGAAGCTGTGGCCACCACGCCCGCCAGCTCCTAGCCCAGCTGCAAACGGGCCGGTTAGGGCGAACCAATTCTTTCGTATTCATAGGAATACCTTTTTGTGCTTGACTTGGAGCCCTGAAGGGAGGTAGAATAGCGACTGTCTAAGGTGGCTAACTACCCGCCTAACAAGGCTTTAGTTAGTAGTTTGAGAGCCCCGGTTGCTGCCGGGGCTCTCGGCTTCTACGGCTTCTCCTCCTTCCTTCTGTTCAGAATCCAGGTTTGCGTACACGGCGGCCCGCCTGCCTGCGCCTTCGCGGAGCAAGCGGATTTCGCCCTTGTCTGCGAAGTCTTTGACGGCACTGGAAACGGACGCCTTGTGGACTTCGCCAAAACTCGCGGGATCTGACTCCCGCAACTCTTCCCAAAGCTCAGGAGCCGTGAATTCTCCCGCCTTGCCTTGAATCAGCCGCAGCACGGCGGGCCGAAGGCGTTCTTTCCCGTTGTTGCCATTTCTGGCGATCTCGGCAATAAGGCGGCGCGCCGCCCGAAGTCCTTCTAGCGCCTCTTCAGCTTCCGCCAGCTTTGCACGGCGCCTCGCGACTTCCTGCACTAGCTGCTGTTCCGTCTCTCTCGATGAATCCAACATGATGATCTCCTCTTCAGTACGAAGATAAGAATATATCCTGGAATCAAAAAAATCAACTGTGCCACTAAACAACCGACTTCTTGCTTGCCGAGGCAGAAAAAAGGCGCGGGGCCGAAGCCACCGCGCCTTGATTGGGTGAATGGGTCAGGAGTCAGAGTCAGGCGGCGGGCGGATGTAGCCGCCCTCGATTTCCCGCCGTCGTGTCTCCGCGTCCGCCAGCGATTCGAGCCACTTCCCGAGCGCTCTGTAGCCCGCCCGCTTGGCCCAATACCACCATCTTGCACGTTGGTTCCGGCTTGCGCGTACGGTGTAGGTGGTGATTTTCATCCGGGTCATTCGGCGGTATCGGGACGGGACAGAAGTTCATCAATGAGCCGCATCTCCGCCAAGGCTTGCTCAATCTGGGCTTCGGCTTCGGTGCCGCACTGGCGGCGTCGCTCCAACTCGCCTTCCCAGTCCCGACGGATGGCCTTGACCACCTTACGCCGCTCGGATGTCATCGGAGCGTCTAGGGGGGCGGGAAGATCTGGGCTTGGAGGAGGCGACATCAGGCTTTCTAGGCTCCTGGTCAGGGCTTCCAGTTTCGGCGCGATTGCCGCCGCGTGGAGAACATATTGCCGGTCTTCTGGCCTGACTTCCGTCACATCAAAACCGCTTCCGATGTTGTGCACGAACCGGTACAGCAGGCGCATATCCCGGGCCGCGCCGCGTAGATCGGCAAGGATGCGGGCTTCCCCACGGTCTGGGGTTGTGTTGTACTCCAATGCGCGGAAGAAGATGTACCGTCCCAAGGCGCGGAACATTTGCGCCTCTTCGCTGGTGCAGTACGGGTAAAGGAATCTCTCGCAGAGAATTGACTCCTCCCAACGATCAGGGTTGTAGGTGAATCCGATAGACTGGTCAGTAGCGCTCATGAGGACATGCTCCTTGTGGGCGTAGGTCCCGGGCCGATGTGTGGCATCTGCTCGGGGCCGCTTGCTGGTGTGGGTCGCTACGCGACCCGGCTTCAAGAGCAAGCTACATCAAAGACCCTCCAACAATCTGGGGTCCTAGGTACCAACATCAGAATAGAGCACTACCAGCCTATTTGGTGCGTTGCATACACGGTCTACCGCAAGAAGTTGACTGGGAAAACGATCATCCTTAAAGCTAAATCAGTATGGAGCGAGGAACCCGTCTCTCTTTTCGAATGTCCGCACCTCCATACACCGGAGGTTGACCGACGTCTCACCGCCGGAGCGCTGCGACGGCTTCGGCTCCCGTCACCACCCGATCGGGGCACGCGGGGGCGCCGCACACCGCCACCACCCGGAAGCATCGATCCTCCAGCGCGAGGTCCAGCAGATCCTCCGCGCTCAGGGTGAGCCTGCCGGAGCGTCGGGTGAGCCGCAACTGGATCGGACCCACGCCGTCAAAGCCCCGGTAGATGACTTCGGTGCACACCACCCGATCCGATCGGAAGAAATCAAAATCGAAGTTGTACAACTTGCCCTCGTGGCTCACCGCCCGGGCGATCGCTTCCGCCTTGTGCGTCGGATCCAGCCGGGGGCGGAGCACGGCGACCGCGTCCACGGACAGCGTTTCCTCCACGGGCCGGAACCGCACCCCATCCTTCAAGGCCTCCAGAAACCGCACTTCCGCCGACCAGCGCCGCGCCCGGTCGGGATCGACCCCCACCCCCAGCGCCGCGCGGTCCGCCGCCGAACCGATGTAGAGCGCCGCGTGGGGCCAGTATCCCGGCAGGAATAGATTGCTGAACGCCTGTTCTCGGCGGGTGACCACCACATCGCCTGGTTCGAGCAGGGCCGCGAGTTGGGTTTGCAATGCCGGCGTCACCCGTCCCGCGCGCCATCGGTTGCGCACCTCCGCCACCGCCCGCCCGGAGGTCTCCAGCACTGCGAACGTCGTCTGTTCCCGCCCGGAAGCCCCCCGCCGCCGCAGGGAGTGTTCCCGGTACTCCAGGAAGCGGCGCAGGTAGGCTCGTTTGCTGGGGACCAGGACCTCTTCCAGCCGCTCCAGCTCTCGGGCCACGAAGCCCACTTCGGGGTCCTCCTGGAGGGTCACCAGGCGCGAGCGGTGGGTTTTCGCCCAGCGCATCGCCCGATGGATCGCCAGGGCTTTCCGGGGGCTCGCCAACGACCGAAAGATCGCGCTGAACTGTTTGCGGGGAATGCGGTACTCCGCGGCCCCTTCATTGAGCTTCCGCCGGACCATCCGATCCCGCGCCCGCTCCCTCACCAGGAAGAAATCCAGCCGCACGAGGCAGCATGCCGCCCCATAACCCAGCACGAAGCGGCGCCACTGCTCCAGCGTGGCCACCATCTCCACCTTGCCTCCCACCGCCGCCGTCGCCTCCTCCACCACCTCCCACAGCGCTTCCCGGACCGACAGAAAGCGGGCGAACCAATGAAAAAGACTCGCCTCTTCCTCCGGTCGGAAGTACCCCCGGGAAACCGCCTCCGGCAGGAACGCCATCTCCTCCGCCGCCGTCTCCGTCTCCTCCGCCGCCGTCAATCGGTCCACCGCAGGCATCAATGCCGCGAGTGCCGCCGCCATCGGTGTTGCCCCGTCCGGGGTCTGCTGGTCCACCGCGGGTCTCCTTCCTGTCCACCCTGCAAAAATCTCCTCCGATTGTACTGATTCCTCCGTGGCCACCGGCAGCCCTCCATGCGCTTTGGGCCATAATGGGTCTGGAGGATCCATGCCCAACACCCCGACCCAACCCATCGTCCTGGAGATCTTCTCCGACTACATCTGACCCTGGTGCTACCTCAGCACCGTGCGTGTTGAAAAGCTGGTCAAAACCTGGAATGTGGCGATCCGCTGGGTCCACTTCCCCCTGCACCCGGAAACCCCGCCCGGGGGCACCGATCTGGCGGAACTCTTCCAGGGACGGGAGGCGATGCTCGCCACCATGCGCCAGCGGCTCCAGGCCTTGGCCGCCGCCGAGGGCCTGCCCTACGGCGACCGCACCCGCACCTACAACAGCCGCCTGGCCCAGGAACTGGGCAAATGGGCCGACACCCAACCCGGCGGCGCCGCCCTCCACGACCTCCTCTTCCGCGCCTTCTTCGTCGAGTTGGAAGACATCAGCGACCCGGACACCCTGATCCGCCTGGCGGGCCAGGCCGGGCTCCCCCAGGACGAAGCCCGGCAGGTTCTCGAAGCCCGCACCTTCCGCGCCGCCGTCGATCAGGACTGGACCCGCTCCCGCGCCCTCGGCATCACCGGTGTCCCCACCTTCGTCGCCGCCGGCCGCGCCGTCGTCGGCGCCCAGCCCTACGAGATCCTGGAGCAACTGGTGGAAGCGGCGGGGGCGGTCCGGCGGTAGGGGCTGGGGAGTAAGAACTGGCGGAGGGGGAGGAATTGAAACGGGAGAAAAGAGTCGATGGAACAGAACCCCACGACGGTAGAACGAAACTCTGAGCGTGAGCTCGTCGTCCCGCGCACCTTCAACGGCCCCGCGCACCTCGTGTTTGAGGCCTGGACCAGGCCCGAGTTGCTCAGGCGGTGGTGGGCGCCGAAATCGTTTGGGATATCCTTCGTTTCCTGCGAGGCTGATGTCCGCCCGGGGGGCACGTACCGTTTCGTTTTCAGCCACCCTGCCTTCGACCAGCCCATGGCGTTCTTCGGCAGGTATATCGAAGTGACGCCCAACTCGCTCATCGTCTGGACGAACGAGGAGAGCGCCGAGGGCGCCATAACCACAGTGACCTTCGAGGAAAAGGACGGCAAGACGCTACTGACCCTGCGCGAACTCTATCCTTCCAGGCAAGCCCTCGACGACGCCATCGCTTCCGGCAGCACGGGCACGAGCGGGGCGAGCGAGCAGTTCGAGCTGTTGGACGAGCTTCTCGTTACCTTGGTGAGGCCATGAGCAAGACCCGATCTGAGCCTGAAGCCCAACGCGATACGGGCAACACATCGGAATCGAAGGGTTCTCCCGCCTTCGAGGCGTCAACATGATCGGGGATTTCGTTCGCGATCTGAGGTACACGGTCCGCTCCTTCAGCCGGAGACCGCTCTTCACCGGGGTCATCCTGCTCACCCTCGCGCTGGGCATCGGCAGCAACGTGGCGATCTTCACCGTGGCGAATGCGGTCTTGTTCCGGGCCCTCCCGTTCAAGAACCCGGACCAGCTGACCTTCATCTGGACCCGGCTGGCCGCCACCGACGTCGCCCGGTCTCTGGTCTCGGGACCCGATTTCAAGGACTACCTGAGCGAGACGACGCAATTCCAGGGCTTCGCCGGGGCGGTGGCGGTCCCCGGGACTCTCACCGGAGACGGCCCGCCGGAGCGGATCACCAACGCCTACGTCACCTGGAACCTTCTGGACCTCCTCGGCGCGCAGCCGGTCCGGGGCCGGAATCACGTCGCCGAGGACGCGTTCCCGATCGATCCCAAGGAGTTTGGCAACCCGGATCCCAAGCTTCCGCCCGGCAAGGTGGTCCTGAGTTATGGCCTGTGGCAGCGTCGGTTCGGCGGAGATCCCGCGGTTCTTGGCCGGACCATCCTCATGGATGGCTGGGCCTCGCAGGTGGTGGGCGTGCTGCCGCGGGATTTCCGGATCTACCTTCCGCCCGACGCCGCCATGCCCACCAATATCGACGCCTGGGGGGTCCTGCCGAGCAATATCGGCGAGTTTGAGCGGGAGGCCGCGTGGCTCACCGTGATCGCCCGGCTCAAGGACGGGGTCACCCTGGAGCAGGGTCAGGCGGAAATGGACCAGCTGGCCGCCCGGCTGCGGGAAACCCACCAGTTCCACGCCACCCAGAAGCTCCAGATCGTGGTGGCCGGGATGCACCAGGACATCGTCGAGCACGCGCGGCCTGCTCTGCTGACCCTCCTCGGCGCGGTTGGATTCGTGCTCCTGATCGCCTGTGCCAACATCGCCAATCTGTTTCTGGTGCGGGCCTCCGAGCGCGACCGCGAGGTCGCCGTGCGCGCCGCGATCGGCAGCGGGCGGGGCCGCATCGTGGCGCAGATGCTCACCGAAAGCCTGGTGCTCGCGCTCGGCGGCACCATGCTGGGCCTGCTCCTCGCGTGGCAGGGTATCCGGGTGATCAAGGCGCTGAGTCCAGCCAATCTTCCCCGGATCCAGAGTGTGTCGCTCGATGCCGGCACGTTCGCCTTCGCCGCCGCGATCGCAGTGGTCGCGGCCCTTCTCTTCGGGCTGGCGCCGGCGCTCCGCGCGGTAGGGGGGAACCTGGTGGATGGTCTCCGGGACCGCGGTACCGACAGCGGCGGCGCCCGGGGGAACAAGCTGCGGACCGTACTCGTGGTCAGCGAGGTCACCCTGTCCCTGGTCCTGCTGATCGGCGCCGGGCTCATGGTGCGCAGCTTCGCGGCCATTCAGCGGGTCGATCCCGGCTTCGACCCCAGCAACGCCATGACATTCACGGTCCCGCTCCCCTTCATCAAGTACCCCACCTCCCAGTCGCGAGCCACCTTCGTAAACCAGCTGGGCGATCGCCTGGCCTCCATTCCAGGCGTCGAGTGGGTGGGCGGGGTCACCCCTTTGCCGCTGGCCGGTGGGGAACAGTACTCGGTCGGCTCCTACGGCAGGATCGGTGAGAGCGACGACGTCTACCGGGCCAACAAGGCGGACCTCAAGTTGGTCCTGCCGGGCTACTTCGAGGCGATGAAGATCACCCTGGTGTCCGGTCGGACCCTCCTCCGCTCCGACAACGAGGATCAGGCGCTGGATGTCGCGGTGGTGGACCAGAAGTTCGCGGCCCGGGTCTTCGGCGACGAGAATCCCCTGGGGGCCCAGATCCTGGTGGATCACCTCAACGAGACGACCTTCTCGATGGAGCGACTACCCGTCACCGTGGTCGGCGTGGTGAGGAACGTCCGGTCGTCCTCCCTGGCCGCGGAGGGTCGGGAGACCATCTACCTCCCGTATGTCTTCCAGTCGTTTCTGCCCCTCACCTTCGTGGTGCGGACCGCGACCGACCCCGCCAGCCTCATGCCGCAAATCCGGGCTCAGGTCACCTCGCTGGATCCTGACGTGCCCGTTGCCGACCTGGCGACCCTTCAGTCGTGGATCACCGAGGCCATGGCCCCGACCCGGTTCCTGCTTGCCCTGACCGGGACCTTCGCGATCCTGGCGCTGGTGCTCGCGGCACTTGGTCTGTACGGAGTCATTGCCTATTCGGTGCGCCAGCGCACCCGGGAGATCGGCGTACGGGTAGCCCTGGGCGCCACTACGTGGGACGTCCGCCGATTGATCCTCGGCCAGGGTCTGCTGGTGACAGGAGTCGGCATCGGCCTCGGCCTGATCGCGTCACTGGGCCTCACTCGGGTCGTGGCGAGTTATCTGGTGGGCGTCAGCCCCACCGATCCGGTGACCTTCCTCGGGGTGCCGGTGGTGCTGATGCTGGTTGCGGTCGTGGCCTCCTACCTGCCCGCACGGCGGGCAGCGACCATCGACCCGACCCGCGCGCTGCGCGAGGAGTAGGCGCGGTGCCCGGGCCATTCCGGCTCACGGGCTGTCTCCAAATGGCGGAGGGGGTGGGATTCGAACCCACGGACCGGGTAAACTGGCGGCGGTTTGCAAGTCTTTGCTGAAGAATGGATGTAAGTTTCTGGGAACAGAAGGTTTGTGGGTTAGGTTATTGATTTCAGGTGAGCTAGGGTGACCGTGAGGACGGTCTGTGGTGATGGTGGCGGTGGGTGGTGGCGGGTGGTGGTGTCACCGTATTTGTCACCTTGGGGCAGGGAAGCTGTAGGTCAAGTCGCATCAACTGCCGTAGTACTTGCTACTAAACCCTATCGACAATGCGCCACCATCGACAAGGCACGCGACACCGACTTTCAACTTACGCTGGTGGTCATAGTAGGTGTGGAAGTGGGCTTGCTTGCGTGCGAGTTCCAGCTCTGACGGGTTGATGCTGACAGCTCCCAGGATCGACTCAGAGTCGAATCCCTTGGTTTGGCTACACGGTCTGGTGGTCTTGAACTCGACATCAACGTAGCTTACGAAGTTTCCTTCTGACTCCAGGAGCATGTGAGCACGGTCGGTGTCGATGACGATGTTACCCGCCTCATTTGGAGTGCCAGCGACTGCCTTGGCAGCTTCCGCGATCGGCATCCCTATGTACTGGAAGGGTCGATGGAATGGTTGGCCCAAGATGCCAACTCCCGCCTGCATAGCTTTGTTGGTTGCTTCGGCTAGATTGGTCTCTGACGTCGGATCCTCGGTCGGGGCTACCCAGCCAGCCATCAGCGCCAAGATCACGGTCACTGCCACTGCCAAGAGGACGATGATCGCTGATTTCAGCTTTGTCGGTGCAGCACTCTCGCTTGATTCTTGTGGCTCGACCTGATCCTGAGCCACCGTCTCTACTCTATCGGCGGAAGAAGAATCACCCTTGAGTCTGCGAAGCAATTTTCCCAGAGCTGCCGTCCGGTCTGGGAAGAGATCCAGCCATTGCAGTCTCTTGAGCTGTTCGTGAGTAGGTACGCATTGATCAAGCCGGATGGGTATGACGTAGACCTGGTCGTCTGGGAATTCATCCAGGACCTTGAGTGCTTGGCGTATCTCACGCTGAACATAGCCGCGTTTGGTCGTGGACCGGCTAGACAAAAGTGCCAGGAAGAATCGCGAATCACGGATAGCCTTCCGTATCGCGACAGCCCAGCGCTCCCCAGGCCCAAGGGAGACCTCATCCAGCCAGGGTTCCAGGCCCGCCCCCTTCAGCTCGTTGAAGAGCCATCGGGCGGTAGCCACGTCTTCTTTTGCGTAACTGATGAATATATTTGACATTCAGAGTCCTGGACATTGGCGCGAAGAGAGTTGTCCCGCGAAGAGCGTACCGAGTTTACCTCGTAATCGAGTAGGTGCGGACCTGACAGAGGGAGGTTGATATCTACTGTCTGGCTAGCCTGTATTGGCGACCCGCCCCCCAAACCACCCCTCAAACCGATCCAGATGAATGAACACCGAGTTCGTCGCCGGGGGTAAGTAGAGCACCCCGGTCTCCTCCAGGCCGATGTGCTTGCGGTATTTCAGGTAGTGACTGACCAAGAACGATCATTCATGGGCCTGGCGGTGGAGCCTTTTGCTCGCCGGTCACGGATTTGGGTTTCGTTGAGCACCGCAGGTGCGAATCGGTCGGGGACCCGGGGTTTGTGTGTCACAAACCATCCCTGGCTCCCGCCTTCGAACCCCCCGTGCCGGGTGGGGGCGTCCCCTGGGCGGCGGGGCGGGGGGCCAGTTTTCCATAGGCCCGGCAGCTTCCATAGCCCTCCGGATGTCCCGGTCCTGCGTCCTGTTGGTTCCGGGGGCAGGAATTCTCAGCACTGTTGCGTTGCCCTCGAAGGACTTCCTTCTCTAGTCGCAGGCTTGTTACCTGAAATTAGCTAGTGTCATGGTATGGTCTCGTGCAGATAACACGAATACAAGCCGCACAAGGATTTCTGTCCTTGCGTGGTGGAACCGCAAACATCCGGATTCGAAGGGAGAGTTCAGATGCGTAACAAGAAGATCGGGAAGACCACCCTCTTTGCCCTGGCCGTCGTCGGCATTCTGCTGGCGGGATTCTTCGCTTTCCAGAACGAGCCCGCGAGTGCACTCGTGCACGAGGTCGAGTGCCCGAACCTGTCGCCGTGCGGAAGCACTCAGTATCTCAAGATCTACGGCTGGTGCGGGATTGAGGAAACTTGCACGATGTACCGCTACTCTTGGTCGTCTTCCCCTCACTGCATGGTGTGCCCGTAGCGGTCGCGGCCCTCGCCAGGTCCAGCATCGCCAGCACCACCGGCAGCGCCTCCACCAGTCCTTCCGTAAGCGTCACCGAACAGGCCCGGTAGCGCTCGTCGACTTTCTCGGGAACGCCATGGGCCGTGGCCAGCCGGGCCTGGGGAGCGAGGGTGCCGAGGAGGGCGCGGAGATCTTCGGCCAGGTGGAGAACTGTTTCCGATCACAGTACAGGTGGGCCAGGTCCAGCAGGATCGGTAGCAGACAGCGGGCGTGCTGCTCGGGGCTCAACAGCCCCAGGGATTCCACGACCAGATCCACCGGGGCGCAGCTGGTTCGGATGGATCGCCGCTCGCTTCGCTGCCGCCTTCTGGCTCAGCCGCATCCGCTGCCGCAGCCAGCGCAGCGCCGCTGCGATCTGGCTGCGGTTGGGAATGCCGGTCACGGTGCACTCCGGTAGCGGATCTCGCTGATGTGATCCGTAGGGATGCGGATGGGAGAGCCCTGCCACACGCCCTGGGAAGGGGTGAAGAGGAGGAGGACTTTCTGCGCCTCGTCCTGAAGGATCGCCAGGATGACCTCCTCCGTCCGTGGGTGGGGTCGCCCTACCGCCAGCCAGACTAAGCTCTCCCCGTCGAGGATCTTGACCGCCGTGACGAGACCGTCGCCGAGACAGAGTTCCGGGAAACACCGGCAGGCGGTGGCTTTCATGGCGGCGAGCAGCGCCTCCTGCTCGGCCTCATCGCTGGCCAGGGGCATCCACCTAGGCATCGTCGGTGTCCCGGGTCTCCCCGATGGAACGCTGGACGGCCTCCACGACGGTGGGATCCTGAAGGGTACTGAACAGTTGCAGGCACCACAGGATGATCTCCGGGGCCTTCTCCAGCAGGAGGACGAGAGGGTCCGTCGCGCCACCGGCCAGGACCGCCGGAAGGGGGGATGCTGCCGGGTACCCTTCGGCGGGGTGGCCACCCCGCAGGCGGATGGTGTTGTGCAGGTCCAGCAGGTCCACGCCCAGGACATCGAGCGTCTTGGCCAGGGATTCCATGGACGGGTGGGTGGCTCCGGTCTCCCAATTGCTGAGCAGGTTCTTGCTGATGCCCGCCGCCTTGGCGATCTCCCGCTGGGTCTTCCCGCTCCGCCGCCGGAGTAGCCGCAGGGCCGGGCCGAGGCCCTCCAGGAAGCTCACCGCGCCACCTCCCGGCCTGCGGGCTCCAGGGCCACCAGCTGCCGTTGGGACGTCCCCACCGTGGTGGTTTCCACGAAGTACAGGTAGCGCACGAAGCGCGGGATGGAGATCTGGAGGAAGGCCAGCAGCTCGAAGAGCTGATGGAGGAAGAGCGGGCGGCGGGCGGCGAGGAGATCCTCCAGCAGGTCGGCGGCGTCCGTCTCCGCCCACCCCAGATGCACCGGTATCCGGCACGGGGCGATGCGGCGGGTGGTGGCCCCTGCGGCGCGCAAGGTGAGAAGCCACCGGAGGGTCCGCCGGACCATGGCGTGCTGGGTCCGGATCCGGGACAGCCACCCCACCGGCGCCGCCAGTTCGGGGCGGGATTCCGGCGGGTCCATCTCCGGCTCGAAGAGGAAGAGGAGGACATCGCCCAGATGCAACCGCCGGGTCAGGAGCAAAATCAGCAAGTGGAAGAGCTGGAACGCCTCCGGGGGAATGTCCACCAGCTCCGGCTCCCAGACCTCCGGCAGGTGGTAGCGCAACGCATCGCGCGCCTCGTCCATCTGGTGGTGATCGGGAAAGAGACAGATCACCTCCAGCGGCGGGGTACCCGCAAAGAGGGCACCATTCCACGGCTCGCCGATCCACCCTGCTCCCAACTGGCGGATGGCTTCCTCAGCCTGTTGGAAGTCCACCCCCAGGGAGGGCAAAGCGTTCTGGAGCTGGCGCACCCGCTCCCGGGCGAGGCGGCGCAGATCTACCGACGGCGCCATCACGCCGCCGCCTCGGAAGTCTCCACAGCCTGCCGCAGCCCCTCCAGGGGCCCTTCCAGGCGGGCGGCCAGCGCCCCGGCGGCGGCGCAGAGAACGCTGTCGCCGGGGCGGAGACAGGAAATCTCCCCCCGCCGAGCGATGTGATGCTGGAGCACGGCACGGATCCACAGAAGATCCTGGTACAGCGCCGCCAGCCTCTCGGCCCGTCCGGACTCGATCTGGAGGGAAGCCAAGAAATCGCCCAGGGCCTGGGCCGTGTCCCGAAACAGGGGGTCGCGGCTCAACTGGAAGGCGAACGGGCGGATGCCGCCCTCTCCGGCGGGCTCGCTGTCTGCATTCGACAGAGTCCCCAGCGCCTCCAGGGAGGGACGTGTCTCCCGAAGCACCGCATCCAGCGCCCCGGCCACCCCTTCCAGACCGTCCAGATCGTGCAGGGCGCGGGCCACGATAGCGAGTTCTTCCACCAGCGCCCGCACCTCATGGGCCATGGCGGGTGCGCCGGGGTCGGGTTTCAGCTGCTCCAGAATCAACAGGTAGAGACACCGCTCCACGCGGCGCACCTTTTGGCACACTTCAGGCGGCGCCCCGGCCAGCAACCGGGCCGGGAGCAGCGCAGCGGTTTCCCAATCGGCGGGTTTGAACGATGGATTCATACAGGCACCTCATACGCAATTCTGGAGGCGGGTAAGGCCGCCTCACGCCAACATTTGTCTGCTTGCTGGGGACCGTAACAAGGAGAGTGGGAAATGGTGCAGGGTCTGAGGTAAGATCGGAGCACCAGAAGAAAACGCCTCGTCTCAGAGAGATTTGCTTCGTTCAGTGAAGAATCCTGACGCCCAGAAAATCGTTGACGCCCTTGATCGCGAGATCCGGCTCCGTGGTCGCGGGGCGATCTCGGCTGTCAATCGGCACTTTGGTCATGAGCGTGGCTGGTGGCATCAGCGCGCGGATGCTGGAAGTCTGGGGGTGGGTGAGATGGCGGCTATTC
>Ga0055474_10000085_pt1 | contig 18818 bp, 13 predicted proteins | sample Muzzi_PWA_D1_FD_57680 | JGI IMG/M metagenome (GOLD analysis project Ga0055474, IMG submission 57680) | Wetland microbial communities from San Francisco Bay, California, USA, that impact long-term carbon sequestration - Muzzi_PWA_D1 | ecosystem: Environmental > Aquatic > Marine > Wetlands ... | reverse complement strand
GACGGTGACCAGCCGCCACAACTGGCGGGGGGTGAGGCCGTTGGCCCGCAACACCCCAAACTCCCGAGCGCGCTCCAGTTGCAGCGCCATCAACGCCCCCAGCACCCCCAGGAAGGCCACCGCCCCGGCCAGCAGGTGGAGGACGGAGGTGATCTGGAAGGTGCGGTCGAAGATCTCCATGGACAGGCGCCGCAGTTCCCCGGTGGAGCGGACCTCCACGCCCTGAGGGCCGAGGAGGTCGCGGATCCGGTCCACCAGAGGCGCCACCGGGGTGCCCGGGTGGAGGTAGGCGGCGATGCCGGTAACGTCCGGATTCCCAGGCCACAGCCGGTCGTAGCTCTGGCGGTGGAGGAGCACCGCCCCCCGGTCGGAGCCGTAGTCGGTGTACACCCCGACCACGGTCAACGCCTGGTTCCCCAGGGCGGTGCGCAGGGTGATGGGGTCCCCCACCACCGTGCCGTGGCGGTAGGCGTAGGGCTCCGAGACCAGCGCCGCTCCGGCGTCGAAACGCTCCCAGGCCGTCGCCTCGCTGTCCAGGAATTCGGTGAGGACGAAGCCCCGGGGGCGCGGCGCCCCGGTGGTGGTCGAGGCGGGAGGAAAGTCCACCGCCACCACCCGGGTGAAGCCGTCGGCGGTCTCCAGCCGTAGCACCCGCACCGTGCTCACCCCCTCGATCCCCGGCAGGGCGGCCACCGCCGCCACCGTGGCGCGGTCCAGGAGGGCATCCCGGGTGCTGTTGTTGATGCGCCCCGGGGAGAGGTAGAGATCCGCCGGCAGCGCCGCCTCCAGCCATTGCACCACCGTCTGGCGAAAGCTGGCCACCATGGTGCCGACCCCGAAGGTCACCGCCACCGCCAGGGTGAGGGCGGCCACCGCCACGGCGGTGCGGCTCAGCGTCGCTTCAATGCCCCGGGCGGCCATCTTCCCGAGCACCCCGAAGCAGCGTTCCGCTGGAGGGCGCAGCAGCCGCGCCAGGGCGAGGGTGGCCCCAGGGGTGAGGAGGGCGAAGCCCAGCAGCCCCAGGAGCAGGGCGAAAAAGCTCAAGGCCAGGGGTTGCCGGGGGAGCATCAGCAGCGCCGCGGCGGCCAACAGAATCCCGCCCAGGAGAGCGAGGCGGGGGAGGGCCTGGCGCCGGGCGCCCTCCAGGGAGGAGCGGCTGAGCACCGCCCGGGGGGGCGCCGCGGTGGCCTCCCGGGCGGGGGCGAGGGCGGCGCCGACGGCCGCCAGGATTCCCAGGGCGAGCCCCTTGGCCAGGGTCAGGGGCGGCAGGGAGAGCTGGCGTACCTGAAGGGTGAAATAGAGATCATTGATCGTCCGGGTGACCAGCTGGACCAGACCGCTTCCCAAAAGGATCCCCAGGACCACGCCCAGCAGAGCGCCGAGGGCGCCGAGCACCGCCGCCTCCGTCAGCACCAGGGTGAACACCTGCCGCCGGGTCACTCCCAACGCCCGCAATCGCCCCAACAGCGGGCGCCGCTGGACCACGGAAAAACTCACCGTGTTGTAGACCAGGAAGGTGCCGCAGACCAGCGCCAGGAGGCTCAACGCCCGCAGGTTGAGCTGGAAGGCGTCGGTCATCCCGGCGGTGGTGGCCGCCTGGGAGGCGACCTCCAGCAAGGCGGTACCGGGGGTGAGCAGCCCCTCGACCCGCCGCCGGGTCCCGGGATCATCGTCCAGCAGCAAGTCGATGTGGCTGAGGGTGGTGGGCCTGGCCAGCAGGTCGGCGGCGGTGGCGATATCCACCAGCAGCAGCTCTCGCGCCGCCCGCCGCTGCCGGGCATCCCGGGGGGCGAGGGTGGCCAGGAGGTGCAAGGTCTGGGGCCGCCCCTCAACCTGGATCGCAAAGGACTGACCGACGGTGAGCCCCAGGGCGGCGGCGGTCTCCGCCGCCAGGATCGCCTGGCGGGGCTCGGTGACGAAGCGGGTCAACGGAATAGCGGGAACGGCGGGGATGGCGTCGGACGCTGCCGTTCCCGCTGCCAGGTAGCTCCGAAAGGGGGCCTCGGCGAAGGGGTCGATGCCCAACAGGCGGAGCCGTTCCGCTGGTTGCGGGGGCACCGCCGCATCGATCGAATGGATCACCACCCACTGTTCCAGCACCGGCGCCGCCGTCAGCCCTTCCTCCACCACCAGCTGCCGGTAGAGCGCCACCGGCACCCCGTCCGGCCCGCCCACGATCCGGTGGGTGGCGTTGCCGGCCACCGCCTCGGTGGCCAGGGCGAAGGCGCGGGTGGCACTCTGGTTGGCCAGGTCGATGGCCACCACCACCGCCACGCCCAGCGCCACCCCCAGGATGGCCAGTCCCATCTGCCACGGATGCTGGCGCAGGGACCGGAGGCTCGACCGCCACAGCAGCCTCAAGGGGGGCTCTCCGCCTCGACCAGCTTGCCGTCTTCGATGGTCAAGAGCCGATCCGCCCACCCCACCACATCGCGGCTGTGGGTCACCATGATCATGGTCTTGCCCGCCCGCCGGGTCAGACGGTCGAGGAGATCCAACACCACCAGCCCGGTTTCCAGATCGAGGTTGCCGGTGGGCTCGTCCGCCAGCACCAGCAGGGGATCGTGGGCCAGGGCGCGGGCCACCGCCACCCGCTGCTGCTCGCCGCCGGAGAGGCGATCCGGGAAGCTCCCGGCGCGATCCCCGAGCCCCACCTCCGCCAGCAAGGCGAGGGCCGAGCGCCGTTCCTGGGGGCCGCAGCGCCCCTCCAATTCCAGGGGCAGCAGGAGGTTCTCCTCCACCGTCAGGGTGGGGATGAGGTTGAAGAATTGGAAGATGAACCCGATGTGGCGGCGGCGAAAGAGGGTCCGTTTCTCCTCCGTCAGGCGGGTCAGGTCGGTGCCGCCGATCTCGATCTGCCCGGCATCCGGCAGGTCGATACCGCTGGCCAGGTTGAGCAGGGTGGATTTGCCGGAACCGCTCTTGCCCAGCAGGACCACCAGCTCACCCCGGTGGATCACCGCATCCGCCGCCACCAGTACCGGGCGCCGCTGGTCGCCCTCCTGGTAGCTCTTGGAAACTCCCCGCAGGCATAGCAGCGGGTCGGCGGGGGGCGGTGAAGGGCTCATGATGGAGAAGGGTTCGACGGGTTGAGGACGCCGGATGTTGCCTATCGAGTTTGGGCTCTTTGACGGAGTAATGGGGCCATGGGTATCATCCGCGGTTGTTCAACGTATCACCGTATTGCGGTGAATGTCTTCCATAGTTTTTTCAATGGAGAACCCATGGTTGAGACGGCTCCATCCCTGGAATTCCATGTTCAAAGAGAGGCGCGGGCTTCCCTGGTGACCTTCCTGGGCGAGGCGGAGGGTGCCCGGGTCTGGCAAGCGGCGTGTGAAGCTTGTAACCTGGAAAGTGAGGAAACGACTTTGAGCCTCGACGCCTTGGAAGCCATCGCACGGCAGTTGAAGATTTCGCGCGGCCCGGTGGCGCTGGTGGGGCATTCCTTATCGATCCAGGCGCGCACCTACCAGATGCTGGAGCGAACCCGGCGCTTGCAGGACTTCCTGAAAGGTGGCAAACCGTGAGTACCTCGCAACCAATCCCGCCGTCGGACCCCATCCTGGACCGGGAGCGCCTGCAGGAGATCCTCGATCTGGATCTGCTCTCGACGGAGGAGGATACGGTCCTCCAGGAAGCCCTCGCCGAGGCCACGGAAGAGTTGGATCTCCCCATCGGTCTGGTCAGTGTGGTGTTGAACGATGCCCAGTATTTCGTCGCCATGCAGGGGCTGGAGGGGTGGCTCCAGGAAGCGCGGGGCACGCCCATCGAATGGTCTTTCTGTGTCAACGTGGTGCTGCGGGGCGAGCCCTTCGTGGTGGAGGATGCCACCAGCCATGACCAGACCCGGGACAATCCTCTGGTTTCGCAGGAGGGGATTCGCAGCTATGCCGGGGTGCCGCTGCGCACGGCCAAGGGGCAAGTCCTGGGCTCCCTGTGCGTCATCGGCGACCAGCAACGCCGCTTCCAGCCGGAGGAAATCCGCCGCCTGGAAGGTTGGGCGGAACGGGTCATGGTGCGCATCGAGGAACGGCGGAGGCGCAGGACCGCAACGGCGTCCACGATACCCCCCGAGTCCCCCGAGCCTCCCGAGTCCCCCGAGTCTCCCGAGGACCTCTGACCGGGCACTTCGCCGGTCGCCACCATGTCGTCCCCATCTCCCACGGCGCCCGTTGCCGCCACCGCGCCCGCTAATTCCCGCCGCGCCGCCACGGTCGCCGCGGGCATCCTCTCCAGCCGTTTGCTGGGGCTGGTGCGGGAACGCATCGTGGCCCACTTCTTCGGTCTCAGTGCCTTCGCCGACGTCTTCGCCGCCGCCCTCCGCGCCCCCAATGTGCTGCAAAACCTGTTGGGGGAGCAATCCCTCTCCGCCGCCTTCATCCCCATCTACGCCCGTCTGGTGGAAGAGGGGCGGGAGGGGGACGCCCGGCGCTTCGCCGGGGCGATCTTCGGCCTGCTGACGGCGGTGGTGGTGGGGCTGGTGCTCGCCGGGATGGCCCTGGCGGAACCGCTGGTGGCCCTGCTGACGCCGGGATTCTTGCAGGATGCGGCGGGGGTGGCGGCGGGGGAGGTGACGGTGGACCGCTTCCCCCTGGCGGTGCGGGCGGTGCGCTGGATTTTCCCCATGACGGGGTTCTTGGTCCTGAGCGCCTGGGCGCTGGGGATCCTCAACAGCCACCGACGCTTCTTCCTGCCGTACTTCGCCCCGGTGCTCTGGAACCTGGCCATCATCGCCGCCTTTCTGCTGGCCGGGGCGCGGCTCCTGCCGCCGGAGCAGATCCTCTTCGCCGGGTGCGCCGGGGCGCTGGTGGGCGGGGTGCTGCAATTTCTGGTGCAACTGCCTTCGGCGTGGCGTCTGCTGGGGGGCTTCCGGCCCTCCCTCGCCTGGCGGGATCCCGGGGTGCGGCGGGCGTTGCGCGCCTTCGGCCCGGCGGTGGCGGGGCGGGGGGTGGTGCAACTCTCCCTCTATCTGGATCTCTTCCTGGCCAGCTTCCTGGTCATCGGCGGGGTAGCGGCGGTGCGTTACGGCTCCTTCCTCTACATCCTTCCGGTCAGCCTCTTCGGGCTATCCGTGGCCGCGGCGGAGTTGCCGGAACTCTCGCGCACCTCCCGCAATGCCGCCGACATTGTCACCGATCCCGCCTTGCGGCGGACGCTGGTGGAGCGGGTGCGGGGGTCCCTGGCGCAGATCGCCTTTCTGGTGCTGCCCACCTTCGTGGGCTACCTGGTCTTCGGTTTCCTGATCGTCGGCGCCATCTTCCGCTCCGGTGAGTTTGGCCTGGCGGGTAACTGGCTGGTCTTCGTGGTGCTCTGTGGCTACACCCTGGGGTTGCCGGCGAGCACCGCCTCGCGGTTGTTGCAGAACGTCTTTTTCGCCCTGGAGGACACCCGCACCCCGGCCCGGGTGGCGACCTTGCGGGTGGTGACCTCCGGCGCCGTGGCCGTGGCGACGATGTTTTTTCTCGATCGGGTGCCTCTCTCCCGGCTGGTGCCCGCCGTGGAGGGGGTGGGGAAGGAACCCCTCTACCTGGGAGCCCTGGGGCTGGCTCTCGGCTCGGCGGTGGGCTCCTGGGTGGAATGGGGCTTCCTCCAGCGGGCGCTGGTGCGGCGGATCGAGGAGTTTCGATCGCCTCTGCGGCAGGCCTGGAAGATGGTGGCGCTGGCCTTGGTGGCGGCTCTCCCCGCCGTCCTGCTGTGGCGCTTCCTGCCCCTCGCCTTGACCACCCGACCGCTGCTCGCCGCGCCGCTGGTGGTGGGGCTCTACGGCGCCCTCTACCTGGGTGGGGGGTATCTGTTGAAGATTCCGGAACTGGGGGTGTGGCTCGCCGGGCTCCCCGGCAGCGGGCGCTTCCGCCTCAAGGGCCGTCGGCGGGACGAGTGATGGGCAGCCCGGGGAGCCAAGGCTGCAACGTTCGCGCCCGGGCGAAGGAGGTCCGGGCCTGGGCCTCCTGCCCCAACTTCTGCTGCATGCGCGCCAGGGTGGCCCACCCGGCGGCGTTGGAAGGCCACAACTCCAACGATTTCATCAGCGCGGTGGTGGCCAGGTCGAGACGCCCCATCTGAATCGCCATCTGCGCCCGGGCATCCCAGGGGGCGGACGCCCGGGGATGGCTGTGGATCAGGATCTCCGTATCTTCCAGCACCCCCCGCACATCGCCCAGGGCCAGCCGGGTGCGCGCCCGGCTCATGCGCGCCCCGGCCCGGGCGGGATCCAACTCCAGGGCATCGGAGAGCGCCCGTTCGGCCTCCTCGAAGCGTCCGGCGGCTTGCAGCACGGCGCCCCGCACACTGTGGAAGAGGGGGCTGGTCTCCAGCGGTTCCAATCCCTCGGGGGCCGTCGAGGTGCGGGCTTCCGGGGTGCCCGGCGGCGGGAAGTCTTCCAGGCGCTCCATGGCTTCTTCGAAGCGTTGCAGGCTCACCAGCCCCAGCGCCTCCGCCCCGCGGCGCCAGCGTTCGCCCCCCGGCTGGGCCAGCAACACCGCGAGCCGTCCATCGTCCCACAGCGCCACGGGCCCCGCCGGATCCGCCACCGCCCGGTGGGGGATATCGTCCTGGGGTCGGGGGATGTGCCGCCGGATGTGGTGGTCGGCGGTGCGCAGATGGGGCAGGTCGAAGGGTTGGGAGCGGCGCACATGGCAATCGACGCAGCCGTCGGCAGAGCGGGCGGGGTTGCCCGCCACCGTCTCCACCGCCAGATCCGGCGGGCGGTTGCAAGCGCTGCCGCCATCGTGGCATTCCATGCACGCGGCGTCGAAGCTGGCGGTGCCCTGGGCCGCCACGGCGGTGTGGGGCTGGTGGCAGGTGGTGCAGGTCAGCGCCGGGGAGCCGATGAAACACGGGGAGAGGGCGAGGCGCTCCATCTGTCCCACGAAGCGGAAATCATCCGCTGGGGGGTCCGCCGGGACCAGGATGGAGACCTGCGCCACCAAGGGGAGATCATAGGCCGGGCGGGAGGCCACCAACTCGCTGCGGGCATCCCCTTGGAGATGGCAGCGGGAACACACATCCCGTTGCACCGGGGGCTCCAGAGCCGCCAGGCGGGGGAGGCCGATATCCTTCTCATCGCTGCCCTTTTCCGCCCCGGTGACGATCCGCACATGGCGCGCCGCATCGCCGTGGCAGGCGTCGCAACCCAGGGGGGAGAGGTGCTCGAAGGCGTTGGCCCCCAGGGAGTGGGGGGGGTACGCCTCCCGCTCTTCCGGGGCCGTGATGGGGATCGTCTGGCCGCTGTCCAGGGTCTTTCCGCCGCCGGTGGGGAGACCCGCATCGGGCAACTGCCAGGGCCGGTCGAGGGTGTGACACACCAGGCAATCGGTGGTCAGGGCAAAGTCGAGCCCCGAGGCACCGGGGTGCAATTCAAAGGGGGAGAGGGCCACCCCGTGACCGGTGAGGGTCTCGACGGGGGCGAAGAAGACGAAATCCATCCGGTTCCCCGTGAAGGGGTCGATCTCCGCCCCCACCCACGAGGTATCGAAGGTCCCCGCGCCGATATGCCCCACCAACTGCTGTCGCCGGGTGCCGCCATCCTTCCGATGGGCGGTCAGGAAGCTGACGCCCTGTTCCACGGTGATGGCGTAGCGGGTGCCATTGTCCGGGTTGGTCGCTTCCCCCGGCGCCACCACCATGCCGCTCCCTGGCGTGCCCGCGCCCTGAGTCTGACTGATGCCGCCGATGCCGCCGATGCCGCCGACACTGCGCGCCATGCCGTGCTCCAGATACGCCTCCACCAAGGGTCGGTGGCAGCCGTAGCAGCTGCGCATCCCTTCCGGCACCGCCGCCGCTCCGGCGGCCAGGGAGGCGGGTGGAGCGGGATTCGTTCCGCCATCTGCGGTCGGGACGCTGTCTGACGGATCTGACGGCTCCGGCCCCCCGCAGCTCGTCACCAGGAGAAGCAGCAGTGACAGAAGACCGGCAGAGCGAACCATCGAGCGAGGGGCGGCGTGGATCGGAAGGCGCATGGCTCGGAAGTATAGCCGCTCGCGAGGCGTTCGGTAGCCGGTCGGTGGGGGCTGAGCAGAGGAAGGGATAGCCTGGGCTCATTCCTCTTGCATCGCCAACGCTGGATCGGTGCGCCCGGCGCGCAGGGCTGGGATCCAACCTGCGCAGAGAGTCACCAGTCCCAACGCTACGGCTACCCCACCATAAACGCCCGGGTCGCCTGCGGAGATGCCGTAGAGGAGAGTCTCCACCGTGGGGCGGGCCAGCCAGGTAATGAGCAGACCGACCCCGATCCCGAACCCTGCCAGCCGTAGACTATGGATGTACAGATAGCGGCGCAGGCGACCCGGGTCGGCGCCGAGGGTCGCTCGCACGGCGAATTCTCGATGGCGGCTGGCCACCTGGAAGGCGAGCAGACTGTAAACACCGAGGCCCGCCACCAGCAGGGCCAGGGCGGCCAGGGCGGTGAAGAGGAAAGCCCCTTGTCGCCAGGAGCGCAGTTGTGGGGCGATCCGATCCGCCAGCGTCACCGCACTAACCTGTCGCAAGTCTGGGTTCCGCTCCAGCAACGCTTTGCGGGCGGCTTGGCCAACGGCTGCCGCGTCGTGGCCCTCCGCTACTCGCACCATGAAGGCGGAGGTCGGGATGGACGCAACCGTGCCCTGCTCCATGGGGAGGTAAAGCTGGAATTGTTCCCCTTCAAGAATCCGCTGACGGCGGGCGTTCGCCACCACCCCGACCACGGTGGTGCATTCGGCACTCCCGCCGAGGTTCAGGCATTGGCCCAGAGCTTCTCCGCCCGGCCAGTACCGCCGGGCCATGGTTTCGTTGACCACCACCACCGGGGGCGTGCCGATACGGTCCTCGGGACCGAAGATCCGGCCCTGCAGCAAGCGCAATCCCACCGTGGTGAAAAAGCCTTCGGTGACCCGGTGGGCGTACGGCCCCCCGGAGTCCAGTTGGGGCAATTCTGGGACCCCGGGAACCTCCACCTGGAGGGCCCAACTGGATTGCATCGGGACGGTCGAAGACGCGACCACTGCTTCCACCCCCGGGAGGTAGCGGAGCCGCTTCCGACCTTGCTCGACAAAATCCTTCTGGACCGCCTCGGAAAGGGGCGGCAGCCCCGGGTTCCGTTCCCAGCTCACCGCGATTACCTGTTCCGCATCCCATCCCAGATCGACGTTTTGGATATTGGTAAGACTGCGGGCAAAAAGGCAAGCGCCCACCAGGGCCACCACCGACAGGGCCACCTGCGTCACTACCAGGACGTTGCGTAGGCGAGATCGTCCCCCAGCGATGCGCCCTCCTCCTTGGAGGACGGTCGCCAGGTTGAGACGGCAGGCGTGGATGGCGGGAATGAGAGCGGTCGAGATTCCAACCGCCAGGGCCAGCAGGAAGGTGAGGCTCACCACCCGGAGCGCTGTCGGTCCTGCGGGCCACGCTACGTTGGGCAAGAGCAGGTTACGCACTACGCCGCCGCTCCATTGCGCCAGCAAGAGCGCCCCGGCGCCTCCCAGCATCGCCAGCAGGGCACCGTAGGCGGCGTTCTCCAACAACAGGCGCCGCCAGGGAATGCCCAGTGCCAGACGAATCGCGAAGTCATGTTGGTGGCGTAGGGCGCGGACCAGAAGCAGGTTGACCACGTTGGCCGCTGTGATGGCCAAGATGAGCAGGGTGACCGCCGCCAGCAGAAAAGCTACCGTGACCTCCCCCGCGACACCATGGCCGCGCACCCGCTGAAGGGGCAGAAGCATCACCCGCGCTTCCGGGTCAGCGTCCCGGCTCCCTTCCCGAGCCCGCCGGAACAGGTTCGTCGCTTCCTCCTCGGCGACCGCCGGGGCGACTCCGGGCGCTATCCGAACCAGCAATTTGGGCCAGGTGGATTCGCGGCGCGTCCGCCAATCTCCAGAGACCATTTCCTTCGCTGCCACCATCATGGGTAGCCAGAGATCGGTCACTTCCGGAGAAGGTCCCGTGAAGCCCGGTGGCGCGATCCCGACGACCGTGTAGCTCGACTTTCCGAGCACCAGAACCTGCCCCAGTGCGTCTGTACCTCCCGCGAAGTGTCGTTGCCAAAAATCATGGCTCAGCACGACGACACCCCCAGCGCCCTCTCGGTCCTCTTCCGCCCCGAAGAAGCGCCCCTGGAAAGGCCGGGTTCCCAGCAGGGGGAAGTACTCCGCCGTCACCAGGCCACAGGTCACGGATCGCGCGCCCTCTCCGCGACCCAGGGTCAAACGTCCAGTAGTGAAGGCCGCTGCCTCGAACGATGGGGTAGCGCGGAAGTCGAGATAGTCCAGGTAGGAAACGTAGTCTGTGATGGTTCTTTTCTGGCGCGCCTTGCGATCCACGAAGACAAACCGTACCTGCGCTGGCGTTTCAATGCCCACGGGGGGCGTCAACAACAACCGATCCACCAGCCCGAAGGCCACCGCGTTAGCACCCACCCCGAGGGCCATCAGGAGCACCACGGTAACCGTGATCCCAGGGGTGCGGGTGAGTTGGCGGAGGGCGTAATGGAGAACTGGGTTGAGGATCGCCATAAAATGGAAGTCCAAAAGGAAAGCGGCGGATGTCTCTCAAGGCATCCGCCATTTCATGCTAAAAGTTGGAGCAGTAACAATTGGCGGGACAACTACATTGGGCGCACTTTCCGCCGGTGCAGGTCACGGAACAGCTGCCGCCATCCCCGTTACAGTTTTTTGAACATGAACTGGCGCAGGATCCGCTTCCGGGATTCTCCGGCGAATCGTCGAAGGCGAGATCGAGCCTGTACCGCAGTTCCCGTTCCTGGGCGGCCAGCCGGTCCCAGGCGTTGGCCACGGCGGCATCCAAGGAGACTAACAGGCCCTCCGGGGGTGCCTGCCATCCGAGGGCGAGACCGACCAACGCACCATCCTCCTGATCTGCGTTATCCACATTGGCGGCAAAACGGAGGAGTTCTCGCGTCGTGGGCAGCCGAAGTTCCACACTGCCATCGCGCAGTTGTAGGAAGCCCGGCGCGCGCAGGGGTTCCAGGTAATCGATAGCTTCAGTAGCCTCAAAGGTGACGATAAGATCCATGTACCCGTCGCCCGCGATGAGGTCATCGAACGCATCAAACCCGATGACGACCTTGTTATCCATCACCTCGAGGAGGACATCGCCGAACACGGCATCCTGATTCAGGCCGATCGCTCTGGATTGGGCCAACAGGTGGCTGCCCATGAGCAGAGTTACGGCGAAGACGAGACAAGTTTTTCGAGTCGTGAACATGAAAACTCCTTTTGCTTGGACCGGAGATCCCCTACGAAACAGTTCGTCAGGCTATTCAGTACCATGAGCAATTGGTGTGCCACTGGGTTCAGTTTCAAAAAAGATTTGGCAATTCGAAGTTTTTGCATGGAAATCAGGAAGAGAATCTTCTGAGTCCATGCTCGATGCGGCGTGGCGTCCGGCAGTGGGGGATGGGTAGCTTCCAGATGGGGTATCGTCTTACCCGGCGGTGGGGAGGGCGTTACCCCGCATCCGCCCTCAGAACAACCCTTCCAACCACTCCCGCAGCACCTGCAACGCCGGAGGGCGGATCTCATGGCCCATGGGGAATTCGCGGTAGCTGAGATCGACGTCCAGGGTGCGCAGCAGATCCCGGCTGGATCGGGCTTTGTCGACGGCGATCATGGCGTCGTCGGTGCCGTGGACCACCAGGACCGGGAAGCCCTTGGGGGCGGTGGGATCGGGCAGGCTCGCCACCAGCGGTTCCGGGAGCCAACTGGAGAGGGCCGCCAAGCCCCGGAAGCGCCCCGGGCGGCGCAAGGCCTGGTCGTAGGCCATCATGCCCCCCTGGCTGAACCCCAGCAGGATGAGGCGGTCCGGATCCACCGGATAGCGCTGCACCACCTGATCGATGAAGGCGCCCAGAGTGGTGGAACCGCGGGCGAAGTCCACCGGATTGGGGGGCGTGCCGGGGATGATGGGGAACCAGCCGTACCCCTGGGTGCCCGGACCCACGGAGACCGTCACCGGACCCTGGGGGCAGAGCACCAGCGCTTCGCCACCGTGGAGCACGGGCGCCAGGCCCAGCAGATCATGACCGCTAGCCCCCCAACCGTGGACCGCGATCACCGTGGGAAAGGGGCCGTCCCCGGCGGGCACATGGGCGGTGTAGAGGAGCTTCATGGGGTCGGGGCCTCCAGTCGCTGGCCATCCACCGCATCCACCTCGAAGCGCATCACCGCGCCGCTGATGGTGAGGGCCAGATGGTACAGGACGACGGATTTTTCGTGGGTCACAGTGAAATAGGCGTGGAAGAAGGGGCGCCCGTCACGGCTTTCCTCCAGACGGATGTCTTTCACCCCGCCGTACTGGTCGCGCAAGCGGCGGACATCGTCGCGAAACTGTTCCTCGGTCCAGCGCAGGCGGGAGAAGGGATCGAGTCGGGCGTACATGGCCTCCGCATCCCCCTGGCGCAGCAGGTCGAGGAATTCCCGCCCCCGGGCCACGGCGTCTTCGACGCTCAGCACCGTCGCGGCGGCTTCCTGCTGAGACTCCCGCTGAGCCTCCTGGTCAGCCTCCTGGGCCGTGGCGGATCCGGGGGCTCCCAGGAGCGTGCCCGGACCGAGGGCCAGGAGGAGGAGGGCGGTGGGGATGGGGGAGGGTTGCATGCTTCAGGGTGGCTCCAGCGTTGAGTATAGCGGGCTACCGATGGCAACGGTGGACTCTCCGGGACGGAGCCTTGCGGCGTTTCGAGATCGGCGGTCAGCGGGGAAACGCCAGGACGACGGTGGTGGTGTTGTGGAATCCGGACAATTCCCCGACATCCAGGGCGATCTCCCCGTAGGTCTCGAATCCCGCCAGGGGGGCTCCCTCCAACGCCTCGGAGATACCCCGCACCGCCTCATCGAAGTCGTCCCCCAGGATCAGGTTGCGGCAAATGCAGTCGAACACCACGGCCCCGGCGATCTCGCCGCTGTGCAACTGCCGCCGGGCGCGGCGGGCTGCCTCCCGAGCGCTCTCCACCTGCCCCGAGGGATCGCCCTCGGTAATGCGGAGGATCGAACCCTGCGGGATGCCGCAAGCAAAACGGATGGAACCATCCTCCTCCAGGGCCAGCGGAGCGCGGATTTTGTAACCCTCGCCGGCGGCGAGGCCCGCCTCATAGCGCAGCAGATAGGCGCGGATATCGTCGCCCGTGAGTTCTTCTGGATCGACGCCCCGCGCCAGGGAGTGGGCTCGGGTGTGCTCCTTCCACACCCGCCACGCTGGCCGCCCTTCGATCTGGTGAACCACATTGCCCACCGCCCGGGTCACCTGCAAGGGCTCCGAAAGGGGGCGGTGACCGTGGCAGACGCCGATGCCCAGAGGTTGTTGGGAGAAGAGCACCGCCACCGCCAGGGCATCTGCCGCGACCTCGTCGTCCACGGCGACCTGCGTCGTATCCATGTGGAGGTAGTCCCCCGCCGCCCCGCCGGCCAGGGGGACTTCCGCGCCGAGGAGGGCAGCGACGTGGAGGGTCGCTTCCTCGCCGTTCCCGGCCAGCGGATCGAGGAGCACGAGGGCGGTGCGGTGGGAATACCCCTCCACCTGCCCCGGGATCGAGTCCGTGGCCTGATGGGCGGCGGCGGCGGGATCTTTCCCCAGGGCTCGCCCCAGGCCCGCGAAGACCTGGAGATTCCCAGCCACCGCCAGCGCGGCAGTGGCGCGTTTGTGATGCCCCTTCTCCGTGAACTCTCCAGCGGTGGAGCACCCCAGCAAGGTGGCCCCGGGGAAGGCCGCCCGCAGGGGAGGCAGGACCTCGTCGAGGGGCTGATCCAACGAGGCGAAGACCAGGAGCAACGCCGGTGGCTGCCCCGCCAGGTCCCGGCGCAGGGAACGCACAAGCATTTCCGCGACCGCATCCGCGGGACCGCCCGCGATCGCGGTGGCAACAAGATGACGCATGATTCCTCCAGGAATCAACGCACAAAGCGCGATTTATGGCCAGAAGAAAAATAAAGAAAAATAGAAAATCTGTATTCCGGGGCAGGGCTATTGTAGCACTTCGAGGAGGGGGCGCCAACGTTTGACCCGCTCGGCTTCCCCGGGGTAGCCTGCGCTCCATGTTTGGGGTATCCCACGCCGCTGCGGGCTCGGCGGAGATTCAGGTCCGCCGAGAACGGGTTTTTCTCGTCCTCGCGGGGCTGTTCCTGGGCTCCATGGCGATGCTCAATATCCTGGGCGTCACTCGCTTTCTCGATTTCAGTTTCCAGTTCGGTGGCAGGACGATCCCCATGCCCCTGGCGGTGGGCGTCTTGCCGTATCCCCTGACCTTCCTGTGCACCGATTTCATCTCGGAGATCTACGGTCGCAAACGCGCCAACTTCATGGTCTGGGTGGGCTTCATCATCAACGTCTGGTTGGTGATCATCCTGTGGGTCGGTGGGGTTTTGCCGGGCTTCGATCAGGCGGTGCCCGGCGCCGATGGCCGTTTGCCCCTCTTCTTTGAAATCCGCACCCTGGCCCTGGGCGCGGTGGTGGCCTCGATGCTGGCGTATCTGGCGGCGCAACTCTGCGATGTCCATCTCTTCCACTTCTGGAAGCGCCTCACCGGGGGCAAGCATCTTTGGTTGCGCAACAACGGCTCCACCGTGGTGAGCCAGTTTGTCGATACCTTCGCGGTGATCACGATCACCCATTTCTACGCCCACAGCTTGCCGGTGAGCGGGGAACAACCCCTCTGGCCGCAACTGTGGACCTTCATCGTGACGGGGTATCTGTTCAAGCTCAGCGCCGCCTTGTTGGATACCATCCCCTTCTACCTGGGCACGGCGTGGTTGCGCCGTTATTTGCAGGTCAAAGACGAGATCGCCCACCACGAGTCCTGAAACGACCGATTCCCGCGGGAGGCTTGCCATGACCGAGATCACCACCCACTACCGAGCGTGCAACCTCTGCGAAGCCATCTGCGGCATCCGTATTCAGGTCCAGGGGGGCGAGATCGTCGATCTGCGGGGGGATGAGGACGACCCCTTCAGCCAGGGGCATATCTGCCCCAAGGCGGTGGCGCTCCAGGACATCCACAACGATCCCGATCGTCTGCGCCAACCGCTGCGGCGCACGGCCACCGGGTGGCAAGAAATCTCCTGGGAAGAGGCGCTGGCTGCGGCCGCCGAGGGCATTCTGAAGGTCCAGGCGGACCATGGTCGGGACGCCCTGGCCCTCTACCTGGGCAACCCCAATGTGCACAATTACGGCTCCCTGCTCTACGGCGTGCCCCTGGCCCGCACCCTGCGCACCAAGAACCGTTTTTCCGCCACCTCGGTGGATCAGTTGCCCCACCATCTGGTTTCCTATTGGATGTTCGGCCACCAATTGTTGCTGCCGGTGCCGGATGTGGACCGCACCCACTTCTTTCTGATCTTCGGCGCCAATCCCCTGGCCTCCAACGGCAGCCTGATGACCGCCCCGGGGATCCGAAAGCGGCTGAAGGCGATCCAGGCCCGGGGGGGGGAGGTGGTGGTGGTGGATCCCCGGCGCAGCGAGACCGCGCGGCATGCGGACCAGCATCTCTTTGTGCGCCCCGGCACCGATGCGCTGCTGCTGGCGGCGCTGGTCCACACGGTGCTGGACGAGGGATTGGCGGCGCCCGGGCGCCTGGCGGAGCACACCCTGGAGGCCGAAGCGCTGGCGGCGCTGGCCCAGCAGGTGGCCCCCTTCGCACCGCAGCGGGTGGCCGCCGCCACCGGGGTGGCGGCGGGGGAGATCCGCGCCCTGGCCCGCCGATTCGCCGCCGCGGAATCGGCGGTGTGTTACGGCCGCATGGGGGTGTCCACCCAGGATTTTGGCGCGGTCTGCCAGTGGCTGATCAACGGCTTGAATTTCATCACGGGCAACCTGGACCGGCCCGGCGGGGCCATGTTCACCCATCCGGCGGTGGAGTTGCGCGCCGGACTCACCGGGCGGGGGAGTTACGGACGCTGGCGCAGCCGGGTGCGGGGGTTGCCGGAGTTTGGGGGAGAGTTGCCGGTGGCGGCGCTGGCGGAGGAGATCACCACCCCGGGAGAGGGGCAGGTGCGGGGGCTGGTGACGGCGGCGGGGAACCCGGTGCTTTCCACCCCCAATGGGACCAACCTGGAAGCGGCCCTGGGGCAGCTGGATTTTATGGTCTCCATCGACTTTTACCTCAACGAGACCACCCGCCACGCCCATCTGATCCTGCCGCCCACGGCGGCCCTGGAGCACGATCACTACGACCTGGTGTTCAACCTGCTGGCGGTGCGCAACGTGGCCAAGTACTCAGCCAAGGTGTTCGAGGCGGGGGAGGGGACCCGCGAGGATTGGCAGATCTACCATGCCTTGGAGAGGCGCATCTATCTGGGGCGGGGCAAGACCGGCGGTGGGAAGACGACCCTGCGGGGGCGGATCGAGCGGGCGATTTTGGGGCGACTGGGGCCAGCGCGGTTGCTCGATCTGCTCCTGCGGCGGGGTCCCTACGGCGCGGGCTTCCGGCCCGGCAAGGAGGGGTTGAGCCTCAAGGCGCTGCGGCGCCAGCGCCACGGGATCGATCTGGGCGCGTTGCGCCCGGCGCTTCCCGACGCCCTCCAGACCCGGGAGCGCCGCATCGTCCTGCTGCCGGAGGCGCTGGTGGCAGACTTGCCCCGGCTGGCGGCGCGGCTCGATGGGGCCGAGGAGGGTGCGGCGGAGCGCCCGCTGGTGTTGATCGGTCGGCGCCAGGTGCGGGGCTGCAACTCGTGGATGCACAACTACCCGCGGCTGATGGGCGGGTCCGATCGCTGCACCCTGTTGATGCATCCCCGGGACGCTCGGGACCGGGGTCTGGTGGGGGCGGAGCGGGTGGTCGTGACCTCCCGCGTCGGGCGGGTGGAACTCCCCCTGGAGGTCAGCGACGAGATCATGCCCGGGGTGGTCAGCATTCCTCACGGCTTCGGCCACGACCGGGAGGGGGTGCGCCTGACGGTGGCCAGCCGCCATCCCGGGGCCAGCATCAACGACCTGACGGATGAGACGCGGGTGGATGCCGTCTCCGGCAACGCGGCTCTCTCGGGAGTGCCGGTGTCCGTCACGGCGGTGGTAACGGCGCCGACGGCGGCGGTCGGCGCCGCCTCGGCGTGACGGCGGTGCGTCCCGGAGTGGATCTCGACGGCCCCTTGTACGCCGTCACTCTTCCCTGCACCCTCTACCGCCGCGCCCGGTAGAGATACCGGTGGCAATCTGTCCTCGCAAGAGGACGTTTTTTCCAAGACATTCTGCGGAAATCCCTGCTTTCATGGGCGTTTTGGCTCTGCGCCGTTGGCATGCTCTTTGCCTTAGCAATCCTCACAACGCAAGACACCACGCTGGTGGTGGTTTTACAACATATGAGGGTTACATCATGAAGATACCGACACAGCGATTCCTCTACGGAAGCCGTGCCCCGCTGGCCGCCGTTCTCCTTCTTCTCCTCCCCCTGGGGCTTCTGGGGCCGACCATCGAGCCCGCCCAGGCCATCGAATTTTCCACCTGGAACACCCCCGACGGCGTGGCGGTGCCCGCCGATACGCCCATCTATCTAGAACTGATCGACCAGGTCACCTCGAAGCGCAAGGAAACCGCCCGGGGCGACATCGTCGTGGCGCGGGTGTTTCGGGATCTGGCCATCGAGGGTCGAGTCGTCGTGGAGGAAGGCACGGAAGTGCTCCTCCTGGTGGCGGACGTCAAGAAGGCCCGCTTCCTGGGCCGCAAGGGCTCCCTGGACCTCGAGGCCACGGCGGTGCGCGCCGTGGATGGCACGGAGATTCCTTTGCAAGGGCTCTACACCCGGGACGGCAAGGGGCGCAAGGTGGTCGCCACGGCGCTGACCGTCGCGGTCGCGTGGCCGTTCCTTTTCCTGAAGGGGAAGAACGCCGTGGCGCCGGAGGGCACGGTCTTCGAGGCCCGGGTCCTGGACGATGCTTTCGTCGCTCCTCGGCCCCAGGTCGCGGAGCACTTCCCTGCGCGCTAGCCCCGCGATGCCCGGCGGACGGTGGAGCCGTTCGCCGGGTGATTTTTAGGGTGCCTGGTATCCCTGCTTCGCCTCAAACGGAAGCCTCTCCACGTCGGCGTGGGGCCACGGTTCTCGGTGGGCTGTTACTGACAATTACGGATGGATACGAGGATGACCTTCAACGTTTTGGGGGTAGCGTTGGGATGCCCCGGTGACTATGCCAGACGCGCAAGATCAGAATCTGAAGATCCTCCAACTGGTAAACGATCCGGAAGGGGGGGACGATGATCTCACGGTAGCGGGCGGTTGGGAACTCGGGCACTCTGCGCCCTGATTTGGGATGCTCAACGAGGGCCTCGACCCGGGTTCGAATGCCTTGCGCCCAGCGTTTTGCAGCCAACGGCCTTCCGTCTGCGGTGATGAAAGTCCGAATTTCTCTCAAGTCCGAGAGAGCCGGGCCGGTCCAAAGGATTTCGAGAGAGGCCAATCAATCCCCGAAAGAATCAAGAAGACGAACCGCCTCCTCGTGGGGGTGCAGGTCACCGTGGCGAGCAGCTTCCACACCCTTTTCGACCGCCGTCATAAAGCCAACCCGGTCCGCCAGGGATTCATACTCTTCGAGGTCGAGAAGCACCGCGACCCCGCGTCCTCGCCGTGTTACCAGTACCGGTCGTCGAGAACGGCGAGCATGGTCCACTATTTCGGATGCGTGGGCCTTGAAATCTGTAATAGGACGAACATCTTCCGTGAATCGTGTCATGGTCATATGGGCCTCCAACGGGACCAGTGGATAGTCCACTGGATGGTACCAGATGATCTCACAAGTTCCGCCGATACTCCCCACCCACCTCGTAGAGGGCGTGGGTGATCTCCCCCAGGGAGCAGTGCTCGACCGCGTCCATCAGGGCTTCGAAGAGGTTCCCGCCGGTCAGGGCGG
>Ga0055474_10000084_pt1 | contig 18833 bp, 18 predicted proteins | sample Muzzi_PWA_D1_FD_57680 | JGI IMG/M metagenome (GOLD analysis project Ga0055474, IMG submission 57680) | Wetland microbial communities from San Francisco Bay, California, USA, that impact long-term carbon sequestration - Muzzi_PWA_D1 | ecosystem: Environmental > Aquatic > Marine > Wetlands ... | reverse complement strand
AGATCAGCGCATCCGGCTGCTCACGCAGGCAGCCCGGGCGGGGCATGCCGGAGCCAGCGCTCTGCTGGGAGAGTACTATGCAACCGGCACCTATATTCCCCGCGACACCAGCGTCGCGGTTACCTACTTCACCCAGGCCTCCGATGCCGGCGATCTGGATGCACGCAACAACCTGGCCTGGATACTGGCCACCTATCCGGACCCGATGATCCGCGACGGCAATCAGGCGCTGGCGCTGATCAGACCGCTGGCGATGCTGTATGAAAACTGGCGCCATCTGGACACCATGGCAGCCGCCTACGCGGAACTGGGTGAATATGAGCAGGCTGTCGCCACACAGACACGGGCGCTGGTGCTGGCACAGCGGAATGCGACGCAGGGCAGCGTCATCGATCTCAAACAGCTGGAACATATGCGCGAACGGCTGCAGCTGTATCAACGGGGCCAGAGTTTCCGCGAGTCGGAAGAGACTCCGGTCAATGACATCTGAACGGACGCGGTGGGATAGACACAGATGAGTGAAACAAACTGGCCATTCAGTCGTGGCAGAACGCTGGATATTGTTGCTGCCAACGGTCTGCTGCTGAAAACTGCGGATGGCAGGGAGATTCTGGACGCGGCCGGTGGCGCCATTGTCAGCAATATCGGCTATGGCCGCGAACAGGTTGTGCAGGCCGTGGCCGAGGCCACCAGAAACTGTACCTATGTGGTACCGCCCTGGATCACGCCTTCAAGACGCGCGCTGGCCGATCTGCTGACAGACCGATGGCTGCCGGCCGGCCTGACCCGCATTCACATCACTTCTGGTGGTTCGGAGGCGGTGGAATCAGCCGTGAAACTTGCATTGCAGTTCCACGCCGCCGGCGGTGCCGCAGAACGCAACCTGATCCTGGCCCGGGTACCCTCCTACCACGGCACCACACTCGCCACCGCCAGTCTGTCAGGCCACGCCGCGCGCAAACGCGGGCTCGAATCCGCGCTGACCGTTTTCCCGACGGTGGCCGCGCCCTATCCGCTGCGCTGTCCACTCGGCGGACATCACCACGACGCCGGTGCCTACTACGCGGAGCAGGTGGAAGCGGCGATAGTGGCCGCGGGTCCCGAGCGGGTTGCCGCACTGCTGGCCGAACCCATATCCGGCGCCAGCGGCGGTGCTCTGGTGCCTCCCGATGACTACTGGCCTCGCGTTCGCAGTATCTGCGAACGCCACGGTGTGCTGCTGATCATGGACGAAGTCATGACCGGGTTCGGGCGTACTGGCACCCGGTTCGGCTACCAGCACTGGCCTGTCACACCGGATATCCTGGTGGCTGGTAAGGGCCTGGCCGGAGGCTATGCGCCGCTCGGCGGCGTCTTTGCCAGCGAAGCGATCGGCCGGACAATAGATCAGTCACCGTACAGTGTCATGTTTCACACCTTCGGCGCTCATCCGGCGGCGTGCGCCGCGGCAGTGGAAGTGCTGAGCATCATCGATGAAGAACAGCTGGTGCAACGCGCTGCCAGTATGGGTTCTCTGCTGCTCGCTCGGCTGCAGGAAGGGCTTGGTCATCTACCCTGGGTCGCCGAAGTACGAGGCCGGGGTCTGCTGCAGGCCATTGAGATCGTCAGAGATCGCGACTCACTGACGTTATTCGACGAAGCGGACGATATCGCCGGTCGGGTCGTTGCCAAAGCACTGCAGAAAGGTGTGTTCTTCTATGGCGGCGGCACCGGTGAGTTTCGCGACATCGTCTGTCTGGGTCCGGCTTTCACGCTGGAACGGGAACATATCGATACCATGACCGCGGTACTGGCCGAATCGATTCAGGAAGTCTGTGCATGAGTTTTCAGATTGGCGTTCGGGCTTTTGTTGATGGCGCGCGGATCGCCAAACGCGCGGATCTGCTGCATTTCACCTTCATTCCGGCGCTGATCAGTCTGGTCGTGATCGGCACCGGTACCTGGCTTGCGTTCGAGCAGATCGGCCAATGGGGTACCGCTCTGTCTGATCGACTGCCATCCTGGCTCGGCTTCCTCGACAGCATCCTGATACCGCTGCTGTATCTGATCGGAGTCGTACTCGGCATCTGGCTGTTCGGGCTGCTGGCCGTCGTCATCGCCAGTCCGTTTCTCGGCAATCTGTCGAGCGCGGTGGAACGGAAAGTCTACGGCAGCGCACCCGACGAGTTACTGCCCTGGTGGCGAACGATCACGTCTACGCTTGCCCGCGAACTGCGCAAGTTGGGTTATCACCTGCCGCGTCTGCTCGGCGTATTTCTATTGACGCTGATTCCGCTCGTCAACGCTGTAGCACCTGTCATCTGGCTTTTGTTCGGCGCCTGGACCATGGCTGTGCAGTTTGTCGATTTCCCGGTTGAAAACCGCCAGCAGTCTTTCCGGACCACACTCGCCGCGCTGCGCAGACGACGCGCGGCCGCATTGGGATTCGGTCTGTGTACCGCACTGGTCCTGGCCATCCCGTTGCTGAACTTCGTGCTCATCCCGGTTGCGGTCAGCGGCGGCACGCTGCTCTGGCACTATCTCGAAGAAGCAGAAACTCCAGAATGAGCTAACCGAAATTGCGTTCGGTGAAACCGACTATGCGTTTCAGTCCTTCAGCCAGGCGCTCGTGGCTCTGGGCAAAACAGATCCGGAAATGGGACTCGTTGCCGGGACCAAAGGTATACCCGGGTGCAAGACCCACGTTTTCCTCAGCGAGTATCCGTTCCACGTAATCCATACTGTCCGTCACCCCTCTGACGCGGGGAAACGCATAGAAGGCCCCTTCCGGCGATGTGTAGTCGAACAGCTCATGACTGCCAAACGCTGCGTCCACCAGCTCCCGGCCACGTGCGTACTGCTTCTGCTGTTCGCGAACGAAAGGCTCCCCCTGTTGCAGCGCTGCAACTGCTCCGAGCTGAACGAAGACGTTTGTGGTCGTGTTGAAACATTCGGATAGCGCACTCCAGAGCACTTCATGGCGCAGTGGCGTCACTACCCAGCCGATCCGCCAGCCAGTCATCGCCCAGGCTTTGGAGAAGCCGTTGACCACCACGATCGGATCGTCCTCACGAGCCAGCTGCAGAAACGAAGGCGCATGATCCATATCGAACACAGTACGGTGATAGACCTCGTCGGCAATGATCAGCACCTTCGCCTCACGGGCGAAGTCCAGCAGCTGCGCCTGTTCCGCCGGACTCATCACCCAGCCGGTAGGGTTGCAGGGAGAATTGACAAAAATCGCCTTCGTGTTCGGCTGCACCGCCGCAATGATTTCCGCCGCGGTAAGCTGCCAGCCATGCGGTGTCAGCCGCTGCCGGACATATGAAATCTGCGCACCGGTAATGCGGAACACCGCATCGATGTTCGGCCAGACCGGTCCAACAATCAGACCATGGTCGCCGGTGGAGAGGGCCATCTGCGCGGCAATGGTGATCCCCAGCATGGCGGCACCCGGCACGGTGATCCGCCGTTCATCGAGGTCAATCCCGTACAGATCATCGAGATAGGTTTTCAGCGCGCGCAACAGTTCCGGGCGACCCCGGGTATGACTGTAGAAGGTCTGTCCTGCATCGAGAGCGTTTTTAGTCGCTTCCCGGATGAAAGCCGGGGTCACTGTGTCTCCTTCACCGAACCACAGCGGAATCACTGCCGGGTCGTTCAGCCGCTTGAATGCGACCTTGGTGATTCCGTTCTGCTCTAAAGACTCTATTTCATCGCGAAACGGTTGCATCACCCTTCCCATCGACCTGCCGGAAAGCCGCTACTCTATGGATTAGGCTCGCCAAATGCATCTCCGTTGCGACGTTTCTATGACAGCGTAAACAGGCTAGATTGGGCACCTGCGTTATCCGGGAGCCATTGAGCGTGGTCAGACAGACGGGACCCATCTGTATTGCCGTAATCAGCATTGCCGCCAGCGCCTACAGTTCCGAGCGGGTAGACGACTTCCTGCTGCTGGATCACACCGGTAAAGCCCAGCATCTCTACTACCACGATGACGCATCGGCCATTGTGATAATGGCGCAGGACAACGCCTGCCCGGCGATGGCTGACACTGTCAGACAGTTCGAGGCACTCGCCGCGCGCTATCCCACGGAGGACGTGGTGTTCTGGCTGCTGGACCCGGGTGCCGGATCAACACGCGGGCAGCTGCGTCAGTCCGCGAATGCAGAAAACCTTAAGCTGCCTGTTCTGGAAGACGAATCCGGCATCATTGGTGAATCGCTGGGTCTTCGAAATGCCGGAGAAGTGCTGGTGATCGATCCTGTCGGCTGGCGCCTCGCCTACCAGGGTCCACTTGGCACCGTCGCGCCAGACACCGCAGACAAGGACGTACAGAGAATCATTGCCAGCCTGCTGGCTGGAGGCACGATGGAATCCACCAGGATCCGGATGGATGGCTGTGCTATCGAATACCCCGGTGATCCGTCTGCCGCTGAGCAGATCAGCTATTCCGAGACCATTGCCCCGTTGCTGAAAGAAAACTGTGCCTACTGTCACGTGGAAGGCGGTATCGGCCCCTGGGCCATGACTAGCTACAACATGGTGCGGGGTTTTGCGCCGATGATCCGGGAAGTTGTCCGGACCCGGCGCATGCCGCCCTGGCAGGCTGACCCGCACGTCGGTACCTGGCAGGGAGATCGCAGTCTGAGTCCTGAACAGGCCCGCACCCTTGTGCACTGGATCGAAGCAGGAGCACCGCGCGGCGAGGGGGCGGATCCGCTGCAAGCCGTCACCCCACTCACCAGCGAATGGCCTCTGGGAAAGCCGGATCTGGTAATCAATGTCCCGGGTTTTGAGGTCCCTGCCTCCGGCGTGGTCGACTACCAGTTTCCCTATGTGAAAAACGAACTCGACCACGGTGTCTGGATCAGAGCAGCCACCGTGCTACCCGGAGATCGCAGCGTCGTGCACCATGTTCTGGCAGGATCGGTCGAGGCTAACGAACCACCCAGCAGTGAAGACAGCGTGATGGATAACTACATCATCGGCTATGCACCCGGCGTGGAGAGCTATGTGATGCCGCAGGGTACCGGTGTCTATGTCGCCCCGGGTGGCTTCTTCACCTTTCAGATGCACTACACGCCCACAGGTAAAGCCACGCTCGATGAGACCCGAATGGGTCTGTACCTGAGCGAAGCGCCACCTGCCAACTTTCTGCGTCACCAGGTGGTGGTCAGCCCGGCTATAGAGATTCCGCCGAATGCCGCCAACCACGAAGAAGCTGCCTACTTCGTTTTCCACGACGATGCGGTAATCCACACGCTGTTTCCGCACGCCCACTACCGGGGGAAGGCAGCCAGCTTTGAACTGCTCTATCCGGACGGCCACCTGGAAACGCTGCTGTCGGTGCCGCACTACGATTTCAATTGGCAGCGTGGCTACGATCCGGTGAATCCCATTGCCGTGCCTGCCGGGTCCCGGCTGATCTACCGCACGGTCTATGACAACTCGGCGCAGAACCCGGCCAATCCCGATCCTGCGCGTACTGTTCCCTGGGGACTGCAGAGCTGGGATGAAATGCTCTACGGTGCTTTCAGCTACAGCTGGACCCATGAAACTACAAGCCAGCCCATCCACGACCGGCTGCTCACCGGGGTCACCCTGTACGTCGGCTTCCTCGACAAGAACATGGACGGCAAGGTGTCCTGGCGCGAGATGCCGACCCGGTTGAAGAAGCAGCTCATTCAGGGCTTCTCGATGGTCGACACCAACGGCGACGGCGGACTGGACATCGACGAGTTTGTTGCCATGCAGAAAGCACGACAATCCGGTGGCGCAGACTGAAACGGCATTACACGGTCGAAGATTGCGGGAAGCAGGAAAGGGATCAGAGCCACGGCAGCTGACCCCGTATTCCCTCAGTCATCTTCGCAGAAGGCTGAATGCAGCTCGCAGAGATCTTCCAGCAGTTCTTCCGGATCTTCTATTCCGCAATCGTCGTCGGCGAGAATATCCAGTGAGTCACCGGTGCAGACGAGTTCTTCACGTTCACCTGTAATCTCACCATCTTCCAGGCCCACGGCCAGCACAAAGCCAACGCCCGGCAGGTAGTACTTGAACTCGCTGGCATCAGGCTCCAGAGCTGCAGAATCATAGGTCTCCAGACAGGTTCCGGCGCAGGGGAATGCTGGATTTTCACCACCTTCGACGGCTTCGGGAGAGGCTGCAAGCGCAATGTATTCCACGATGTCTTCGGCTTCTCCGAGAGAATATTCCTGACGATGTACCTCCCCGACAGCGGGCAGGGCAAGAGTCAGTAATCCACCTTTCGCAAAATTCACACCAGCTTCAAACGAACCGTCGAGATCGCGCAACACACCGTCTTCGAAGTTGCGGGCAATTTCTCCGCAATAATACACGTTGCTGTAGGCATCCTGCGCAAACCAGTCGTCGGTGATCTCGATGGGTGCGTAATCCCACTCGGTCTCCTCATCGTCGTACTCTTCTTCCACAACAATATCGACCACGACCCGACAGGAAACGCCGAGTATGTCCCGGGTTTCACCGGTGGCGTGGACAACAACGATCTCGTCTTCTGATTTCAGCACATGGGTATGCCCCGCCTGCAGGATCACGTAGGGATTATTGGACAGTCCACCTTCTCCTATGTCATCAGGATCGATGAAGCTGATTGCCGGGTCTGTAAGTGGATCGGAGTAGCGGTTTTCATCAAGCAGTTCACAGACGTCCCCGCGCGCTTCGAACTGCCCGCCACAGTCAGAAAAAGCTTCAAGGCGCTCCGCCCGTGCCATCTGCTTGCAGGCAATTCTTTCGTTCCGCGTCGCCAGCTGCCGGCAGTTTGCCCAGGTGGCATTGAACTCCTCCGCAGATTCAAATCGACAGGAACGGGCCATGTCTTTCGCGCTACGTTCACAGGCACCTGCATCCTCCCCATGACTGGCGAACGCAACACCCGTCATAAGACTCACAAGTCCGACCAGGAACCCGAGGCTTTGCCGAATTCTGAAATTCATCCGTCTTCTCCGCTGTTGTTTGGCAACCTGTAAGACGGCGGTGGCGTGGGGAATCAATCGATCGCACCTGAAATAGCGATGTTTAGCGGGACGGGCACAGCAGAACAGCGCATGCAGATAAAAAACCTCACAAATCCGCATATTTCCGCGATTGATTAGCCTGCTTCAGAACGTCTAAATAGAACCTGAAACCCGCAAAGGCTGCGAGACGGCATGCTGCACGGGGACGACCTGAAACTCGCGAAACGCATCATCGCCCACGACCGGCAGGCTGCCGAGCGCTTCTTTGATGAGTATTTTCCCCGGCTGTACCGCTTCGTGGCACGTCGGATAGATGAATCCGCGTGTGAAGACATCGTTCAGGAAACAATGATCAGGGCGCTGAAAAGCCTGTACAGCTATCGTGGTGAAGCGGCACTGTTTACCTGGCTGTGCCAGATTGGTCGCCATGAAATCAGCAGCTATCTGCGCCGTCACGGCCAGCGCCAGCAACTGCAGATCAGCCTCGACGACAATCCGCAGATCCGTGCCGCTTTGGAATCCATCGACTTTCAGCAGGTGGATACGGAGGCTCGAGTCGCGCTGGAACAGATCGTGCAACTCACCCTGGACTATCTGCCGGAGAAGTACAGCCGCCTGCTGGAGTGGAAGTATCTGGAAGGACTGTCGGTACAGGAGATTGCGGCCCGGCTGCAGACCGGCACGATCTCCGTACAGTCGCTGCTCGCCCGCGCGCGCAGCGCATTCCGTGACTGCTATCGTGAGGTGGCCGCCGAACTGGAGGTTCTCGTATGAACAGAGAAGATTCTCAGATGCCCGACAACGACATTGCGCAGCTGCTGTCGATTGCCGGCAAACGCGATGAACCACCGGCACAGGTACAGGCACGCGTCCGCGCAGCCGTCATGGCCTCCTTTGAAGAACTGCCGCATCCAGAAACCCGCCGTCTGCGACGATTCATTCCAATCACCGCGGCGGCCGCAGCACTCGCGCTGGCAATAGTGCTGCTGGAACGCCCGGCTCAGCAGATACCCAGTGCTGGAGAGATACTGTTTTCGTCCGGTGAAACACAGGTGCAGAACACCGCAGGCACGGCTACCCGGGTGCGGCATCTGACGGCCGGAAGCAGTCTGCATACCGGCCAGGATGGCAGGCTGCTGGTAGCACTGGGTTCACAGACCCAGCTACGCGCTGATGCACAGACCAGTGTCACTGTCGAATCGGCCACCGAGATCCGCCTGCATCAGGGACGAATCTACATTGACAGCGCAGCCGGCGAAAAGCTCTCAGTGCGTACGCGGTATGGAACCGTCGAAGACATCGGCACTCAGTTCGAGGTGATCGCCCGGGATGACACTCTCGCCGTCGCAGTACGTGAAGGCAGCGTCAACGTCAGTGTTGGCGACAGGCAGCTGAGCAGCCGCGCTGCATCCGGCCATGGTGAACGGCTGCGCTTCGAGCAGACACGGCTCACCGAACGCAGTGTCCTGTCCACCACGGACTCCCACTGGCAATGGATTCATCGGGCGAGTCCCGGTTTCAAGCTGCAGAACCACAGCGTGGCGGAGTTTCTGGACTGGGCCGCGCGGGAAAGCGGCCGGACATTAGACTTCGAAAGCGCGCTGGTTCGGCAGCAGGCAGAGATGCCGGCAGCGCTGCAGGGTAACGCTGCGGTAGGTGCGGATCTCGAGACTATCAACCAGGTACTGCGCACGACCCGTTTCGAACAGCTGCCAGCGGAGGAACATCAGCTGCTTATCGGATTCAGATCGATGTGAGTTTCCACGTGAAGCCGACAATGGTTGCCGCCGGGCTGGTGCTGGGGCTGGTCTGCGGCAGCAACGCGAACGCCGATGCATCCATTGCTATCGGCGACGCCATCACTCGCCTGCAGAATGATGGTGAGGTCATCGTCTACACCCGTGGCATTGTGAACCCCCGGGACCACATTCCACTGTCGGCGGATGGCGTGCTGGATATCGCAGAGTTTACCCGGGGTCTGCGCACCCAGCACCTGACGCTGGAACAGGACACAGACGGTACCTGGTTCATCGTCCGTGATCACAGCTCCCCTGCAACCGCGGCAAACATCCGTGGCCGGGTGACCGATGCGACAACCGGCGCTCCGCTTGCGGGGGTGTCAATAGAAATTGCAGGTACAGATACGCTGACCGACGAAGACGGATTTTTCGAGTTACCACAGCCATTGCCCCACCCTGCGGAGATTCGTGCGAACGGTTATCAGAGCGGTATCCTGCCGGCTGCCGTAACCCGGAAAGTGCTCGAAATTCCGCTGTATCCGCAGTCAGCGATAGAGGAAGTTGTAGTGGTTTCGTCGCGCTACTCACTGCAGAGATCATCCGGCGAGTCAATGCAGACGCTGGATATTGCCGACATCACCACGATTCCCGAACTCGGTGATGACGCGCTGCGCGCGACAAACTACCTCCCCGGCATGGCCACTGTCGGCGTCTCGGCGAAGCCTTACATCAGAGGCGGCCTGCAGGATGAGCTGCTCATTCGCTTCAACAACGTTGAGCTGCTCGATCCTTTCCACATGAAAGACTTCCAGAGCATCTTCGCCAGCTTCAATCCCAGCCTGATCGATGCCGTCGATGTCTACACCGGTGGATTTCCGGCTCGATTCGGGGGTCGCATGAGCGGGGTTATGGATATCCAACCGGCACTTGGCGCGGATGATTTTCAGGCTGAACTGCTACTGAGCTTCCTCACCGCTTCAGCCTCCGCCGCCGGTTCAAGCCAGCAGGGCCGGGGCAGCTGGGCGGCCTCCGCCCGGCGTGGCAATCTGGACTGGGTTCTGGATCGCGTTGATCGCAGTAGTGGCGATCCGGAGTACTCCGACTATTACGCCAGCTACCGCTTTGAACTGACTGACGCAACGGAGCTGGATTTCGGGCTGTTCGCCTACGATGACAACGTGCTGCTGAAGGATCTGGACGACGGCGATGGGGAAAGCGCGGAATCCGACTACCGCAATGCATACCTGTGGACACAACTGCACCATGACTGGTCCGAGCGCAATTATTCTTCGAGCCTGATTTCGTTCGGCTCGATTGACCATGACCGTGACGGCTTCATCAACGATGAAGATCCGGAGGAAGGGACCAGCGATCTGAATGATCACCGTCGCTTCCGGGTGTTCACCTTTTCCCATCAGCAGCATCTGCAGCTCAGCGATGCGCTGATGCTCGAGCTGGGTGGACGCCTGGCATACCAGGAAGGCAGGTACAACACTCAGGCCAATCTGCTGCGCGGAGCGCTGGGTGACACGGCGGGTCTGCCGCCCGCGGAAGTGCGCTCCGTACAGACCACACCACAAGGCCCCAGCGGTGGAATCTATTCATCCGCCCGTATCAGGCCAAACGATTTTCTGACGCTGGAGTTCGGTGGCAGATGGGACTTTCAGGACTACGGCAGCAACTTCGATCAGCAGTTCAGCCCGCGCTTCAGCGCGCTGGTACGACTGCGCGAACACACCCGATTGCGGCTGTCTGCCGGCCGGTTTTACCAGCCGGAAATGATTCACGAACTGCAAGCGGCGGATGGAATATCACAGTTCCAGGCACCCCAGTACGCCGACCACTACATCGTCGGCCTCGATCACTTCGTTCCGCGCTTCAATGCCACGCTGCGGCTCGAAGCTTTCTGCAAAGAAGTCGACGATCCGAAGATACGCTACGAAAACCTGTTCAATCCGTGGGTGCTGATGCCGGAAATCGCGTCCGATCGCATCGCGCTCGCACCGGAAAAAGCTCGCGCCCGGGGCTTTGAACTGAGCATCAGCGGCAATCCCGATGCGTCGCTGCGCAGCTGGTTCACTTACAGCTATGCCAACGCCGAAGATCGTATCGATGGCGAATGGCAGGCGCGTGGCTGGGATCAGGAGCACTCGGTGTCAGCCGGATTTGCCTGGACGCCGGGTAACTGGACCTTTTCTGCTGCCATGCTGTGGCATTCGGGTTGGCGCACTACCAGTCTGCCCGACTCTATCGAATCCGGCGAGTTACCGGAACTGCAACGCAATTCCACCAGGCTGCCAGGCTATTTTTCGCTCGATGCATCGGTTGCCCGCACCTGGCACAGGGAGAATCAGTCCATCACGCTGTTCGCCGAAGTGATCAATCTGACAGATCACAGGAATATCGGCGCATATGAATACGATTTCGAGGCGACGACTGATGGTTATGCAATCAGCAGGGAACCCTTCACGCTGTTGCCGATGGTGCCGTCGATCGGTATCCGCTGGACGTTCGACTGATCAGGATTCCAGCGTGAAGCCGACCTTGCTGGTTACCTGCCAGTGCTCGATCTTGCCGTCCTCGATATGGCCGCGGATGTCCGTCACTTCGAACCAGCGCAGATGGTCGAGTGTTTCTGCGGCGCGGGCTACGGACTGCTCCACTGCATCTTCAATGGAACGGGGTGACGAACCGGTGATTTCAACTATCTTATAGACATGATCCGACATCAGACTCTTCTCGCTCTGCTCACAGTGAACTCAGACAACATTCAAAATTGATGCCAGTGAACGTCACAGACCGCTCGACGCACTTGAGGCGAGCCCTGCCGGATGTTTTGTAGGAATTGCAGTCGGGTTGTAGCTTCTTCCGCCGGGCCTGCGGCACACCGGTCGAATACTCTGACGCCGCCCGCGCTGATCCAGTGCTTCATCGGTCCTGCTGCTTCGGCACGCTGTTTGCAGCCACCGCTGATAACTGACGCCGGAAGGCATCAGTTACATCAGTAATCTGCAGGAGGATACGCCATGAAATCCAAGCCATCGGAACGCCGGAAATCAGAAAAGACGCAGGGTGAAGGCGATCGGACTTCAGCGCGGCGTTACAATCGAAAAACCGAAGAATTTGTCGCGAAAAGGGGTAAATCCGCGCAGCGCGGGCCGAAGCTGAACCGCAAAGACTCGGAAAATATTGCCAAGGCTGAAAAAGCGGCGCGTAAACGGATCAAAGAGAAAGATCCGCAGGTAGCCCGGGACTACACAAACAAAGCGGGTCGGTGACTCTCTTCAATCCACAACATTCAATTCACAACAGTTGATTCAAGGTGCGGTTTTGATCACCTCATTAGATAATCCGGACTCGTTGCCATCCGCGTCTACCGCAGTCATTGCGAAAAACCAGGTACCCGACGCAAGTTCCAGAGCCTGAGATTCCACCGACGGATCAGTCACATTCAACGTTTCGGAATAGCTGCGGCTGCTGTCACCGAAATAGATGCGAAATTCGGCGAGGTCCGTCAACGCTGAGCCGTCGACATTTTCTGTGGGGGCCTTCCAGCTGAGTTCCACACGGGAGCGGACATCGACCTGCGCGGTTGCGATGGTGCTGCCACCCGCACCGGTGCAGTTCAGAGAAAAACTGGTACTGCCGTACAGCGGACCGACAACTTCGGAACCAGTTGCTGGCTTTTCTCCGAACCAGCCCCCCGAAGCAGTACAGGAACTGGTATTACTCGCCGCCCAGCTTAAGACTACCGACTCTCCACCGGTAACCAGGGTCGCAGCGGGACTGAGCGCAACTGAGGGTTCCGGTGCCGGATCTGGTTCCGGTGCTGGTTCTGGGACTGGTGCTGGTTCTGGCGCCGGTTCAGGCGCGGGAGCATCCGGTGTTGTAGCGTCACTGACCGCCAGCACGAGTGTCTGTTCTACCCCTCCACCGCGGGCGTTGCACTTCAGACTGTAGGTGTGCGGGACGTCCAGTGGCGGCGTCGTATAGCTACCGGACGTTGGCAGTTTTCCGGTCCAGTCACCAGAAGCACTGCAGAACTTCGTATCATAAGACGACCAGGTCAACTGCGCCGACTCTCCGGTGACGTACGATGATTTGTCAGCCTCAAAAACCATCGCCGGAGCAGTTTCATTGCCCGGCTTGCCTTTGCCGCCGGGAGCCGCATCAGCAGAACATGTGATCAGAAGTCCGGCCAGCAGGGAAAAGTTCAAGCCGGATTTCAGGCTGTAGAGATCATGCATATCTGTTTCTCAGTCTGTGATTGCATCAACCTCGGATTCCGGCTGACGGCAGCACGCCAATCGAAATCGAAGTCAGCGCTGTTCCCGCGTCGCTGATGCAGGACAGGTGATAAATAGTGGAACGGTTCAACGGGCCAGTCTGCCAGGAGCCCGCAACGGGCAGTTCGCCCTGCCAGCCACCGCTGGCGCGGCAGATCCGGGCGCCCTGCGCCTGCCAGTGCAGTGTTGCCCTCCCGTTCAGCGGTACAAGATCATGCGTACTGGCCAGTTCTACGTCCGGCGTGATGGCCTGGACTTCGACCTGCACTTTCAGCATGCCCGCCCTGTCTCCCTGCGAACAGCTCAAGAGGAAAACCGTGTCTTCCTGCAGCGGACCGGAACTTTCTACCCCGCTGGCTGCTCTGCTGCCTTCCCAACCGCCAGACGCCAGGCACTGATCGCTGCTGCCGGCAGTCCAGCGCAGCGTGACCGAATCACCATCTCGAACTTTCGCCGGTTCAGCGATGAACATCATATCCGGAAACTGCTCATGGTCAGCGGCACTGATGGAAAAGGATGCCAGGTTATCCGGCGTGACTTTCTCATCCGCACAGCCCGCCAGGCAGGCCACCACGATGAGGGAGGGAAACAAACAAAAGCGCACCGATTCTCCTGAACTACGAACGATGACTGACCGCTTATCAATATGAAAAGACGAATGTGTCGTTCACCACTGCAATACCCGCTTACCGGGTATTGATGCGCCCACATCCGCCGAAGGGAAATTTATCCCAACGATTCACTAATGTAAATATTTTGTAAAAACGATTCGCCAACTTTGTCAGCGCGAGGATATATTTTCTAATTAAAACAATTAGATAAGACAAAATTCCCGAATATACAAAATTGTTACAACGGCGGGAGATTGAAGCTTACAAGCCGCTGTCTGAGCTCAATGCGACTGAACAACGGATCAACCTGAACCCAGCCCCGCTTCTGAAGCAGCCTGAGTGTGTGAAGTAAACGGAAGCCTGAAGTAGCCCTATTCCTGAAACAGAGCGAGATACTCGCCGTAGCCTTCGCTTTCCAGATCTTCTTTCGGAATGAAGCGCAGCGACGCCGAGTTCAGGCAATAGCGCAGTCCGGTCGGCGCAGGGCCGTCTTTGAACACATGGCCCAGATGTGAGTCGCCGTAGCGGCTGCGGACCTCTGTGCGCGGCAGGATGAGTTTGAAGTCGCGTCTGGTCACGATCACTTCATCGTCCAGCGGCTGTGTGAAGCTCGGCCAGCCGGTGCCGGACTTGTATTTGTCCAGCGATGAAAAGAGTGGTTCTCCGGTGACGATATCGACGTAGATCCCATCACGTTTCTCATCCCAGTACTCGTTCTCGAAGGGCCGCTCGGTGGCGTCGTTCTGCGTTACCTGATACTGCAGCGGGGTGAGTTGCTGCCGCAGCGCGGAATCATCAGGTTTCACGTATTCCTGCTGCGCGATGGTTGCCCCTGGTTCGGAACCTCGCGCCGGATAGCCACTGTTCTTATCCATACCCATCGCCACTGAAATCAGGCCGCCGGCAAGGGCGGCAACAGAGATCACACCCAGATATTTTCGCGTCGAATGCATTACTACCTCCTGCTGCCGTCAATACACAGCTAATAGACCTGCGCATGCTGATCCCGTGCGGCCACGGCCGACCTGTGTTCGACAATCCGCCCACCTCGCCACCCACCTCGAACGGTGGTCCCATCAAGCAGGGCAAGGTCTGCGTCCGCCACAACAAAGCTTAGCACCTCGGCTGTCGGGTCTCTGCCTGGAACGCCGGAATGCAGACAGAAACCCGGCTTCAGCTCTTTTCAGTTTCCCGCTCCCATGTCCGGAAACTGCGCCGGCAGGGGTTTCAGCAACTGATAAAAACCCGTGAACACCATGTCTTCGTGCGCGTTGGCTATGTGACAACCGGCGCAGGCAGAGACTGGCGCTTCTGCGGCTGCCGCCTCATAGGGAGCCGCGTGATGACCGAAATTGAAAAATCCCCAGCCGTTGCTGTCGGCAAATCTGTCGCTGTCTTTGACCGAGACATCCATACCATTGGTGAGGCCCGGGAAGTAGCCACGTCCGGACGATTCCGTACGGGAACCATCCGGGAAGGTCCCCTGCTTCGTCAACTGGAGTTCCTTGACCATCATCGTCCCTTCCGGCCATTCGCCGTGCGCGACGTAGTAGTCGTAGGCGGCGGGTTCGACGTACACGTTGTGAAATTCCGGAAACCCTGCATTACCGCCGTTGAGACCGTGAGGTGTCAGCGGGGAACCGATGAACACCCAGCGGCGAAAACCTTCCGGCTGCTGTAACTCACCTTCCGCAGTGAATCTTGGTCCATATTCAACATCCGGGTAAGCGGATGGGTGAACTGAGTCGGCCACCCCGAGGGCGGCGCCACCGAGCAGGCAGGCTCCAGTAATCAAGAGGGTATGCACTTTGCGCATTGCCGTTCTCCTTGTTTTAGGGAGCGGCTATATTGACAGCGCCATCAATACTATGAGTATCATTTAGTCTTGTTTAATTATCTTATCGTATCACCTATGCAGGACAGACTGGTCTGGTTGCTGAACCGTTTCGAACTTCGAGCCGAAGTCTTCCACATCGGCCGTGTGCGCAGCTGCGTCTACCACGACGCAGCGGAAGGCGTGGGACACCTGCACCTGCTGCGCAGCGGCCGCGTTCGTATCGAATCCGCCGGCACGCAACCAAGAGTGGTGGAAGGCCCGTGTGTGATTTTCTATCTGAATCCGACCACCCACTCGCTCACACCAATCGGAACCGCTGCGGATCTGGTTTGCGCCAGCATCAGTTTCGGCATCGGTCATGGCAACCCACTCCGGGACGCCCTGCCGCAGGTCGTCGTGCTGGCGCTTGCCAATGCAGCAACGCTGTCCCGGACGCTGGCGCTGCTGTTCGACGAGGCAGATCAGGATCACTGTGGACGTCAGGCAGTTCTCGATCGACTCAGCGAGATTGCATTGATCCAGCTGCTGAGGGAGCTGATGGATCAGGGCCTGGTGGAAATCGGCCTGCTGGCGGGTCTGTCAGACCCGAAACTCGCTCGAGCCATCAACGCAATGCATGCGGACCCCGCGGCATCCTGGACACTGGCAGACCTGGCCCGGGAAGCTGGTATGTCGAGAGCACGCTTTGCGGTGAACTTCCGCAACACCGTGGGCATGACGCCCGGTGAGTATCTCAGCGAATGGCGACTCGGGCTTGCCCAGACTCTGCTGCGGTATGGCAAGCCGGTGAACCTGGTTGCAGACCAGGTGGGCTACGCCAATGCCAGCGCTCTGTCCCGCGCATTCTCGGCCAGTCGCGGCATGCCGCCGACCAGATGGCTGCAACAGGAACGGCGCAGGGAGGCCGACGTTCAGCCCCTGGGCGATTCAGGCAGCAGGTGAATCGAAAGTTCGTCTTGCCCGCTCGACCTTGCCACGGATCACGCAGTCGTAGACATGATCATTGATGAGTCCCATGGCCTGCATGAACGCGTATGCGGTCGTTGGTCCGACGAATTTCCAGCCAAGCTTCTTCAAGTCTTTCGACAGCGCTATTGATTCCGGCGATGTTGTCACTGAGCGCGGCGGCAGGCGTTTATCCTGGACCGGTTCGTATCGCCACAGGAACCTCGCCAGCGAACCTTCGCGGGATACCATCTCCTGAGCCCGCCGGGCATTGTTGATCGTTGCCTCTATCTTGCCCCGATGGCGGATGATTCCGGCGTCCGTAAGCAGGCGTTCGACATCGCGTCGGGAAAAACGCGCGATCCGGTCAAAATCGAAATCATGGAACGCCACCCGGAAATTCTCCCGCTTCGCTAGAATCGTGCGCCAGCTCAGTCCGGACTGAAACCCTTCGAGACAGAGCTTTTCGAACAGACGGCGATCATCGCTGACCGGGAAGCCCCACTGAAAATCATGATAATCAAGGAACTCAGGCGCAGTACCACACCAGGCACAGCGCGGCAGATTGTCGGGACCAATGAAATTCGCACTCATAGAGAAAACGATCCGTCCGGAAAACGGAACATTATCCCTTTTCTAATCGAAGTAGCAGTCGCCGGCCCCATCCCGCCACCAGGAGTAAAGCAGCGCGATATCGGCAGGCAGGGTTCTGCCTGTGCTCAATTCAGGCAGCGCATTGACCGGGAACCACTCAACCGCTGATGTTTCCAGACTGGTCTTTGCCTCCCCGCCAAGCAGCTCGCAGAGGAAAAACAGTTTGTAGATCCGTTCCAGCCGTCGCGGCAGATAAGGATGCAGATGCCGGTCCTTCAACGCCACCAGCCGGGTTGCCTGCACCTGATAACCGGACTCCTCGAGAACTTCGCGTTCGACGCTCTGTTTCGGCGATTCGTGTTCATCACCCCAGCCACCGGGCAAGGTCCAGCGCTGGTCAGCGGATTCAAGCACGAGCAGCACTTCGCCGTTGCGGAATACGCCGGCGCGAACATCCACCTTGGGTGTGGGATAGCCCCGCTCCGGCAGATACAGCGCATCAATTCGATCACGGGGAACGTCGGCAGCCGCGGCGATGAGCTCGTGAGAAATGTCGCCGAGCTCCGCAAAACGCTCCCGGTCGTAGGGATCTTTACTGTACTCGAGACCTGTCTGGGCGATGGCGCGAATACGTTGCGCATGCTGTAACAGCCTCTCAATATCACTCACAGCAGGGTTCTCACCTGTGCCAGTCGCTCAATCGTCGCCAGCGCCTGATGCTGATCAGCTGACAGGTTGCGGACAATCACGTCGCTGTAGCCCATATCCGCAAGCGCGGCGATCTGTTCTGCAACCTGTTCGGCCGAGCCGTAAACCAGCGCCTCCGGCGCAAAGCCACGGTAGCCTTTGTCTATGTATGGCTGCACCACGCTGCGCGCTTCTTCTGCACTGGCACCAACATACACATCCCGACGGATCGCGACAGCAGCCGGCTTTCGATCAAACTCAGCGCAGGCCTGCCGGTAACGGGCCACACCTTCGGCTGCCTGTGTCGGGGTCAGTCCGGGAGATGCCAGCCAGCCCTGCGCCAGGCGCGCGGTCCGACGGATGGCCGGATCCGCCTGAGCACCGATCCAGACCTCGATCGGTTCCGGGGGCAAGGGCGAGATCCTGGCTGCAGCAATCCTCCAGGGCGAATCTGCCGACACGGTTTCTCCCCGCCACAGCGCCTGCAGCGTATCCAGCGAGGCTTCGAACATCTTCACCCGTTGCGACAGATCCACTCCCATACCCGCGCTCTGCCGACCGTCACCCCCCAGCGCGCACTGCATGATGAAGCGGCCTCGGCTGATACTGGCAAGTGTCGCAATCTGCTCAGCCAGCAGCACAGGGTGCCACAGCGGTAAGAGAAACAGGGCACCGAACGGCTTGTCGTTCCACTCCGCCAGCATTCGACCGAGGATGGCGGTGTTCTGATAGTAGGGAGCCGGCGTTACGTGATGATCACCGACGAACAGTGAATCCAGCTCGGCCTCTGCCGCTGCGTGGGCACGTTCAACCATGTAGCGCGCACCATCCCGGGGCGCTGCTCCCGGATAGCTCGACGAGATGGAAATACCTATCCGCATCGCGTTCTCCTAACTTTCCAGTTTTACCACCTGACGCAGACGGTGAGTCAGCAGCCGGCCGTCGTCAAACAGAAATTCGCCTTCCAGGAACTCACCGGCCAGCACACGGGGCAGCCAGAAACGATCATCTTCCCACATGCGCGCAAACGGAATGTCATCAAGCGCCGTCCATACCGGTCGCGCTTCTTCAGTTTCCACCGCGGTCCCGCCGTGCTGATGCGCTACGTATATGTAACCGAGCCACTGCAGCTGAACCAGATCGACAAATCTGAA
>Ga0055474_10000083_pt1 | contig 18877 bp, 19 predicted proteins | sample Muzzi_PWA_D1_FD_57680 | JGI IMG/M metagenome (GOLD analysis project Ga0055474, IMG submission 57680) | Wetland microbial communities from San Francisco Bay, California, USA, that impact long-term carbon sequestration - Muzzi_PWA_D1 | ecosystem: Environmental > Aquatic > Marine > Wetlands ... | reverse complement strand
GGGGGGCGTAGTCTACCGGAGCGATCAGCTCAAGCCCAGCACATCCTGCATATCAAACAGGCCTGAATTCCGCTGTGACAGAAACTCGGCCGCACGCAGCGCACCTTCGACAAAATTGTCACGACTCTGGGCCCGGTGAGTGATCTCCAGCCGCTCCCCGGAACCGGCAAACATGACCGTGTGTTCGCCGACAATGTCGCCACCGCGCAGAGATGAAAAGCCGATTGTTCGCCGATTGCGAACCCCAGTCTGACCCTGCCGTCCATAGACTGCGTTCGCTTCGAGATCCCGGTTGAGCGCCGCCGCCAGGATCTCGCCGAGTCGGACCGCTGTGCCGGACGGAGCATCCACCTTCTGACTGTGGTGGGCTTCGAGGATTTCGACGTCAACGCTGTCTCCCAGCGCCCTGGCGGCGATGTCCACCAGCTTGAAGGTGAGGTTCACACCCACACTCATGTTCGGGGCCAGCACGATGGGGATCTGTTCGCTGGCTGCGGCGATCGCTTCAAGATCTTCGGCACTGAAGCCCGTCGTGCCGATCACCACACCGGTACCGGCAGACACAGCCTTTGCGACCAGCTCGCGGGCCGCAGCAGGGGTCGAAAAGTCGATTGCAAGGTCGGCATTCCCAAGCGCTGACACCACATCATCCGTCAGCGCAATACCCAGATTTCCGACGCCGGCGAGCTCACCGGCATCGCGGCCAAGCAGCTGCGCGCCCGGCCGCACCAGCGCTGCAGCAAGAGAATTTTCGGGATGACTGCTGAGCAGGCGCACCAGCGTCAGGCCCATCCGACCCGCTGCACCATGAACGGCGAGTTTCACCCGGTGGCCCGGTTGCAATGCGACATGTTCATCCCCCTTCCCACTCCTTTGCGGCTCTACGCTACAGCTGCCCCGACGCTCAGGACTTCAGGCCATCAAAGAAATCTTTCACGCCCTGGAACCAGGATGATTCCTGGGGTGAGTGTTTGCCGCCGCCGTCGGTCAGCGCCTTCTTCAGATCCCGCAGAATCTGCTTCTGCGAATCCGACAGGCGCACCGGCGTTTCCACCACCACTTTACACAGCAGATCGCCGACGCCACCACCGCGAACCGGGGTTACGCCTTTACCGCGCAGCCGGAACACCTTGCCGGTCTGAGTTTCTGCTGGAACTTTCAGTTTCACCCGGCCGTTGAGCGTGGGCACCTCAATTTCACCACCTAAGGCTGCATCGACAAAAGATATCGGCACTTCACAGTAGAGGTTGCGCCCCTCCCGGGTGAACAGGCGGTGTTCTCTGACCTCGATCTGAACGTAAAGATCTCCGGGCGGACCGCCGTTGAAGCCGGCTTCGCCTTCACCAGTGAGGCGGATACGATCACCGGTGTCCACGCCAGCCGGGATCTTCACCGACAGGGTTTTGCGCTTCTCGCGCCGTCCTGTGCCGCCACACTGTGCGCAGGGGTCGGTGATCACTTTGCCGTTGCCGCGGCAGCGCGGACAGGTCTGCTGCAGTGAAAAGAATCCCTGGGCAACCCGGATCTGACCGGCACCGCCGCAGTCGGGACAGGTTGTGGGGGACGTGCCGGGTTTCGCGCCAGTGCTGTCGCAGGCTTCACACGCTGCCAGCACCGGAACTTCAATTTCAATGTTGTCGCCGCTGACCGCCTGTTCCAGGCTGAGATCCAGCATGTAGCGCAGATCCGCGCCCCGCTGTACGGAGCTGCGACCGCGACCCTGGCCGCCACCGCCGAAAATATCACCGAACACGTCAGAAAAAATATCTGAAAAACTCGTGCCGTCGAAGCCGCCGCCCATGCCGTTGGGATCGACCCCGGCGTGGCCATACTGATCGTAGGCGGCACGCTTTTCAGCGTCCGCCAGTACTTCGTAGGCTTCTGTGGCTTCTTTGAATTTGTCTTCCGAAGAAGCGTCATCCGAATTCCGATCCGGATGCCACTTCATCGCCAGGCGCCGATAGGCTTTCTTGATATCGGCTACATCGGCATCGCGATTCAGCCCCAGAATTTCGTAATAGTCTCTTTTCGCCATCTGCTCATGCTACCCGGTCAGGCGGTCGCTCGAAACGAAAAGGGACGCAGCTGCGCCCCTGTTCTCATTATCGGAGTTCAAACTCCCGACGGGGTTACTTCTTTTCCTCGTCGTCTTTGACCTCTTCAAACTCGGCATCTACGGTATCGCCATCGTTGCCGGCACTTTCTGCACCACCACCGCTGCCACCGGCGCCATCAGCGTCCTGCGCCTGTGCCGCCTGCTCTTCGTAGAGCTTCTGTGCCAGCGTTGTGGAGGCTTCGGACAGCGCCTGGATTTTCGCTTCAATTGCCGCCTTGTCGCCGCCTTTGATGGCTTCCTCGAGGTCGGTCGCCGCAGACTCGATGGCCTGTTTTTCTTCATCGCTGGCTTTATCGCCGGCCTCTTCGACGGATTTGCGGGCTGCGTGGATCAGACTGTCCGCCTGGTTGCGCAGGCTCACCAGTTCTTCGAACTTCTGATCTTCTTCCGCATGCGCCTCGGCGTCGCGGACCATCTGATCGATCTCGTCATCCGACAGTCCGGACGAGGCTTTGATGACGATGGACTGCTCTTTTCCGGTGGCTTTGTCTTTTGCCGAGACGTTCAGAATACCGTTGGCATCAATGTCGAACGCCACTTCAATCTGCGGCATGCCACGCGGCGCCGGTGGAATGTCCGCCAGGTCGAAACGACCGAGCGACTTGTTCTGATCCGCCTGCTTGCGTTCGCCCTGCAGCACATGAATCGTCACCGCAGTCTGGTTGTCATCCGCGGTCGAGAAAACCTGGGTTTTCTTCGAGGGGATCGTCGTATTCTTCTCAATCAGCGCGCTCATGACACCGCCGAGGGTTTCGATTCCCAGCGACAGCGGCGTGACGTCCAGCAACAGCACATCTTTCACATCCCCGGACAGGACCGCAGCCTGGATGGCAGCCCCTACCGCAACCGCTTCATCCGGGTTCACGTCTCTGCGCGCTTCTTTACCGAAAAATTCTTTGACCGCTTCCTGAACCTTCGGCATGCGGGTCTGGCCACCCACCAGAATGATGTCGTCGATATCACTGGCGGATACCCCGGCATCCTGCAGTGCTGTCTGGCAGGGCCCGATGGTCCGCTTGACCAGATCTTCCACCAGCGATTCAAGCTTGGCCCGGGTCAGTTTCAGCACCAGGTGTTTCGGGCCGCTCTGATCAGCAGTGATATACGGCAGGTTTATCTCTGTCTGAGTGTTGTTCGACAGCTCGATTTTCGCTTTCTCGGCAGCCTCTTTCAGGCGTTGCAGAGCCAGCGGGTCATTGTGCAGATCCACGCCGTTCGTTTTCTTGAACTCTTCTGCCAGGTAGTCGATGACCCGCAGGTCAAAGTCCTCGCCGCCGAGGAAAGTGTCGCCATTGGTCGACAGCACCTCAAACTGATGTTCGCCGTCGATTTCGGCAATTTCGATGATGGATACGTCGAAGGTACCGCCACCGAGGTCGTACACCGCAATCTTGGTGTCACCGCGCTTTTTATCCAGCCCGTAAGCCAGGGCTGCCGCAGTTGGTTCGTTGATGATGCGTTTAACATCGAGTCCGGCAATCCGACCGGCATCCTTGGTCGCCTGGCGCTGAGAGTCGTCAAAATAGGCAGGCACCGTGATGACCGCTTCGGTGACTGGCTCACCCAGGTACTCTTCTGCAGTTTTCCGCATCTTCTTCAGTACTTCAGCGGAAATCTGCGGCGGTGCCAGCTGCTCGCCTTTGGTTTCCACCCAGGCATCGCCGTTGCTCGCTTCGACAATCTTGTACGGCACCATTTTGATGTCTTTCTGTACAACTTCGTCTTTGAATTTGCGGCCGATGAGCCGCTTGACCGCGAACACCGTATTGCTCGGGTTGGTTACAGCCTGTCTCTTCGCGCTCTGGCCAATAAGAATCTCGCCGTCATCGGTATACGCGATAATAGATGGCGTGGTGCGATCACCTTCTGAGTTCTCAATGACCTTGGCGTCTTTCCCTTCCAGAACCGCCACACAGGAGTTGGTGGTTCCCAGATCGATACCGATGATCTTACCCATTGTCTTAAATCTCCAAATTTGACGCACACTCTCTGTGGCGCCGGTTACAAGTCCGTTGTTCGCTATATTTGGGCGCCGGGCCCGGGTTTCAAGCCCGCATTTCGTGCCGCTTCACAGATGCCGGATTCACTCCGGGGCTTTGCTGACTACGACCATCGCCGCCCGCACCAGCCTGCCGTTCAGCGTGTAGCCTTTCTGCATGACCTGCATGACCGAATTGGGCTCCATATCCGGATTCGGCACCATGGCCATGGCTTCATGATGCTGCGGATCAAAAGGTTCCCCGAGCGGGTCGAGTTGTTCCACTCCGGCCTTTCTGGCAACGTCCAGAAACAGCTTCATCGACAGCTCGACACCTTCAATAATTGCCCCGTTGTCGCCTTCGGACGCGGACTGAGCGCTTTCGATGGCCTTCTCCAGAGAATCGAATACCGGCAGCAGGTCGCTGACGAACTTTTCCAGCGCAAATTTGTGCGCATTTTCTATGTCCCGCGTCGCCCGCCGCCGGGCGTTCTCGGCGTCCGCCTGTGCCCGCAGGGCCTGGTCTTTAAGTTTTTCGAGCTGTTCGTTGGCGGCGTTCAGCTGGTCGGCAAGCGCCTCGGGATCTGATTCGGGCAGGTCCAGGTCAGCTTCCTGCTGAGTTTCGCCGGCCGCCGGCTGTCCCTGCTCACCGGCATCACCTTCGGGTCTGTCCGCCATATCCACTCCGTTTCAAAAGGGCTCTAGAAAACCGGCTTTGGCGCCGCGAAACAGGGATATGGGGACCTGTGGAGAATTTTCAAGCAATCAGACATCGTTGATCGCAGCACCCAGAACTCTGGCGGTGACGTCAACGACGGGAATGACTTCACTGTAAGCCATGCGTGTCGGGCCAACCACACCGAGGACTCCGGCCGCCTGCCCCTGCACCTCGTAGGGTGCAGTCACGACGCTCATTTCACCGAAGAACTCGTAGCCGGATTCTTCACCGATGAACAGCTGGATACCGTCGCTCTGCAGGCATTGATCCAGCAGATGCAGAATCCGTCCTTTATGGGAGAACGCCTCGAACATGCTGCGCAGCGTGCCGGTATCGCTGCTCATCGCCAGCAGCCGCGACTCACCCGACACAATGACCTGCTGGCCATCCTGGCCGTCCGAATCGTCGACAAACACCCTGGAAGCAACGTCCAGGGCCGTCTGCATCAGTTTGTCCATGCGGTCTTTCTCCGCCTGCATGCTTTCCAGCATGGCCTGACGGATCCGCACCAGCGACAGACCACCGAACTCACTGTTCAGCAGGTTGGCCGCCTGATTCAGTTCTATGCTGGAGTATTCCCGGCCGGTATGTATGACGCGGTTCTGCACTTCACGATCGTTGAGTACCAGTATGACCAGCACGCGATCGCCCGACAGCGGCAGAAACTCAACCTGCCGCAGTGCCACGTGATCCCGCCGGGGCAGCGTGATCACGCAGGTCATGCGGGTCAGCGTCGCCAGCATGTTGGATGCGCACTCCACCAGCTCACTGGGTGACAGATCCGGATTCAGCTCCTGACGGAGAGCGTCGATGCGGTCGTCATCCAGCGGATCCACTGACAGCAGGCTGTCGACAAAAAAACGCAGTCCCTGGGTGGTAGGCACTTTACCCGCCGAGGTGTGCGGAGATCGCACCAGACCCTGGGCTTCGAGATCGGCCATGATGTTACGGACCGTGGCTGAGCTGACGCCAACAGCCGGATCCGAAGCCAGCTTCTTGGAGGCGACCGGCGAGCCTTCTTCCAGATATCGTTCCACCAGCAGCTTGAACAGTCGCCGGGTCCGATCATCGATCGTTTCGTTCAGTCGATTGCTCATGAACCTACAACTTCCATCCGGGACTATCTGTTCTTTCTGTATTTCTGGTTTTTTCTGTACTTTGGTTTCTTTCTGTACTTTCAGCTTTTTCTGTTCGTTTAATGCGTTTTATCCGGTACCGTCCAGCCAGCTGAACTCAGACCTGCACAGGGTGGTTGATAACCGGTGCATAATCCAGTCACAGTCTGCAAACCTAACAGATTCGTCTGATACCCAGGACGCTTTTATGCCATAACCAGCCTGCGTTCTAAAACAGTAACCTGTGGTCAGACAGGTAAAGTTAACCGGATTCGAACTAACGAAGAGCACTGCAACGCCATGTTGAAGCATCTCCACATTCGTGATTTTCTGCTGGTGCAAAGCCTCGACATCAATTTCGACACCGGCTTGACCGTCATCACCGGGGAATCCGGCGCCGGTAAGTCGATCATTCTCGGCGCTCTGGGCCTGGTGCTGGGCGATCGGGCCAGCAGCGATGCGATCCGCCCGGGCTGCGCTCGTGCCGAAGTGATTGCCGAGTTTGATCTGAGTGACCATGAGCAGGCCGGTACTGAGCTGTCTGAGCAGAGCCTGGATGACCCTGACCAGCCCGGACGTGCACTTGTCCGGCGGACCATTGGCGCAGACGGTCGATCAAAAGCCTTCATCAATGGCATCCCCGTGAACCTGCGGCAGCTGCGCGCACTGACAGCAGGGCTGGTGGACATCCATGGCCAGCAGGAACATCAGCGGCTGGCACAGACTGAGGTGCAGCTGGCGCTGCTGGATGACTACGGCACCGATCCGAAACTGCTCGCACAGTGCCGGATCGCATTTCAGAGCTGGCGCGACGCGCAACGGGAACTCGAGCAGCTGCAGGCAGCCGTCAGTGACAGCGAGGACCGTAAGTCGCTGCTGACCTATCAACTGGAAGAATTGACCACCACAGCTCCGCAGCCGGGCGAATTCGCCGAGGTGACGCGGGAGCACAAGCGCCAGAACCAGGCGCAGGAGCTGCTGGCAACCGTGCAATCGGCGCTGGCGGCTCTCGACGAAGATGCCACTCTGGCGCAGGTACTGAAACAGCTCGAGCGTCTGGACGACGACCACGCAACGCTTGCCGCCGGCCTGGAAACCCTGCACAGCGCACAGTCGCTGCTGGAAGACGCCGCCAGAGACCTGCAGCACTATGAGCGAACTTTAGAACATGATCCGGAAACGCTGGCGAGTCTAGATGCCCGGCTCAGCGAGCTCTACGATCTCGGCCGCAAACACAAGGTCGAACCCGACGATCTGCCGGAACTGCTGCAGAGCCTGAGCGCGGAACTCGATTCCCTGTCTACCGATCGCTCCCGTCTGGACAGCCTCACAGCACAGATTGCAGAGCTGGAGAACGACTTCCGGAAGCTGGCAGGCAAACTCAGCCGCCAGCGTCGTTCCGCCGCAAAAACATTCGCCAGCGCGGTCAGCGCCTGCATGAACACGCTGGGCATTCCGGACGGCCGCCTGTCCCTCGAATTCAGCGATTGTGTCGCCGCGCACGGCCTGGAATCCATTGAATTCCACTGTGTCACCAACCCAAAATTCCCACCGGCACCACTGTCCCGGGTGGCGTCCGGCGGCGAACAGGCTCGAATCAGCCTGGCAATCCAGACCGTCGCTGCGGAAAAGAGCCGGTTACCGACGCTGGTTCTGGATGAAGCGGATGTCGGCGTCGGCGGCACCACGGCAGATGTCGTCGGCCGGCTGCTGCGGTCTCTGGCCACACACACCCAGGTGATCTGCGTCACTCATGCTCCTCAGGTCGCAGCCCTCGGCCAGCAGCACATGCGGGTTCACAAGGATTCAGAACAGGACACCCAGATAGACCCGTTAGGGCCTGAAGCGCGTGTTGAAGAACTCGCCCGCATGCTGGCGGGCGCGGGGATCACCGAAAAATCCAAAGACTACGCCCGGACCCTGCTCGAGGATGCGTCGGACAACCTGATTCACTGACTTGAAGTGTGGACAAAGCGCGCTTCATTCAGCCAGATGAACTCGGTACTATGCGCTGCCTGTCCCCGGCTGCTGGAACCATGAGCCATTCGAAACGCAATTTTGCCGCACTGATCTGTGCCAGCCTGATTCTCACAGGCTGCAGCCTGCCGAAGCTGCGCCTGCCCAGGGTGCACAAGCTGACCGTGCAGCAGGGCAACGTGATCACGCAGGAAATGATCGACCAGCTCAGACCAGGCATGTCCAGAACGCAGGTGGCCTACATCATGGGAGAACCCGTGTTCCGCAACACCTTCAACAGCCATCGCTGGGACTACATCTATACGATTGAACTGCCTGGCGTATTCAGCGATGAACGTCGCGTCAGCCTGTACTTCGATGAGGACCGGCTGGCCTATTTCACTGGTGATTTTGCACCGACGTCAGAACGCCCCCCCGCCGAGACTCAAGCCCCTGCGGAAACAGCCAACTCGGACTGATTGCCACCTAGCCTCCGGCACGGCGCCGTCGCGCTTCTTTCGGATCCATCAGCAGCGGTCGCAGTATCTCCACCCGGTCGCCCGGAGACAGGCGCTGCTCCGGTTGCACGATCCTGCCGTACACCGCAAGCGTCTGTTCGGCACCCAGCAGAGAGCGGAACGGCTCAATCCTTGATACCGCACTCAATGCATCCGCCACCCGGGAATTGTCAGCCAGTTCCAGATGCACGCGATGCTGGTGCTCGGGCAACGCGTAGACGACCTCAACGTGCATGATTCAGCTCAGCAGTGTCTGCGCGCGCGCGCTGAAGGCGTTGACCAGCTGATCAGCGGAACGGCTGAAGACACGGGCAAAAGGACCACCAAGAATCTGCCTGACGCCGGAAAACTGAAACTCCAGGTTCAGCTCGACTCGGCAGCCGACATCACCCAGCGGCGTGAACTCCCACGCACCGGCCAGATCAGCGAAAGGCCCGGACACCAGCTCCAGCTCAATGCGTTCGTTCGGGATGAAGGTGTTGCGAGTGGTGAAGCTCTCGTTGAGACCGCGTCCTGTCAGCAGCAGCGTAGCGAGCAGCTGTCTATCGCCTTCAACCACTACTTCGGCAGCGGAACACCAGGGCAGAAATTCGGGGTAACTTTCGACATCGTTGACGATGGCAAACAGCGATGCCGCGGGAAAAGGCAGCAGAGCTGAGCGTCTGATCTCCGTCGCCATCGAGTCCCGGGCCTCAGAACATTGCCATCACGGCGCTGACCAGCTGCGGAAAGAGGGTGCCGAGAAAAACCACCAGTACGGCCAGCGGTGCAATCACACCACAGACGAGTTTCCACAGCAGAGCAACAGCGCCACTGCTGATACCGAGCTGGGTACCAACCACGGTCTTCGGCAGCACATAGGCACAGAACAGAGCAATAAACATACCACCCAGTGGCAGCATCACGTTCTGAGACACATAGTCGACAAAATCGAAAAAGGTCAGGTTCCCGACGATGTGGGTGTCTGCCCAGACATTGAATGACAGCACGGTACCGATACCGAGCACCCAGCTGATGACTCCCAGGCTGATGGCCACCCGGCCGCGTTTGGCGTTGTACTCTTCCACCAGATACGCGAGTGCCGGTTCACTGATGGAGATCGCGGAGGTGATCGCCGCAAAGCTGACCAGGACAAAGAACAGCGTGCCGAAGATCACGCCGAACGGCAGCTGCCCGAACGCCAGCGGCACGGTGACGAACATCAGACCGGGTCCCTGCGATGGCTCCAGCCCATTGGCGAAAACGATCGGGAAGATGGCAAGTCCGGCCGCCACCGCCACCAGGGTGTCGAGTACCGCAATTATCGTCACCGTCGATGCAATGGACGCACCGCCGGGCAGATAGGCGCCGTAGGCCATGATGGCGCCCATGCCGAGGCTGAGCGTGAAGAACGCCTGCCCCATCGCGATCAGCACCGAATTCGGCGTCACTGCGGAGAAATCGAAGCGGAACATGAAGTCGAATCCCTGCTGCCAGCCGTCTGACGTGACGGCGTAGCCGAGCAGTACGATCAGCAGCACAAACAGCATGGGCATGAACCAGCGGATAGCCTTCTCAATGCCTTTGATCACACCCCTGGAAATGATGAAGACGGTCAGGACCATGAAAATGGTCTGCCACATAATCAGTTGCCAGGGGTCGGCGAGAAACCGGTTGAAGATATCGGATGCTTCCTCGGCGGTTGCACCCTGCAGCGCACCGCTGGCCATCTCAAAAATGTAGAACAGGGCCCAGCCGGCAATCACCACGTAGTAAGACAGAATCAGAAAACCCGCAAGCACCCCGGCCCAGCCGATCAGCACCCACATCGGACTGCGGTGATGCTGCTGCGTCAGCTTGCGCATCGTATTGATCGGACTCTGCCGTCCTTCCCGGCCGATGAGCACCTCGGCCATCATGATCGGTATCCCGACAAAGGCGACACAGACCAGATACAGCAGCACAAAAGCGCCGCCGCCGTTTTCACCGGCGATATAGGGAAACTTCCAGATATTGCCCAGGCCAACGGCAGACCCGGCGGCAGCGAGCACGAATAACCAGCGACTGGACCACATCCCATGCCGTGATTCAGTTCCAGTAGTCATAAGTACTCCGAGATGTCCGCAAACCCGTTGGCCGCGCATTGTGGCGTAAGCCTATAACTGCGACAACCCGAAGCTCTATAATGCGCAGATGGCAGATGCAAAGAAAAAAGGCAGCAGAAACACCTCGGGTACCATCGCGCTGAACAAGCGCGCTCGCCATGACTATATTCTCGAAGAGCGTTTCGAGGCAGGCGTGGTACTGGAGGGCTGGGAGGTGAAGGCCATCCGGGCCGGGAAAGCTCAGCTTACCGACAGCTATGTCCTGCTGCGGGACGGCGAAGCCTGGCTGCTGGGCGCAAATATCGCGCCACTGACGAGCGCCTCCAGCCATGTTGTGGCCGATCCCCAGAGAACCCGCAAACTGCTGCTGCACAGCAAAGAACTCGCGCGCCTGTTTTCAGCGACCTCCCAGAAGGGTTACACCTGCATCGCCACCGCGATGTACTGGAAAGGCAACAAGGTGAAGTGCGAAGTCGCGCTGGCCAAGGGCAAGCAGATGCACGATAAACGAGCAACCCAACGCGACCGGGACTGGGAACGGCAGAAAGAAAGATTGCTGCGTCACGGCTGAAGCGAGCACCGTCTGCTGATCAGCGCTCAGGATCCATTCGGCGCTTCACGCACCGATAGAACGACGCCAGGCAATCATTTCAATGGCTGCAGCCGCCGCTTCAAAACCTTTGTTGAATTCATCGTCCGCCGCCCGCGCCTCGGCATGCACCATCTCCAGCACAGGCAGAATTTCGACGATGACAGGTCGTCGGTACTGCAGCATCACATTGCCCAGCCCGCGCATGCACTCATTGCTGATCATTTCGAAGTGCAGCGTCTCACCCTTGAGAATGACTCCGAAACAGATGATCGCATCGATCTCTTCGTTGACGTCCGTGGCCAGCAGATCTGCCGCGGCCAGCGGCATTTCCAGGGAGCCCGGCAGCGTGTGGCATTCGACCTGTTCGAAGCCCTGTTGCCGCAGAACCTTTTCACAGGTCCGGGTCAGACTCGACACAATTTCCGGATACCACTTTGAACCGAGAATGACGATACGTCCCGGATTCGCAATGTCGGGAAGCGAGGCAAGATCAACTGTATTCTGGGCCATGGCCAACGCCTGTATTTCGAACGTCGCAAAGCATACCGCATCAGACTTTCGAACGCCGCCCGCACCGCCGGCGTATGACCTTCAGACACTCGTCCTTGCCGCCAGCTGACGCTGCGTTTCATCGTAGGAGCCGCGGTTGATGCGATACTGCGCATAAAAACAGGCAGCAATCAGGCCAGGGATGATCGTAATCGGCGAATCGATCAGACCGAGCCACCAGATCGTATCCGCGTCTACCTCACCGGGAACTGCCTTGTCCGGAAATGAAATCAGCCAAAGGGTAAATGCGGCGAGGCCATGGCCAATCGAATTGTCGAGCTTGGCGAAAAAGGTTCGTGCTGCATACAGCGTACCCTCCTGACGGTGGCCCAGTCGCAGCTCGTTCTCATCCGCTATATCAGCCAGCGCTGACATCACGCTGATATTGAGAATGCTGCCGCAGGCTGATGACAAGGCCTGAAACGCAACTATCGCCCACAGCAGCCCGGGTGCTCCGTTGGCAGGGAATGCATCGAACAGTCTGAGAATAACGGGCATCGCCGGAAAAAAGGACAGGCCAACCGCAGTGCTGACGATCGTCAGTTTTTTATCGAACAGGAAATGCAGCCGGGCGGAAAACAGAAATCCGGTCAGGTAACCCACCAGCGATCCGGTGAATATCAGCGTGCCGATTTCCCGTACCGGGAATTCCCAGTAAAAAATGTTCATATAGTTGGAAAACGCTGTTCGCACACCAAGCATCATGGATAGCGCAAAGTAGGCGATCATCAGCATCAGATAATTGCGATTGCCGAATGCACCCGCCAGATCCCGGTAGAAATTGCGAGCAGAGAAGCGTGGCAGATTCTCGGGTGTTTTCGGCAGCGTGGGGATACGATCCCGGGTAAACCAGGCGGAAGCAAAAAGTACCAGCACAATCACCACCGCCATCCACAGTGCAAACTGCGGATAGACGGCTTCGTTCAGAAGCCCGTTGGCCGCCACGCCACTGGCAGCAAAAAACACCAGTGTGTTTATCTTGAAGACACCGGCGCCACCGAGCCAGGCGAAGAAGTTGTTATAGCTCATGATCTTTGAGCGTTCGGTATAGTTGCTCGACAGTTCACCGCCGAGTGCCAGATGCGGCACATGGTAGACCGTCATGAACGTCCGCAGCGAAATCGACCAGATCAGAAACCATAAAAACAGGTCGTGCTCTTCCATGCCGCGCGGAGGGTTGAACACGCAGTAGAAACTGAGGGCAATGGGCACGGGGGCAAAGAACATGAAAGGATGCCGGCGTCCCCAGCGTCTGGCGCGGAAACGATCCGACAGCGAGCCCAGCAGAGGATCGGAGACTGCATCCACAAACAGCGCGATGGTAGGTACCAGCCCCGCCAGCAGCACATCCAGTCCGAGCACCTGGTTATAGAAGATCATGCCGAGTACAGACAGCGAGTACAGTGACATGGTCTCGGAAGTCGCGCCGACGCCGAATGCCAGCCTGGTACGCAGCGGTACCGTATGCGGATCAACTGCAGAAACGCTCTGCCGCATCTTTCTATCTCTCCCCGGCCATCCCCTCCCGGACGAGTCAGAAGATCACCTATATCGCGCAGTCAAGCAAGCGCCACAATTTCAGATGCCACTCGGCAGCACCGGCCGGCAGGTGTAACCTGTAAGGCTGAATCGAAAGGGGACAGAAAAATGGCCATCCAGCAGCGCGAAGTACACCTGATCAATCACCCGGAAGGACTGCCGGCGAAGGAAGATTTCGCGGTCGTCGAAACCAGTGTCGACGATCCCGCGGAGGGACAGGTGCTGATCCGCAACGACTACATGTCGGTGGATCCGGCGATGCGGCCTCGACTGTCGAATGGCCAGCAGGCGCTCAATTCCGCGATGACGGGTGGCGCCATCGGCACTGTGGTCGCTTCACGCCACAATGGCTACAAGGAGGGTGACCAGGTACAGCATCAGCAGGGATTCCGCGAATATCTGCTGAGCGATGGCAAAGGCCTCGCCGTGCTCGAAACGTCGGATCTGCCGGTAACGCTGTACATGCACGTGCTCGGCGGTACCGGGCTCACCGCTTATGGTGGACTGCTCGTGACCGGTGAGCTGAATGATGGAGAAAACGTCTTCGTCTCTGCTGCAGCAGGCGCAGTCGGCAGCGTTGCCGTGCAGATCGCAAAAATCAAAAACTGCTATACCATCGGCAGCGCCGGCTCCGACGAAAAGTGCAGCTGGCTGAAAAACGATCTCGGAGTCGATGCGGTCATCAACTACAAAGAGGGTTCGCTGCGCAAAAACCTGAAAGCGGCGGCGCCCAACGGCATCGACGTCTACTTCGAGAACGTCGGCGGTGATCATCTCGACGCAACGCTGCCGCGCATGAACCCGCTCGGCCGGATACCCGTCTGCGGTATGATTTCCGCCTACAACACGCCGGGCGCACGCTCCACCGGCGTGACCACGCTTTCCAACATGATCTACAACCGCCTGACCATGAAAGGATTCGTCGTCTACGAATTCAACGACATGCGGGAACAGTTTCTCAGCGATATGACCGGCTGGATCAAAGACGGTCGTCTGCAGTACCGGGAGACCATCCACCACGGTATCGAAGAAGCGCCGGAAGCTCTGATTGGTCTGTTTACCGGCGAAAACATCGGCAAGATGCTGGTGCAGCTGCATACATAGTTATCGCGCAGAACCTGCAGCGCATCAGGTCGAACGCAGGTATCTCCGATCGATCTTCAGCGCCAGCGCACTGATGCCGATCATCAGCAGGCCGATCATGATCAGCGCGATGGGCCAGCCGATGGAATCGGCGAAGTGGCGGCCGGTGAAGTAGGCTGTATAAGCGAGGATGGCTACGGTGCTGGCGAAATTCAGAGCTCTGCTGCGCGCCCAGACACCAAGCCAGGTCATGCTGCAGGCCGCCGCGAGGAAGAGGATTTCATAAGGTCTGTCTTCCAGCATTTCGAACAGACCGGAGAGGAATGCCCAGCAACCGAAGAAGAACAGCGGCGGCGCTGTCGGAGCGTGGAGTCCTCTATGAAAGTGCACGCCGAGCAGCAGCCATGCCACACCCGAGGTGAGTGCGGCCAGTTGCCACTCAAAGTCCAGCAGATCGAGCACAAGGCCCCAACAGGCAGAGGCGAAAAAGACGCCCACAAACATCATCGTTGTCCGCTGATAACGCAGAAAACCCAATATGAACTGCATGGCAACGGTACCGGCCGTCAGCATCGCGGCAACCTGGGCATCACCACCACCACCAAATTCATCAAAGGCGACCATCAAGCCAACAGGCTCCAGCGCCGCTGCTCCCAGCAACAGCGGCACAGTCGCATTCCTGAACCTGCTGTCGTGCAGAGCGCTCAGCGCAAGGATAAACAGTGCAAGGCCCGAGCCCAGAGTGATTACAACTCTGGCGACGCTGTTCATCTCACCCCACTGCAGCGCCACAAATGCCGCGATACCGCTGAACACGAATGCACCGCCGATATAGCTCAGCACCCTGGTCAGTAGTGCTGATCGCGCATCGGGGTCGGACTCAACGACCGGTTCATCCATAGACACCGCGTCAACAATCTCGGCGACGCTCAGATGATGCTCCGTCATCAGCCTGCGGATCTGCTCGACTGCCGCCTGTTGCTCGTCATTCATCATGAATCCGATTCAGCTGGATCTGTCCAGCCAAGTATCACAACTGGCAGATAGTAGTAGTACTCGCCGTTTTCCGGATGCTCGACGGCAATCACGCGGCCGGACTTTTCGATGGCAAGAGCGTTGCGCCGACTGCGCATGCCGAACAGCTCGCCAAACAGACCCGCACCGCGATAGTCATTGGCTCTGACCTGGTAGCCATCCGGGGCAACCTGACCAGTGATCGAACCCGTCTGGCAGGGTGTTTCAATATAGAATTCTGCGTCTTCACGCTTCTCAGCAATCACCGCAGAGTCGAGCGCCGCCCCGGTAATGGATTCCGCTGGACAGGACACCTGAGAAACATTGCCTGTCGCCGCGTGATACCTGTACAGCCTGCTGCTCTGGTGTAATCGTCTGTCGCCATAGTAGGAAACTATTGCGACGATCCTGTCATCACGCACTTCGTAGCTTCGGCCATAGGGTTCGTTCACTGTTGCAACCGCAAACAGCAGGTCGAAGCGTGGATCGTCCACCCACAGGCGTGGCAGCAGCGTGGCGAGCGAAAATACCGCGACAATCAGCAGCGGCAGCAGCACGGCCGCCACTGCGAAGATATTGTTTTTCAACCAGCTTTTGTCCGTCGCCATCCCCATCCCTCCGCAGATTGCGGAACTCAGTCTACCGCGGCAGATTCTGCACCAACAGGTAGTTTTGACAGCTCACCATCGATGCAGAGTATGATCCCGACACGCGATGGAGGAGAAGACTCGTGAGAATCTGTGCAATCACAATACTGCTGGCAACCTGCGCCGGCTGTTCACCGGCCACTGAAGAAACGCCCGCCGAAGCCGCACAGCCTGCTGCCGTTGAGCAGCCCGCGGTTGCAGCCGAGGCCTGGCGCCAGCCGCTGTTTGAAGGTTTAGGTGAATATGACTTCCCGATCACCACCAGTTCAGCCATGGCGCAGGCCTATTTCGAGCAGGGTCTGGGGCTGACCTTCGGCTTCAACCATGCCGCCGCTGATCTGGCCTTTACCGAAGGGACCGTTGACGATGCCGACTGCGCGATGTGCTACTGGGGCAGCGCGCTGGTGCTCGGGCCAAACGTCAACGCCGCGATGGAACCCGACAATGCGCCGCGCGCCTTTGTGCTGGCGAACAAAGCCCACGACATTGCGATGCAGCAGGGCAGTGAACAGGAACAGGCGCTCACCGCCGCACTGCTGACCCGCTACACAGAAAACCCGCCAGCAGACCGCGCTGAGCTGGATCTGGCCTATGCCAACGCCATGCGCGAAGTCGCTTCCCGTTATCCAGATGATCCGGACGTGCTCGCCCTGACGGCAGAAGCGTTGATGGATCTGCACCCGTGGGATTTCTGGCTTCCGGACGGCACCGTGCAACCCTGGACCACTGAGATCACGGATCTGCTGGAACGGGCTATCGCTCTGGACGAAAACCATCCCGGTGCCATTCACCTCTACATCCACGCGGTAGAACAGTCACAGACACCTGAACGGGCAGAACCCCATGCCGATAAACTGGCAGATATCACTCCGGCAGCCGGCCATCTGGTACACATGCCCGCCCACATATATATGAGAGTGGGTCGCTATCACGATTCCACGTTGAACAACATGCGGGCAACAGACGCGGATGCAGCTTTCGTCTCCGCGTGCCGTTCGAACAGTCCCATCTATCTGGCAGGTTACGTTCCCCACAACTGGCATTTCGGCTGGATCACCGCCGCTATCGAAGGCTGGAGTGAACAGGCCATGATCATGGCCGAGGGAACAGCAGCACAGCTGACGCCGGAACTGCTGCGGGCACCGGGTATGGGTGTTGCCCAGCACTTTCTGATGCAGCCCATTTTTGCTCAGGTCCGCTTCGGAGCGTGGAACGACATTCTGGGCACCCCCGAGCCGGACGCAGACCTGCCATATGCCAGGGGTCTGTGGCACTACGCCCGTGGCCGCGCGTTTGTCGGCATCGGTGACGTCGCGAGTGCCCGGCGTGAGGCTGATCATCTCAGCGCGCTGCGCGAAAGTCCGGAAATTGCCGAACTGAATTTCTTCGGTGATACCGGTAAAGGCCAGAGCCTGCTGGAGATTGCCGATGTTGTGCTGCAGGGTGAGATCGCGGCCGCCAACAACAATCTCGATGAAGCCATCAGTCTGATGACTCTGGCCGTCGAACTCGAAGACGCGATGCCCTACAACGAGCCTCCGGACTGGTACTACCCGGCCCGGCATTCGCTTGGCGTGATGCAGATGGCCGCCGGTGATCCCGCAGGCGCTGAGGCCACTTACCGCCAAGATCTGGAAGTCATGAAAGAAAACGGCTGGGCGCTGCTCGGACTGTCACAGGCATTGCGGGCCCAGGGCCGGATCGAAGAAGCGGACCAGGTCGCCGAGCGTTTCGCCACTGCCTGGCAGCATGCGGACATACAGATCAACGCATCGAGAATCTGATATGTCAGATTGCCGGTACCGGATTCATTCCGGGACCGGCAATCCCAATCCAGCCGGTGCACATGCCGGTTTCGCAACCACTCAGCTCAGAAACAGTCGCTTGTGTACCAGGCGCAGGCTGAACAGCACGGCTGACAGCACTGCCCCGACCGAATTGATTGGAGCCAGCAGTTGCCCCACCAGTCCTGCTTCGAGCTGCACCAGCGAAATCATCAGAACCTGTGTCAGGGCCACGCCGAAATCCTGCAACGGCGGCAGCAGCAGCGACAGTAACAGCCCCAGCAGCGCCCGCCTGATGAGCCGGCGTCGCCTGAGCCGGCTGGTGCCATCCAGCACCTCGGTTGTGAATGCCGTGCTTGCTTGCGCATCAGGCGCACTGGCAAAAACCTGCAGCAGGTTCTGATCTCTTTCAGTGTCGTTCAATGAGTTTCCTCCAGGTGCGGTGATTGCTGGTAGTCAGCCAGCAGCTCCCGCAGCCGTCCCGTCGCCCGACGGATATGTGATTTGATGGTGCCCAGCGGTAATCCGGTTGCCTGCGCTATTTCGTCGTGGGTCAGCCCCTCGTGGTAGGACAGAACAACACACATCCGCGCATCGCTGGCCAAGGTCAGCAATGCGCGCTCCAGATCCATACCGGTCGCCGGACTGACTGGCACTGCCTGTTCTGACGCGACATCCTCGGTATCCTGCAGGGCATCGTGTTTACGCAGCGACTGACGCCAGACGTTGATCGCGAGCACTCGCAGCCAGGTTCCGAAACGTCTGGCATCGCGCAGCTTCGAGATATCCTGCCACGCCCGCAGAAACACCTGCTGGGCCAGATCGTCGGCCTGGGTCACGTCGCCACAGCAACGCCACATCAGGGTTCGCACCCAGCTCTGCCGGCGCCGCACAAGTTCCGCAAACGCTGCACTGTCGCCACTCCGGGCCAGCCCGACAATCAGGGGTTCCGGCGCCTGAGCAAATACAGCAGACGATGAAGGCATGGGTCAGTCGCCCCGGATCAGCTACTCACACCGGTTACACGATCACCGTACTGATGTTCCGCGACATACGCCGCGACCAGCAGACCGGCGCTGATGAAAGCCACCATACCCGCAACGCCCAACAGAATGTCGAGCAGACCAGGCTCGCCTACACCAACTGAGAGAAGCCAGCCCAACACCACCATGCCAGGGGCAATG
>Ga0055474_10000082_pt1 | contig 19078 bp, 17 predicted proteins | sample Muzzi_PWA_D1_FD_57680 | JGI IMG/M metagenome (GOLD analysis project Ga0055474, IMG submission 57680) | Wetland microbial communities from San Francisco Bay, California, USA, that impact long-term carbon sequestration - Muzzi_PWA_D1 | ecosystem: Environmental > Aquatic > Marine > Wetlands ... | reverse complement strand
AGATTTTCCAACGCCGATCTGGCGGAAAAGGCCCGCTCGGAGCGCGGCGCGAGTTTTGCCGCGGGTTGTCAAGACGCTGGAGATACGGTGGATCCGGTGGTCCTGGATTGTGACCGTCAGGGATCGGCAGCCTTCCTTCGCCCGCTCCCCCGTTCCCAACTTGACTCCCCTCCCCTCGCCCCATACGCTGCCCCGTGACGAAATCGCGCAGAACCACCCCTTCGGGTCGGGACGAACAGGGGAGAGGAGCATACGCTGTGGCCATGCCGATGCGAGAGTCCAGCCATCATTTGACTCGCCATTTAACCCGCAATACCAGGGTCCTGGCGATCGTCGGAGACATGATCCGGGTGCGTGCCCAGGAGGTGGCGCTCGGCGATCTGGCGGAGGTGACGAGCCCGGACGGCTCGAAGTCCCTGGCCCGGGTCATCGAATTGGATCGGGACCTGGTGAGCCTCCAGGTTTTCGCCGGAGGCAAGGGGCTTTCGACGGAAGCGGGGGTGCGCTTTCTGGGCCACCCGCAGCGGGTGACTTACTCCCCCAACATCCTGGGACGCATCTTCCGGGGCTCCGGCGAGCCCATCGACGGCGGCCCGGAGTTGAGCGCCGAGCCCCAGATCGAGGTCCGGGGGCCGTCCGTCAACCCCATGATGCGGGTCATGCCCAAGAAGATGATCGAGACCAATGTGCCGATGATCGATCTCTTCAACTGCCTGGTGGAAAGCCAGAAGATCCCCATCTTTTCCATCCCCGGCGAACCGTACAACGAACTGCTGGCGCGCATCGGTTTCCAGGCGGATGCCGACGCCGTGGTTTTCGGCGGGCTGGGGCTGATCTTCGACGACTACCATTTCTTCCGCACCCAATTCGAAGAGCACGGGGTGTTTCATCGCACCGTGATGTTCGTCAACCTCGCCTCCGACCCCATCGTCGAGCGGCTCCTGGTGCCGGACATGGCGCTGGCGGTGGCGGAGAAGATGGCGGTGGAAGAAGGCAAGCGGGTGCTGGTGCTGCTGACCGACATGACCGCCTACGCGGATGCCATGAAGGAGATCGGCGTCTCCCTGGAACAGGTGCCCGCCACCCGGGGCTACATGGGCGACCTCTACACCCAACTGGCGACGCGCTATGAGAAGGCGTGCGATTTCAAGGGCGCGGGCTCGGTGACCATCCTCGCCGCCACCACCATGCCGGGCAACGATGTCACCCACCCGGTGCCGGACAACACCGGCTACATCACCGAAGGGCAGCTCTACCTCCACGACGGCGCCATCGATCCCTTCGGCTCCCTGTCCCGCCTCAAGCAGCACGTCGTCGGCACGGTCACCCGGGAGGACCATTCCCAGATCATGAACACCATGATCCGCCTCTTCGCCGGGGGCCAGGAAGCGGTCAAAAAACAGGCCATGGCCTTCGAGCTGTCGCCCTTCGACGAAAAGCTGCTGCGCTTCGCTCGCCTCTTCCGGGAGCGCTTCATGGACATCCGGGTCTCCATGCCCCTGAACGCCGCCCTGGATCTTTGCTGGCAAACGCTGGGGGAGTGCTTCGAGCCGGAAGAACTGCTGATGAAGCAGTCCCTGGTGGATCGCTACTTCCCGCGCCGGGAGGCGGAAGGCGCCTGATATGGCGAAGATGGCCCTCAACAAGAGTTCGCTCCAAAAGCAGCGCGAGCAACTCAAGCTCTACCAGCGGGTCTTGCCCTCCCTGGATCTGAAGCGCCGCCAATTGAGCGCCGAACTGGTCCGGGCGCAGAAGACCTTGCAGCGTCTGGAGACCGACGAGGCGGAGCTGGTGGCCGCCACCGGGGAGCGGCTCCCCATGCTCGCCGGGGCGGGCATTGCGCTCGATGAACTGGTGCGTTTGACGACGGTGGAACTGGACGAGGAAAACCTCCTGGGGACCCGCCTGCCGCGCCTGGTGCAGGTCCATGCCGAGGTGCGGGACTATTCCCTGCTCACCAAGCCCCAGTGGGTCGATACCCTGGTGGAGCGCATCCGCCAGACCGCCGAAGTGCGGCTCCAACTCGTGGTGCAGCGGGAGCGGGTCCAGCGTCTGAACCGGGCGGTGCGGCGCATCACCCAGCGGGTCAACCTCTTCGAGAAGGTGCTGATCCCACAGACCCAGGAACACATCCGCCGCATCCGGATCTTCCTGGGGGATCTGGAGCGGGCGCAGGTGGTGCGCTCGAAGATCGCCAAGGCCAAGCGGCGGGGCCGAAGCGCCGCCCAGGCGGCTTCGGAAACGCCCCCCGAGGAGGCGATCGCATGAGCATCGTCCCCCTGGCCAAGGTTTCGATCTACGGCCTCCTCGACAGCAAGGCGAGGGTGCTGGCGGAACTCCAGAAGATGGGCTGCCTCCACCTGGTGGCCTTGCGCCGCTCCGCCCAGGCGAAAGAGCGGGAGGAACTGTCCCGGGGCCGCCGGGCGCTGGAATATTTGCTGGCCTCGCCGTACCGCCGCCTGCGCCAATTCCACGACCGGGACCGTTTCGATGCCGAGGCCGTCGTCCGGCGGGTGTTGCAGATTCGTGAGCGCCTGCGGGTTCTGGGGGACGAAGGGGACTTCCTGCGCCGCCGCATCGGCAACCTGGAACCGTGGGGAGATTTTCAGTTCCCTCCCCGGGAGGCGCTGGGGGGGTACCGTTTCTGGTTCTACATCGTGCCCCATTACCAGATGCCGAAAGTGGTGGACACGGACCTCATCTGGCAGGTGGTGCACCGGGACAATCGCTTCTGCTACGTGGTGGTGCTCTCCCCGGGGCTACCGCAGGGGATGCCCGTGCCGCGCACTCGCACCGGGGCGCGACCGCGCTCGGAACTGAAGCGGCGGCTGGAAGCGGTCGAGGTGGAAATGGAGGATCTGGAGGCGGAGCGCGCCTCCCTGACCCGCTGGTGTGACCTGCTGGCCGGAAGCCTGCACCACCTCCAGGACCAGGCCGCCCTGGAAGGGGCCGCGGCCCAGACCCACGATGAGGATCCGGTCTTCGTCCTCCAGGGCTGGGTGCCCCGGGATCGGCTAGAGGCTTTGCGGGAGTTTACGGAAACCCATCACCTGGCGCTGGTGGCCACCGCGCCGGAGCCCGGGGAGGAGCCGCCGACCCTGTTCGACAATCCGCCGCTGCTGGCCGGGGGTGAGGAGTTGGTGCGCTTCTACATGACCCCCGGTTACCGCATGTGGGACCCCTCGGTGGTGGTCTTCGTCTCCTTCGTGGTGTTCTTCGCCATGATCCTCTCCGATGCCGGCTACGCGGGAATTCTGGGGCTGATCCTGGCCTGGGCATGGCGCAAGATGGGACGCACGGAGATCGGTCGGCGGCTGCGGGTGCTGGGGGCGGCGCTGGTGGCGGCCTCCGCCGCCTGGGGGGTGCTGGCGGGGAGCTACTTCGGGGTGACCCCCGCGGCGGGATCGTTCCCGGCCCATCTGAAGCTCTTCGACCTCAACGACAGCGCCACCATGATGCGGTTGTCGATTCTGATCGGCGTCGCCCATGTGGCCCTGGCGAATCTGGTGGATGCGTGGCGCCACGGCTGGCGGGCAGCGGCGCTGGCTCCCCTGGGCTGGGTGGCGGTGCTCCTGGGGGGGGTGGCCCTCGGGATGGGGGTCGAGGGCACCCACCTCAAGGCCGCCGGACCCTGGGTCATGGCGGCGGGGGGCGCGGCGGTGCTGCTCTTCACGGGTTTCGCCGAGGCCGGGGAAGACACCTCCTTCCTCAAGCGGCTGTTGCCGGGCCTCAAGGGTTTGAGTCGCCTGACCAGCGCCTTCGGAGATGTCTTGAGTTACCTGCGTCTCTTCGCTTTGGGGTTGGCCAGCGCGTCCCTGGCGGTGGCCTTCAACGGCCTCGCCTCCCAGGTGGCGGAGGGGCTGCCGGGCCTGGGGATGCTCCTCGGCTTCCTGGTCCTGCTGATCGGTCACGCCCTGAACTTCACCCTGGCGGTGGTCAGCGGGGTGGTCCACGGTATGCGTTTGAACTGCATCGAATTTTTCGGCTGGAGCGTCCCTGAAGAAGGGCGCGCCTTCCGGGCCTTTGCCAAAAAGGAGTCCGTCCCATGGAATCCATAATTCTCGCGTTGGGTTGGATCGGCATCTTCTCCCCGGTCGCCCTGGGGGCCATCGGCAGCATCGTGGGGTGCGCCCGCGCCGGGCAAGCGGCGTGCGGTGCCCTGCTGGAAACCGAAAGCGGCCACGGTCGCTACATCGGGGTTTCGGCGATGCCGTCCTCCCAGACCATCTACGGCATCGTGGTGATGCTCAGTCTGCGCCGGGTGGTCACCGTGGGCAACGGCCCCGGGCTGTTCGCCATCGGCGCCCTGGTGGGGGTGGCCCTGATGATGAGCGCCATCCACCAGGGCAATTGCTGCGCCGCGTCCATCAACGTGTCGAAGAGCAAGACGGAGATCTTCGGTCTCTCCATCGCCCCGGCGGCGGTGGTGGAAGGCTTCGCCGTCTTCGCCTTCGTCTTCGCCCTGGTACTCAGTGCCGGTTTGCCACAATAGAAGGGGGTAGGGGAGATGGCCGATGCAACCATCGTGCAATCCGGGGTGGAGGAACTGATCCACCGGCTGCGGGACGACGGCGTGCGGGCGGGCAAGGAAGAGGGGGAGCAAGTCCTGGAGGCGGCCCGCCGCAAGGCGGCGCGGCTGGTGCGGGAGGCGGAGGCGGAGGGAGAGGCCCTGCGCGCCAGGACCGCGGCGGAGATCGAAGCCGAGCGCCGCGCCGGCCACGAGGCGCTGCAACTGGCGGTGCGCGACGCGGTGCTGGATTTGAAGGGGCAACTCTCCGCCCGCTTCGCCGCCCAGGTGCAGCGGATGGTCGGCGGCGAGTTGCAGGATCCGGAATTCCTGCGCCAGCTGATCCTCACCATCGCCGGTCGGTCGGTGCCGGAAAGGGTGCGCGAGGACGCCGATCTGGAGATCGTTTTGGAGGGTCGAGCCGGGGACGATGTCACCGTCGAGAGGGAAGATCCCTTGACTCGGCTGACCGTCCAACTGGCCTCGGACGCCCTGCGGGAAGGGGTGGAGGTGACCACCGCCCGGGGCCACTCCGCCGGGATCCGCGTGCGCCTCAAGGGGGAAGATCTGGAGGTCGATCTGACGGATCAGGCGGTCACCCAACTGCTGCTGGAACATCTGATCCCTCGTTTCCGGGCGCTAGTGGAGGGCGCGGTGCGGTGATGGGACAAAAGCGCTACTACACGCTGGTGGCGAGTCTGCCCGCCTTGCCTCCCCGGTTGACCACCGCCCGAACCCGGCGGCTGCCGATCAACCGCGAACGATTGCGAGAGCGGTTGCGCATGCTGGATCCGCCGGACCTTGAGGTCATCCAGCAGGCGGAGGATTTCTTGGAGTGGCACCGCCAGCCCGTGGAGCGCACCGATGGCGAGGTGGTGGCCTGGCATCGCAAGATCGTCGAAGGGCCGTACCCCCGGACCCTCAAAGAGATGGTGGACGAACGCCTGAGTCTGCGCACCCTGATGGCGGCGCTGCGGCGTCGTCACCTGGGCCGCCCCGCCCCCGCGGCGGGGGAGTCCTGGGGGGTCGGCCCCTGGGTGCGTCACATCGAGCAGCATTGGGGGGATCCGGATTTCAAGCTCCGGCCGGTTTTCCCCTTTCTGCCCGAGGTCCGGGGCGCCCTCGAACGGGGGGACGCCCTGGAGGTGGAGCGGCGGGTAATGGACATCGCGTGGCGGAAGTTGGGGCATTATGGCGAGCGGGACGCGTTCAGCTTCGACGCCGTCCTCGCCTACCGTTTTCGGTGGGACATCCTGGGCCGTTGGCTGGCCTTCGATGCCACGGTCGCGCAGGCAGAATTTGAAGCCCTGGTGAGGGAGGTCATCCATGAGCACATCCCCGTCTTCGCAGCCTGATACCGACGCCGTCGGCGAGGCCCGCGCTCGCGTGATCGGCGTGCGGGAAAATCTGGTCACCATCCAGGTGGACCACGGCCCCATCATGAAGAATGAGGTGGCCTATGTCCGCGTGGGGGAGGAGCGGCTCAAAGCGGAGATCCTGCGGGTGGAGGGTCGCACGGCGGACATGCAGGTGTTCGAGGAGACCCGTGGGGTCCGGGTGGGGGACGCGGTGGAACTCACCGGCGAGATGCTCTCCGTGGCCCTGGGACCGGGCCTCTTGGGGCAGGTCTTCGATGGTTTGCAAAACCCCCTGGAGGTCTTCGCCCAGAAACACGGATTCTTTCTCCCCCGAGGCCAGTATGAGCCCGCCCTGGACGGCGCCAAGAAGTGGGCCTTCACCGCCACTGCGGCGATCGGCGACCGCGTCAACGCCGGGGAGGTACTGGGCACCGTGCCGGAAGGGGCGTTTGAGCACAAGATCCTGGTGCCCTTCGATGAGCGGGAGCCGGTGGAAATCTCGTGGCTCCGCTCCGGGACGGTGACCGTGGACGAACCGGTCGCCCGCATCCGCCGTGGCGATGGCAGCGAGCGGGACTTGACCCTCACCCAGCGTTGGCCGGTGCGGCGCCCCATCCCCGAAGGGCTCCTCCAGCGGCGGCTGGTGGAGCGGCTCTACCCGTCCGATCCCTTGACCACCACCATCCGCATCATCGACACCTTCTTCCCCGTGGCCCGGGGCGGCTCGGCGTGCATTCCCGGACCCTTCGGCGCCGGCAAGACGGTGCTCCAGAACCTGATCTCGCGCTATTCCACGGCGGATATCGTGATCATCGTGGCCTGCGGGGAACGGGCCGGGGAGGTGGTGGAGACGATCACCGAATTTCCCACCATGGAGGATCCCCGCACCGGGGGGTCGCTGATGGATCGCACCATCATCATTTGCAATACCTCCTCCATGCCGGTGGCCGCCCGGGAGTCCTCCATCTTCACCGGCGTGACCCTGGGGGAGTACTACCGCCAGATGGGCTTCAACGTCCTGTTGCTGGCGGATTCCACCTCCCGTTGGGCCCAGGCGTTGCGCGAGACCTCGGGCCGGATGGAAGAGATCCCCGGTGAAGAGGCGTATCCCGCCTACCTCGATTCCGCCATCAAGGGAATCTACGAGCGCGGCGGCGTCCTGCGCTGTCCCGACGGCGCGGTGGGCAGCCTCACCCTGGTGGGCACCGTCTCCCCCGCTGGGGGCAATTTCGACGAGCCCGTCACCCAGGCGACGCTGGCCACCGTCAAGACCTTCCTGGGTCTCTCTTATGACCGCGCCTACAAACGCTACTACCCGGCCATCGATCCGCTGATCTCCTGGTCCCGGTACCTCGACCAGCTGGCGGATTGGTACCGGGAGAACCTCGATCCGGGTTGGGTGGAGACCGTCAAGGGGATGATGGATCTGCTGCGCCGGGGGGATTCCATCCACCAGATGATGCAGGTCACGGGCGAGGAGGGGATCACCCTCGACGATTTCATCGTCTGGCAGAAGGCGACGCTCCTCGATCTGGTCTACCTGCAACAGGACGCCTTCGACGAGGTGGACGTCTCCATGCCCCTGGAGCGGCAGATGGAGAGCGTGCAGTTGTTGAAAGATCTTCTGGGGCGGGAGTACCAATTTGACGACAAGGAGGCGGCGCGAGAAGTCTTCACCCGTCTCACGGGGCTCTACAAGAACCTCAACTACACCGCCCGGGAAGTCCCCCACTACGGCGAACTCCAGCGGGAGATCGAAGAGCTGGCGGAGCGCTACGCCCCATCGACCACCGAGGTGGCCTCGGCAGCGGAAGCCGCGGTGGCGGTGGATGGCTGAGCCCCCCGGGGCGCCTCTCCTCCTGCGCTTCGCCCTGGCAGCGGAGCGCCGCCTGGCCGGACTACGCCCCCGCCGGGTGACGGTGGGGGATCACGAGCTTCACTATTTGGAAGGCGGCGCCCGGCGGTCGGAAACCCTGCTGCTGATCCACGGTTTTGGAGCCGACAAGGACAACTGGGTGCGTTTTGTCCGCCATCTGGGGCCGCTGCGCAAGACCCACCGCATCCTCGCGCTCGATCTGCCGGGCTTCGGCGACAGCACCCGTCGGGACGATGCCCCCTACGCTGTTCCCGCCCAGGCGGAGCGCCTGCACGCTTTCGCCGAGGCGCTGGAGACCGGCCCCGTTCACCTGATCGGCAGTTCCATGGGCGGTGCCATCGCCGGTCGTTTCGCCGCCCGCTACCCGGAGTGGGTCAAGAGTCTCTGCCTCATCGAGCCGCTGGCGCTCCTGGGCTCCGAGCCGCCGCTGCTGGGTCAACTCCTGACACAGGGCAAGAATCCCCTGGTGGTGAGGAGCCCGGAGGACTTCGACACCCTGCTCGCCTTCGTCTTCGAAAAGCCTCCTTTCCTCCCGCCTTCCGTCCGCCGCTTTCTCGCCCGCCAGGCCATCCACCGCCGCGATCACCTGACCCGGATCTGGACCCAGATCTGGGACGATTTGCCGCAGCCTCTGGCCGGTCATCTGGAGGCGGTCCAGGCGCCCACCCTGTTGCTGTGGGGGGATACCAATCGGGTGTTTCATCTCTCCGTGATGGCGGCGATGGAACGCCAGCTCCCCCGGGTTGCGAGCCATGTCTTCGCGGGCTGCGGTCATCTGCCCATGGTGGAGCGGCCCCGGGCGACGGCGCGGCGGTATGGGGCTTGGGTTGACGCTACATGCAATGTCTGACGCCCTATGTGATGTCAACGACGATGCAAGTCGTCGCCCTGGCGTGCGGGGCGGAGGCGATCATTACGCGCAATCTGAAGGATTATCGGCACTCCCCCACTCGATCGCTGACTGCCTAAGAAGCCTTGTCGCTGTTGAATCCGGGGGACTTTAGTGAGCGGATCCAGGGGCGCTACTCCGGGAACACCGCCTCGACCGCAATCTCCAATCCCACCAGGCGCCGCGACCGCAGGTGCTCCCCGTGGCCGAAGAGCCCTATGCGTCGGTAGGCACCACCTGCCAAACCGAGCACCTCCACCGTCGCCGCTTCGGGATCCACGATCCAGTATTCCGGCACGCCGCCGCGCTCGAAGAGGGCGCGCTTGGGTCCAAGATCGCGACCAGCGGTGCCGGGGGAGAGGATCTCCACCACCAGATCCGGGGGCCCCTCGATGGCCTGGGTGCCGATCCGGTGGCGATTCTCCTCCAGCACCACCACCAAATCCGGTTCCACCACGTTCTCTTCCGAGAGCTTGACGCCCACCGGAGCGTAGAACGCCTCCCCGGCGGCGGTCGCCTCCAGGTGCTGGGAGAGTTTCAGAAAGAGGTTCTTGGAAATGCGCTGGTGGAGGAGGTTCGGTGGGGGTGACACGAAGAACTCTCCTCCCAGGATTTCGTACCGACGCCCATCGTCCGGCGTCTGGAGCCAGTCGTCAAAGTTGACGCGGTAGGCGTGCGGCGGGGCGACGGGTTCGATCATGAGTTCAGTCTAACATCGCAAGGAGGTGCTCTCCTCTCTTGGGGCTCCGGGCGCCTCCTGGGAGGCGCCTTCTCTGGCTAAGGCACCAGATGGCATTTTACCGTGGGATCGGTGAGGGAATTGGCGTCCAGGATCAACGGCGAAGAGACGCGAGGGTTTACAGATCTCGCTTGCAAAGAGTGGCGGTATTGTCTACGATACCAAGCATGGGGCCGAGAGTTGTTCTGGATACCAACGTAGTCGTCTCGGCCTTTCGGTCCAGGCAGGGGGCTTCCTATGCTCTTCTGGAGCAAGTGGGCTCGGGTCGCTTCACGACGTGCCTTTCGGTGCCTTTGATGCTCGAGTACGAGAGCGTTCTCCTTCGGCATCTTCGAGACACTGGGCTGACGCGCGGCGATGTCGAAGACGTTCTCGATTTTTTGGGTCTGGCCGGAGAGCCTTGTGCCGTGTATTTTCGTTGGCGACCGTACCTCAAGGATGCGGATGACGATATGGTTCTAGAGCTGGCGGTGGCCGCAGGATGCTCACGCATCGTGACGCACAATGTGCGTCACTTCCGAGATTTGCCCCATTTCTCGGTTGAAGCGGTGACGCCGTCTAGGTTTCTAAGGGAGATTGGAGATCTACCATGGGTACGCTGAGTCTGAGACTTTCAAATTCCCTGCACGATCAGCTTCGGCAACTGGCGCAAAAGGAAGGCCTGTCGATCAATCAACTCATCGCCACTGCGGCGGCCGAGAAATTGTCGGCGTTGACCACCGCCGAGTACTTTGAAGAGCGCGCCCGCCGGGGTTCCCGCGAGAGGTTCGAAGCAGTGCTGGCCAAGGTGCCGGACGTTCCGCCGCCCGATCATGATCGGCTGTCGGAGGCGGGAGCCACCGAAGAATAGAAGGGGGTCGCCGGGGTCCCTCAATTCATCCCCTCGAGGTTCGCAGCACCCCCATCCCCACCAGCAACAAGATCAGCACCCCCTGACCCCAATCCCCCAGGGTCGGAATCTCCGTCACCGCGGGTTCCGGTCTCGGTTGGAAGTCCATGGACCCTTCGAGACGGGCCAGGAAGCCGGTGTAGAGGGCGGTGTAGAAACTTTGAATCGCGCTGTCCGTGACGAAGACGGAAACCGCTCCGGCGCGACTAACCCGGACGATGTTGGCCCGTGGGATATCCCCCGGTCCCAGAAAATCCAGGCCGTTGTCGCCGATGAACAAGTCGCCGCCGGGTTCGGTGGCGATGCCCCCTTCCAGGTCCACCGCGAAGCTGGGCATGGGATGGGTGTTGCCGGTGGCGGCGGCAATGGCCGGTGCCTGGGCCACGAGGCTGACCAGGCCGGTGGCGCGGTCGATGGCCAGCACCGAGGCGACTTCCGAATCGGTATCGTCCAGGACGAAGAAACGACCGTCCAGCTCGGCGCCCACGTCAAGATCCGCAAAGGTGTTGCCGGTGGCGGCGAGAATGTCCGCCTCGGTGGTCAGCACGCTGGCCACCCCCCCGGCGGTGACGGCCACCACCTGATCGGTGTCGTCCTCGGTGATGTAGAGGGTACCCGCGCCGTCCCGACCGAGCCCCCCTTCCAGATCGGCCCCGCCGCCGGTGGCGGCCTCGATGGTGGCCTCCGTCACCACTACCGAAACGGCGCCGCCGGGGAGGGTCACCCGGACCACGCAATCGCAGGCATCGTCCGCGGCGTAGAGGTTGCCGTCGCTGCCCAGGATCAGGCCACTGTCAATGTCGCTGGAGCTGTCACCGGTGGCGGCGGCGAGGGTCGCTTCCGAGGCCAGAACGCTGACCACCCCGGCGGGAGTCACCCTCAGCAAGGCGTCCGAGGTGTCTTCCGAAAAGTAGAGGGTGCCGTCGAGGGCCACCGCCAACCCCGTGTCGTCACAATCCGCGTCCGCCTCGCCGGTGGCGGCCAGGATCTGGGCGTTGGAGACCCACTCGGTAAGCGTGCCATCGGGTTCCACCCGCAGGATGGAACAGCCGGTGGTGGCGCCCACCAGATTGATCTGCACGTACAGATCTCCGGGTTCGGCCAGCACGGGTACGAACCCGGAGAAGACCAGGCATAGCAGCAAGACGACAGGAACCAGAATCTTCCAGCGCATCAGGGATCTCCTTGGTAAGGGCAAAAGAAGCGCACTGGGCGCGCTCGGATCTCACTGTGTCTAGCGTGGGAGAGACCTTGCGGATGTCATCGCGGTGCGATCCTCACATGTACGGCATCGGCGGCACCTTCCCCAGCAACCGGGCGTAGACCGTCAGGGCGCCGCGATGGTGGGCGGTGTGGTCCTGGAGGGCGCTGACGATGGCCAGGCGGGGGGCACCACCCATGACGGGACCCTCCGGCAGGCGTTCGGTCAGCGATTCCATGGTCTGAGAGCCGATGACCTCGGCCGCCTGGTGGAAGGCGCGCTCCAACCAGACCCGGGCTTCGGTCAGGGAGGTGACCTTCTCCAGGGCCGCCTTCTCCTTGTCGAAGTCGAGATCGAAGCCCTCGGGCCGGAAGGCCCCCTCCAGGAACCATTCGACGGTCCAGGCGACGTGGGCCACCTGCTGGGCCACGGTGTGGGTACCCTCGACCGGGGCGAAGGACGAATCCTCCTCCGTGAGGGCGCTGGTGGAACGGTTGAACCAGGTGTGGATGTCCTGGATTTGACTCGCGAAGACTTCAGGGTTCATGCTGCCTCCGAAATCGATGAATTGTTGAGTTTTTGCACTACCCAGATGGGTGGGGGCTTTTCAAGCTTCGTGGTCTACCCTATGCTGACAAAAGACCAAAACGATACGGCTGAGAAAGGTTTGTATGAAGTTGCCCCTGAAACTTGTTCCAGAGGCTAGGTGGACACACGATTTTTCCGTAGCATCTTACCAGCAGCAGTCCTTGCTCCAGGGGGTTTTGGATACCAGCGTCACGGCCATTCTCGTGGTCGACCTGAAGGGGCGCATCACCTTTGCCAATGACCAGGCCCGCCAGGTCCTGGGGTTGGAGCCCGCTGACATCACCTGCCGCACCTACAACGCTCCGGAGTGGAAAATCTCCGATGTGGAGGGGCAGCCCATCGCGGATGAAGACCTGCCGTTCTCCCGGGTGCTGCGCACTGGGGCACCGGTGACCGACTACCGCCATGCCATCGAAGGACCCGATGGTCGGCACAAGATCCTTTCCATCAACGGCGCTCCCCTGCCCGGGGTGGACGGAGAGATGGACTCCGTGGTGTTCTCCGTCGCCGACATCACCGAGAGCTACCGGGTGGAGGCCTTGCGCCGGGACGAGCGCGAGGTGCTGGAGCGGATGCTCCAGGGGGATCCCATGGAACTGGTGCTGCGGGCGCTGGTGCGCATGGTGGAGCGCGACCGAGAGGGGGTTTCTTGCCGGATCCGGTTGCGCGGCTATGAGAATCTCGTTTCGCCCCAGCCGCACAGCCCGGAAACCCAGTCCACGGTACCGGTGATTGCCGCCAATGGCCTGGAGATCGGCGCCGTGGAACTCTACGCACCGAAGACGGTGCCCGGGACCGGGGAGGAATTGTTGACCACCGTCGCCCGCATGGTGGCGCTGGCGCTGGAGCGGCAATCCCTCAACGAGCAGATGGCCCATCAAGCGAGCCACGATTCCCTGATCGGTCTGCCCAATCGCTACCTTCTGATGGATCGTCTGGAGCGCTCTCTGCCCCAGGCGCTGCGGGACCATTCCCTGGTGGCGCTGCTGTTGGTGGACCTGGATCGTTTCAAGGAGGTCAACGACAGCCTGGGGCATCCCGTGGGGGATGCCCTGCTGCAACGGGTGGCGGAGCGCTTCCGCCGCCTCACCCGTTCCTCCGACACCCTGGCGCGCATGGGGGGCGATGAGTTCGTGCTGGTGCTGCCGGGTTTGGTGGACGGCGCCGATGCCGCAGCGGTGGCCCAGAAGCTCAGCGAGGCCTTACAACGCCCCCTGCGGGTCGGAGAGCGGGAGATCTTCCTGAGCACCAGCATCGGGATCAGCGTCTTTCCCCAGGATGCCGGGGATGCCATCAACCTGCTGCGCAATGCGGAGAGCGCCCTGTACCGCGCCAAAGAAGATGGCGGCGCGTGCTTCCGCTTCTTCGCCACGGAGATGGCTGCCTGCGCCCTGTACCGTTTTGAGCTGGAGCAGGATCTGCGGCGGGCTCTGGAAAGGAACGCGCTACGCTTGCGCTATCAGCCTCAGGTGTGCCTGGCGAGCGGCGCAGTGGTGGCCTATGAAGCCCTGCTGCATTGGGAACACCCTCGCCTGGGGGTGGTGCCGCCCCCCGAATACGTGCCCCTGGCGGAGCGCTCTGGGCTGATCGTGCCGCTGGGCAATTGGGTGGTCAAGGAAGCGTGTCGGCAGTTGGCCGTCTGGCATGGTGAAGGGCGGCGCCATCTGCGTATGGCGGTCAATGTCTCGCCCGTGCAATTCGTCCGCGCGGGGCTGGTGGAGGGGGTCCAGGACGCTGTGGCGGAGAGCGGCATCCTTCCCCAGGCTCTGGAGCTGGAAGTGACGGAGGGTCTGTTCCTCCAGGATACGGCGATGACGGAACGGCGCCTGCGGCAGCTCAAGGAGTTCGGGGTGGGGCTCTCCATCGATGATTTCGGCACCGGGTACTGTTCCCTCGCCTACCTGCAACGGTTGCCCATCGACCGCCTGAAGATCGATCGCAGTTTCATTGCCGGATTGCTGGCGCGAGGGCAGGCGGCGGCAGAGGCGGAAGCGGTCGTGTTGGCCATCATCACCCTGGCCCACAGCCTGAAGTTGCGCGCCCTGGCGGAAGGGGTGGAGCAACCGGAGCAGCTCCCACTGCTCAAGGAGATGGGGTGCGACGAGGTCCAGGGATTCCATCTGGGCAGGCCTCAGTTGCCGGAATTGCAGGGGGCGGAGGCGTCGAGCCTCGCCGGGTGCCAAGGAGACCCGATGTAACCCGGTGTTCTCCCTCGGTCCTTTGCTAGAATTCCGTTCTTATGCCGATCCACATTGCGCTCCTCAGCCCCAAGGGCCCCCTCTACCGGCGCAGTGGAATCTTCAAGCAGTCCTTGCGCTACATGCCCTTGACCCTGCCCACTCTGGCGGCGCTGATTCCGGATGATCTGGACGTGCACCTGACGTGCCTGGACGAGGGGCACGCCGATATTGATCCGGGGCGGGTGATGGCGGCGGGGGTGGATCTGGTGGGGATGACGGTGATCACCGGCACGGCGCCCCGGGCTTACGCTCTGGCGGCGGCGTTCCGGGCGCGGGGGGTTCCGGTGGTGCTGGGCGGCCCCCATGTGACGCTGGTGCCGGAAGATGCCGCGCCCCATGCCGATGCCATCGTGGTGGGCTACGCGGAGGAGAGCTGGCCCCGGCTGCTGCGAGATTTCGCCGCCGGGCGCCTGGCAGCGCGCTACGATCAGGCGCCGGATTTGCAGCTCGATGGCTACCCGTTGCCGGATCGCTCCGTCCTTCCCCGCCGCCACTACCTGACCGCCGACGTCTTCGAGGCCACCCGGGGCTGCATCCACGCCTGCGACTTCTGTGTGGTGCCCTCCGCCTGGGGGCGCAAGCCTTACCAGAAGCCTGTCGAGGCGGTGGTGGCGGATCTGCGGCGGCAGCGGGCGCGGCGGGCGATCTTCGTCGATCTCAACCTGATCGCCGACCGGGACTACGCCCGCCGCCTGTTCCGGGCGTTGGTGCCGCTGAAGCTTGCCTGGTACGGCCTGGCCACGGTGCGGGTGGCGGAGGATCCGGAACTGCTGGCGTTGCTGGAGGAGAGCGGTTGCCGGGGGCTGCTGCTGGGGTTGGAGTCCATCGTTCCGGCCAATTTGAAAGACGCCCACAAGGGCTTTAACCATCCGCAGGAGTATGGCGAGGTGGTCCGGCGCCTCCACGCCCACCGCATCGCGGTGCAGGGCTGCTTCGTCTTCGGCATGGACGGGGACACCCCGGAGGTGTGCGCCGAGACGGCCCGGCTAGCGGTGGAGATCGGCATCGATCTGCCCCGCTTCGCCATCGCGACCCCCTTTCCCGGCACCCCGTTCTACCGGCGTCTGGAGGCGGAGGGGCGGATCCTGAGCCGGGATTGGGAACGCTACGACGGCCAGCACGCCGTCTTCCAACCCGCCCGCATGAGCCCCGGGGAGCTGGAGCAGGCCACCGAGGCGGCCTGGCGCCACGCGTACTCCTGGCGCGGCATCGCCCGCCGCCTGCGGCGCACCGCCGCCCCCTGGCCGACGGCGATCCTGACCAACCTGGGCTACCGCCACTACGCCCACAACCTCGCCCGCTTCTACCATTGCGACGTGCCGGTGGCGCCGGACTTCCGCTCCCTCTTCGGCAGGACTTTGCCGTGAATGCCGTGCATGCCGTGACTCGCCCCTTCCACGTCACCATCATTCACCCCTGCGTCGGGCGCCGGGCGGGGTCCCGGGCCTACATGAATACGTGGAAGATGGAGCCCCTGCCCGCGGGGTTGATCAGCGCCCTCTTGCCGGAGGACGTCGAGCGCACCTTCTTCGATGATCGCATCGAGGCCATCGACTACGACCGGCCCACGGATCTGGTAACCCTCAGCGTCGAGACCTACACCGCCCGGCGGGCCTACCAGATTGCCAGCGAGTACCGCCGTCGGGGGGTGCCGGTGGTGATGGGGGGCTTCCACGCCACCCTCTGCCCGGACGAGGTGGAGCGCTACGCGGAGTCGGTGGTGGTGGGAGAGGCGGAGGAGGTCTTCCCCCAATTGCTCGACGACTATCGCCACGGCACGCCGCAGCGCCGGTACCGCGGCGTCGGTCGTCCCGACCCCTCCACCGTGACCCCGGACCGCACCCTCTTTCGCGGCAAACGGTACCTGCCCATCCGCCTGGTGGAGTTCGCCCGGGGCTGCCGCTTCCGCTGCGAGTTCTGCGCTGTCCAGGCGTTCCACGGCGCCACCCAGACCCACCGGGCGGTGGATGCGGTGATCGCCGAGTTGCACCAGACGCGGCGGATGGTGCGCCCCGGCCAGCTGGTCTTCTTCATCGACGACAACATCACCTCGGATCTGGTCGCGGCGAAGGCGTTCATGCGCGCCCTGATCCCCCTGAAGCTGCGCTGGATCAGCCAGGCGAGCATCAATGTGGCCTTCGATGACGAGGCCCTCTCGCTGATGCGGCGCTCCGGCTGCCAGGGGGTTCTGGTGGGCTTCGAGAGCCTCCACACCCCGACCCTGCAACAGATGAACAAGGGGTTCAACGCCAGCCACGGCGGCCCCCCGGCGGCGCTGGCGCGCTTCCGGGCCCATGGTCTGCGGGTCTACGGCACCTTCGTCTTCGGCTACGACCACGACACCGAGGCGACCTTCCAGGAGACCCTGGACTTCGCCCAGGCGGAAGGGCTCTTCATCGCCGCCTTCAACCACATCACCCCCTTCCCCGGCACGCCCCTCTACACGCGGCTCCAGGGGGAGGGCCGCCTGCTGGGGGAGCCGTGGTGGCTGGACCCGGATTACCGCTACGGCATGGTGCCCTTCCAGCCCCGTTCCATGACCCCGGAGGCGCTGGCCCGCCACTGTCTCGACGCCCGGCGGCGCTTTTACAGCTGGCGCAGCATCGGTCGCCGCTTCCGCCACTGGATCCACCTGCGGGACCCCCTGATGGCCTTCTACTTCCTGGTCATCAACGCCATGCACCAGGTCGATGTGGGCGGGCGCCACGGTCTGCCCCTGGGGGATGCGGGCCACGATGTCCCGCTGCTGGAGGTGGGATGAGCCCCGCGGCCACGCCTGCGGTGCGGGAGGCCACCGCCGCGGACGACCCGGCCATCCGCGCCCTGCTCCACGCCCGCCCCATGGACGGGGCCATCCGGGTCGCCCTGACCCGGGATCCCGACTGGCGCCGGGCGGCGGCGGTGGAGGGGGAGCGGGGGCTGACCCTGGTCTTCCACCATCCCGCCGATGGGCGTTTTCTGGGCTTTGCGGCGCGCTCCGTGCGCCGCCGCTACATCGATGGGAAGCCCACCTGGGTGGGCTATCTGGGGCAGTTGCGGGCGGTGGCGGGGAGCGTCGGGTTGGGGCGTCTGCGCCGGGGCTACGAGCGCTTTCGGGAGGCCCGGCGACCGGACGAGGCCCCCTTCGACCTGACCGCCATCCTGGCGGACAACCACCCCGCCCGCCGCCTGCTGGAGCGGGGGCTGCCGGGGTTGCCCCCCTACCGGCCCCTGGCGGAGCTGGAGACCCTGATCCTGTCCACCACCCGCCGCCATCTCCGGAGTCGGCGACGACCCGGAGATAGGGGGCGCTCCCCAGGCGCGGCGGTGCCGCTGTCGATGCTGGAGACAGGCCCCGCGACCGTTCCGGATTTCCTGGCCTTCCTGGAAGGGCAGCTCCGCCACCGTCCCTTCGCCCCGGTGTGGACGGCGGAGGATTTCACCCCCCGGGGGCGGGCGCGGGATCTCACCCCTGATGATGTCTTCGTCCTGCGGCAGGAGGGCCGGGTGGTGGCCACCGGGGCGCTGTGGGATCAGCGGGCCTTCAAACAGACGGTGATCCAGGGCTACGCCCCCTGGCTCGGCGCCCTCCGCCCCCTGGTGAATTTCGGGCTGAGACTGGGGCAGGGGTTGGGTCTGGGGGCCGTGGGCCAACCCCCCCTGCCGCCCCCCGGCACGGTGCTCCCCCTGGCCTACCTGGCCTGCTTCGCGGTGGCGGGGGAGGGCACCCAAGAAGGGGTCGCCAGGGCCTGCGCGATGGTCGAAGGGGTGCGCCGGGAGGCCCACCGCCGGGGGCTGGGGCAACTGGCCTTCACCCTGCCCCGGGAGCACCCCCTCACCGCCCCCCTGCGCCGCCGCTTCGCCGCCCGTCCCTACCACTCTCTTCTCTACGCCGTGGTCTGGGAAGGGGCGGACCCGGCTCCCCCCGCCCGCCCCTATGTCGAGGCGGCCCTGTTGTGAGCCGCCTCGGCAGCAGGCTGGTGGAATGTTCCGCCCTGGGGGAGGCGGAGCGCCGCGCCATGGGCGCCCTGCTGGACGCGCACTTCCTGGGCGTCACCCCCGCCCTCTTCGAGCAGGATCTGGCGGATAAGGACTACGCTTTGTTGATCGAGGACAGGGATCATCCAATCGACGACCCAGGGGACCCGCTGCGGGGTTTCACCACCTTCGCCCTGCGGCCCGCCGAGGTCCGGGGGGAGCGGCTGTGGGTGCTCTACTCCGGGGACACCATCGTCGAGCGCTCCGCTCGGGGGAGTTTCGCCCTGGCCCAGGGGTGGATCGGTGCGGTGCGGCGGCTGCGGCGAGACCTGCCAGAAGCCCGGCGGCTGGTGTGGCTGCTGATCTGCTCCGGTCCCCGCACCTACCGCTTCCTGCCGGTCTTTTTCCGCGACTTTTACCCCCACTGCGAGCACCCTACCCCGGCGGCGGTCGATGCCCTGAAGGACGCCCTGGCAACCCGGCGCTACGGTGACGGCTACGATCCGGCCACCGGGGTGGTGCGCCTGCCTCACCCCCAGCCCCTGCGCCCGGGGTTGCGGGAGCCGCCCGGGGAGGGCCGCGACCCCCACGTCGCCTTCTTCCTGCACCGCAATCCGGGCCACGCCGAGGGCGACGAGCTGGTTTGCCTGACGGAACTCGACGACGACAACCTCACCGCCGCCGGGCGGCGCATGGTGGCGGGTGCGGGTCGGGGTTCCCGGTCGGAGGGTCCATGATCGCCCCCCGCCTTCTCTACGCCGCCTGGCTCACCGCCGCCCGGCGCCACCACCGGGCGCTGACGGCGGCGCTGCGGGATCCCCAGGGTGCCCAGGA
>Ga0055474_10000081_pt1 | contig 19171 bp, 13 predicted proteins | sample Muzzi_PWA_D1_FD_57680 | JGI IMG/M metagenome (GOLD analysis project Ga0055474, IMG submission 57680) | Wetland microbial communities from San Francisco Bay, California, USA, that impact long-term carbon sequestration - Muzzi_PWA_D1 | ecosystem: Environmental > Aquatic > Marine > Wetlands ... | reverse complement strand
CAGCGGCCCCGGGGGGGGCGGCGGTGTCTCCCGCGGCGCAACGGGGACTTCGGGGACTTCGGGGACTTCGGGGACTTCGGGCGAAGTGGATACCGGGGCCGCATCTATCTCATGGAGGGGGCGGCGTCGAGCGCGAAACACCACCCCACAAGCGCCGCAGCGAAGCCGTACCAGCTCCGGGAGCTCCCCCCCGAGGGCGACCCGCAGCCGGGTCCGGCAGCGGGGGCAGAGGACTTCGATCTCGTGCTGCATCGACCGGACCTACTCGTACCCTATTCCGACGAACCCGACGGCCCCAACGGAGGCCGCCGCCGGTGAAAATCCGTCGCGTCCTGCACCGCCTTGGCCATCAACAGGAGTTTCTCCTCGCCAAACAGACGCCCCACCAGGGTGATGCTGGTGGGCGTTCCATCCTCCCGCCGGAAGCCATTGGGCAGGACGACCTGGGGATGCCCCGTCAGATTCGTCATCAATAGATTCTCGCCCCCGAAACTGGGGGCGACGTAGAGATCGATCTCCGCCAGCGCCTGATCCAGCCGCCGCTGCAACAGCGTCCGCACCCGGTTGGCGAGAAGGTATTCCACCGCCGGAATCAGCCGCGCCTGACGGAAAAAGTTGGGCCAGGCCACCTCCTCCTGCCGCACCAGTTGATCGTCGATGCCGCTGCGGGTGAATTCGTCGAAGGCCGCTGCCGCCTCGGCGCTGAGGATGAAGCTCAGCGCGTCGATGGGCAACCGCGGCAAGGCGATGGGCACCAGCTCCACCCCCAGGGAGCGCAACACCTCCAGGGTGCGGCGGTCGAAGGCGTGCCACTCCCGTCGCTGGGCCGCCTCTTCCGCCGTCTCTTCCCCGTCTTCCGGGATGCCCGCGTCGTCGTCAAAGAGCTCGGGCACATAGCCCACCCGCAGTTGTCGGAACTCCCGCCGACCGTCCCACGCGAAGGGACGGTCCACCAGCGCTGGGTCCCCTTCGACCGCGGCGGCGTTGCCATCGCTGCCCTGGATGGCGGCCAGCACCAGGGCGCAATCCTCCACCGTCCGGCAGATGGGACCCACCTTGTCCATGCTCCAGGAGAGGGTCATGGCCCCCTCCCGGCTCACCCGCCCGAAAGTGGGACGCAGCCCCGTGGTGCCGCAGCGGGTGGAGGGCGAGACGATGGAACCCCAGGTTTCGGTCCCCAGGGCAAAGCCCACCAGCCCGGCGGCGGTGGCCGCGGCGGAGCCCGCGGAAGAGCCGCTGGAGCCCTGTTCCAGATTCCACGGATTGCGCGTCTTGCCGCCGAACCACACATCCCCCCAGGCCAGGGCACCGAGGGTGAGCTTGGCCACCAGCACGGCCCCCGCCGCATCCAACCGCCGCACCACGGCGGCATCCTCGTCCAGCCGCTGGTCGCGATAGGGCATCGCCCCCCAGGTGGTGGGATACCCCCGCACCGCCAGCAGATCCTTGGCCCCCCAGGGAATGCCGTGGAGGGGCCCCCGATCCCGCCCCTGGGCCAGTTCCGCATCGGCCCGGCGGGCTTGCTCCAGCGCCCGTTCCTCGGTCAGGGTCACCACGCACTCCAGCCGCGGTCCGAAGCGACGGAGCCGCTCCAGGTAGATCTCCGTCAGCCGTTGGGAGGTGATCTCCCCCCGGCGCAGCAGGCGTCCCAACGCCGTCACCGGCAGAAAGGCCACGGCCTCCGCATCGGTGGGATCGACCGCGACCGGAGGCACGGCAGCGGGCCGCAACGATCGGGGGGGGCGATCCCCGGGCGGATCGAGGCTGGCGCGCACGCCGATGGTGGGATCGAAGGTCAGCGCCGGGGGCACCCCATTGGGTAGCGGCACCTCCCGCAGGCGCAAGTAATCCTTCCGCAGCCCCTCGACTCCGCTGCGCATCAAGGCTCGCTCTTCGTCCGTAAAGCGCAGCCCCACCACCGACTCCGCCGCCGCCAGTTCCGCATCCGTCAACGCCGTCAACGGCATCGGTGGTGCGGTTTCCCCCGCCAGGCTGCTGCGCACCAGCGCCGGGGACACCGCCAGCGCCGCCAGCCCCACCAAGAAACGACGACGATCCACCCCGGTCGCCTGCTTGTGCTCTTCCATGATCAAGATCTTCCTCCTGAAGAGGGATTGTATCGCCTCCACTTCCAGTAGCGCGGAGAAAGGCGATCTTGCGGGCTGGCCAGGATACGTTCGCCGAGGACTCCCGCCAGACCCGATCAGGCCCTCACCCCCTCAGTCCCCCTCTCCCAAAGGGCGAGGGGGAAGCCGGAAAGGGAGAGCGGTACACTATCGGTATGCATTTTCGCGGAGGGATATCGCGCCCCTTTCTCCTGCAACAGGCGCGCGAGCTTCGTCAACGACAGACCGAAGCGGAAGCCGCTTTATGGGACGCGCTGCGGGCACGGAAACTTCTGGGCTTGAAGTTTCGCAGGCAACACCAATTCGCCCACTCCGTGGTCGATTTTTTCTGCCCCGAGATTGGGCTCGTTATTGAACTGGATGGCCCTGTGCACGACACCGAATCCGTACGAAGGCGCGATGCCAATCGGACGAAAAACCTCGAAGCCCTTGGCTGCACTGTCCTACGTTTGTCGAACGACCTGATGCTGGAAGATCCCCCGAGAGCAATTGCGCGAATCGAAACCGCCGCCAAAGCCCTTATCGATACCGACCACCAAAGCCCCTTCTGACCTCCCCCTCGCCCTTTGGGAGAGGGGGACCGAGGGGGTGAGGGTCCTCCCAGATTTTCCCCACGAAACATTTCCCAGGGGTCCGGCGTCAAGCTTCATGACAGGCGATGAAAGACCTTACGCCGAACCGAACCTAGGAGACCAAAGAAATGAACACTCGCAAAGCCTTGACCCTTTTCGCCGCCGCCGCCCTGATCCTCTGCGCCGGGCTCTCCGCCCAGGCCTCCGATCTGTGGGTTCACGTCCAGGTCCAGGAGCATGGCGAAAACGCCAATGTTTCCGTCAACCTGCCCCTCTCCCTGGTGGAGAAGGCCCTCTCCATGGTGCCCGAGGAGGCCAACATGGAGGGCGGCAAGATCAAGTTGGACGACGACACCGACTTCTCCATCAGCGACCTGCGGGAACTGCTGGACGCCGTCAAAGACACCCCGGATGCCACCTTCGTGACCGTCAAGACCGAGAACGAGACGGTCAACGTCTCCAAGGCCGGTGGCTACCTGCTGGTGAAGACCTCCGAGAGCTCCGAGGATGGCACCCGAGTGGATGCCCGCTTCCCCCTGGCGGTGGTCGAGGCCCTGCTGTCCAACGCCGATGAGGGTGTGCTGAACATCGCCGCCGCTCTGGAAGCGCTGGCCAGCCACGGCACCGGCGACCTGGCCACCATCACCAGCAACGACGCCGACGTCCGGATCTGGATCGACAACCTGCCGGAAGGCAAGTGAAACCTCCCCAGGGGTCGACCGGTAAGGTGAAGAAACACCACCGGTCGACCTTCTGGAACCGACGGGCTTCGACTTTGGACGGACTCCGGCACCGCAAGGAGATGGACACCATGAAGAAACTACTGAAAATTTTCGCTCTCACCGCAGCGGCTGGCCTCATGCTCTTCCTGACCGCGGGTGTGGTCATCGCGGCCACCGTCGTCCGCTCCGGCATGGTGATGGTGCAGGTCGAAGAGAAGAGCCCCGACGGGGTCTCCTTCAGCGCGCCCGTGCCCGCCAGCCTGCTGACCTTCGGCGCCGGGATGACCCGCTTCATCGACGATGCGGATCTGGCGCAAGCGCGGCACGAACTGGAAACGGTCCGCCCGCTGATCCACGACCTGACCGCCGACTTGCTCGACGCCCCCTCCTTCACCATGGTGGAGGTGCACAACGGCGACGATCACGTCCTGATCCACAAACAGGGCCGCTCGTTGGTGATCGACGTGGACAACCCCGATACCCGCGTCCACCTCTCCTTCCCCATCACGCTGGCGGAGAGGGTGATAAACTCCGTCCTGGGCTGACCGGCCCACCGTTCCAGGCACCCTTTCGCCTCCGTTCGACCTCGTCCCCCCGGGCGAGTTCGGGCGGAGGCTTTCAGCGTCCGAGGAGACAATCCCCATGAAAAAGGCTACCAAGGTTTTCCTACTCGTCTTCGGCCTCCTGTTCGTCGCCGGTGGCGGCATCCTCCTGCTCTTCCTGACCGCCCTCTTCTCCGGTAGTTCGAGCGGTCCCATCGCCAAGTCGACCATCGTCGAATTGGACCTGCGGCAACCGATCATCGAATACGCGCCGGAGGACCCCTTCGCGCAGCTCCTGGAAGAGGACACCACCCGCCTGCGGGACATCCTCGACGGCCTGGAAAAGGCCTCGACGGATGATCGGGTCAAGGGATTGATCGCCAACCTGGGGGGTAGCACCCTGGGGCTGGCCCAGACCCAGGAAGTGCGCGATGCCATTCTCGCCTTCCGGGAGAGCGGTAAACCCGCCTACGCCTATGCCGACACCTTCGGCGAGATGAGCCAGGGGATCGGCACCTACTACCTGGCCAGCGCCTTCGATCGCATCTACCTGCAACCTTCCGGGGACGTCAACATCGCGGGCATCATGCTGGAGAGCATGTTCCTCAAGGGCACCTTCGAGAAGCTCGGCATCGAGGTCCAGATGGACCACCGCTACGAGTACAAAAACGCCCTCAACGCCTACAAGGAATCCGAATTCACCGGCCCCCACGAGGAGGCCATGCAGCGGATTCTCGATTCCGTCTTCGAGTCCGTGGTGACGGGCATCGGGGAAGGGCGGGAAATGACTCCGGAAGAGGTGCGCGCCACCATCGACCGTGGCCCCTTCCTGGGGCAGCAGGCGGTGGACGCGGGGCTGGTCGATGAACTGGCCTACCGCGACCAGGTCTACGACGCCCTCCAGAGCGAGTTGGGGGATGCCGAACTCCTCTACCTGAACAAGTACCTGGCCCGCGCCGGCCGCCCCCACACCTCCGGCGATGTCATCGCCCTGATCTACGGCGTGGGGCCGGTGATGCGCGGCGCCAGTGGCTACGATCCCCTCTCCGGGGCCGCCAACATGGGTTCCGATTCCGTGGCCGCGGCCATCCGCGAGGCGGTGCGGGACGACGAGGTGAAGGCCATCGTCTTCCGGGTCGATAGCCCCGGCGGCTCTTATGTCGCCTCCGACACCATCTGGCGGGAGACCGTGCGCGCCCGGGAAGCGGGCAAGCCGGTGATCGTCTCCATGGGCAACGTCGCGGGCTCCGGCGGCTACTTCGTGGCCATCTCCGCGGACAAGATCGTCGCCCAGCCCACCACCATCACCGGCTCCATCGGCGTGCTGGGGGGCAAGATGGTGACGGAGGCCATGTGGAACAAGATCGGCATCACCTGGGACGAGGTCCACGTCGGCGAGCACGCCTCGGTCTACTCCTCCATCCTGCCCTACGACGAGGCGGGGGAAGCGTACCTTCAGGCCGCCCTGGACCGCATCTACCAGGACTTCACCGAGAAAGTGGCCGAGGGACGGAACCTCCCCCTGGAAGAGGTGCGCAAGATCGCCAAGGGCCGCATCTGGTCCGGATCCGACGCCATCGAGATCGGTCTGGTGGACGCCCTTGGGGGGTTGAACACGGCGGTGCAACTGGCCCGCGAATCCGCCGACCTGTCGATCGATGGGGACTACCACCTGAAGCTCTACCCCAGTGCCCAGACCCCCTTCCAACTGCTCTTCGGCGAGGGTCCCGACAACAGCGAGAAAGCCACCGCCCAGGCCCAGGTGCGCGCCCTCACGCAGCTGCGCCCCCTGGTGGAACTGGGCCGCCAGTTGGGTCTGTTGGAGGAGGGTACCGGGGTCCTGTCGATGCCGCCGGTGCGGGTGCGGTGATCTAGCAGCCTCCGCGGCGCAATGTAGCGGCAGCCCCCCGGGGCCGCCCTGGCCTCACCCTTCCAGCATCGCCGCGATCCGTCGCCCGATGGCGATCGACGCGGTCGCCGCCGGGGATGGGGCGTTGAGGACGTGCACCATCCCCTCGGCGCGAACGATGTGGAAGTCGTCCAGCAGGTTGCCCCGGCGGTCCACCGCCTGGGCGCGCACCCCGGCGCCGTGGGGATGGACATCCCCCACCCGCAGTTCCGGCAGCAACCGTTGCAGCGCCCGGACGAAGGCGCGGCGGCTCCACGAACGCACCACCTCCCCCATCCCCATGCGCCAGTGGCGCGCCGCCAGACGGAGAAAACCGGGATCGGTCAGGGTGCCCAGCAGATCCCGGGGCACGATCCGGGACCACGAATAGCCATCCCGCGCCAGGGCCAGGACCGCGTTGGGTCCGGCCTCCACCGTGCCATCCACACCGCGGGTGAAATGCACTCCCAGGAAGGGGAATTGGGGGTCCGGAACCGGGTAGATCAAGTTGCGCACCAGGTGACGGCGCTCCGGCACCAGGGCCTGGTACTCGCCCCGGAAAGGGGTGATCCGCACCCCGGGATCGAGCCCGCAGAGGCAGGCCAGACGATCGCTCCACAGACCGGCGCACCCCACCATCTGGCGGCACGCCACCGGTCCGGCGGTGGTCTCCAGGATGATCTCTCCCCCCCGTCGCTCCACGCCCACCACCCGGGCACCGGTGCGCACGGTGCCCCCCGCCTCTCGCACTCGCCGCGCGTACGCCGCCGCCACCGCGCCGTAATCCACGATGCCCGTGGTGGGCACCCACAGACCGTCGATCCCCGCCGCGTGGGGCTCCCGTTCGCGAATCCCCTCGGGGGTCAGGCGCTCCAATCCCGGCAGACCGTTGGCCCGACCGCGACTTTCCAGAGCCTCCAGACGGGGGATCTCCTCCGGGGTCGTCGCCACCACCACCTTGCCGCAGGCTTCGTGGGGAATGCCTTCCTCGGCGCAGAAGCGATACAGCAGATCGCGGCCTTCGGTGCAGGTCTGGGCCTTGGCGGATCCGGGACGGTAATACAGGCCGGAGTGGATCACCCCACTGTTGTGGCCGCTCTGGTGGGCCGCCAGCGTCTCTTCCCGCTCCAGAACGATCACCGAGGTCGCGCTCCGGGCCAGCCCCCAGGGTGGCGGGCAACCGACCGCCAGCGCCGTGGCCAGCCCCACCAGACCGCCCCCCACCACGGCGACGTCGGAACGTGGAAGGTCGGTCATTCGTCCCGCAAAGCGGTGATCGGTTGCACCTGGGTGGCGAAACGCACCGGACTCCAGAGAGCGAAGAGGGAGGTGACCAACACCCCCACCGACACCACCAGCAGCACCACAGGATCGTGCAAAGCGCGCGCTCCGGGGGTTTCCAGGAAGACGAAACGGGTCAGGGCGAAACAGGCCAGCCAGCCCAGGGCGAGACCGACCAGCACCACCTTCAAGGCATAGACGCCCACCAGGCGGAAAATCGCCCCGGGGGTGGCCCCCACAGCCATCCGCAGACCGATCTCCCGTACCCGACGGCGCACCGAAAAGACCAGGAGCCCATACAGTCCCACCACCGCCACCACCAGCGCCACGGCGCCAAAAAGGGTGACCACCGCACTGATGAAAGTGTCGTCCGCCGACAGGGCCAGCAACCATTCCCGCACCTTCCGCACACGGCCCAGGGGCGAGACCGGGTCCAGTTCCATCATCGCGGTCCGCAAGGTCGGTCCCACGCTATCCAGATCCCCGCTCCCCCGCACGACCAGGTAACCGGCGCTTTGGGGCGCTTGCAGCAGGGGCAGGTAAATGTCCTGATCGCGCCCCTGGACGGTGACCGCGAAGCCGCGGTTCTTGGAAGGCTCCACCACCCCGATCACCGTCCACCACGGGGAGTTGTCCTTCCCCGGTCGCACCAGGCGCACCCGCTTGCCTATGGCGCTCTCATTGGGCCATTGGCGCTCCGCCAGCAACCCGTTGACGATCAGGACCGGCGGGGTATCCGGCCCATGGGCATAGGTAAAAGTCTCCCCGTCCACCAGTTCGATGCCCGTGACCTCGAAAAATTCTGGAGTGACGGCCTGGCGATACGCTGAGATCGACGCCCCGTCCATCCCCGTCGCCTGGCCCTCGACGATGACCTCGGTGCGTAGGACGGCGTAGGGGATGGCCCACGAACCGGAGAGCGCCGCGCTGGCAATGCCGGGGCGACTCGCCACCTCGTTCAACAGGTTCTCCAGGAAGGACGCACCGCCATCAGCACTCTGGAAACCCGGCGAGCGGAAGTCCAGATGCGCCACCACCAGTTCATCGGCATCGAAGCCCGCATCGCCAAATCGGGCCGCGAGGGAACCTTGCAGCAGCACCACCGCCATGGCCAGCACCGCCACCACCGCCGCCACCTGCACCACCGACAGAACCACCATGGCCCGCCGTGCCCCATGGCTCGTGGAGCCCGCATCCCGCTTCAGGGGCTCATGGAGAGCGCCGCGCAGCAGATGCACCACCGGGACGAGGCTCAACGCCAGACCGAGCACCACACCGAAGACAAAGATCGCCAGCAGCACCGGCGGATCCAGGTACTGAGCCTTGAAGGTCACCGGCGGGATCGAACTGATCCCGATCAGCTGCTTCCCCCCCAGCGCCGCCAGCAGCGTCCCCAGCCCGGCGCCCGCCACGGCGATCAACAGACTGTCCGCGACAATCTGCGCGATCATGCGCACCCGCCCGGCTCCCAGCGCCGACCGCACCGCCAACTCTCGACTGCGGAGGGTATCCCGGGTGAGCAGCAGATTGGCCACGTTGAGGCCGCACAGCAGCAGCAGCAGGGCCGCCCCGATGGCCATGTTGTTCATCCGATCCCGCTGATTCGAGAAGTAATACTCCTGGGCCTGGTGTACCCTCGCGCGGTGCCCCTCCGACTCCGGATAGATCTGCTCCACCCGTGCCGCGATGGCATCCAGGTCGGCATCGCCTTCCTCGACGCTGACCCCCGGGCGGAGCCGACCAAAGCCCTGTATCCACTCCCAACTGCGATCCTCCCAGAGTTGGTCACCGACCAGGGTGGCCGCAGTACTGGTGGGCAACCAGGCATCGATCACATCCCAGTAGTGGCCCCGATACTCGGGGGTCACCACCCCCACCACCGTCACCGGCTGCTCGTTGATCAGCAGACGGCTACCGACGATGTCCGGCGCTCCACCCAGGCGGTTTTGCCACAGGTCGTAGCTCACCAGCATCACCGCGGGGGAGCCGGGTCCCTGGTCATCGGCGGGTTGCAGCACCCTGCCCTCCACCACCGGTATGTTCAGCATCGAGAAGTAGTTGCCGGTGGTGTAGGTCACATCCAGCGGCTCCGTGCCATCCGCGGTGCTCAGGGTCACCTGCCGCTTGAAGGAAACCCCGGCGATCTCCTCAAAGGCCTGGTTGCCTTCCATGAAATCGTGCAGCAACTGCAAGGACATGGCGGTATCCTGGCGACCCGTCTTGAGGCTCTCGCCCAGAATTAGGGTCATCCGCTCATGACCGACGAAAGGGAGGGGACGGACGAACAGGCTATACCACAGCCCCAAAACGATGGCGGCGGCCGCGAAACCCAGACCCAAGGTCAAAACCATAGCCCCCGTCAACCCGGGACGGCGGACGGCGGAACGGAGCGCGAGCCTAAAATGGCGTAACAATTCGTTGAACAACGACACTGATCGTACCAGAAAAGATCGATTCAGAATAGCTGCCTAATCGAATTATCAGGCAGGAGCAACTCCAAAAATGCAGACTATCACAATAAAATCCCGGTCGTTCCCTCAACTGGTTTCCGGGGATGCTCTGACGATACACTTCCTGAGCCTTACCGACAACCACTCCGGACACCAACCGCCAGAAAGGTCCCTGGATGAACGCCGAACTTTTGGTCGAGAGCCGCCAGATCCTCCCCATCACCCGCCGCCGCGTGGGCGACTTCGACCTCTGGGTGCGGGCGGAGGAGGTGGCCCGCCAATGGGACCTGGAGGTGACCGAACCGATCCTGGTCGGCGACGAGTACGAGTTGGGACCGCTGGTGGCCCACGGCCACACCCCGGGGTGGATTCTGGACGTAGGCGCCCACATCGGCGCCTTCACTCTGCGGGCCAAGCACCACTGGCCGGAGGCCCGGGTGGTGGCGGTGGAGCCGGATCCCGACAGTGCCGCCCTGCTGCGCCGCAACGTCGGGGCGTTGCCGGGGGTGGAGATCCTCGAAGCGGCACTGGTGGGCCGGGGGGATCTACCCCAGGCGCGGCTGCGCCAGGCGGGGCGCTTCAACGCCGACCACAACGCCGCCGCCAGCAGTGTCGAGGAGGTCAACGCCCCGCTGACGGAACGCTACCCCGCCGCCACCGCGGTGGTGCCCGCCATGGGCATCGTGGAGCTCCTGGAACGCCGGGGCAAGCCGGAGATCGACCTCTTGAAACTGGACTGCGAGGGGGCCGAGGCGGAGATCCTCGAAGCCCTGGCCGGGGCCGGGTACCTTTCCCGGGTGGGGTGGATCCGCGGCGAGTGGCACCACTTCCCCACCATCCCCCGCATCGAGGCCGCCCTGGCCGCCACCCACGTCTACAACGTCCACCGCGACGAGGCCCCCTGGGGCGCCTTCATCGCCCACCGCCGGGATCCCTGAGGCGGCGGCGGGTGGAGCGCTACCACACCATCCTCCTCTCCACCTCCCTGCGCAGCGGTCGCCGCATCGACGGTCGCGGCGAGGAGGTCAGCGGCGCCCTGATCCGCGGTGAGCTGGACCTCCAAGCCCGGGCCTTCTGGGCCACCCACCAGCGCGCCCTGCCCCCCTCCCCACACCTCCGGGGTCGCGACTCCGTGCGCGGCGTCGCCCCCTTCGCGGGGGGTATCGCCGCCGCCAACAGCACCCAGGTGTTCTTGCTGGACGAGAATCTGGCGAACCTCCAACAGATCCACTCCCATCCCCGCTTCGGCGACCTCCACTCCCTCGCCGCCCGGGACGGCGTCCTCTACATCACCGCCACCGCCTCCGACTCCATCTTCGGCATCGACCCGAACTTCGAACCCGTCTTCACCTGGTGGGCCGGGGAGGAGGAAACCCTTCAGCCCTACCTCCGGGACTGGCAGCGGGAGTTGGTGACCACCGGTCACGACTTCCGCCGCAGCGCCCGCCCGGAGTCCCGCTTCCACATCAACCACGTTTTCTTCACCCCCGAGGGGGATCTCCTCCTCAACCTCCCCGGCGTCCAATCCCTGCGCGGCATCTCCTACGTCTGGAACGCCACCCGCCACCGCTTTCAATTCGGTGGTCGCCGCATCCCTGGCGCCGTGCGGGGCCGCATCCACGACGGCATCGTTCTGGGGGACCACCACTACCTCTGCCGCACCGGCACCGGCGACTTCGTCAAACTCCACCGGGAGACCGCCCAGGTCGTCAAAGCCGTCGATTGCCGCGTGCCCTTAGGACAAACCACCGGCGACCCCGTGGCCGCCGAATGCGGCTGGCTGCGCGGTGCCGCCCACCTGGGAGAGACCCCCGACGAAGAACTCTTCCTGGTCGGCCAGAGCCGCCTCACCCTCTTCCTGGTGGACATGGCCCAGGGCCGCCGCTGGCCCGTGACGGTCCACGATGTGCAGATGGACCCGACGGAGCGCGACGACCCGGGACTCGCCATGTACGCGGTGGAGCGGTGGAGCGGGGCACCGGCTCCATGAAACAATGACGTAAACCGTCATGCAGCCCAGTACCGGAGGAGTCCGGTGGAAGGAGCCCCGTGGAGCCGATTCGCTTCGACATCTTGGAACAGACCGGGGAACAGGCCCTGTTGCGGCTGCGCGATCCGACGGGGGCAGTGCTCCATAGCCGTACGCTCTCGGTACCGGAGCTGGAACGCTTCGTGGAGTCCGTCCAGGCCGATGCCGACCGCGTGCTGCCGGACTTGTCCGCCATCGGTCGGCGCCTCTACCAATGGCTGAATGGGGACGAAGGTTGGCTGGACGGCCTGGTCAAGACCCGCCGGGAACTGGCCGTGGCCCTCCCCGGGGACCGGGGCCTCAGCGCCTTGCCGTGGGAACTGCTGGCCCACAACGGCACCTACCTGGCCACCAACCCCGACGCCCCCTTCACCCCGGTGCGGCGGGTGCACGACAAGGGCCAGACCCTGGAGCCCGCCCCCCGCCCCCTGCGCCTGCTCTTCATGGCGTGTTCCCCCATGGACACCGAACCGGTCCTCGACTACGAGGGGGAGGAAGCGCGCATCCTGGCCGCCACCCAGGGACGAAAGCTGGAACTGGAAGTGGAAGAGAGCGGCTCCCTGGGGGAACTGCGTCGCCGGGTGGAAGACGCCGGGAAGGAAAACGGTCGGGCCTACTTCGATGTCTTCCACCTCTCCGGCCACGCGGATGTGCGCACCGTGGAGGGAGAACCGATCCCCGGCTTCCACGTCGAGGACGATCTGGGCCGCCGGGAGTGGGCCACGGCCCGCGACCTGGCCACGGCCTTTTCCAACACCTTCCCCTCCCTCCTCTTCCTCTCCGGCTGCCGCACCGGCCAGTCCCCCCAGGCGGGGGTGCTGCCCTCCTTCTGCGAGGCGTTGGTGGCCGCCGGTGCCCCGGCGGTGCTGGGGTGGGCGCTGCCGGTGCGGGACGATTACGCCACGGCGGCGGCGGCGGCGTTGTACCGCCAGTTGGCGGTGGGCAAGGCCCTGGACGAGGCCGTGGCGCTGACCCGCGCCCACCTCTTCCAGAACGGCTGTGACCAGTGGCATCTGCTGCGCCTCTACACCGACGCCACGCCCCCCGTGCCCCGGGTGCTGCCGCCGAAACGCCAGGCGCCGCTCAAACCCCGGCGCCCGGCGGCGGGGGCCTTCCTGGACGCCCGGGGGGGCAACCGGGAACTGGAGGTCTGCCCCCGGCACCTTTTCGTGGGCCGCCGCCGCTCCATCCAGCGCGCCCTGCGGACCCTGCGGACAACGCCTGGGGAGGAGGGCTACGCCGAGGGGATCCTGATCCACGGCATGGGCGGGCTGGGCAAGAGCAGCCTGGCGGCGCGGCTCTGCGAACGCATGGATGCCCGGCGGCTGGTGTTCTGGGGACAGTTGGATGAGGCGCAATTCCTGGCCCGACTGGGGCAGCAGTTGGACGCACCGGAGGCGCTGGCGGTGATGAATGAAGGGCGGCTGACCCTGACCCAGCGCTTGCGGCACCTGGTCAGCGAGCACCTGCTCCAGCCCCCGGCGCTCTTCATCTTCGATGATTTCGAGCAGAACGTGCGCTTCGACGGCGACGCCCCCCGTCGGGACGGCGAGGGGCGTGCGGTCCTGCGGGACGAGGTCGGCTCCATCCTCAAGGCGGTCTTGCAGGCCATCCATGACAGCGGCGCGGACAGCCGGGTGCTGGTGACCTGCCGCTATCAATTCGCCGTGCCCCTGCCGCTGCGGCTGGCGGCCATCCAGCCGCCGACGCTCCAGGGTGCTGACGAGGCGAAGAAGTACCAGCGGTTGATGGACCAGCACGCCACGGCGGCGACCGGGGATGGGGCGTTGCGGCGCCACGCCCGGGAGCTGGCGGCGGGCAATCCGCGGTTGATGGAATGGTTGTTCCAACTGCTGGATCAGCCGGGGCTGGATCATGGGGCGCTGCTGACGGCGCTGGAGGCGAAGGCCCAGGAGTTCCGGGAGCAGACGCTCTTGCAGCTCCTCCTGGACGCCCAGGAGCCCGCCTGCCAGAGTTTGTTGGCGTTGGTTTCCGTGTTCGATCTGCCGGTGGACCGGGAAGCGGTGGTGGCGGTGGCGACGGATTCCGGGTTGGACCCCTCCCCCCTGGAGGGGCTGGACGGCCATCTGGCCCGGGCGGCGGCGCTGGGGCTGGTGGAAGGCGTGCCGGGAAGCGGCACGGTCGAGGGAACCGGTGCGGGGGCACGCCCCTTCGTGTCGGCGGTGCTGGCCCCCTTGCTGGCGCCGTTGTTGACGGAGGCGCAGTGGCATGGCGCATCCGGGCGGGGCGCGCGGGATCTGTATCGGCGGTGGTGGGTGGAAGGGTCCACGGATGAGGCACAGGCGTTGGAGATCTACCGCCTGGCGATGGCGGGGGGGGAGGGGGAGATCGCGGCGGAGATTGCGGATGGCGTCTCCTGGAACTGGAATGGCCGGTCCCGGTTTCGCGAGGCGGAACTCCTTTGTCGGTCTACCCTGGAACACTTTGAGGACTATCGCCCCCTCAACAGCCTGGCCTACGCGGAGGGCATCTTAGGAAAAACGGAAGAAGCAAAGCGGCATTATCAGCGCGCCATGGAACTTTGCCCCCCGGTCGAAGATTCGACGCCTGAAGCTGCCCTGAAAACTCGCTCATCCATCCTCTATAACTTGGCAACCCTCCTCGCACAGCAGGGGGACGTCAAAAGAGCTCTCGAACTATGGAACGAGTCGCTACAAATTTACGACCGCATCGGAGACGTGAAGGGAAAGGCAGCAACACTCCACCAGATGGCGGGCGTCATCGCACAACAGGGGGACGTCAAAAGAGCTCTCGAACTATGGAACGAGTCGCTACAAATCAAAGAGCGCATCGGAGACGTGAAGGGAAAGGCGGCGACCCTTGCCAACATGGCCTGGGCTTCGGGGCAGCAGGGGGATCGGGAAAACCAGCGGGAATTCAATCAGCAAGCCATCCAGAGCCTCGCCGCCGTCCACGCCTGGCTGGATACTTGCCGGGTGCTCGGCAATCTCGCCGCCAGTTCAGAGGGCGACGAAAGCCGTGCTTTCCTCGCCCAGGCCCTGTGGCTGGCCTTCCGGGTCCAGACGCCTTTTGAGGACCTACTGAACCCGGCGGCAGCCCTGATCCAGGGCCTTGGCCCGGAGAGCGACACCGCCGCCCGCCTGGCCGGGGCCACCGCCCTCCTGGTGCTTCAGCGTACCCAGAACCATCCCCAACAGGAAGAACTCCAGCAGCAGGCAACCTCTCTGCTCGCCTTCTGCGCCCAGGCCCGGGAGATCCCGGGCGAAGAACTCCAGGCGTGGATCCAGCGAAAAGGCTTGCTCAACCCCGAAACCGTCCTCCCCCAGGCCATCCAGGCCCTGGAGGCGCTGATCGGCGACCGCTGGCTCTTCGACCGCGCCTTCTTCCAGCACCCCACCGACGCCCCATGACCCACCGCGTCCTCCTCTCCACTTCCCTCCGCTCCGGGCGCCGGGCTTCCGGGTGGGGGGAGGAGATCAGTGGCGCGCTGCTGCTGGGGGTGGTGGATCCGGGGGCGCTGACCTTCCAGGTGGAGCGCTCCATCCCCGTGCCCGCGTCCCGCCACCGGGCGCGGCGGCGGGCGGTGCGGGGGATCTGCGCTTTTGGCGGTGGGTGGGCGGTGGCCAACGCCACCGAGGTGTTTCTCTACGACCGGCGGCTGGAACGGATCGAGGCCGCCTTCTCCAACCGCTGGCTGGGGGATCTGCACACCTTTTCGAGCGATGGCGAGATCCTCTACCTCACCGCCACCGCCGCCGATGCCGTGGTGGGGATCGACCGGCGGTTCCAGCCGGTGTTCCAGTGGTGGGCCGGGGACGAGCCCCCGTTGCGGCGCTACCTGCACCCCCATCACCTGGAGAACCACCACCGCGCCCACCGGGGGGAGCACGATTTCCGCCCCCTCAACCCCCAGCGGGAACGTTTCCACCTGAACCACACCTTCCTGACTCCGGAAGGCGATCTGGTGGTCAACCTGCCGGACCTCGACCCCAAGGATGAGACCCCAAGAGATGAGGTGGCCCCGGGGATCACCAAGTTTTGGAACCTCACCCGCCGCCGCTTCCACTTCCCGGCCCTTCCCCACTCCGTCTGGGGGCGGATCCACGACGGCATCTCGGTGGGCGATCACCACTACCTGGGCTGGACCGAGCGGGGGCGCTTCTTGCAGCTCGCCCCCACCGGCGCCGTGGTGGCGGCGGTGGATTGCTCCGTCCCCCTGGGGGACACCACCGGCCACCCGGTGGCCCGGGACTACGGCTGGCTGCGCGGTGCCACCCACTTGCCCAGCGCCGCAACCGGCGCCTTGCCCGATGCTGCGGAAACGGCCCGTTTCCTGGTGGGCCAGAGCCAGTTGAATCTGTTTCTGGTGGAGTTCGGCGGCGCCGACGGCCCCCACCGTCGGGGGCCGCTCAAGATCCTGGGCCTCGATGCGGAGTTCGCGGCGCAGCGCCGGGATGTGGGGCTGGCGGTCTACGATATCGCTGCCATCACGGCAGAATGAAGCGAATGGCGCTGGTCACCAGACCGAAGTAGATCAGGATTCCCATGACATCACTGCTGGTGGTCACCAACGGCCCCGAGCCGATGGCCGGGTCGATCCCGAAGCGTTGGAAGATCATCGGGATGAGGGCACCGACGATGGAGGCGGCGAGGATGGCCAGCGCCAGGGAGCCCGCCACGACCACCGCCAGCATGGGATTTTTCTGCAACAGGAAAGCCGCGATCGCCACCAGCACACCCATGGTCAGGCCGATGATCGCCCCCACCTCCGTCTGTTGGCGGACGAATTCCCACAACCCCCCCGATTCCGAGCGCAGGCGACCGGTGGCCAGACCGCGCACGGCGATGGTGGAGGTCTGGGAGCCGCTGTTGCCGCCCATGCCCATGATGGCGGGGACGAAGGTCAGCAGGAAGAGGGCGCCGTCAAAACGGGTCTGGAAGTACCCCAGCAACAGGCCGGTACACATCAGACCGACGAGATTCACCAGCAGCCAGGGCAAGCGGATCCCCGCCACCTTCCAGGGGTGGCGCTGGTAGAGGATCTCGTCGTCGGAGGTGCCGACCATCTTGTAGAAATCCTCGGTGGCCTCGTCCTTGAAGATATCGACGATGTCATCGACGGTGACGATGCCCACCAGGCGGTTGCGGTGGTCGGTGACCGGGATGGCCAGCAGATCGTAGCGCGCGGCGAGGTGGGCCACCTCTTCCTGGTCGGTCTCCGTCTCCACCTTGATGAGATCCCGGGACATGATCTCCTTCAGGGTCTTTTCCGGGCGGGCCAGGAGGAGCTGGCGCAGGGAGGTGACCCCCACCAGGTGGTTGCGGGCGTCCACGGAGTAGAGGTAGAAGATCATCTCCACCTCCTGCTGCTCCCGGATCGCCTCGATGGCCTCGCGCACCGTGGTGGTCTCCGGCAGGGCGAAGAACTCGGTATCCATGATCCGGCCCGCGGTGTCATCGTTGTAGGTCAGCTGGCTCTGCACGACCTCCAACTCGGTGCCTTCGACCAATTCCAGCAGGGGTTCCTTCAACTCCGGCGGCAGGTCATCCACCAGCGCCACGGCGTCATCGATGGGGGTGTGCTCCAGGATCGCCGCGATCTCCGCGGGTTCCATGCGGCGCAGGATCTCGATGCGCTCCGGGGGCTCCAACTCGATCAGCACGTGACCGGCGGCCTCGGGGTAGTCCTCCCGCAGGATCTGGAAGATCTTCACCTGCTCCCCCCGGGTCAGGTCCGGCATGACGACGGCCAGATCCTCCGGGCGGAGTTTTTCCATCAATTTGGTGATGTGGGCGCGGGATCCGCGGCGCACCAGACGGCGCAGGGTGTCCCGGAAGGTCAGGGTGCGGCGGGAGACGGCGGCTTCCATGGGGGGGATGGTAGCAGACCTATCTGACACTCTCCCCCGCCATTTGCATCGCCTGGCGGACCAGGGCTGGCGCAAGGTGCAGTCCAGCCGCCCTGAGGGCCTGGAGCGACTCCGCAACACTCTCCACTCTACCGACCTCTTTCGCCAGGAGGAGAATGCCCACCGTGCCGGTAAGCGACCGTCCGAGGCGCCTGGCGAAACGCCGAGCCTTCCGCTCATCGAGCAGAACCAGCCGCGCATCGGTCTCCTCTGCCAGCGCCAGAACCTCCACCTCACCACGATCCAATCCCGTATAGGTCAGGACGCGGCGAGGATAGGTCAGAGGGCGCACTTCGACCCAGGGTGCCTGGCGCAGAGCCGCCCGCCGGTCCTCACGCTCGGTCGCCACAAACTCGCGATGCACCGCTTCCGGAACGAGGACGGTACCGAATAGATCCCGCAGCAGATCCAGCCGACCGAGCGTCCAAAGTGCGACCAGGGGCGTGTTATTGTTGACGACTGGCTTGGCGGGCATCATCGAGGTCTTGAGCCAGTTCACCGGGCTCTTCGCCAAAGGGCGACAGACCGTGCTGACCGAGAAGGAAAAGGAAGGTCACGCGCGGCACTCCGGCCAGTTGGGCAGCCAGGCCCGAGGAAAGTTTGCCGGTCTCGTAGAGCTTTACGGCGAGCAGGAGGCGAGCCTGCTGGTGGAATTCCTCGGGCTCCTGTTGGAGGGCCCAGAGGACCTCGGCGGGGTATTCGATCGTCAGTGTACTCATGATCTTGGCAGCGCTTCTCGGTTAGCCATCCAGCAGCATTCTACACCGCCTCCGCCCCAGCGCAGGATTCCTGTCCCTCAACTCGCCCCGTACACGTCCCGATCCAGATCCGCCAGCAAGCGGCGATCCTCCCGCCACCCCTCTTCCAGACGCACCTGGAGGTCGAGAAAGACCTTGCGCTCCAGAAATTCTTCCAGGTCGAGGCGGGCGGCGGTGCCGATGGCTTTGATGCGCTGGCCCCCTTTGCCCACCACGATGCCTTTGTGGTTGGAGCGCTCCACCAGGATGGTGGCGTAGATGCGCACCATGCCGGAGGGCTCCTCCTGCCACTGTTCGAGGACCACGGCGCTGGTGTAGGGCAGCTCATCCCGGGTCTGTTCCAGGACCTTTTCGCGGATCCTCTCGGTGACCAGGAAGCGCTCCGGATGCACGGTCAGGAGTTCGGTGTCGTAGAGGGGCTCGCCCTCCGGCAGCAGTCGCCAGAGGACCGCGAGGACCTCCTCGCAGCCATCCCCAGTGAGGGCGCTGACCGGGACCACGTCCTCGAATCCCGCCTCGGCGTAGCGCTGCATCAGCGGCAGAAGCTTCACCTTCTTGACCAGATCCACCTTGTTCAGGATGCACACCTTCCGTCCCTGGACCCGACTCATCAGGTCGAGGGCGAAGGCGTCGCCCTTGCCGAAGCGCTCGCTGGCATCGACGATCAGGCAGACCACATCGGCGTCGCTCATGGCGTCGGTGGCGTGCTGCACCATGGCCCGATTGAGGCGATGGAGGGGCCGGTGCAACCCGGGGGTGTCGTGGAAGACCATCTGCCCCTGCTCCTCGGAGAGGATCCCCACCAGGCGGTGGCGGGTGGTCTGGGGTTTGTTGGAGACGATGGCCACCTTCTCCCGCAGCAGGTGATTCATCAGGGTGGATTTCCCCGCGTTGGGGCGACCCACCAACGCC
>Ga0055474_10000080_pt1 | contig 19178 bp, 1 predicted proteins | sample Muzzi_PWA_D1_FD_57680 | JGI IMG/M metagenome (GOLD analysis project Ga0055474, IMG submission 57680) | Wetland microbial communities from San Francisco Bay, California, USA, that impact long-term carbon sequestration - Muzzi_PWA_D1 | ecosystem: Environmental > Aquatic > Marine > Wetlands ... | reverse complement strand
CAGGAAGTGGACCTCCCCGGCGTCGGTCTCCACCTGGCCTTGCAGCAGGCGCCGAGGGTCCCTCTCCCGCAGGATGCGCGCCGCCTCGGCGGCCTCGGCGAGGTTCTGCACCACCACGGCGCGGCGGTGCACCATGGGGGTGCGCCCCACCTGGAGGGTGTGGGCGATATCCGCCAGGGCGCCACCGTTGTCATCCGGCTCCCCTGCCCGGGATTCGAGATACGCCGCCAGGTTGTCGGTGGCCGCATCCAGGGCCGTCGCCGTGCGGGCGGAGAGCACCAGCGCCTGCCACGGGCGCCCCGGCGCCGGGGGTCCCGGATCCGGGGCCTCCTCCAGCACGGCGTGGACGTTGGTGCCCCCGAGGCCGAAGGACGACACGCCAGCCCGCCGGGGAGTGCCGTCCTGGCGCTCCCACGGGCGCAGCCGGTCGTTGACGAAGACCGGCGCGGCGGCGAAATCGATCCCCGGGTTGGGCTCCGTGAAGTGCAGGCTGGGGGGAATCTCGCCGTGCTCCAGGGTCAGCACCGCCTTGATCAAGCCGGTCACCCCGGCGGCGGCGGACAGATGGCCGACGTTGGTCTTCGCCGAGCCCATGGCGCAGAAGCCCGTCTTGTCCGTGCCCCGACGGAAGGCCCGGGTCAGGGCCTCCACCTCGATGGGGTCCCCCAGCCGGGTGCCGGTGCCGTGGGCCTCCAGGTAGCCGATGGTGGCGGGATCGATCCCCGCCAGGGCGTGGGCGGTGGCGATGGCCCGGGCCTGGCCATCGACGCTGGGGGCGGTGTAACCCACTTTGCGGGCGCCGTCGTTGGTCATGGCGGAACTCAAGATCACCGCCCGGATGGTGTCCCCCTCCGCCACCGCGTCCTCCAGCCGCTTCAACACCACCACCCCGCAGCCACTGCCGTAGACCGAGCCGTCTCCCTGGGCATCGAAGGCCCGGCAATGGCCATCGGAGGAATCGAGGCCCCCTTCGCTGTAGAGGTAGCCGCTCTCCTGGGGCACCTTGATGGAAGCGCCCCCGGCCATGGCCAGGTCGCATTGGTAGGTCAGCAGGCTCTGGCACGCCAGATGGACCGCCACCATGGAGGTGGAACACGCCGTCTGGACATCGGCGCTGGGTCCCCGCAGGTCCAGCTTGTAGGACACCCGGGTGGTCAGATAATCCTTCTCCGTCCCCAGGGCCAGCTGGTACCCCCCCACCCGCTGCACCAGATCCGGGTGGGTGGCCAGGTAGTTGAACAGGTAGAGGCTCTGGCTGACCCCGCCGAAGATCCCCACCGGGGTGCGCGTGCGGCGGGGGTCGTAGCCCGCGTCCTCCAACGCCTGGTGAGCGCACTCCAGGAAGAAGCGGTGCTGGGGGTCGAGCAGCGAGGCTTCCAACGGGGCGTACTCGAAGAAGGCGGCATCGAAGAGTTCCGGATTCTCCACCACCCCCCGGGCCTTGACGTATTTGGGGTTGTGGGCGAGGACCGGGTCGATGCCCTGGGCGATCATCGCCTCCGGGGTGAAGAAGGAGATGCACTCCTCGCCGTCCCGCAGCCGCTGCCAGAATTCCTCGACATTCGCCGCCCGGGGGAAGCGCCCCGCCATGCCGACGATGGCGACGGCATCGAGTCCCGTCGCATTGGCCTCGGAGTTGGAATGGGAATCAGTCATCGAACACCACCCGCGCCCTCGCGCCCCGTTGTTTGCGTCGTTCCTGCGCCTCGATCTGGCGCCGCGCGGCCTCGTCCACCCGCGCCAGCTCCGCTCGCTCCGCCGCCTCGCTCTCCCCACCCACAGCACCCGTCGCGCCGGACAGATGCCCCGCCAGGGCGGCCACGGTGGGATAGCTGAACAGGTCCACCATGGGGAGCTTGCGCTCCAGCGCCGCTTCCAGCTTGCCGTGCAACTCCACCAGCAGCAGGGAATGGCCCCCCAGATCGAAGAAATTGTCCTCCCGTCCCACCCCCTCGACGCCCAACACCGCGCACCACGCCTCGGCGATGGCCCGTTCCAGCTCCGTCTCCGGCGAGGCGCTGCTGGGCACCACCACCGGCGGCTCCGGCAGCGCCCGCCGGTCCACCTTGCCGTTGGGGGTCAGGGGGAGGCGCTCCAGGGCCAGGTACGCCTGGGGGGCCAGATGGCGCGGTAGCCTCTGCCACAAGAAGGTGCGCAGCGCCGCTGCATCCGGGACGGTTCCTTCGCTGGTGAAGTACGCCACCAGCTTGCCTTCCTTCAGGAGCACCACCGCCTCGCGCACCGCCGGATGGTGCCCCAGGGCCGCCTCGATCTCCCCCAATTCCACCCGGAAACCGCGGATCTTGACCTGCTGGTCGGCGCGCCCCGCGAAGGTGACGGCGCCGTCGGGACGGTAGCGCCCCAGATCGCCGGTGCGGTACATGGGCACCCCGTCCCGGGTCCCGAAGCGCTCCCGGGTGAGGGCGGGATCCTTCCAGTAGCCCAACGCCACATGGGGGCTGCGGACGCCGATCTCCCCCACCTCGCCGATCCCCGCCCGGCGTTGACCGCCGTCCGCCAGGACCAGCAGCTGGACATCCGGCATGCCGTGGCCCAGGGGGAGCACCGCCGCCCCGGCCACCGCCGGATCATCGACGTGGTAGCCCACCGCCCGCTGGGTCTCGGTGGAGCCGTAGAGGTTGACCACCGTCACATTGGGCGCCAGGCGGCGCAGGCGGGCGGCATCGCGGCGGGTGAGGACATCCCCCACCAGCAGCACCCAGCGCAGCGAGGGCACGGTGATTCCGGCCTCCGCCGTCCCTTCCGTCAGCAGCTGTCCCAGGGCCGGGGTCAGGTGGGCGACGGTGACCCCGGTCTCGGCCATCCAGCGCGCCAGGGCGCCGGGGCGGGTCATCCCCTCGGGCTCCGGGATGACGATGGCGGCCCCCAGTTGCAGGGGGGTGAAGAGATCCCGGTGCAGGGGGTCGTGGGCGATGCCGGAAAGCAGGGAGAAGCGATCCTCCGGTCCCAGTTGGAAGCGCTCCCGCATCCAGGGCAGGAAGTGGCTCAAGGAACCGTGGCGCCCACGGATGCCCTTGGGCACCCCGGTGGAGCCGGAGGTGAAAGCGAGATAGGCTAGATCGTCGGGGCCGATCTGTAAGACCGCCTCCATCGGGTCGACCGGTAAGACCGCCGCGGTCGGGCCGGTCGGCGCGGCTTCCCCGGACTTCACCATCGCCGCCATCGCCGTCATCGCCGGCATGTCCGGTAGCCTCAACCGGACCAGCCCGTCCTCCTTCTCCAGCGTCGTCAGGGCCTCCGCCAGCGCCTCCGGCACCGCCCCGGCGGCCTCCAGCGCGATCCACCCCCGGGGGGCCGCCAGCGCCACCATCTCCGCCAACCGCACCGGCGGGTAGGTGGGATCCAGGATGACGAACGCCGCCCCCGCCTGGAGGGTGCCCAGGACCGCCGGGACCAGGGGCGCCGAACGATGGCCGAAGATCGCCACCCGATCCCCCTTCGCGACTCCCCCGGCGGCCAGACGGGTCGCCACCGCCGCCGCGTGGCGGGCCAGGTCCCGGTAATCCCAGCTCCCCTCCGGAGCCAGGACCGCGGGGCGATGGCCAGCGCCGCTGGCGGTCTCTTCAGAACAGTGCCGGGCGAAGATCTCCGGCACGGAGCCGTGCCAGGTGGCGTCCAGGGGAAGGGCGGGATCCGGGAGCACCGCCCGGGCTTCCGGAGTGAGCAGGGAGATCGCCGCCACCGGGGCTTCCGGCGCCGCCACCCCCTGGCGCAGCACGGCCTCGAACTGGCGCAGCATCTCCGCCATGCGCGGGGCGTCGAAGAGGTCCGCGTTGTAGACCAGCTCCAGGCGGAAGGTGCCCGCGCCCCCTTCGCTCGCGGTGCCCTCGAAGACATAGAGAGTCAGGTCGAGCTTCGATTCCACCTCCGGCAAGGCCTCCACGTGGAAGCGCAACCCCGCCAATTCCACATCGTCCAGGGGGAGGCGGAGCATGTTGAGCATCCCCTGGAAGAGGGGGGTGTGGCTGGTCTGGCGCTCCGGCGCCAGCGCCTGGAGGAGGCGTTCGAAGGGCACATCCTGGTGGGCGAAGGCCTCGACGCACACCGCCCGGACCCGGGCCACCAGCTCGGTGAAGGTGGGATCGCCGCTGAGATCCCCGCGCAGCGCCAGATTGTTCAAGAAACACCCCACCAGGCGATCCGTCCCGGGGCGATCCCGCCCCGCCACCGGCGCCCCCAGGACCACGTCCGTCTGCCCCGCCCAGCGGGAGAGGAGCAGTTGGAAGGCCGCCAGCAGGACCATGAAGAGGGTCGCCCCGCTCTGCCGTCCCAGGGTCTCCAGAGCCTGCACCAGGGCGGCGTCCAGCACCCCCGATACCTGGCCGCCGGAATAGGTCTGCACCGCCGGGCGGGGGCGATCCGTGGGCAGCTCCAGCAGGGGCGGCGCCCCCTCCAGACGACGGCGCCACACCGCCAGGGATGCCTCCTCCACGGCCAGCCAGCGCCGCTGCCAGCGGGCGTAGTCGGCGTATTGGAAGGGCAGTTCCGGGGGTGCTTCGCCGCCATCCGCCGCCCCATAGAACGCCGCGATCTCCCGCAGCATCACCCCCAGCGACCAGCCATCCGCCGCTACGTGGTGCAGGCAGAGATGATAGAGGTGGGTCGTCCCATCCAGCCGCGCCAGCAGATGGCGGAAGACCGGCCCGGTGGCCAGATCGAAGGGCCGCCGGGTGGCCGCCGCCCCCAGTCGAGCGCCCTCCGCCTCCCGCTCCGCCGCGGGCAGCGCCGTCAGGTCCACCACCGGCAAGGAGGGCGCGGGGAGATGCGACACCACCCGCTGGCGGGGAGTCTTGCCCTCCATCGAATACACCGTGCGCAGCACGGCGTGGCGGCGCACCACCGAGGCCACCGCCCCTTCCAGCGCCGCCACCGTGAGCGCCCCGGTCAGGCGCACCGGGGTGGGCAGATGAAGGGCCGAGGCGCCGGGCTGGAAGCGGTCCAGGAACCACAGCCGCTCCTGGGCGTAGGAGAGGGGCGCGGCCTCGCCGAGGGCGGTCGAGTCGGCTTCAATGGCGGGAAGGACCGGTCGCCCCGCCGCCCCTTCCACCCGCCGCGCCAGCCCCCGCACCGTGGGGGCGTCGAAGAGTTCCGCCAGGGGCAGATCCACCCCGCAGACCTCCCGCACCCGGGCCACCAGCCGCGTCGCCAGGAGGGAATGCCCCCCCAGAGCGAAGAAATCCTCGTCGCGCCCCACCCGCCCCCCGGTCACCCCCAGGAGATCGGCGAAGAGGGTACTCAGGAGCTCCTCCGTGGGCGAGACGGGCTCCAAGGCATCCATGGAGACGGCGGCGCCGCCGTCCGGGGCAGCGGTCCCCTCGCCCCAGCGGGGCTCCGGCAGCGCCTTCTGGTCCACCTTGCCGTTGGGGTTCAGGGGGAAGGCGTCCAGCGCCGTGAAGGCGGTGGGCACCATGTAGCTGGGCAGGCGCTCCGCCAGCGCCCGGCGCAGCGCCGCGGCATCGGGCGTGGTGCCGGGGGCTGGCACCCAATACGCCGCCAGCCGCCGTTCCACCCCGTCGCCGGGCAGCTCCCGCACCACCACCAGCGCCCGGGCCACCGTTGGCTGGGCCGCCAGCACCGCTTCCACCTCCCCGGGTTCGATGCGGAAACCGCGGATCTTCACCTGATGATCCCGCCGCCCGAGGAATTCGATGGCCCCATTCCCCCGCCGTCGGACCACGTCGCCGGTGCGGTAGCAGCGCTCCCCGGGCAGCCCCCCCAGGGCATCCGGCACGAAGCGCTCCGCCGTCCCTCGGGGATTGCCCAGATACCCCCGGGCGAGGCCGTCGCCACCGATCCACAACTCCCCGGGCACCCCCAGGGGCACCGCCGCGCCCGCCCGGTCCACGACGTGCAGGGCCGTGTTCGCCAGGGGCCCCCCGATGGGCACCGTGCGGGCTTCCCCGGGCACCCGGCGCACCGGGTACCAGGAGGCGTAGGTGGTGCTCTCGGTGGGGCCGTAGACGTGCAGCAGATCCGTCGGCGGCCCTGCCGCCAGGGCCTGCCGGACCCGTCCCGGGTCCACCGCCTCACCGCCGAAAAGGAGCACCCGCAGGGGGCCGAAGACCGCCGGGTCCTGGCGCACCATCTCGTTGAACAGGGCCGTGGTCAGGAAGAGGATGGTGATCCTCTCCGCGGCCAGCAGGGCGCCGAAGCGGACCGGTTCCAGGGCCACCGCCGGGGGCACCACCACCAACGCCGCGCCATTCAGGAGCGCTCCCCAGATTTCGAAGGTGGCCGCGTCGAAGGCCGTGTTGGAGGCGTGGGCTAACCGGTCGGCGGCGGTCACGGTGACGTAATCCGTCCCCAGCACCAGCCGGGCGACGGCCCGGTGGGGTATCGCGATCCCCTTGGGCGTGCCCGTGGAGCCGGAGGTGTAGACGGCGTAGGCGCGCTGCAAGGGATGGATCGACGGGGGCATTAGCTCGCCTTGATCGGTGCCAGCGTCTTCCTCCGCCGCCGCCGGAGCCGTCGGAGACCAGGGCGCCAGACACGGCAAAGCTTCGAAGACCGCCCCCTCCCCGTCCGTCGCCATCCGGGCGACGAACTCCGGTGGCGCCACCAGCGCTCCGAGGCCCGCATCCCGAGCGATGGCCGCCAGCCGTGCCGCGGGCTGGCCGGGGTCGAGGGGCACGTAGCTGCCCCCGGCACGAATCACCGCCAGCACCGCCACCACGCAGGCGGCGGAACGTTCCAGGGCGATCCCCACCGCCCTCTCCCCACCGTCGCCACGGCCCACCCCGAGGCGTTGCAGCGCCGCCCCCTGGGCCGCGGAGGCCCGCTCCAACTGGCGATAGCTGAGGGTGACCTCGCCATCCACCAGGGCCACGGCGTCCGGAGTCCGCGCCACCTGCTGCTGGAAGAGGGTGCCGAGATCGGTGTTCTCCGGGTAAGCCCAGGGGAAGGGGCGGCAACGGTCGTTGACCTCCCAGCGCAGCTGGTGGGCCGCCGCCGGGGTGAGCAGCGGCAGCCGCTCCAGGGGCGTGTTCGGCGCCGCCGATGCCGCCGATGCCGCCGATGCCGCCGATGCCGCCGATGCCGCAATCGCTCCCTCCAGGAGGGTGCGCAGCTGGCCCAGCAGTCGGCGGGCGGTGGTGGCGTCGAAGAGCGCCGCACGATACTCCAGATCCGCCGTGGAGGGACCGCCCTCCCCCGCCTCGCCGCCGTGCACCACCAACGTCAGATCGAACTTCGCCGCCACCGGGGGCACCCCTACGGGCTCCACCCGCAAGCTCTCCCCCGCCTTCCGGCCCGGCAGGCGCAGCGCCGTGTCGCCCACTCCTTGCACCGCCAGCATCCCCTGGAAGAGGGGCTGCGCCTGCCCCTGGCGCCCCGGTCGCAACGCCTCCACCAGCTGTTCGAAAGGCAAGCCCTCGTGGGCGAAAGCCGCCAGGGCACGGCCCCGCATCTGCTCCACCAGCTCCTGGAAGGAGCCCTCCAACCGCGCCCGCAGCACCACCGTGTTGACGAAGAAGCCGATCAGCCCCTTCACCTCCCGCCGGGATCGATTGGCCACCGGGGAACCCAGGACCACCTCCGGGGCGTCACTGAGGCGTCCCAGGAGCGCCGCGAAGGCCGCCAGGAGGAGCATGTAGAGCGACACCCCCCGCTCCCGGGCGAAGGCTTCCAGCGACGCCATGAAGGGGGCGTCCCAGGTCACCGCGACGTGCCCGGCGCGGCGCTCCCTACTGCGCTCGACGCTCTCGCCCCGGGGGCGGTCCGTGGGCAGGTCCAGGGTCTCGGGGATCCCCGCCAGCTCCCGACGCCAGAAGTCCAGCAGCGCCGCCCCCTCCCCCGCCGCCAACCGCTGGCGCTGCCAGACGGCGTAGTCCGGATACTGCACCGGCAACGGCGCCAGGGTTTCGCCCGCCATCGACGCCCCCAACTCCCGCAGCAGGATCCCCGTGGACCAGCCGTCGCTGGCGATGTGGTGGGTGTTGAGCAGCAGGATCGGGGCCTCCGGCAGGTGCAGGAAGGCCGCCCGCAGCACGGGCCCCCGTTCCAGGTCGAAGGGGCGGGCGGCATCGGCGGCCAGGAGGCGCCGGGCCTCGCCTTCCGCCACCGCCGCCGAGGCCGCCAGGGCGGAGAGATCCACCACCGGCAGGCGCAGCGCCGCGGGCGTCCCGGGGGCCACCCGCTGCCGGGCCCCCGCGCTGCTCTCCTGGTAGGTGGTGCGCAGCGGTGCGTGGCGCCCCATCACCGCCGCCAGCGCCGCTTCCAGCCGCCGCACCAGCCCCAGCGGCTCCGCCCCGTTCCCGGCGCCCCACAGGCGCACCGGCGTGGGCATGGCGTAGCTGGGGTCGTCCGGCGCCAGGCGGTGGAGGAACCAGAGCCGCTCCTGGGCGAAGGAGAGGGGCAGCGGAGCCTCGTAAGCTGCCGGGGGCAGAGGGGGAATGGGCGAAGAGGGCGCTTCCAGGGTTCCCTCCCCCGGCTCCATCTCCCTGGAAAGCCGCTCCCCCAGGCCCCGCACCGTCGGCGCCTCGAAGAGGATTCGCACCGGCAGTTCCAACCCCAGTTCGTCCTCCACCCGGGCCAGCAGGCGGGCCGCCAGGAGGGAGTGCCCCCCCAGGGCGAAGAAGTCCGCCGTGACGCTGACCCCCGGCGGGTCCTCGATCCCCAGGTATTCCCCCCACAGCGCCGCCAGCCGCCCTTCCAGCGCCGTCGCCGGGGGCTCGTGGTCCGCCGCCGCCGACGACAACGACGAGAGACCCCAATCCGGATCCGGCAACGCCCGCCGATCCACCTTGCCGTTGGCGTTGAGGGGGAGCGCCGCCAGCGGCACCACCACCGAGGGCACCATGGCCGTGGGCAAGCGCTCCGCCAACGCCTCGCGCACCGCGACGGACCAGGAAGCCGTCCCCGCCGTCCCCTCGGATGCCTTCGCCGGGACGGCGTAGGCCACCAGCCGATCCTCCCCGGCCACCGACCGCACCACCGCCACCGCCTCCGCCACCATCGGATCCTCCCCCAGGGCGCCTTCCACCTCTCCCAACTCGATCCGCACCCCGCGCAGCTTGACCTGGTGGTCGAAACGCCCCAGGAACTCCAGGCGGCCATCGATGGGACGGCGGCGCACCCGGTCGCCGGTGCGGTAGAGACGGCCCCCGGGCTCTTCCCCAAAAGGATCCGGCACGAAGTGGGCGGCGGTCAGGGCCGGGCGGTGCAGGTAGCCCCAGGCCAGGCCGTCGCCGCCGATCCACAGCTCCCCGGGCACGCCGATGGGGACCAGACCGTGGGCGATGGGATCCACCAGAACCACCCGCGTGTTGCCCAGGGTGCGCCCGATGGGGATCGGTCCCGTGGCGCCTTCCGGGGGCGGCGCGGTGATGTGCTCGAAGGTGGCGAAGCAGGTCGTTTCCGTGGGGCCGTAGAGGTGCACCGTGCGCTCCGGCGCCGCGGCCGTCAGGGCGCGCCGCACGAAGGCCGCATCCGCCGCCTCGCCACCGAAAAGGAAAAGCCGCAGCCGCCCGAAGAGCTCCGGGAAGCGGGCGCAGACGGTGTTGAACAGCGCACTGGTGAGGTGCAGCACGGTGACGCCCCGGGCCTCGACCTCCGCCTTCAGCGCCGTCGGGGACAGAAGCACCGCCGGAGGCACCAGCACCAGGGCAGCGCCGTTGAGCAACGCCCCCCAGATCTCGTAGGTGGCGGCGTCGAAGGCCGTGGCGGAGGTGGCGGCGACCCGATCCGTGGGCAGCAACGGGGCAAAGGGGTTGTCCCGCACGATGCGAATCACCCCCCGGTGGGTGACCGAGATCCCCTTGGGCTGGCCCGTGGATCCGGAGGTGTAGAGGACGTAGATCCGATTTTCTGGATAGACCGGATGGACGACCACCGGCTCGCAGCCCGCCGTCGGTGCATCTTCTTCCTCCCCTGTTTCTTCCATCCCCTCCGCCCCGCCGAGCTGGATCACCGGCAGCGCCGGGAACTCCGCCCGCAGGGTCTCCGGGGAGTCCTCCCCCACCACCAGCACCCTCAAGGCCGCGTCCCGCGCCATGAAGGTCAGCCGAGCCAGCGGATAGGCGGGATCCAGGGGCACGTAGACACCCCCCGCCAGGACGGTGCCCACCATCGCCTCCAGCAGCTCCGGCACCCGCCCCAGGGCGATCCCCACCGGCACTTCCGGCCCCACGCCCAGAGCCTGCAACCGCGCCGCCAGACGGCGCCCCCGGCGCAGCAGCTCACCGTAGCTCCAGACCGTGTCGCCCAGGATCACCGCCGGGGCGTCCGGGCGGGCCGTCGCCACCGCCTCGAAGAGCGCCCCCACGGAGGTGTCTCGGGGGTAGGGCACCGCCGTGTCGTTGGCCTCCACCAGGAGTTGGAAACGCTCCGCCGGGGGGAGCAGAGGCAGGGCCCCCAGGGGGGTCGCGGGATGGGCCACCACCCCCACCAGCAGGGTGTTCATGGAACGCGCCAGACGGTGCACCGTGGCGGCGTCGAAGAGGTCCCGGGAGAACTCCCACATGCCCTGGAGGCCGTCCCCCTGCCCGTCCCCGTCCCCAGTGCGCGGCTCCAGCGACAACCCCAGATCGAGCTTGGCGCCGCCGCCGCCGAATTCCAGCGGCTCCACCGTGATCCCCGGCAGGCGGAGCGGCGCCCCCGGCGCGGTCTGCAAGGCGAAGAGCACCTGCACCAGCGGCGCATGGCCCAGGGAGCGATCCGGGCGCAACGCCTCCACCAGCGCTTCGAAGGGGTAGTCGCCGTGTTGGAACGCCGCCAGGGTCGAGGTCTTGAGGGCCTCCAAATGCTCCCGGAAGGGCAACCCCGCCCGGGGCCGCGCCCGCAACACCACGGTGTTGACGAAGAGCCCCACCAGCCCTTCCAACTCCGCCCGGGAACGCCCCGCCACCGGCGTGCCGAGGAGCAAGTCCTCCTCCCCCGTGAGGCGGTGCAGCAGGGTGGTGAAGGCCCCCAGGAGGACCATGAAGAGGGTCGCTCCGGCCTCCCGGGCGATCCCCTCCAGGCCCTCCGTCACCGCCGCCGGTACCCCGTGGACGCGGTGGCCGCCCGCGAAGGAGGGGACCGTCGGGCGGGGCCGATCGGTGGGCAGGTCGAGGACCGTGGGGGCGCCCTCGAGGGTCTGGCGCCAGAAGGTCGCAGCCTCGCCGCCCTCCTCGTCCCCCTGCGATGCCTCGGCGGCGGCCTGCCGTTGCCAGGCGGCGTAGTCGGTGTACTGGATGGGCAGCTCCGGCAGCGCTGCGGGGGCGGCCTCGCCAGCCTTGAGCGCGGCCTGGTAGAGCGCCGCGATCTCGCGCAGCAGCACGCCGTTGGACCAGCCGTCGGAGATGATGTGGTGCAGGTTGAAAAGGGCGGTGAACTCCCCCGGCGCCAGGGTCACCAGCGCCGCCCGCAGCAACGGCCCGCGCTCCAGGTCGAAGGGGCGGTGAGCGTCCGCCCGGGCCAGGCGACGGACCTCCCCTTCGCGCTCCGCCGCCCCCAGGCCGCTCAGGTCGATCCGAGGCACGGGCTGGGGGGTGAAGGGGGCCACCACCTGCCGGGGCTCGCCGTCGATGCGCTCAAAAGTGGTGCGCAGCGCGCCGTGGCGCCGCCGCACCCCCGCCACCGCGCGGCCCCACGCTCCCAGGTCCAGCGGTCCCCGCAACGCCACCGCGAAGGGCAGGCTGTAGGCCGCCAACCCCGGCTGCACCCGATCCAGGAACCACAGCCGCTGCTGGGCGAAGGAGAGCGGCGCGGGACCGTCCTCGGCGCGCCGAGGGATGGCCTCCGCGCGCACGCGGTCCACCGCTTGCTGGCGCAATTGGGCCAACAAGCGTTGCCGCTGCTCCGCCGGTAGCTGGCGGATCCGCTCCAGCTGTTCCGCTTTGGTCATCGAACTTCCAACGCCGCCGGTACATCCACGACCCAGACGAGCGCCCTGCCTCCCCAACAGAAATCAATAAGAATTAACACCATGCCGTTACCGGAGTGCTCCGCGCTAACTCCCCAGCGCGATTTCGTCTCGGTTGCCGCCAACGCGCGGCGTCCCGCCCCGGTGATCCCTCAGGCCGTGAAAGAAAGAAACCCGGCACGTTTTCTTTCTCCCACCTCCCCGGCCCCGCGAATCAGGCTCTCGAAAGTACCACATTCAAAGGGTGGAATCACCCGAAGGTAGAAGGATTTACCTGACCAAAACCTCGGCAATTCACGATACTTTATAACTAATTCTTCGATATGCAATCATATCTAATCTAAAGGTTTTTCGGTCATGTATTGGCTCCTTCCATGGCTGCCAGAAGCGCCTCCAAATCTTCCGCCCCGGCGCCGGTGAGGGTGGCCTCGTCGATCCGCTCGGCGAGCTTCTCCACCGTCGAGTGGTTGAAGAGCTCCCGCAGCGGCAACTCCACCCCCAATTCCTGACGCACCCGCGCCATCACCCGGGTGGCCAGCAGGGAGTGGCCCCCGAGGGCGAAGAAGTCGTCCCGGATCCCCACTTGCTTCACCTCCAGAAGATCGGCCCAGAGGGCCACCAGGACTTCCTCGGTGGGGGTGCTGGGGGGGACGTAGACGGCCCCTTCCGGGCGCGCCAGTTCCGGCACCGGCAGCGCCTCCCGATCCAGCTTGCCGTTGGCGTTGAGGGGCAGGGTATCGAGGACGACATAGGCGCTGGGCACCATATGTTCCGGCAGCCGGGTGCGCAGGAAGGCATCGACTTCCCCGGTGTCGATCTCCCCCGCTCCGCCCCCCTCCGCCGCGGCCGCGGACTGGCCCACCAGATAGGCCACCAGGCGCAGGGTGCCCGCGGCTCCCGGCTGGGCGACGGTGACCGCGTCCCGCACCCCGGGGTGGAGCTTCAGCACGGTATCCACCTCGCCCAATTCCACCCGGAACCCACGGATCTTCACCTGGGTATCGATGCGCCCCATGTATTCGATGCGCCCGTCCGGCAGATGGCGGGCCAGGTCCCCCGTCCGGTACATGCGCGCCCCGACTTCGCCGCTGAAGGGATCCGGCAGCAACTTGGCGGCGCTCTGGGCGGGGGCGTTGAGGTAGCCCCGGGGGTTGGGGTCGCCGCTCGAGAAGACCTCCCCGGGCACCCCCAGGGGGACCGGGCGCAGGGTCTCGTCCAGCAGGTAGATGCGGGTGTTGGCCACCGGGCGGCCCACCGGCGCGATGTCCGGCCAGGCGTCGGGACTCGCCCCCGCCGGGAAGGGCGGCAGGGTGAAGCTGGTGATGACGTGGGTCTCCGAGGCACCATACTGGTTGTGCAGCGTGCACTGCGGTCCCAGGTGCTCGAAGAGGCGTCGGACCGTGCGCCCGATCTGCAACTGCTCCCCGGCGGTGATCACCTCCCGCAGCTTCGACGGCACCGGTCGATTCCCGACGCTCCCGGCCCCCGCCTCGTCGCCATCAGCCCGCAACGCGGAGACGTCCGCCAGTTGCTTGAGGGCCGCGAAGGGCAGGTGCAAACGCTCCACCCCCTGGTGGTCCAGAAACTGCCACAGCCCTTCGATATCCCGCCGCAGCCCTTCCGGCACCATCACCAGAGAACCCCCGGCACAGAAGGAGCTGAAGATTTCCTGGAAGGAGACGCAGAAGCCGAAGGTGGCGAATTGCACCGTCCGCGCCCGCTGCACCAGAGGGGAATCCCCCAGCTGCCACTGGAGGAGGTTCCAGAAAGCCCGGTGGGTCACGGTGATCCCCTTGGGCACCCCGGTGGAGCCGGAGGTGTAGATGATGTACATGGGGTTGTCGGGGTACACCGTCACCGGCGGCGGGGTGGGCGCCTCCTCGGGGAAGAGGTCCGCCTCCCGATCCAGGTACAGGCGGGTCAGGTCGGGAAACTCGAAGGCGTCGGCGAAGGGGGTTTCCGTCAACAGCACCCGCAGAGCGGCATCCTTCAGGATGGTCTGCAAGCGTTCCCGGGGGTAGGTGGGATCCAGAGCCACCGCGGCGCCCCCCGCCTTGAGCACCGCCAGCATGGCCACCGGGGTGCGCCAGGTGCGGTCGGTGCAGATGCCCACCCGCACCTCCGGGCCGACCCCGTGGCGCACCAGCCCCCGGGCCAGACGGTTGGCCCGCGCCTCCACCTCCCGGTAGCTGAGCACCACCTCCCCGGAGAGCACCGCCACCGCGTCGGGCGTGCTGGCCGCCTGGGCCTCCACCCAATGGTGGACGCAATCGACCGCCGCCGCCGACGGCGACGACGCCGTATCGTTCCACTCCACCAGCAGCTGGTGACGTTCCGCCGCCCCCATGCGGGGCAACCGGGACAGGGGCAGCTCCGGATCCGCCACCACCGCCGCCAGCAGCAGCTGGTAGCGCTCCAGCAGACGGCGGGTGGTGGCGCGGTCGTAGAGATCGCTGGCGTGCTCCATCTTGCCCACCAGCCGCCCGTCCATCTCCCAGAGGAAGAAGGTGAGGTCGAATTTCGACGAGCCGTTGTCCACATCCCGGGGGAACCAGCGCATCCCCGGCAGGTCGAATTCCGGGCGCATCACGTTCTGCACCGCCAGCATCACCTGGAAGAGGGGATTGCGGCTCATGTCCCGGGCCGGTTTGAGCGCCTCCACCAGCTTCTCGAAGGGCATGTCCTGGTGGGCGAAGGCTTCGAGGATGGTGGTGCGCAACTGCCCCAGGAGCTCCCGGAAGGTGGGATCACCGCCGAGGTCGGCGCGGATCACCAGGGTGTTGGCGAAGAAGCCGATGAGGTCTTCCGTCTCCACCCGGTCGCGGTTGGCGATGGGTGACCCCACGGAGAGGTCCCGCTGGCCGGAATGCTGGTGCAACAGGGCGTGGAAGGCCGTCATCAGCACCATGTAGAGGGTGCCGCCGCATTGCCGGGCCACCCCGTGGAGGGCCGCCGTCAGGGCCTCCTCGAAACGGATGGGCTGGATGGTGCCCTGGAAAGTTTCCACCGGGGGCCGGGGCCGATCCGTGGGCAATTCCAGCGTGCTGGCCCCCGCCAGCTGCCCCCGCCAGTACTCCAGATCGCGTTGGAAACCCTCCCCCGCCAGGGTGCGCTGCTGCCAGGCGGCGTAGTCGGCGAACTGGATCGGTAGCGGCGGCAACGCTGTGGAGCCGGAATCCCGGTACAGGGTGTTGATCTCGCCGATCATCAAACCCATGGACCAGCCATCGGCGATGATGTGGTGCAGGGTCAGGAGGAATTCATGGTGCTCCGGGGCACAGCGCAGCAGCACCCCCCGCAGCAGCGGCCCCCGGTGCAGATCGAAGGGTCGCGCCCCTTCCTCGCGGCACAGGCGCGCCGTCTCCGCGACGCGGGCCAAAGGCTCCAGGGCGGTCAGATCGACACACGGCATCCGCACCGGCCCCGGGGGGGCGATGACCTGCACCGGTGCCCCTTCCTGGGCGTCAAAGGTCGTGCGCAGCGATTCGTGCCGCGCCACCACCGCCGCCAGCACCGACGCCAGCACCGCGGGCTCCAGGGAACCGCGGATCTCCACCGCGTAGGCGATGTTGTACACCGCGCTGCCCGGCTCCAGCTGATCGAGAAACCACAGCCGCTGCTGGGCATAGGAGAGGGGCAACGCCGCCGTCCCGTCCCCCGCCCGGGGGAGCACCGGGATCGGCTCCACCGGCACCCCGCGCCGGGCCTCGCCGATGCGCAGCGCCAGTTCCCGCAAGGTGGGCGCTTCGAAGAAGGTGCGCAGCGGTAGCTCGATGCCCCACGCCGCCTCCACCCGCGCCGCCACCCGGGTGGCCAGCAGGGAGTGCCCGCCGAGGGCGAAGAAATCGTCCTCGATCCGCACCTCCGGCACGCCCAGGACCTGCCGCCAGATGGCCGCCAGCTCCCCTTCCGTGGCCGTGCGGGGCAGGGTGCCCCCGGTCGTCGAGCCCGCGGGATCTTCCGCCGCCATCGCCGCCATCGCCGTCAGTCGGCGCCGGTCCACCTTGCCGCTGGGGTTCAGAGGCAGGGCCTCCAGGAGGGTCAGGGTCGCCGGGACCATCGCCTCCGGCAGGCGGCGACGGAGCGCCCGCAGCAGCGCCTCCGCCCCCGGGCTCCCCTCCCCGGCGGGCACCGCGAAGGCCGCGAGGCGGGCCGCGCCCCCTTCGCCGACCACCACCACCGCGCCCCGGCGCACCTCGGTGAGGGCCTGGAGCGCCGTCTCCACCTCCGCCGGTTCCACCCGCTGGCCGCGAATCTTGACCTGGCGATCCAGTCGATCGAGGTACTCCAACGCCCCCCCAGCACGCCGCACCACGCGATCCCCGGTGCGGTACAGACGCGCCCCCGGCGCCGTGGCGAAGGGATCCGGGACGAAGCGGGCGGCGGTCAGCGCCGGGCGCCCACGATACCCCCGGGCGATCCCGGCCCCACCCAGGAAGAGTTCCCCGGGCACCCCCAGGGGCTGGGGCTCGACGCCGTCGGCATCGAGCACATGGGCCACCGCGTTGCTGATCGGTCGCCCGATGGGCACCGTCGGACCGCTCGCTCCGGAATCTTCCTCCGGGTCTTCCCCAAAGACGTCGTAGGTGGCCTGGATCGTGGCCTCCGTGGGGCCGTAGAGATTGATCACCGCGGCGCCGGGGAGCGCCCGCCGGGACGCCGCCGCCAGCTCTCGGTCCAGCGCCTCGCCGCCGCAGAACAGCCGCCGCAGCGTCGTGCAGCGGCCCGCCAACGGCTGTTCCAGGAAGGCCCGCAGCAGGGAGGGCACCAGCTGGAGGATGGTGATCTCCCGCTCTTCCACCGTCCGCCGCAGGTAGACCACCTCGCGGTGGCCGCCGGGTCGGGCGAGCACCAGCCGCGCCCCCGCCAGCAGGGGGGCGAAGTACTCCCAAACGGAGGCGTCGAAGCCGAAGGGGGTCTTGACCAGCACCCGATCCTCCGGGGTCAGAGGGAAGCGCCCCTGCATCCACGCCATGTGATTGGCCAGAGCGCCATGGCTGACCACCACCCCGTTGGGCTCGCCGGTGGAGCCGGAGGTGAAGAGCACGTAGGCGGCCCGTTCGAGGGGAACCGGCGACGGGGACCCCACGGCAGATGCGCTTTCCGCTTCCGGGCCAACCGCCCCCAGATCCAGCACCGGGATCTCCCGACCGGTCTCCGCCGCCACGTGGGCCGCGATCTCCCGGGCCACCGCCAGCGTCGCACCATGGCCACAAAGCACCGCCGCTTCCGCCACCCCCGCCGCCGCCGCGAGGCGCTCTTGGGGATAGTCGGGATCGAGGGGCAGATACGGTGCCCCCGCTTCCAGGGCCGCCAGCAGGGCCACCACCTGCTCCGGGGAGCGCTCCAGGCAGAGCCCCACCGGTCGCTCGCCGTCGATCCACGGCGCGAGCCGCCGCGCCAGGGCGCGGACCCGCTGGTGCAGTTGTCGGTAGGTCAGGGACGCCTCCCCCGGTCCTTCGACGGCGATGCGGTCCGCGGCTTCACCAACGGCCAGGGCGGCGATGGCCCGATGCACCGGGGGTGCCGCCGCGTGGGCGGGCATCGCCGTGGCATTCCATCCGACGACGATCTGCTGGCGCTCCGCCGCGGTCAGCAAGGACAACCGGGCCAGGGGGGCTTCCGGCGTCGCCAGGGCCGCCTCAAGAAGGGTTGCAAAGTGCCCCAGCCAGCGCGCCGCGGTGGTGGCGTCGAACAGATCCTCGGCGTATTGCAGCACGGCCCCCGTGCGCTCCTCCCCGCTCCCCTTGCGGGGCGTCAGGGGAGGCAGGGGGGCCAGCAGCAGGCTCAACTCGAAGGGAAAGCCGGGCTGGGGCAGGGCCACCGACTCGGCTTCGGCGCCGCCGAAGAGCACCGGTTCACCACCCACCCCCAGGGCCAGCGCCGCCACGCCGGCATCGCCCACCGGCGGGCGGTGCCAGACCACGGAGACGGCGAAGAGGGGCGGGCGGGAAGGATCCCGGCGCGGCTCCAACTCTTCCGCCAGCCGGGGGAAGGGGTAGTCCTGGTGGGCCAGAGCGCCGCGCAGGCGGATGCCCACCGCCCGCGCGTGGTCGCGGAAGGTAGCCCCCGCCGCCGACCGGCCCGGAAGCTCCGCCTTGAGCACCACGGGATTGACGAAATACCCCACCGTGTCGGCGAAGCGGGCCTCGGGGCGCCCGGCGGCGGGGGTCCCCAGGAGGAAGTGGCGCTGCCCGCTCAGCCGCCCCAGCAACTGTTGGAACGCCGCCGTGAAGACCGCGAAGGGCGTCGTGCCGGTGGCCACGGCCAACGCCTGGACGGCATCGGTGATGCGGTGCTCCAGAATCCGCTGGCAAACGCCACCCCGATGGCTGGGGAGCGGCGGTCGTGGGCGGTCCAGGGGGAGTTCCAGGGCGGCGGGCAGCGGTTCCAGGGCATCGCGCCAAAAGTACCGCAACGCCTCCCCCCCAGCCCCCGCCAGCCGCTGCTGTTGCCAGCCCAGGAAATCCCCGTAGGTGGCGGCGGGTTGGGGCAGGGGATCGATGGTCGCGCTCCCCCGGTGACGGCGGTAGAGTTCTCCCAACTCCCGCGCCACCACCGTCAGCGACCACAGATCGGCGACGATGTGGTGCACACTCAGGAAGAGCACGCCCCCCTCCCCCTGGCGCCACCACTCCACCCGGAAGAGGGGTCCCTGGTAGAGATCGAAGGGCTCGGCGGCCCGGCGCCGCAGCGCTTCTTCCAGCGCCTCCGGGGACTCGGGGGCATCGACGAGATGGAGACGGGGAACGGTCGGCCCCGGCTGCCAGCGGGGTTCGCTATCCCCGGTCGATGCGGCTTCCGCCACCACCGCCCGCAGTACCCCGTGACGGCGCACCAGATCGTCCACCGCGGCGGCCAGCGCTTCCGGGTCCACCGGCGGCGGCAGACGCAGGGCGGCGGCCAGATTCCAACCGACGCTCTCCGGATTCAGTCGGAACGCCAGCCACATGGCCCGCTGGCCGTCCGACAACGTTCCCGGGGGAACCACCACCGGGGGGGCCGCCACCGGCGCCGCCTCCAAGGCGGCGATCACCGTGGTGGTGAGGGCGGTCAGGGACGGGGCCTCCAGCAGATCCCCCAGGGGCAGGGTGACCTCCAGATTCCCTTCCAGTCGATGGCCCAATTCCACCGCCCCCAGGGAATCGACCCCGAGGGCCACGAGGGGGACCGTCGGGTCCACCGCCGAGCGCGGGATGCCCGCCACCTGGGCCACTTCGTCGCCCAGGTAGGCCGCCATGGCAGCCTGCAGGGCGTCGCCTTCCAGGGCGCGCAAGCTCTCCCCGAGGGGGATCTCCGGCAGCGCTTCCCGGTC
>Ga0055474_10000079_pt1 | contig 19247 bp, 18 predicted proteins | sample Muzzi_PWA_D1_FD_57680 | JGI IMG/M metagenome (GOLD analysis project Ga0055474, IMG submission 57680) | Wetland microbial communities from San Francisco Bay, California, USA, that impact long-term carbon sequestration - Muzzi_PWA_D1 | ecosystem: Environmental > Aquatic > Marine > Wetlands ... | reverse complement strand
GGAGGAGTCGGAGAACAAGGCCGCGGCGCTGCTGGCGGCAGTGGCGTTGGCGGAACAGATCGCGGACGGTGAAGAGGGGGAGGACGGGCCATGATCCTGATGATCGACAACTACGATTCCTTTACCTACAACCTGGTGCAGATGCTGGCCGTGGCGGGCGCCACGGTGGAGGTGGTGCGCAACGACCAGGAGTCGGTGGCGGCGTTGCTGGCCCGGCGACCCCGGGGCATCGTGGTCTCCCCCGGTCCCGGGCGACCGGAGGATGCGGGGCTCTGTGTGGAATTGATCCGCGAGGAGGCGGGGATTCCCCTGCTGGGGGTCTGTCTGGGGCATCAGGCGCTGGGGTATGCCTACGGCGGCACGGTGCGCGGCGCGCGGGAATTGATGCACGGCAAGACCTCGCCGGTACACCACGAAGGGGAGGGTCCCTTCGCCGGGCTACCGCAGCCCTTCGAGGCCACCCGCTACCACAGCCTGGTGGTGGATCCGGAGGTCCTGCCGGAAGTCCTGGAGCCCCTCGCCTGGACCGAGGACCGTACCCTCATGGGGATGCGCCACCGGGCGCAGCCGTATTGGAGTGTACAGTTCCACCCGGAGTCGGTGCTCACCCCGGCGGGTCCCGCTCTGATGGAGAATTTCCTGCGGTTTTGCGGGGAGACGCCGTGACGGTCGGATCCACACGGGGACGGGCCGTCGCCGGGGCTCCCCCTGCGAACCGGCGCGAGCTTGGGGGTTCTTGGGGCCTGGGGCTCGCGCCTGCGCTCCGCCCGCGCGGTACGATCAATGTTTCATGGTCCTGTTGCCGCAGCGCGGTCGGAGGGCTTCCCCCGGGGAGCCCCGCTGACGGCCCTGGGGAAGAGGGCGTAGTGATCGGGAGATAAGGGGAGGTTCACCATGGATCCAAAACAAGCCCTGTCCAGGCTCACCGAGGGCGAATCCTTGAGCCGCACGGAGACCGAGAATCTCTTCGGGCAGCTGATGGATGGCGAACTTTCCGACGCCCTCAAGGCCGCCCTGCTGATCGCCCTGCGCATGAAGGGGGAAGAGCCCGGGGAGATCGCCGGAGCCGCCGCCGCCATGCGGGGTCGGGTGGTGGCGATCCCCCACCAGCAGCCGGTGGTGGTGGACACCTGCGGTACCGGCGGGGATGGCCACGGCACCTTCAACATCTCCACCGCCGCCGCCTTCGCCGCCGCCGCCGGGGGCGCCGCGGTGGCCAAGCACGGCAACCGGGCGGTGTCCAGCAAGAGCGGCAGCGCCGATGTCCTGATGGCCTGCGGGGTGGATGTGGGGGTCTCGCCGGAGACCGCCGGGCGGGCTCTGGACGAGATCGGCCTCGCCTTCCTCTTCGCCCCCAAGCTCCACCCCGCCATGCGGGAGGTGATGCCCATCCGCCACGAACTGGGCCTGCGCACCATCTTCAACGTCCTGGGTCCCCTGACCAACCCCGCCGGAGCGCGGCGCCAGGTGATGGGGGTGTACGCCCCGGAACTGGTGGAACGGATGGCCCGGGTGCTGGTGCAGTTGGGCAGCGAGCACGCCCTGGTGGTCCACGGCAGCGATGGCCTGGACGAGATCACCACCACCGGCCCCACCCGCGTGGCGGAGGTGCGGGGCGGCACTGTGGAGGTCTACACCGTGACCCCGGAGGATCTGGGGGTGCGACGGGTCGATCTGGAGGCCCTGGCGGGGGCGGATCCGCAGACCAACGCCGCCCTGCTGCGCGGTGTGTTGACTGGGGAAACTGGAAAGTCTGGCGAGACTGGCGAGACTGGCGAGAGCCGAGAGATCGGCCCCCTGGCGGAGATCACCGCCGTCAACGCCGGGGCCGCCCTCTACGTCGCCGGTCGGGCGGCGAGCTTGCGGCAGGGCGTCGATCAGGCCCGCGAGGCCCTGGCGGCGGGGCTGGCCCTGGAGAAGCTGGAGGCGTTGACCCAATATCGGGAGGCCCCGGGGGAATCATGAGGGACCACGACACCGACGATCTGACCCGGGCGGCGACCGCCGCCCGGCAGGCTCCCGGACCAGCGCCGCCGGACATCCTCCAGCGCATCGTCCGAGCTCGTCAGCGGCATATCGTCGATTCCTCCCAGACCCTGGTGACCCTACCGCCGGTGGACGGGGAGATCGCCCCGTTGACCCCGCAGGACAACCCCTTCCTGGAAGCCATCGCCCGTCACCACCGGCAGCAGGGGCGGGCGATCCTCGCCGAGGTCAAACTCGGTTCTCCCCGGCTCGGCAACATCGCCCATCGGATCGATCCGGAAGCCCAGGCCCGGGCCTACGCCGCGGCGGGGGCGGCGGCCCTCTCGGTGGTGGTGGAGCCGGAGTTCTTCCACGGCAGCTACGAGCTGCTGGCCCGTTGCCGCGAAGCCTCCGGGCTCCCCGCCATCGCCAAAGACTTCGTGGTCAACGGCGTCCAGCTGCTGTGGGCCAAGCGCCACGGTGCCGACGCCATCCTCCTCATCGCCGCCCTCTACGATCCTCCCCGGCTGCGGGAACTGGCCACCCAGGCCCGCAACCTCGGTCTGGTGCCGCTGATCGAGACCCACAGCGCCGAAGACGTGGCCAAGCTGGGGGTGGCAGAGGGAGTGGAATGGGAGTTGGTGGGGGTCAACAACCGCGACCTGCGCACCTTCCAGGTGGACCTCCAGCACTCCATCGACCTGCTGCCGACGCTCCCCCCGGGGTCCTTCAAGGTGGCGGAGTCGGGGCTCCAGAGCGGCGCCGAAGTGGGCCGTCTGGCGAACGCCGGGTTCCACGCCTTCCTGATCGGCGAAAGCCTCCTGCTGGCGGACGATCCCGCCGCCCAACTGCGGGGCTTCCTGGCGTGAGCCCCGGGCGCATCAAGGTCTGTGGCCTGACCCGCACCGAAGATGTGGCGGCGGCGGTGGCCCTGGGGGCGGATCTCCTGGGGCTGAACTTCTGGCCCCGGAGCCCCCGCTGGATCGACCGGGAGACGGGGCGCGCCCTCGCCGAGGCGGCGCGGCGGGCGGCCCAGCGCCGGGGGCGGGAAATCCTCCTGGCGGGGGTCTTCGTCAACCAATCCCGGGAGGCCATCGAGGCCCTCGACCGCGCCGTGGGGCTGGATCTCATCCAGCTCCATGGTGACGAGCCGCCGGAGTTCGCGGCAACCTTCGGGAAGCGCCTGCTGCGCGCCGTGCGTTCCGCCGGAGCCCCGGCGCCGGAGGTCTTCGGGGCCTATCCAACGGCGTGGGGTTTCCTGGTGGATGTGGAGGACGGCGTGCGCTACGGTGGCACCGGGGAGGCGTGGGACTATGGTGCACTGGCCGCGCTTCTGGCACCCGCCCCCGGGGTCCCAAAAGAGGCGGGCACCTCCGGAAAAGAGGCTGGCACCTTGGTAAGTCGTTCTACGACAAGGGATTGTAAAGAGGCTGGCACCTCGGAAAAAGAGGCTGGCACCTTTGGGAGGGGGGAGGCGGGGCGCCTGGCGACGGGGCAGCCGGTGTTGATCGCGGGGGGGATTCGCCCCGGCAACGCCCGCGCGGCGCTGGGGGCCAGCGGGGCCTGGGGAGTGGATGTGTGTTCCGGGGTCGAGGCGACGCCGGGGATCAAGGATCTGGATTTGATGCGGGAATTGTTCACGGAGGTACACCATGGCGAAGGCGCAACCGCGCCCTGATGCGGCGGGGCACTTCGGCCCCTACGGCGGGCGCTACGTTCCGGAAACGTTGATGGCGCCGCTGGCAGAGCTGGCGGCGGCCTACGACAAAGCGAAGAAGAATCGCGCCTTCCGCCGACGGTTGGAGGGGCTGCAACGCGATTACACCGGGCGGCCCACGCCGCTCTATCACGCTCGGCGGCTGAGCGAGCGGTTGGGCGGGGCACGGATCTATCTGAAGCGGGAAGACCTGCTCCACACCGGCGCCCACAAGATCAACAATGCTCTGGGTCAGGCGCTGCTCACCGTGGAGATGGGCAAGTCCCGGGTGATCGCCGAAACCGGTGCCGGCCAACACGGGGTGGCCACGGCCACCGCCTGTGCTCTGTTGGGGCTGGAATGCATCGTCTACATGGGGGAGGAGGACATGCGCCGCCAGCGCCTCAACGTCCACCGCATGCGCCTGTTGGGGGCGGAGGTGGTGGGCGTGGATGCGGGGAGCAAGACCCTCAAGGACGCCATCAACGAGGCGTTGCGGGATTGGGTCACCAACGTCCGCGATACCCACTACATCCTGGGCAGCGTCCTGGGGCCGGATCCTTTCCCCCGCATGGTGCGGGATTTTCACGCCGTGATCGGCGAGGAAGCCCGGGGGCAGTTGAAGCGGCAGACGGGGAGCCCGGATCCGGATCTGGCAGTGGCCTGCGTCGGGGGCGGCAGCAACGCCCTGGGGCTCTTCACCGCCTTCATCGACTCGACAAAGGTGCGGCTCATCGGGGTCGAAGCCGGGGGGCGGTCGATGGCGCTGGGAGAGCACGCGGTGCGCTTCGGGGAGGCCCGCATCGGGGTGCTCCACGGCACCCGCACCCTGGTGTTGCAGGACGATGAGGGTCAGGTCTCGACGACCCACTCCGTGTCCGCCGGTCTCGACTACCCGGCGGTGGGTCCCGAGCACGCGCAGCTGTACGACCAGGGGCGGGTGGAGTTCACCACCGCCAACGACGCCGAGGCCATCGCCGCTTTCCACCTGCTGGCGGAGACGGAGGGCATTCTGCCCGCCCTGGAAAGTGCCCACGCCATCGCCGAGGTGGTCCAGCGGGCGCCCCATATGTCGAAGGATATGGTAATCCTGGTGAACCTCTCCGGGCGGGGGGATAAGGATGTGGAGTCGGTGCTGGAGTACGATGCGGCGCATCCCGCCGTGGCGGCTACGGACGGAGAAGACAGGGCAGACGGAGGTGCACCATGACAGTCGGTCCGAGCGCGATTGAGGCGATGTTCGCCCGCTGCCGCAAGGAGAAGCGGGCGGCCTTCATCCCGTATATCACTGCCGGGGATCCGGATCTGGAGACCACCGGCAAGTTGATGCGGGCGCTGGTGGATGGTGGCGCGGACTTGATCGAGTTGGGGGTACCGTTCAGCGATCCCATCGCCGACGGTCCCACCAACCAGCGGGCCGCCGGGCGGGCGCTGGCCGCCGGTACGAAGCTGGCGGGCATCCTCGATCTGGTCTCCCGCTACCGGGACCGGCTGGGGGTACCGATCCTCCTCTTCTCCTACTACAACCCCTTGCAGATCCACGGCATCGATCGCTTCGCGGAGCGCGCCGCCGCCTCCGGGGTGGATGGGGTGCTCTGTCTCGATCTGCCGCCGGAGGAGGCGGCCCGGGAGTTCGTGCCGACCCTCAACGGCCACGGCATCGATACGGTCTTCCTGCTGGCCCCCACCAGCACCAAGGAGCGCATCAAACTCGCCGGAAAGCTCTCCAGCGGCTTTGTCTACTACGTCTCCCGCACCGGGGTGACGGGAGCGGAAGGCGCTTTGCCGGAGGAACTCCTGGGGGAGATCAAGGCGGTCAAACGACAGCTCAAGAAGCCCCTGGCGGTAGGCTTCGGCATCACCACCCCCCAGCAGGTGGCGACCCTCGCCAAGGTCGCCGACGGCATCGTGGTGGGCAGCGCCCTGGTGCGCCTGGTGGAGGAATACGGCGGCGACCGTCGCTTGCCGCTGATCCTGGAGGGCCGGGTCGCGGAGCTGACGGCACCGTTGCACAAGAAAGGCTGGTTGCGCCGCCGGGGGTAGATCCCCTAAGCTAGGGCCACGTTTTCCGTATTCAGTTCATCGCCCCCCCGGCTCCTTTGGGTCGATCCGGCCCTGTGCAGACGGAGAGTTCTGGTGGGCAACTCTGTAGAGGAGATCCGTTTTGGCTAATAACGCTCCGAAGAACGTGACTTGGTTGATCGCTGTCATTCTGGGTGTCTTGGGGATCGTCGGTGAGTTTGCTCACGATATTCCGGTGGTCTCGCCGAATCACTTCTGGTTCGTGGCCGCTGGCTTCGTGATCCTCGCCCTCGCGACCAAACTCAAGGGGCTCTGACCCGCGAAGTGGCGCTCAGGGCGACCGGCTCGCGCTGCGGGGCGGTCGTCCTAGAACTCGTCCAAGGTCTGCTATAGGATTCCCTCTCGGGTGTTGTCGTTTCTGATCGATTGCTGATGAGGGGGTGTCGATGTTTGTTGCGCGCCAGATTCCCACGACCGTTCATGGCCACTATCTGATTCGCAAGGCGGAACGCGAGGGGGGCGGGCTGCTGGTGGGTTGCCACGGCTACGCGGAAAACGCCGAGCGCCACCTGCGCGCCCTGGAATCGATCCCCGGAGCGGGGCGCTGGACCCTCTGTTCGGTGCAGGGTCTTTCGGTCTTCTACAACACCAAACGCCAGGATGTCAGCGCCAGTTGGATGACCCGTCACAATCGGGAGCTGGCGATTCAGGACAATGTTGCCTACCTCGATGGGGTGGTCAGCCAACTGCGTTCGGATGGGGTGACCGGCCCCCTGGTCTTCGCCGGTTTTTCCCAGGGCGTGGCCATGGCATACCGTGCCGCTGCCCTGGGTTCCCACGCCTGCGCCGGGATCATCGCTCTGGCCGGGGACGTGCCCCCGGAACTGGCGGAGGCGGACCTCAAAAACCTCCCCCACGTCCTCCTGGGCCGCGGCATCAAGGACGAATGGTACAGCCCCACCATGCTGGAGACGGATCTGGAACTGCTGCGGGGCAAAGGGGTCGAGGTGGAAACCTGCCTCTTCGAGGGCGGCCACCTGTGGACCGCCGAGTTCTACCGGGCCTGTGGGCGGTTCTTGAGCTGGTTGGAGGGGTAGCAGCCCGCGACAAAACTCGCGCCGTGCTCCGAGCAGGCCTTTTCAGTCAGATCGGCGATCGCTTGCCCGACCGGTCGGGGATCCATCCTTGTGCGCTTTGGCCGCTTGGGAACCGTGTCACGATCCTCAGGCATCCATCGTCCAAGGATCTTTGATCGGTGCCAGAAGATCTTCTTCCCGCTCATAGCGGACGCTACTTTGTAGGCTCGGTGGGTTTTCCTTATTTCCAGGAAGAGATTGTCTCTGAAGGTGAGCTACGAGGACCCCGACGTCATAGCCATGTTCACGAGCAATCGCATCCTTGGTGGCCCACAATTCTTGGATGATTTCATCTGCCATCGTTGTCAACTCCCATCAGCTCATGGGGTGTGCAGATCTCCGGGCATCGAAGGCTGTGTCGAGTACAAATATCCCGGATGATCGGCTTTATTTCGGCGTTATCAATGTGCCGACAGTTCCAGGTTATCAAGAAGTCGATACCATGGACAGCCGACACCGCAACGTGGAGAGCGTCATCGATGGCCCGTTTCGGGAGCACCTCTTCGATGAGAGACTCTGCGAGGGCCAGGGCCGATGGCTCGATAGGAAGGACGGTCAAGTCCACCAAAGCCGCCAAACGGCGCGCTGCCGCGACAGGGTCCCCGCGACCGGCCTCCTCCAACACCAGGTCGGATACGTAAAGTTTGAATCGATCTCGCTTTGTGTCCCACCAATCGGCCGTTGCCTTCTGGTTCGCCGCAGCAAGCAGGTCGCCCGAGGGTCGAGCGGTCAGATAGGAGACGATGGAGGTCTCGACATAGATCGTTTTCTTCATGATGGGTGATCCAGAGTCTAGCAGCCAAGCGGAGTTGGCCAGTTCTAGTGTTCATCCATCACCTGACCCCAGCCTCCCCAGTCCCGCCTCCAGGTCCCGGATCAGGTCGTCCGGATGCTCCAGGCCCACGGAGATGCGCATATCCCCCAGGGCGATGCCCAAGGCCGCGAAGCGCTCCGGGGGCAGTTCTTTCAGGTAGCTGATGGCGGGGGCGTAGATCAGGCTCTCGTGGCCGCCCCAGCTGACGCCGATCTGGAAGATTTCCAAGGAATTGAAGAAGCGCTGGATGGCTGCCAGGTCGTCCGTTGCCAGTTCGAAACCCAGCAGGCCGCTGAAACCGCTCATCTGGCGCCGGGCCAGGGCATGTTGGGGATGGCTTGCGAGGCCGGGATAGCGCACCTGGTGGATCTTCGGGTGGCTCTCCAGAAAGCGGGCGACGGCCAGGGTGTTGGCCTGGTGGTGGGCCATGCGCATGGGCAAGGTACGCAGACTCCGGGTCAGGAGCCACGCCTCCGCCGGGGCCATCTTGGCCCCCAGGAGCTCGTACTCCCGCACGGTCATCCGGACGATGTCCTCCTCCCGCCCGATCACCACCCCGGCCACCAGATCGCTGTGGCCTCCCAGGTATTTGGAGCAGGAATGGACCTCCAGATCGATCCCCATGGCTAGCGGTTTCTGGAAGATCGGCGTGGCCCAGCTGTTGTCGATCAAGGTGCGGATGCCCCGGCGCCGGGCCAGATCCGCAACGCCCGCGATGTCCTGGAGGGTGAAGACCGCGGAGGTGGGGCTTTCCAGGTAGAGGAGGCGGGTCTTGTCCGTCACCGCCGCCGCGAAATCCTCCACCCGCTCGCCGGGCACGAAGGTGGTCTCGATGGCCATCTTCTCCCGCAGATAGACGTTGAGCAGGTTGTTGGCGGGGCCGTAGAGGTTCTGGACCGCCACCACATGATCGCCGGGGGAGAGCTGCGACAGCACCGCCCCGGTGATGGCGGCCATGCCGGAGCCGAAGAGTTTGGCCTTCTCGCCCCCGGCCAGGGCGGCGATTTTCGCCTCCGCCACCTGCACCGTGGGGTTCTGCCCCCGAGAGTACAAATACGCCGCCGTCCGATCGTCGAAGGCCGCGTCGATGGCCTGCCAGCTTTCGAAGGTGAAGAGGGAGTTCTGGAAGATGGGTGGCACCACGGCGCCATGGTAGGCGGCGCGGTCTTCCCCCAGGTGGGAGAGGAGCGTTTCCATCGCCCAACCGGATGCCTCTGAAGAGTGTGCGGCGCGGTTTTCCCTCCGGTCGGAAGCGGACTCTTCGATAGACGAGACAGGTTCCAGGGCGGGGTCGGCGTCGATCTTGGCATCCACTTTGGCATCCACGTCGGCGTCGGCGTCGGCGTCGGGCGCGGACGGGCTCCGTGAACTCGCTTCGCTCAGACACACTCCGCCCGTCCGACCTCGACGCCGTCGCCTCTCGTCAGGCTCTTTCATCACGGTTCTCCTCCTCCTTCACCGTCTCCCCATAGAAGCAGCCGATGCCCAAAATCGCCAGCGTCGGGGCCACCACGAAGTTGATCAGCGACAGCAGCTGCCAGTGCCAGTAGTCCGCGAAGGGCACGCCCAGGGTGGCCACCATGAACACCGCCGTGGGCGTCCATGGCACGACGCTTTCCAACATGGTGCCGGTGTCCTCCAGGGAACGGGAGAGCACCTTGCGGGGGATCTTCAGGGCATCGTACCGGCTTTTGAAGGCGTCGCCCACAATGAAGCTGGTAGCGTACTGGTTCGCCGTCAGGGAGTTGGTCAGGGCGCTGGCGGCGAGGCTCGAAAGGATGGTCGCGGCCCGCCCCCGGGCGAAGCGGAAGAGCCGACCGATGACCCGGGGCATGGCGTCGATGGTCTCCAGGGCGCCGATGAAGAAGAAGACCGTGAAGGCGATGATCACCGCCTCGATCAGGGCGTAGAGACCGCCTCGGTTGACCAGCGTGGCGACTTCTGCCGGAATCTGCTCCGTCACCATCCAGGGCGCCATCCCCACCTCGAAGCCCCCTTTCAGACTCTGGAGCACATCCGCCAGGGAGAAGCGCTGGAAGGTCAGCGCCAGAGCGCAGGCGGTGAAGGTCGAGGCGATCAACGTCGGGATGGTGGGCTGGCGCCGCAGGGAAGCCCCCAGCACGATCAGCGGCGGCAGGAGGAGCAGGGGGTGGAAGGTGAACATCGCATCCAGCGCGCCCAGGAAGGGTTCCAGGGAGGTCAGATCCGAGGTATTGAGGGTGGGCGGGTAGAGGAAACCCAACCCCAGGTACGCCGTGGCGGCGAGGAGCGCCGACGGTACCGTGGTGTAGGTCATCGAATGGATGTGGTCGAAAAGATTTACTTCGGTGGCGATGGCCGCAATGTTGGTGGAGTCGGACAACGGCGACATCTTGTCGCCGAAATACGCCCCACCCACCACCGCCCCGGCGGTGATCCCCAGGTTGCCGCCCAGGGCCTCGGCAATGCCGATGACCACGATCCCCACCGCCCCCGCCGAACCCCAGGAGGTGCCCGTGAGGACCGAAAAGACCGCGGGGACCAGGAAGGCTAGCAGGTAGAGAAAGTGGGGATCGATCCAGCGCAGACCGTAGTACACCAGCATCGGGATGGTGCCGCACACCATCCAGCTACCGATGATCAGCCCCACGGTCAGCAGGATGAAGAAGGCCGGCAACGCGGCCCGCAACTTGTCGAGGATCGCTCGCTCGATCTCCCGCCAGGAAAAGCCCAGCAGCACCAGCTCCGTGATGGCGAAGGTGGCCGCCAGGATGAAGACGACCTCCAGGGGGAAGGGGGGCTGGCCGAAGAGCTGCGGTCGCAGGATCAGGCCATAGACCACCAGACCCAGCAGCACCAGGATGGGTAGCAGGGCGTAGCGAAAGGGGATGTTCATGGACTTGGGGGAAAAGGGCCGACGGGAAAACCCCGTCGGCCCTAGGTTGAACGGACCTGCGCTTCTTACGGGCAGGTCAAGAAGGCTTGGGTGTCCTGAATCGGCTGGAACGGGGTGCTCAGCGGATTCGTGTACACCTTGCTCGAGCCCGTCTGGGTATCGACCACCGTCAGGTTCACCTCGACGTTGGTCAGACCGCCGGCGAAGACCCAGAAGCTGTCGAAGCCCGGGACGTCACAGGCATCCAACACCTTGACGATCATCTCCACATTCTCCGGGTTGAAGAACCAGAAGTAGGTGGTGTCGTCGGTCAACTGCACCGCCTTGCCCGCGCCGGTTTCCGAACCGGTGTTGAAGCTGGTGGTGATCTGGAAACGCTCGCCGTCCCCCAGGAACGCCGCGGCGTCCGGACAGGCGGCCTCGCGGATGCGGTTGCCGTCCCGGCGACCCACCGAAATGGCGGGGATGGTGATGGAGGGATCGTTGCCCCCCAGGCCCGGCGGGGCGTTGCCCGCGTTGTTGACGATGATGGCCCCGATGGCCCCGGCAGCCTGGGCGTTGGCCACCTTGGTGGTGAAGCCACAGGCCCCCCGGTCGATGAGGGCGATCTTGCCCGCCAGCTGCGCCGGGTTGGTGGCCTCGGTGCAGCCATTGAGGAAGGTCAGGTCACCGGCGTTGGCATCGACCACCCCATCCCGCAAGCAGGCGATCTGCCCGGTCAAGCCTCCGCCGGGCACCGGCGGTCCGAAGGCCGCGGTGTTGATCTCGTAGGAGCCCGCCACGGAAGGCGGCGCGGTGATGGCCAGCTCCGGCACACCGTTGCTCAGCAGCGGGGCCGCGTCGGCATTGGCGTTGGCGCCGCTCCAGGTGAGCTGACGGAAGTTGACCGCCGACTGGACCCGCTCGCTTTCGGTCATCTGGTTCCAGTGCTTGCCCTGTACCTGGTCGAAGAGGAAGTTGTCATAGATGTTGGGGAAACCCAGCGGGTTCTCCTGGCTGATGCCGAACTGTTGCCCGGTCTCATCGTCCGTGGTGGTGGAAAAGCCCAGCCCGTGGCCCACTTCGTGGAGGGACACCGGGGCCAGGTCGATCTGGTTGCCAGGGTTGTTGCCATCCAGGCCGTAGTAGTAACTGGTACCGGCACCGAGGCAGCCCTCGTCGATGGCACTGTTGACGAAGACCAGGATATCGGCGACCGGGTTGTTGGGATCCGGATCCGGAGCTCCCGTCAGGTTGTCATTGGCCAGGGCTTCCGCCAACGCCGCCGGGTACCAGGTCCCGACCTCGGGAAAGGCGGGATCGTCGCGGAAGATGAAGAGCGGCAAGGCCCCGGCCAGGGCGGCACCGGCGTTGGGATCGCAGAACAGCGGTACCCAGGTCACCAGGACATCGAGTTCGACATCGGAGTCCAGGGTGTTGGCCCACTGGCCCAGGACGGCCTGCATGAGGTTCTGCCGCGCCTCGCCCAGGGTGGTGGCGGGGTTGCCCGGCGCGCCCCCAAAGGGGGTCTGGTCATCGAAGCCCTGCCCGGGGCCGTTGAGCCAGGGGATGATGTTGATCTGCGGAATGTTGCCCGTCGACCAACCGATGTCTTGCAACTGGGGGGTGGTGAGATCCAACTGCAGGAACCCCAGATCCGCGTTGATGGCGGGCTCCATCAGGAGGTTCGGGGTGGCGATGGGATCCCAATGGGAGACGGAGGAACCCGGTTGCACCGGATCCGGGGTGAACATCAAGAGCTGGCCCGAGGGGTGCAGCCCCAACTGGCGGGCATTGTTGACCTGGATGGTGGCATTGACCTGGGCGAAGACCGGCGTTGCGGTGAGGGCCAGGGCCAGGAGCAGCGCCAGGGAAAGGGTCGAGATTTTCAGAGTGGTGCGCATATCACTGCACCTCCAGGGCCGGAGTCGTGGGCTGGACCGGGGTGTGCAGCAACTCGCCAGCCCGCTCCGGGCTGGGGGTGCACGCCGGGGCGAAGGAGCCATCCGGGGCCACCCGGACCACCGCCATGTTCAGGAACGAGAGGGGCAGCCGCGCCCGCTTGGCGCCGGTGGGCAAGGTCTCCACGACCACCGCGTCGGTATCGACGGTCATCCCTTTGTTGTCCGCGAAGCGGGCGGTGAGCAGGCGGTTCATCTCGTCGATGATCTTGGCCCGCTCCTCGGCGGTGGGCTGGCGGTAGGTCTGGTTCTCGGCATCCCAATGTACGACCAGGCCGCTGGCCTGCCCGGAGACGACGGATTCGGTGGTAGCGGGCTGCGCGGCAGGCTCCCCTGCCGGATCCGCGGCGAGGGCCGGGCCGGTGAGGGCGATGCTCAAGAGCAGCGCGAAAGCGGACAACTTCATCATGAGGCCTCCTGTGAGAGTTTTCGATTCAGGTGTGGAAGGTTACCTTCTCGGGGTGGTGAAATGCCAGCGAATGGGCAAGAAAACTGCCCTTTCCCCCGGCTACCAACGATTCCAAGAGATTGATACACTGCGTTAGTTGATCTTAATAGTCTATTGTCATCTGTCCACCTTGCTGCCGAGGGATCCTACGATGAGATTTTCTGCTCTGTTCGCAATCGTCTTCTGCCTGGGGCTCGCCGCTTTACCCCCTGTTTCCGCGCAACCCGCTTCTCCCATGGAAAAGGCTGGGGAGCCCGGCCTAGGGTTCAACAAGAGTCTGGTCGTGTTCCAGGCGGTGAGCCGGACTGAGTTCGACCTCAGCTTTGTGATGCGTGTCTCCAACCTGACCAGTGAAAACATCGGGAATTTGAGTGTGCAAGTGGATTTCGCCAACGCCTTCGCCGGCGCCGGCGGATTTGAGGTCCTGAGCTTCATCGTCGATTACGACCTGGCTTTGAATCCCGCGTTCGATGGGGGTCTAGACACGGAGTTGGTCGCCCCTGGAGGCACGCTGCTGGCGGGCGAGAAGGCGGAATTCACGGTCGTGGTGAGGCTGACCCGGGGGGACAATCCGGGCCCTTTCTTCTGCTCTTCGATCGCCTCGGGGACCGACGCGATGGGCATGACGGTCTCCGATGTCTCCCAGGATGGCGTGGATCCAGATCCAGATGGCAATGGGGACCCAGGGGACAACAGCGAGCCCACGGAGATCGCCCTCCCTGCGATCCGTCCAGAATGTACGGCGGGGGTCGTCTATGACGACGACACGGTGGAAAGCGCCTTTACCTTCGGCAATACAGTGGCCAGCACGCGGGCGCTACAGCGCTTTGATGGAGTGGGCGGTCTATTCGTGGACCAGATTTGCGTCTGCTGGACGCGGTTCTTCTCGCCCTTCCTGGATCAGCCCTTTGAGATCGTGTTCTACACCGTGGATCCCGTCAGCGGGGAACCTGACGCCTTGATCGATGCGGTTGCGGTGACCGCCCAGGATGTGCCCCTGGTGCCTGAAGTGAAGATGTACGCTTTCGATCTGTCGGGGTTGAATCTGCGGCTTCCGGTCGGGAATATCTATGTCGGCATGGCCAAACAGGTGGGATCGGGCAGTGGCGTGTTTTGCGGGGATGACGATGGGTACGGTATGCAGCCACTCTTTGGCTCCAACGATGAGGGGGCAACCTGGCAGAACCTGCGGCCCAGCAAGGCAGCTCTCTTCGTCCGCGGTGTGTTCAGCTCGATTCCGCGCCTGGCGGTCGCCAAGGCGCTGACAGAGGTCACCGAGGAAACCGCCACGGCCTACCTGCTGACTTTCGAGATCCGTCTCTTCAACCTGGGGACTGAGTCTCTCGATAATTTGAGTGTGGTCGCAAATCTGGCCTCGGCCTTCGCTGGCGCCGCCGGTTTCGGCGTGGTGGACCTCGTCGCAGACGGCAGTCTTTCAGTCAATCCCGCTTTCAACGGAGCGACACAGACCGAACTCCTGGCTCCCGGCAATTCTCTGGGGGTGGGGGAGGAAAGGCTACTGACGTTGAGGGTTAGCGTAGAGAGCGGCGGCAACCCCGGACCCTATTCCTGTACCGCCGTGGCTACCGCCACTGCTCCCGGAGGGGCTACAGTCACGGACGTATCCCAGAACGGGGCCGATCCTGATCCGGATGGCGATGGCGACCCTTCGGGCAACAGTGAGCCTACGCTGGTGGTCCTTCCCCTCACGAATCTGGTGATCCCGACCCTCGGCCAGGTGGGCCTGTTGCTGCTAATCATGCTTCTCGGCGGTGTGGGCTTCTGGCGATTGCGGCGCTAGGAGTCAGAGAATCTACCCAGTGGGAAAGAGTCATGGGGAGACGCCGTGCTCCCGCAGCAGGGCCAGGAGCTGGTCCTCGTCCAGGATCGTCAACCCCAGATCCCGGGCCTTGGTGGCCTTGGAGCCGGGGTCGGTGCCGACCACGACGTAGTCGGTCTTCTTGCTGACCGAAGAGGTGGCCCGGGCACCGAGCTTTTCTACCGCCTCCTGGGCCTGGTTGCGGGTCAGCCGCTCCAGGCCGCCGGTGAAGACGAAGGTCTTGCCATCCAGCGGCGCGGGGCCGGTGGTTGCCGAGGGAGCGCCCTCCTGGAGGTGGATCCGATCGTCCAGCAGGGCATCGAGGACTTCCCGGTTGTGGGGCTGCTGGAAGAAGTCGAGGATCTCTTCGGTCATGCGGGGGCCGACCCCCTCGACCGCCTGGAGTGCCTCGGCGCTGGCCTCGCGGATCGCCTGGAAGGTGCCGAAGTGGCGAGCCAGGTCCCGGGATACCGTCACCCCCACCTCCGGAATGCCGAGGCCGTGAAGGAAGCGGGCCAGCTCCACATGGGAGGCCTGCTCGATGGCGTCCACCAGGTTCTCGGCGCTCTTCTGGGCGAAGCCTTCGAGGAGCATCAGTTCGGAGACTTTGAGGTCGAAGAGATCCGGCAGCTGGCGCACCAGTCCTTTCTCCACGAAGAGCTTGGCGGACTTTTCCCCCAGCCCCTCGATGTCCAGGGCGTTGCGGGAACCGAAATGGGCCAGGCGAGCGGCCAGCTGGGCGGGGCATTCGAAGCTGTTGGTGCAGACCGTGAAGGGGCCGCGTTCCACCAGGGGGGTGCCGCAGGAGGGGCAGGTTTCCGGCATGCGGAACTCCGGGGTCCTCTGGCGCCCCGGCTCGTCGATGCGCTCGACCACCTGGGGGATGACATCCCCGGCCCGCTGTACCCGCACCAGATCCCCCTCCCGGACATCCTTGCGCAGCACCTCTTCCCGGTTGTGGAGGGTGGCTCGACCGACGGTGACGCCCCCCAACTCCACCGGGCGCAGCATGGCGACGGGGGTCACCACCCCGGTGCGCCCGACGCTGGCCAGGATCTTGACGATGCGCGTGGCCTCCTTGCGGGGAGGGAATTTGTGGGCGTAGGCCCAGCGGGGAAAGCGGCTGGTATCCCCCAGCTGCTCGCGGGCCGCCAGATCGTCCAGCTTGATCACCACGCCATCGATCTCGTAGGGCAGGTCATCCCTCTTCGCTTCGAAGGCCTGGTGGTACTGAAGGATCCCCGCCACGTCCCGGGCGCTGTCGCACAGATCGTTGACCCGCAGGCCCCAATCCGCCAGCGCCGCCAGCACCTGCTGCTGGGTGGTGACGTGGGCGGGGAAAGGCTCGGCTTTGAGGATGTCGTAGGCGTAGACATCGAGGGTGCGAGTGGCGGTGATGCGGGGGTCCAGCTGGCGCACCGCCCCGGCGGCCACGTTGCGGGGGTTGGCGTAGGGCTCCTCCCCCGCCGCCAGCCGCTGGGCGTTGAGTCGCTCGAAATCCTCCAGGCGCATCAGCACCTCGCCACGGATCGCCAGCCGGTTCGGCACCGGGTGCGCCTCCCCGCGCAACTTCAAGGGCACCGCGGGGATGGTGCGGATGTTCTCGGTGATCCCCTCCCCCCGCTGGCCATCGCCCCGGGTGACGGCGCGGGTCAGGAGGCCGTCCTCGTAGACCAGTTCCACGGAGAGCCCGTCGAGCTTCGGTTCCAGGACGTAGGCGACGTTGCGATCCCCCAGGGCCTTGCGCAGCCGTTCGTCGAAGCGGCGCAGGGCGGCCTCGCTCTGGTCGGAGTCCAGGCTCAGCATGGGGGCGGTGTGTTCGACGGTGGTGAAACCCTCCAGCGGTGCACCGCCCACCCGCTGGGTGGGGGAGTCGGGGGTGATGAGGGCTGGGAAACGTTCTTCGAGGGCCTTCAATTCCTGGAATAGGGCGTCGTAGGCGGCGTCGGAGATTTCCGGCGCATCGCGCACGTAGTAGAGGAAATCGTGGTGCCGGATTTGCTCCCGCAACGCCTCCACCCGCTCCGTGGCCGCTGCCGGGTTCAAGGCTTTTCCTCCGGCGGGCAGAGCTGATCGCGGCGCCTCTCGAGATCCTTCTGGACCGCCGAGGTGAAACCTTCCTCGCCGTGCTCTTCCAGGAGTTTCCGCCGGTAGTCGGCGATATCCACCCGTTCGAGGTTCATGCGCAGGGTCTTGAAGAGCCGGGGCAGGTGCTGGCCGGGGTGCTGGATGTGGTGTAGGCCCCCGGAGTAGGCCAGCAGGAAGGTGCCCTCCGGGGCCACCCGCAGCAGGTCGGCGATCCCGGGGCGGATGTCCATGGGGCGGCCCTTGAGGTCCAGCCCGGTGGACCGCTTCATCCGCCCTTCCGGCAGCAGCACCACCATGGCGTCGGGATCGATGCGCTGCAACACCGCCGCCCAGGTGTGGTCCCGCTTGCGGGTGATGGAGACGGCGTTGGGCAGCAGCAGGCGAAAGAACATGCCCGTCAGGGGGCGCTGGATGGTCTTCTCGGCCACCGGGACCACCGCCCGGCGGGCCATCCGCCAGATGAAGCGGCTGGGCACGACGGCGGCGAAGAGGGGCTCATAGAGGCTGGTGTGGTTGAGGATCGCCACCAGGTTGATGCCCTCCCACGCCGCCAGCGGTCTCCCCGGTCGCACCAGGGGACCGGGTTGGCCGGTGGCGGGGTCGATCCAGCGCACCTCGCAGCGGTAGAAGGTGCGGCTGAACAGGCGCACGAGCCAGATCAGGACGAAGGAGAGGGAGGCGCGGATCATTGGGGCGCCTCCGCCTCGTTCCCATCGGTCGCCTCGGCACCGAGGTGCAGCACCTCCTCCAGGGTCTGCCCCCGCGCCCGCTCGATGCGCCGACTGCGCTTTTCGAACTGGCTCATGGCGTAGCCCAGGAAGTCGTCCACCTGCATGCCGAAGGGCATCGGGTCGTAGAGGGCGAACAGCTCCTGGATGACCCCCACGGCGGGGGGGAGCAGGGCGTTGAGGCGTTGCTCGATGGCTTCCCAGACCGGCTCGCCGTGCTCCGCCACCAGCCGCGAGAGGAGGAACACGCCATAGGCCATGTGGCGGGCTTCATCGGCCCGCAGATGGACCACCGCCTGCTGCATCCCCGGCAGGATGCCGTTGCGCTCCAGCATGTGGTGGTAGGCGTAATAGCCGGTCTCCGCCAGTACCCCTTCGACGATCATGTTGTAGGTGACGGAGGCTTCCGCCTGGGCCTGGGGGGAAGGATCGGTGCGCAGCCGCTGGAGGGCCGTGGGCAGGGCCTCGCAGAAGATGGCGCGGTAGCTGTCGGTGAAGTAGTGGGCGAGGTCGCCCTCCGCCACCGCCACCTCGCGCAGGAAGCGGTGGAACATCTCGACATGCTTGGCCTCCTCCCACAGGAAGGCGGTGAGGTACATCTCCTCCTCCAGCCGTCCCTCTTCGGCGATGGTCTGGATCAGCGGCAGCAGGTCCAGAGTCACGGATTCTTCCCCGGCCTGGAAGAGGGTGCTCAGGCGCAGGATGACATCCCGTTCCGGGGCGTCGAGGCGCTGCCAGTCCGCCGCGTCCGGTTGCAGGTCGATGTCCTCCGGATTCCAGATGCCGTGCCGCTTGGCTTTGCGCCACAGGCGCATGGGAAAGGTATCCAGGGCCAGGCCCGGGGCGGCGGTGGAGCGGAAGGTCTGTCGTACGGTCATGGAACAACTCCCTCGTCGGGCTTACCAGCCCGGCGGAAAGGTGGAGGGGATGCGCCGGGCGGCCGCCACCAGCTCCTTGGCGGCCTGGACGTAGGGCAGGAGCTTCGCCAGGCTGCCTTGGGTGAGACGGAGCTTGCCGGTCATCAATGCGGTCAGGGGCTCGACCTCCCCCGCCAGGATGCGCTTCCAGGCGGCGGCGTTGCCCTGGAGCACGTAGGGGGCGGTCTCGCGGTCCTCCGCGGTCGCCGCCCGGGCGCTGCGGCAGGTGCCGTGGTGCACATCCAGGAAGACGGCGAGTTCTGGATCGATACCCAGGGCTGCGTCGGCCTCCAGGATCAGCACCAGCGCGCCCTCCCAGCGGGCCGCCGCCTGGCGGTAGGCGATGCTGGTGGTCAGTTCCCGGCACCAGGCCACGGCCCAGGCGTCAGTGAAAATTGCGGTAGCCATCGAGAACGTATTCTTATCACACAGCGATGCTAGGATCCGTCCGTTCCCCAACCCCGCCGAAGGAGTTCATCGTGTCGTTCCCGACCCCATCTACCCGTTCCCCAAGCCGTCCCCCAAGCCGTCCCCCGAGCCGTCCCCCGAGCCGTCCCCCGAGCCGTCCCCCGAGCCGTCCCCAAAGCCCCCTGTGGCTCGCCCTGGTCCTCGGTCTGGCCTGCGCGCTGGCCGCCGCTCCGTGGCTTGGCGTCGCGGCCTGGGGGGAGGAGACGGCGGTGCAGTATCTGTCCGGGACCGACAAGGATCACCCGGTGGAATGGGAGTTCTTCTGCACCGCCGGTCGGTGGAGCGGTTTCACCACGGTGATCCCGGTGCCGTCCCAGTGGGAGTTGCTGGG
>Ga0055474_10000078_pt1 | contig 19486 bp, 15 predicted proteins | sample Muzzi_PWA_D1_FD_57680 | JGI IMG/M metagenome (GOLD analysis project Ga0055474, IMG submission 57680) | Wetland microbial communities from San Francisco Bay, California, USA, that impact long-term carbon sequestration - Muzzi_PWA_D1 | ecosystem: Environmental > Aquatic > Marine > Wetlands ... | reverse complement strand
CAGGGGCACGGGGTTCCGGTCGCCTGGACGGCGGCGGGGAGCGGTGATGCTTTCCTGGTGATGGACAAGAATCACAACGGTGTCATCGACAATGGGATGGAGCTCTTCGGCCCCCTCGGCGCCCAGGTGGGCGACGATCCCGCCAACGGTTTCCAGGCGCTGGCGCTCTTCGATCAGGGGTTCCTCGGGGGCGACGAAGACGGTCGGATCACGGCGGCGGATGCCTATTTCGGGGAGCTACGGCTGTGGATCGATAGCGACCACGATGGGGTTTCCCAGGCGAGGGAACTCTTCACCCTGGAGGAGTTTCACATCACCGCCCTGGAGTTGACCTATCGAACCTCCCAAGGTTCCGACCCCGATGGGAACGCCTACCGTTACTTTGCCCGGGTCCATTTTGAAGATCACCGCACTACCCGGATGATCGACGTCCTGTTGCGCAAAGGGGATCTCGGTCCATAAACGTGTGCGGTGCGCCCTATCCGCCGGGCCCGAACCTCGATAGAGTGAGTGGTCCATGAACGGCGCGACGTACGTTTTCAAATTCCGTGTTTTTTGCCTTCTGTTCCCGGTCCTTTTTCTCCTGGGAACGGTGGATGGGGCCGCCGCCCAACCCGCTCCGCAACAGATCGCGGCGATCCAGGGGGCAGTGGAGGGGCAGGTGCGGGCGGGGCGGTCGATCGTCAAGGAATTCGGCGTGCACATCGTCGATGTGGAATCCGGCGAGCCGGTATACAACCACCAGGCCAATCGACCCCGGATTCTCGCTTCCAACACCAAGCTTTTCACCACCGCCGCAGCCCTGGATCTATTGGGTCCGGGTTTCTTCTTCGAAACGCCTATCGTGGCGGCGGGAGAGGTGCGGGAGGGGACGCTGGATGGACCGGTGGCGATTCTGGGGAGCGGGGATCCGAACCTTTCCGGACGGCATCATTTCGGCGATTCCTTCGCCATCTTCCGCCGCTGGGCGTGGGCTTTGCGGGAGCAGGGGATCCACCGGGTGACGGGGGATATCTATCTGGTCAACGGCCTGTTTGAGGGGGCCTGGGTGCATCCCGACTGGCCGAAGGATCAACTGACCCGGTGGTACGAAGCGCCGGTGGATTCTCTCTCTTTCAACGACAATTGCGTGTTGGTCCGGGTATGGCCCGGTCGCCGGGTGGGGGAGCGGGCGCGGATCGAGGTGGTGCCGCCGGTGCCGCTCTTCGAGGTGACCGGCAACCTGCGCACCATCGCTTCGGCCCGGCAGCAGTGGGTGAAGATCGACCGCGAGTTGGGAACCAACAAGTTGACCGTCAATGGCCGGATCTATCTGCGCGCTGATCCGGTGGAGAAGTGGGTGGCGGTGGAGGACCCGGTGCAGTACTTCGGCGCCGCGTTGCGCCAGGCCATGGCGGAGGAGGGGGTGGTGCTGGAGGGCAAGCTGTTCCGCGCCGATGCCCTGCCCCAGAAGGCATGGCGACCGGTGGATGTGTACCGCAGCGATTTGTTGACCACCCTGGAAGTGATCAACAAGCGGAGCCAGAATTTCTATGCCGAGAGCCTGCTCAAGGGGATTGGCGCGCGCCATTGCGGTCGCGGCGACTGGCTCGGGGGTTTGCAGGGCGTGCGGGAATTCGCCGAGCGGATGGGGCTGGAGACGGAGGGCCTGCACCTGGCGGATGGTTCCGGCATGAGCCGCAACAATCGGGCCACGGCGCGGCAGGTGACGACGTTGTTGCGCGCCATGTATTTCCATCGCTGGGGCAAGGAGTTTCTGCGCACCTTGCCCTACAGCGGCGAGCCGGAGTTGCGCTGGTCCAAGCGCCTGGCGGAACCGCCGTACCGGGGCAATGTCTTCGCCAAGACCGGCACCTTGAACGGTGTCTCGGCCCTCTCCGGCTATGCCAAGGGGAAGTCGGGACGGCTGTATGCCTTCTCGATTCTGTGCAACAGGACCCGCAGCAACTGGGAAGCGGTGCGGGTGCAGGATCGCATCGTCCGTGCCCTGATCGATCAGGGGTGACGACACCACCGGATCCTCACACGGTCACGTGGCCGTCCTTCTTCATCCGCCAGAAGAGCACCAGAATATCCAACTCGCCCATGGGACTGATCTTGGTGATGGACTTGAGATCGTAGGAACCGTCCACCCGGGTGAGGATGAAGCCCTCCTGGGCGGAGACATCCAGCCCCATCAACTGGTCCATGGGCATGGCGAGCTTGGGTACGGTGGTGATCTTGATGCCTTCCCGCTCGATCTTGGCGCGGATCTGCCGCTCGATCTCGGCGAGCTTCGCCTTCATGTCCGGGGTATCGGGCGCCGTGCTACCGGCGCTGCGCAGATAGCGCACCGCCCGGGCCAGGTCGCCCTCGCCCAGCCGTTCGGCGGCGGAATTGAGCAGGGCTTCGGGATCCAGGGCATCGCTGCCACCCGCGGCGGTGGTTCCCCCGGCGGTCGTCGCTGAGGCGGCCGGGGGCGCAGCGGCGGCGGTCTCCTGGGGCTGTGGTGGCGGCGCCGGTTGCGGTGGTGCCTGGGGTGGGGGGGCGTAGACCGGCGGCGCCTGCATCTGGCTCGAGGGCATGGCGTAGCCCTGGGGTGGTGGCGCGTATTGGGGCATCGGTGTGGCGACCTGCACCTCCTTGACCACTTCCTTGATCACCTCCACCGGCACTTCGATCTTGACGATATGGGGCTTGACCACCTTGATCTTGCCCTGCATGGTCTGCCCATAGAGGACGGTGGAAACCAGGAATTGGTTGGCGTTGACCGCCCGACCGATCTCCTCGATGGTCCTCTCATCGTCCACCTGGGCCAGGATGTTCTGTTCCACCGGGTCGAGGGTGGGATCGCTGAGATTGGTGACGGAGACCGGAACACAATGGCGGGAGGGGATGACATCCCGAATCCGATTCCATTCGTCCACCCGCCGAGCCCCTTCCATCATCAGACCGGTGACATCCAACTTCATCGGCACCATGGCGAACTCCGGCAACTCGCCGTCCAGAAAGCGGAAATCCCCCTCGGGCCAGGTGAAAATGTCGTAGATCGTCTCCTCCGCCTTGCGCCGCAGCTGGCGGTCCAGATCCTCTTCGGAGACGGCACCGCTGGTGACCAGGATCTTCCCCAGCAGCATCTTCTGGGATTCTTGCTGTTTGACGGCCTTGTCCAACTGGTCCTCGGTGATCAAGCCCTGGTTGACCAGGAAGTTGCCCAGATACTCGCTCGGATCGTTGGAGGAGGAGGAGACGATCTGACCGCCGTTGAAGTAGATGCGCTTCTCGACCTTGCCCTCTTCGATGACCAGGGTGCCGGTCTTCTGGCTCTGGGAGAGCCATTGCAGCAACTCGGCGAGTTGCATGGTCTTGATGTTGCCGGTGATGCTCATCGTGGTGTTGGGAATCGGCCCAAGGGCCGGGCGCCGATTATAGCGCCGTGGCCCGGCGACGGCCCCACCTTTTGCGACGGGAGCCGCCCGCGGTCAGTCGCGGGCGCGGGTGGTGCCCTTCTGCCCCTGGTAGTGGCTGGAGGACCCTGGCTCTCCGTAGGCCACCTCCGGCTCGCTCTCCATGGCGATGAAGATCAGCTGGGCGATGCGCCGGTGGGCTTCCAGGACGAAGGGTTCCGGCCCCAGGTTCTGGAGTTCGAGGGTGATGTTGCCCTCAAAGCCGGGATCGCACCATCCCGCCAGGGAGTGGTTGATCCACAGCCGCCCGAAGGTGGACTTGAGCTTCAGGTCGCAGGCCACATTGCGGGGAATGCGCACGTACTCGAGGGTGGAAGCGAGGACCACTTCCCCGGGAAAGAGTTTGATGCTGGGGGCTGTGAACTCCTCCGGGTCCCGGGTCGGGCAGATCCAGTCATCGGAGAGGCGCACATCGTAGCTGGCGGAGTGGACCTGTTCCGGGGCGAAGGGCTCGGCGCCCCCCGCCTGTCCCCAGCGGCGAATCCAGTGGTCGGGCTTGATCATTGGCTTTGGGTCTCCCTTGGCTTTGAGACCGGGAGTGTATCGCAGGGGAGGTTCAGGCCCGAGTCAACGACCACCAGACCGCACCAGATGGTTTTTTGGCTCACTGAAAGTGGACCGGAGCGGTCATGTCCTCCCGATGAATGGTGTCCACGAAGCGGATGATGCGGTTGGGCAGGGACATGAAGAGGGTGGAGGTGCGGGTACCGCCACCGAAGAAGCGAGTGCCGCGCAGAAGTTCACCGTCGGTGACCCCGGTGCAACTGAAGACGATGCGGTCGCCGGGGGCCAGGTCTTTGGTGGAGTAGATGCGCTCCGGATCGTTGATCTTGAGATCCTTGAGGCGCTGTTTCTGCTCATCGTTCAAGGCGGTCAGGCGGGCCTGGATCTCGCCGCCGAGGCAGCGCATGGCGGCGGCGGTGATGACGCCTTCCGGAGCGCCACCGGTGCCGATGACGGCGTGCACGCCGGTGCCCCGCACCGCGGCGGAGATGCCCGCGGACAGATCCCCATCGCCGATCAGACGGATCCGGGCACCGGCCCGGCGGATGTCGGCGATCAGTTGGGCGTGGCGTTCCCGCTCCAGCACCACGACGGTCAATTCCCGGATCTCGCGACCGAAAGCCTTGGCGATGTTGCGCAGGTTTTCCGCTACGGGCGCATCCAGGTGGACGACGCCGCGGGCGGTGGGGCCGACGACGATCTTTTCCATGTAGATATCCGGAGCGTGGAGCAGACCGCCCCGTTCCGCCGCGGCCAGCACCGCCACCGCGCCGGGGGCGCCGGTGGCGCAGAGGTTGGTGCCCTCCAGGGGATCGACGGCGATGTCGATCTGGGGCACCCCTTCGCCCTCGTCCCCTTGGCGCGCTCCGACCTCCTCACCGACGTAGAGCATGGGCGCCTTGTCCCGTTCGCCCTCGCCGATGACGATGCGGCCATTGATGGGCAGGCGGTCCATCTCGCGCCGCATCGCCTCGACGGCAACGTGGTCCGAGTGGTCCCGCTCTCCATACCCCATGGTTTTGCCGCAGGCGATGGCCGCCTGCTCGGTAACGCGGATGAAGTCCTGATCGATCTGCTCCGAGGCCATGGATTCTTAACTCCTCTCCCCGGCGAGCACCGGAGCGGGCTTGGCCGCCGCCTTCTTTTCCGAGCGCATCGGCGGGTTGTAGGCCGGGATGCCCGTGACTTGCTCACCGATCACCAGGCCGTGAATGTCGTGGGTGCCTTCATAGGTGTAGACGGACTCGATGTTCAACATGTGGCGGATGACCGGGTAGTCGTCCACGATGCCGTTGGCGCCGAGGATCTCGCGGGCCAGTTTGGCGCATTCCCGGGCCACCCAGACGTTGTTGCGCTTGCCCATGGAGATGTGGAAGTGCTTCACCTTGTCAGCATCCTTCAGGCGACCGAGCTGCAACGCTAGCAGCTGGCCCTTGGAGATCTCGGTGATCATCCAGGCCAGTTTCTCCTGCACCAGCTGGTGGCAGGCGATGGGCTGACCGGCGAACTGGATCCGCTCTTTGGCGTAGGTCAGGGCCGTGTGGTAGGTCTCCATGGCGGAGCCGATACCGCCCCAGGCGATGCCGTAGCGGGCCTGGTTGAGGCACATGAGGGCGTTCTTCAGGCCCACGGTCTTGGGCAGGATGTTGTCCGCGGGGATGCGGCAGTCCTGGAAGCCCAGCTCCGAGGTGACCGAGGCCCGCAGGGAAAACTTGCCGTGCTGGTCGGAGGAGGTGAAGCCCGGGGTGCCCTTCTCCACCAGGAAGCCCCGAATGCCCTCGTCGGTCTGCGCCCACACCACGGCGACCTCCGCCAGAGTGCCGTTGGTGATCCACTGCTTGGAGCCGTTGAGCACCCACTCGCCACCGTCGCGGCGGGCGGTGGTACGCATGCCCCCGGGGTTGGAGCCAAAGTCTGGCTCGGTCAGGCCGAAGCAGCCGATGGCCTCACCGGAGGCGAGCTTGGGGATCCAGCGGTCCTTTTGTTCCTGGGAACCGAAGGCGTAGATGGGGTACATGACCAGCGAACTCTGCACCGAAACGAAGCTGCGCAGGCCGGAATCGCCGCGCTCCAGCTCCTGCATGATCAGGCCGTAGGCGACGTTGTTGAGGCCGGGCAGACCGTATTCGTCGATGTTGGCCCCGAACAGGTTGAGCTCGCCCATTTCCGGTACCAGCTCCAGGGGGCACCGCGCATCGCGGTGGCACTCTTCGATGATCGGCATGACCTTGTCATCGACGAAGGCCCGCACGGTATCGCGCACCAGGCGCTCTTCATCGGAAAGCAGCATTTCAATATCCAGGTAATCGACGCCGGGAAAGCGACTCAAGGCGGACCTCCTTCGGGGATTCTTGACGCGCGGTAGGCGCGGTTGTCTTCGAGGCTCAGATTTTGGGGACGCACCGAACACGGCGCGCATACGCGCTCAGGATACCACGATGATGGACTTCAAGCAGCCCCCGGCACTGCGGATCCGCCCGTGCCCTACCCGTGCGTCCTGTCTTGCGACGCGGACAGCTAAGGGGTCGTCCCCAACGCCCCGGTGGTATATGCTCTTCGGTCATGGGTAATTTTCCCGGTGGCAGTGCCTACGCCATGGCTCGTGATGTTTCCGGGGGTTTCCTCCTGGTCTCTGAGCGGACGTTTGCGCGTTTCGATAGACCGGATTTCGCGAAGCTTGATTTCGAGCTAGACCGGCTGCTCAAGGAGCTTCGCGCCCAACAACCAGACCTTGAGGACACCCTGGCAATCCAGAAGCGCAATCGCATGATCCAAAGAATCAACGGTTGCCGTATGATGGTCCGCGCCTTTCGCGCCAAACGAAGAATCTGACTCTCGAGTTTTCACAGCAATGCTTCCCGATGAACCCGCCCTTGTCCGGGCGGGTGGTACAACCTGAGGTACCATGAATCACGCCAAGTCCCTCCTTGAAGTGCAACCTACTCCCGGTTGGAACCCTGCTGAGATGGCCCCGTCACTATTGCAAGATCCCCGCACCCTGCCGGCCTATCGCTTCTACCGGCGACTGCGCAAGATCGTTCTCTCTTTGGGGAAGTTCCAGAGTGCGGAGGCGGTGGCGGAGTACCTGTTGCCGGCCCTCTTGGAAGGCTCCGACGAGCCTGGGGCCGTGTTTCTGGGGGGGCGGGCCTATCGCTTCGAAGGGGATCATTTCGCCCTGTTCGCCAAGGCGGGGGACGCGGGGGAGGTTCCCTACGGCTATCAGGTGCCCAGCCACTACCCGGTGATGGAAAAGTTGCAGCGCGATGGCTGGGCCCTCGTCTATCCCGATGATTCTCTGTTCGATCCGGTGATCGAGGATCCGCTGGGGGGCGGCCCCTTCGCCGCCATTGTCATCGGCTCCCAGAAGGAATGCCTGATCTCGTTCACCCTCGCCGAGCCGGTGCTGGAAGAAGAGGTGACCTACGCGCTGCTGGCGGTGCGGGCCATCGCGGATCTGGCGCTGGATCGCCGGGAGTTGGTGGAACTGATGGAGCAGGCCCAGGAGGTGCAGACGTCCCTGCTGCCCGCCGCGGCGCCGCGGTTCGGGGGGTACGACATCGCCTTCGCATCACGCCCGGCGATGATCGTCGGCGGCGACCTGTTCGACTTTCTGGAACTCTCCCCCACCACCCTGGGGTTTTCCATCGGTGACGCCATGGGTCACGGCTTGCCCGCGGCACTCCAGGCGCGGGACGCGGTGGTGGGTCTGCGGATGGCGGCGGAACAGGATCTCAAGATCGCCCGCGGCATGACCCGGCTGGCCAAGGTGCTGCGCGGCACGGGCTCCGCCAGTGGCTCCAGCCGGTTCATCTCCCTTTTTTATGGCGAATTGGATTCGCGGGGCAATCTGAGTTTCATCAACGCGGGCCATCCGGCGCCGCTCCTGCTGCGCTCGGTGAGCGGACGGGTGGAGGCGTTGAACACCGGCGGACCGGTGATGGGCTTGCCCATCGAGGTGGCCTACGAGCAGGGCGAGGCGGTCCTGCGATCCGGGGATATGTTGTTGCTCTACACCGACGGTCTGACGGAGGCGCGCAACGCTGCGGGAGTGGAATGGGGTTGCGGGGGGTTGCTGGGGGCGGTGGGGCGGGTGCTGCGCCAGGGGCATCGGGATGCGCAGGCGGTGGTAAAGGGGATTCTCGATAGCCTGAGCGACTTTACCGATGGGCGCGTGGCCTCCGACGACCGCACTCTGGTTGTGATCTGCTTTCAATAGGTTGTGGGGCAAGATGGTGGGCATGAACAGGACACACCGGGCGCGCACCCTCGGCCTGATCGCGGTCTTCACGCTGGTGGCCTGGAGCCGTCTGGGTTCCGTGGAGACGGATCTCCAATGCCCCGACGGCTGCCAGGCGGAAACCCGGCGGCCCGGGATCGTTGCCTATGAGTTGGCGGGCACTGCGGAGCGGGCGGATTCGATCCTGGAGGCGTGGGGGGACGAGGGGCGGGCCGTCGCCCGACGGAGCCTGATCCTGGATTTCGCCTTCCTGTTCACCTACGGCACTTTCCTCTTCCTGGCCGGTTGCGCTCTGGCGGACGCCTTGCCCAGGACCACCGCCTTCCCCCGCCTCCTGGCCCACGGGGCGCGCGGTTTCGCCTGGGCCGGTGCGGCGGCGGCGGGGCTGGATGCGCTGGAAAACACCGCCCTGCTGATCATGCTGGAACGGGGCGGCTCAACCCTCCTTTCCGCCATGGCCTACACGGCGGCTTCCCTCAAGTTCCTGCTGGTGCTGCCGGCCTTTGCCTTCATCCTGGGGGTGGGTGTCTTCGTCCTGGGCTGGAGCCTGCTGCGCAAGCTTCGGTCGCCCTCCGTTGGCTAACAGCTCCCCTGGCGAACGCCACGAATAGCAGCTTTTGTATATTTTTCTCCTCTCGCGGTTCCCCTGTTAGAGGGAACGCTTTGATGCGGAAAGCCCTGCCAGCAATGGCCAGGGCGTCAGGGGGCGGATGCTCCGCCTCCCTGGGATCCGTGTATCCAAATCTATGCTTTAGTTGAGGTGAAATTATGTTGAGAGCCCTCGGTGTTTTGGCCCCATTTCTGATCGTGGCGACCCTTGGCCCATCCATCCTTGCTACCCAAGAGTTTGGCGATGGCATCCCTTCTTGGGATGCGCGCTGGGAATTGCCAGCGCGCAAGATTGTGACTCCGCAAACGGAACAGCTTCAGGCCCTGGAGGCCTTCCGCGCCACTGTGCCGACCGTGGTCGCGAGCCTTGATCCCGTGACCGGTGCGACGCGCAAAGTGCTGAATGCGCGGGGATCGTTGACCCCCGCGCAGCCGGGGATCGATCCGGAAGCCCTGGCCGTGGCCTTCGTGCGGGAGTACCGGGATCTTCTCGGGTTAACCGCCGACGATGTGCATGGAATGGCGTTGGTGGACCGTGTGACCTCGGCGGTGACCGGCGTGACCCATCTCTATTTCCGCCAGCAGTTTCGGGGGGTGGCGCTATACAACGGTCGCCTTCAAGTCCACGTCGACCGCGAGGGGCGGATCGTCGGGGTGGAGAATACCTTCCTCCCGGGTCTGGCCCAGGCGGTGATGGAAGAGACGCCGGAGATGCTGGACGGTCTCCGCCTCGATCTGGCGGCGGCGCGGCGTCACGGGTCGGACCACCTGACGGCGCTGGGCTTGCGGGTGCGCACTCCCCACGAGGCGGACGGCGCGGCTGGTGCGGGCGGCGGCGAACTCTTCTGGCTGCCGATCCAGCAGGGCGAGGCGCGGCTGGTGTGGGCGCTGGAGATGGCCACGGAGGGCGCCGATCTGTGGGCGCTGACGGTGGATGCCCTCGATGGCCAGGTGTGGACGCGCCACCCCCGGACCCACCGGGTGGCGCCGGAGTACACGGCCTATCCCGTGGCGGTGGAATCTCCCAACCACACGACGCCCTTGCCCCCAGCGGATGCGCGGGTGTTGTTGACCGATCCAGCGGATCTGGCGTCTTCCCCCAATCGCTGGCATGACGACGGCTCGACCCAGTACACCATCCTGCGGGGCAACAACGCCCACGCCTACGATGATTCGAACAACAGCAACAGTCCCCCCGCGTCGGAGCCCAGCTGTGGGGCGGATCTGCACTGTAACTTCCCCCTGGATCTGAGCCAGGCCCCATCGACGTACACCGACGCTTCCCTCGCCCAGGCCTTCTACTGGATCAACAGCTTGCACGATATCCAGGCGAAGTTCGGCTTCGACGAGGCGGCGGGGAACTTCCAGCAGACCAACTTCTCCGGGCAGGGGGCCGGGGGAGACCCGGTGCAGGTGGAAGTGCAGAACAGCACCTCCTGCGATGCCAACTTCGCGCCGACGGTGGACGGTGTGCGCCCGCGCTTGCAGATCTTGACCTGCGCCACGGCGGGCACCGCCTTCGACAACGGGGTGGTGGCCCACGAATTCGGCCATGGCATTTCCCACCGCCAGGTGGGCGGCCCTTCCACGGTCAGCTGTCTCGGCAATGCGCAACAGCCCGGGGAAGGCTGGAGCGATTGGTGGGGGCTGGTGTACACCGCCAAAGCGACGGATCAGGGGACGGATGCCCGGGGTCTGGGGACGTACTTCCTGGGCCAACCGGCCAACGGTCCGGGGATCCGTACGCAGCCCTATTCCACCGATCCGGCCCTCAACACCTTCACCTACGAAACCCTGCGCGGTCGCAGTGGCGCTCACAGCGTCGGGGAGGTTTGGGGACAGGCGCTCTGGGAGGTGTACTGGGCCCTGGTAGACGCGCATGGTTTTGAGGATCTGCGCAACCCCGCCTCGGGCGCGGGCAACCACCGGGCGATGCTGTACATCAACGAGGGGCTGAAGCACACGGCGTGTTCCCCCACCTTCACCGACGCCCGGGACGGCATCCTGCAAGCCGCCTCGACGGCCTTCAATGGTGACGATGTGTGCCTGCTGTGGCAAGCCTTCGCGGCGTTCGGGCTGGGTTCCGACGCGGTCAGTGGGGGATCGAGCAGCACCAATGTCACCAACGGTTTCGCCGTGCCCGCGGGGTGCAACATTCTGTGCGGCAACGGTGTGATCGATGCCGGTGAACAGTGCGACGGCGGTGCCCTGGGGGGCGCCACCTGTGGTGATGTGGCTTGTGCCACGGGCACACCGACCTGCACCGCCCAGTGCACCCTGGAGTACGGCGCCTGTGGCGATTGCGCGGTGTGCGACTTCGACGGCGTCTGCGAGGCTGGCGAGGACTGCAACGGCTGTCCTTCGGATTGCGTCTCCGGTAGTGGCGGGGGCGCTTCTTGCGGCAACGGCGTCTGCGAGGCCGCCGATGGCGAGGATTGCCTCAGCTGTGCCCAGGATTGCAACGGCAAGACCGGAGGCAATCCCAGTGGGCGGTTCTGCTGTGGCGATCCCGGGGAAGGCTGTAGTGCCTCGGGCTGCAACAGTGGCGGCTTCAGCTGCACCACCGTGCCGACGGTGCCGGTGAGCTACTGCTGCGGCGACGCCGTGTGCGAAGGGGCGGAGACCGGGGCCAACTGCTCGCTGGATTGCGGGGGTGGTGGGTGCTTCACCGCCGGGGCCGCTTGCAGCAGCGGCGGGCAGTGCTGTTCCGGCACGTGCAAGGGCAACGGGACCTGCAAATAGGGCGCGGCGCGGGGCCGTCTCCCCCCGGGGAGATGGCCCCCGTTCTTCCCAGGCTGTGATATAGCTTTCGCCGTGCCCCAGCGCGGGGCCATCCAGCAAGCGAGAGAGCACAGGAGCCACCCATGTCAAAGAAGGTCAAGCCCCGTCTATCCCGGGGCCTTCAGGATTACCTACCGCAGCAGATGATCGCCCGTCAGCGGATGATCGATACCATCCGAGGGGTGTTCGAAAACTACGGATTCTCCCCCCTGTCCACCCCCGCCATCGAATATCTGGAAGTGCTGCGGGGGAGCGCCGGGGAGGAGGCGACGGGCTCCCTCTTCCACGTCTCCAACCCGGAGGAGGAAGAGTTGGGGCTGCGCTTCGATCTCACCGTCCCCCTGGCCCGGGTGGTGGCACAGCATCGGGATCTGCCCCGGCCCTTCCGCCGTTACCAGGTGGCCTCGGTGTGGCGGGCGGACAAGCCCGGCGCCGGGCGTTTTCGGGAGTTCACCCAATTCGATCTGGACTCCGTGGGCACCAAGTCGGAGCTGGCGGATACGGAGATCATCGCCGCTATCTGCGACACCTTGACGGCGTTGAAGGTGGGGCGGTTCCGGGTGCGGTATTCATCCCGGGGCGTGCTCAACGTGCTGCTCACCTACGCCGACTTGCCGGAGAGCGCGGGGACAGATGTCTTCCGGGTCCTGGACAAGCTGGACAAGGTAGGCCTGGAGAAGGTGAAGAAGGAATTGACCACCGGCTACAAGGACGAGTCCGGTGACACCATCCGGGGGGTGGGCCTCAAGGAGGACCAGGTGGCGAAGATCGAAGCTTTCCTGGCCCTCGAAGGGGAAACTCGGGGCGCGGTCCTGGGAGCCTTGACCAACCTGTTCGCCGGGGTCGAAGGGGCGGAGGAGGCGTTGGGGGAAGTGACCCGCATCTCCGACCATCTCCACGCCCTGGGCTACGGTGATGACCAGGTGCAGTTGGATCCCTCCATCGCCCGGGGTTTGGCGTACTACACCGGCCCGGTCTTCGAGGCCGATCTGGTGGACGCGCCCCAATTCGGCTCGGTCTTCAGCGGCGGTCGCTACGACGATCTGGTGTCCCGCTTCTCCGGTCAGGCGGTGCCCGCTACCGGGGCCTCGGTGGGGGTGGACCGTCTGCTGGCCGCGCTGGAACATCTGGGGCAGGGTCAGGAGCGCAAGACCACCGCCCAGGTCCTGGTGCTGAATATGGACCAGGATCTGGAGGGCGAGGTGCTCGCCCTGACCTGGGAATTGCGCCGCGCCGGTATCGCCGCGGAACTCTTCCTGGGGGGCAGCCGTTCCCCCGGCAAGCAACTGAAACACGCCGACCGCTGCGGCGTTCCCCTGGCGGTGCTCTACGGGTCCATGGAGAAGGAACAGGGCATCGTGCAGATCAAGGATCTGGACGCCGGGCGCCGCAAATCCCAGCAGGTGGAGAGCCGCGAGGAGTGGATCGAGGAGCGCCCCGGCCAGCGGGAAGTGCCCCGAGGGGAGCTGGTGGCGACCCTGCGGGAGCTCTTGGGAGCGATCGAGCAGGGGTAGGGGGAGCGGGGGGGGCGGCCACCACCCAGAGCGGACCCTCACCCCCTCAGTCCCCCTCTCCCAAGGGGCGAGGGGGAAGTCAGGCAACCACTGGAATCCACCCTTGCCTTTGGGCACCCGGTCGGGTGCCATTGGGTAGCCCCGGGTGTGAACCCGGGGTAAGGGTGATTCGCCCGGACTCTTACTCCCTGCTCGAAACCACTCCCGCCCTGTCTCTGCCGTCGTCCCCCCTTTCCCCCGATCTGGAGAGACTGGGGGACCGACGGGGGGTTCTCCGCCCCATCACATTCCGGACACCTGCTCGTGCACCCGGATGTGCCACAGACGGTGGGAGGTGGCGAGGCCGCCGCCCATCAGAACGACGATCAGGCCGAACCAAACCAGGTTGATCAATGGCTTCGAGGTGATGTCCACCGCCAGAGAGGCGGGCCGGGACTCGGCGATGCCACCGATGCCCTGGAAATCGAGGCGCACGGCACCCTGGGAGGGATCGATCCCGGTCACGCGAATCACCCCCCCGCCGGGGACGGCCAGGGGCGGGGTCTCGATCCGGCGGCTCGCCGGGTCCAGCCGGTAGATGGGGAGGACCTGGAGGGTCTCGCCGTTGCGCTGCAATTCCACGCTCGCCCCCACCGCCACCATGCCGCCGTTTTCCATCTGAGCCAGAGCGTTGCCGCCTTCCGCATCCAGCTCAAAACCGAGAAAGCGCACCTTGGTGCCGTCGTCCAGCGTCGCGCCCTGGTCCTTGGCCAACTCGATCAGCGCGCCATCCCGAGCCTCCTGGGCGGGCCGGTACTCGATGGGCGAGACGTAGAGATCCATGGCCATGGTCTTGCGGATGTCCGGGTTGGCCATCAACTGGCGGGTGCGGTCGTTGACGAAGAGGCGGGGGTAGATGTAGATGGGGTCCCTACCCGATTCCTCCACCTTGACCTCCATGGCCTCTTTCTCATCCCCCTGGCGGGGAATGAAGCGTTCGAAGGTGAAGGTGCGGTCCGCCACCTGGTTGGGCACGCCCTGTTGCAGCACTACCTTGGTGCTGTGGTCGTAGGCGGAGGAGGCCAGGAAGCCGATCAGCATCAGCCCCACGCCGACGTGGGCCAGATAGCCGCCACTCCCCGCCAGCCCCCCGACCCGGTAACGGGCCACGGTCTTCTGGGCGTTGGTGATGATGGCCATGGCCGACAGGAAGACGATCACGACATGGAACGGGTTGCTCACCCCCGGCCAGAGGATGCAGCCGATGGTCAAGAGCAGGGCGATCCCCGCCGCCACCGCGAACTTCTTCTTCGACTGTTCCCAGGCCATCCCCTTCCAGGTCAGCGCCGGCACCAGGGCCAGCAGCGCGGCCATCACCAGCGCCAGGGGCATGTGCACCGTGTTGTACCAGGCGGGCCCCACCTGGGCCGGGTTCTCCATCACCTTGGTCAGCAGCGGTGCGGAGGTACCCAAGGTCACCAGGATCGCGGAGACCAGCAAGGTGATGGAGCCCAGGATCATGAAGAAGCCCCGAGAGATGGGCTCGTCCTCGTTGGGGGCCGTCTTCACCGCCCCCAGGCGGGTGGCGAGGAGCCACACGGAGATACCCACGAAGACGGTCATCTGGATGATCAGCAGCCCCGAGATCCCCAGGTCCACGAAACTGTGGACGGAGAAGTCCGCCAGCACTCCGGAGCGGGTCAGGAAGGTGCCGTAGAGCACCGACAGATAGCCCAGGCAGGCGAGGATCAGATTCATTCTTCGGAAACGCCCCTTGGTGCGTTCCATGTGTAGACCGTGGATCAGCGCGGTCGAGAGGATGAACGGGATCAGCGAGGCGTTCTCCACTGGATCCCAACCCCAATAACCGCCCCAGCCCAGGGTCTCGTAGGCCCAGTAACCGCCCAGCAGGATCGCCAGCCCCAGCACTCCGAAGGCGCCCAACGCCCAGGGGAAGGCGCGCACTGCCCAGTCTTTGTAGTCCCGGCGCCACATGGCGGCGATGGCGAAGGCGAAGGGGATGGCGGTCAGGGAGTAGCCGATGAACATGATGGGTGGGTGGATCACCATCCATTCGTCCTGGAGCAGCGGGTTCAGGCCCTTGCCGTCCACCGGGGTCTCGGCGAGCATCACGAAGGGGTTTTCCCGCACCAGGATCAAAAGCAGGCCGAAGAGGGTGAGGGTGTAGATGGACATCACCGTCGCTTCCTTCTTGCCTACCGTTTTGAGCAGCAGGACGCCCAGCAGCGTGCCCCACAGCAGCCACAGGAGGAAGCTCCCCTTCTGCCCCGCCCAGAAGGCGGCGAACTGGAAGTGGGTGGCCAGATCGAGGCCGGAGTAGGAGTGGATGTACTCGATGCGGAAGTCGCGCAGCAGCAGCAGGGTGGCCAGCACCGCGCAGGCCAGGGTCAGGGCCGCGGCGTAGAAGCGGTAGGCTCGGCGGCCAAAGGCCAGCCCCCGCGGATCCCCGGCCATGGCGGACGCGTAGCCCCACAAAGCGGCCATGCCGAAGAGCAGAGAGCACCAGATGGCCACGGCGCCCGGAAGGTAGAGTTCGGTGAGATACTGACTGATCTTCTGGGCCAGGTCCATGGGCTTTTTCCTTTGCGATTATCCGTACGTCTTCTCTTCGATTTCCGAACCCTGATACTTGCTGGGGCATTTCACCAGGAGCTTTTCCGCTACCAGGGTGTCTTCGCCGCGGTGGTAGTTGCCGATGGCCACGATGGAGATGGCCTCATCGAAGTTGGCGGGCTTGGGGCCGTGGTAGCGCACCTTCAAGGTCTCGCCGCTCTCCGGATCCTCCAGGGTGAAGAGCAGGGCTTCCTTCGCCTCGCTGTAGCTGGAGGTCTGCTCGAAGAGTTCCCCCGCCACCTGCACCGGGCGGTCCGTGGCCCGGGCTTCCTGGTAGGAAACGTACGGCGTCAGCGCCTGGTTGAAGGAGGTGAAGGCGAAACCGGCGAAGAGCACCAGCAACACGCCGCCGAACATATACATGCCGCGCTGTCTCATTATTCTCTCCCTTCGTCCTGCTCCAACTTGCGGATCTGACTCCCTAGCCGGAGCAAGTACAGAAACAGGCCGGTCCAGATGACCAGATTGACCGCCAGAACCCAAGTGTTATCGCCCATCAGCTCTCCCCCGCAATCGGCCGTGCCGCCGCCCGCTCACTCAGCGAGAGCAACCGTCGACCCAAGTTGTGTACCCAGAAAAACAGTGCAGTGAAGCCCACCGCGCCGGCGATCAACACCGTCAACATGCGCTCTTCCACCTCGATCTTACCACTCTGATTGAGCACCGGCTCGGGGTGCAGGGTGAAGCCGCTCATGCGCGGTAGCACGAAGAAAAGGAAGGGCGCCACCGCCAAACCCAGGAGCGCGTAGGCCGCTGCCAGTCGCCGCCCGGTTTGCGGATCGGCGACCGCCGACCGCAGCGTCAGGTAGGCCATGTAGAAGAGCATGGCCATGACGATGGACAACTGCCGTGGGTCCCAATTCCAGTACTCCCCCCACATCACCTTGGCCCACATGGCACCGGAAACGGTGGCCAAGACGCAGAACACCAAGCCCAGGCTCACCGCTGTATGGGCGGCCTGGTCGTGGCGCACGTTACGCCCGAACCACAAATAGCGCGCGCTCCACACCCCCGCGGCCATGAAGCCGACGAAGGCGGTCCACGCCATGGGCACATGGAAGAAGAGGATGCGGCTGGATTCTCCGATGAAGTCCTGGGCCAGCGGTGCCCACGCGAAGGCACCGACGATCATCAGGGCGATCCATAGCCAAAGGATCCAGGCGAGTAGTTTTTTCATGGATTTTGGACCTTCCTCGATCTTAAGGATTCCAGATTGCCGGGAACAGCATCAAAGACACCACCGTAACGGTTCCATCATATAGAAGGAGCCGGGGCATCGCCATGTCTCCCGCCTTCCCCAGTACGGCGATTTCGGTCAGTTCGATGGCCATCACCAGGAGGGGCAGGAGCACCGGCAGGGCGAGGACCGCAAACAGGGTTCCGGCGGTGCGCGCCTGGGCGATGATGGCCGCCACCAGGGTGCCCCCGGCGGCCAACCCGTAGCCTCCAGCGAGAAGGGTCCAGATGAGGAGCAGCGGTTTCTCGACGGAGAGCTGCATCATGATCAGGAAGAGCGGCGTGAGCAGGAGTTGCAGCAGGAAGACCACCGAGGCGTTGTAGGCCAGCTTGCCGCAAAACAGCGCCGAAGGCGTCGCCGCCAGCCGCAGGGCGGTGGCGGTGTGCGTCTCTTCCTCGTGGACAAAGCCCCGGGGCAGCCCGGCGGTGACGGCGAAGAGGAGCAGGATCCACAGGAGCACCGACAACACACTGGGGCCAGCGGCGAGCACTCCCTCCGCCCCCAGGCTCATGGAGACCACCACCAGGGTGGTGAAGGCGAAGAGCCCCAGGGTGTTGAGGGCGTAGCGGGTGCGCAATTCGCACCGCCACTCCTTCAGATAGACGGCGACCGCTTCAGCCAGCCAGATCGAGGCGCTTTGGCTCATGGTGGGGCAATTCCAATTCCCGCGGGTTGGCGACCACCGCCACCCCGCCGTCTTCCAGGTGTTCCTCGATCAGGTCCCGGGTCGTTCGCCGCCCCGGCTCATCCAGATTCTGGAACGGTTCATCGAGCAGCAACACCCGGGGGCTGTGGAGCAGGGCCCACGCCCAGCGCAGCCGCTGCAACATCCCCGACGACAGTGCCCCGGCGGCCCGTTTCGGGGTCAGGTCCACCCGCTCCAGCAATTCCGCGATGCGGTCCGTGGGCACCCGCCGCATGCGGGCGAAGAAGTGCAGGTTCTCCCACACGGTCAATTCCTCATAGAAGGCCAGGTCCGGCGCCACATAGCCCACGGCGAGGCGCCGCGCCCAGGGCTCCAGGGTCTGGCCCGCTTCGTGGTGTTCGATCTTGCCCGCATCGGGGGCCAGCAGCCCCGCCAGGCATTTGAGGAGCGTGCTCTTCCCGGACCCGTTGCGCCCCGTCACCAGCATCGCCTCGCCGTCCTGCACCGCCCCCGTAACCCCTTGGAGCACCGGCAACCGACCGAAGCTTCGCACCAGGTCGGAGAAACGCAGTTGGGTCCGGAGGGGGGTGGTTGGAGCAGTCACGGGGGGGATTGTACACGCAGGGTGCGGGGGCGGCCCCATGCGGTGGGGTAGGTCGAAGCTTTGCTTGCTTCCCCCGACGGCCCGGCCTACCATCCGTAGGCATGGGTATGAAAACGCACTCCGCCCGGGTCCTGACCCTTCTCCTTCTCACGACCGGCTGCGCCTCGGCTCCCGGACCTTCGAGGACGGGCACCGGCGGCTACGACCGGGGGTCGGAGCGGACCCGGGAAGGCAAGACGCCGGCGGATCTGGAAACCCAGGCGTTGTTGCTGCTGCTGGTGGACCGGGGGCTCTTTGAACCTTTCACCGTGGAACGGGCCCTCGATGGGACCCCGGCGGTGCGGGAACAGCTGGCCTTCACCCTGGGACGGGTCAAGGATCGGCGCGGGGTGGGGGTGCTCAAGGCGTTGTTGCTCGACGACGAACCGGCGGTGCGGCGGGCGGCGGCCTTTGCCCTGGGGCTGTTGGAGGACCCCGCCGCGATCCCCAATCTCTTGAGGGCGGCGCTGGATCCGGATCGGGAGACCGGCGTGCGGGCGGTGGAGGCGCTGGCTCGCTGTGGGGAGTCGGCGGCGGTGGTGGGCGAAGCCCTGGCGGCGTTGGGGGAGGAGGCAGTGTGGGCGCGGATGATCCCCTCTCTCTTCCGCTTTCAGGATGCGGCGGCCCTCCCCCTGGCGGCGCTGGCGCTGGAACGGGCCACGCTCGCGGCGGAGAACCCGGACTTGCGGGCTCTCGCCACCTACGCCCTGAGCCGTGCCCAGGATCCGGTGGTGGCGGAGGATCTGCGACCGTTGCTCACCGATGCCGACCCCCGGGTGCGGGCGTGGGCCGCTCGCGGCCTGGGGCGGTTGGGGGACGGGACGGATGTGGAACGGCTGCGGCCCCTGCTGGACGATCCCCAGGAAGGCCCGGTGATCGAAGCCCTGCGGGCCGGTTTCCGGCGGGTGGCGGCGGGGGATGTGGCGCCCCCGGACGACTGGCGGGAACCCCTGGCCCGGCTGCTCACCGATCCCCGCGTCGGGGTTCAGATCACCGCTGCGGAGGCCGCCGCGGCGTGGCTGCTGGACGATACCTTGGGACCGATCCTGGTGCGTCTCGCCTCCCCGGAAGCGTCGGGACCGGAGTCGGGGGGACCCGGCGTGCGGGCCGCCGCTCTACTGGCCCTGGCCCGGGGGCAGCACCCGCAAGCGGTGGATCAGGTCGTGGCGACGGCCACCGACCCGGACCCCCGGATCCGCCGGGCAGCGGTGGCCCCGGCGGTGCTCCTGGGGATGGCGGAGGTGGTGGTGGCCCTG
>Ga0055474_10000076_pt1 | contig 19660 bp, 15 predicted proteins | sample Muzzi_PWA_D1_FD_57680 | JGI IMG/M metagenome (GOLD analysis project Ga0055474, IMG submission 57680) | Wetland microbial communities from San Francisco Bay, California, USA, that impact long-term carbon sequestration - Muzzi_PWA_D1 | ecosystem: Environmental > Aquatic > Marine > Wetlands ... | reverse complement strand
CCTCCCTCCCGCAGCGCTACGGGCGCGCGTTCCGCGGCCTCCCTCGGGAGACGTGGCTGGTCTGTGTCGGCTTCCTGATCAACCGCGCCGGAACCATGGTAGTGCCCTTTCTGGCCCTCTACGCCACGGCGGAGTTGGGCTACAGCAAGGAAACCGCCAGTGGCCTTTTGGTGGCTTTTGGCCTCGGCTCGGTCCTCGGCTCCTACTTGGGGGGGCGCCTGACGGCACGGCTCGGCCCGCTGCGGGTCCAGAAGTTGTCCCTCGTCGCCGCCGGGGGCTCCTTTCTCCTGCTGGGACAGCTGCGCAGCTATCCGGCCCTCCTCCTGGGCATCTTCCTGGTAGCCCTCGCCAGCGACGCCCTGCGCCCCGCGGCGTTCACCGCCGTGGCGGAGTTCTCCCCCGTGGCCGTGCGCACCCGGGCCATCGCCCTACTGCGCTTGATGGCCAACCTCGGCATCAGCGTCGGCCCCGCAGTGGGCGGCATGCTGGCGGGATGGAGCTATCGCTGGCTCTTCGTTGCCGATGGCATCACCTGCTGGCTCGCGGCCCTCTTCCTGCACCGCGCCCTGGGCTCCCGGGAACCCACCCCCCGGGAACGACCCGCCACAGTGCCCCCCCCGACGCGGCGCAGCGTCTGGAGCGATCGGCCCTACCTGGCGTTTCTGGTGGTGGTCTTCTGCCTGTATGGGATCTTCTTCCAATTCATCGGCACCCTGCCCCTCTACCTGAACGAGGCCTACTCCCTGCCGGAGAGCCGCATCGGGCTCTTGCTGAGCCTCAATGCGGTGCTCATCGTGCTGACCGAAATGGCCCTGGTCAGCGCCCTGGAGACCCGGGACGCGACCCGGGTCTTCGGCCTGGGATGCCTGCTCACCTGCACCGGTTTTGCCCTTCTGCCCCTGGGCTCCACCGTCGCTTTCGCGGCGCTGACCATCATCGTGTGGACCGTCGGGGAGATGATCTCGCTACCCTTCGGCTACTCCGCCGCCGTGGCCCGGGCGGATCGCAACGGCAGCGGCAGCGGCGAATACATCGGGCTCCATGCCGCCGCTGGTGCCCTGGCGATGTTCGTGGCTCCCGCGACCGGTCTGTGGGTCTACGCCCACCTCGGACCCGAGACGCTGTGGTACGGCATCGGCATCCTGGGACCCGTACTGGGCCTGGCCTGCCTGGTGCTGGCGCCGATCTTGAAACGTCCTTGAGTGCCGAAACGGTGGGAAAAGCTGGCCCTTCAGGCTGCCTCGTCGCTCCGTTCGACGCCCTCGATCTCGAGGATGAAGTCCTCGCCGAAGGCGGTGGATGGCGTCTGGAAGCCCACCGGGGCCTGGCCCGCCAGGACCTTTTCGACAGCCGCCACCGCGGTCATCGCCGTCAGGGTATAGCCTTCCGGGGTTTGCAGTCGGGACACGGCCCGGTGGCCCTCGCCGTCCGTCACCTCGCCCCACAGGTAGCTCCGTCCCCGCGCCCGCTGGGCATCCGTCGGCCCTGGGGCACGGGACCGGATGCGGCCCTTCAGGAAGCCCTGGACCACCCCCAACCCCAACACCGGCGCCAGATACCGGGAAAACCGCATGAAGCGGCGCTGCCGCGCCGGGGCCGCCATGTACACCTCGATGTTGGGAATCCCGGTGCTGTGGTAGGCCGTGGACACATCCCCCCAGGGGATGGTCACCGCCCCATGCTCCACGCCGTCCCCCGCGAAATCGATGTGCCGTACCTTGTAGCCCGCGGGCACCGGGGTCAGCTGGCCGTCCACCCGCACCAGACCACCGCGATGGAAGTTCTCCACCATGGTCGTGGCGGTCCCCCGGGACACTTTCCCCAAGGCCCGGAAGGCCAGGGTCAGGTGGGTGGCCGTGGGCAGACGCCGCTTCAGGTGGGCCGCCAGACAGTCCGAGGGCACCACATCGAAACCCGCCCCGGGCAGGAGCATCACGCCCGCCTCCTTGGCGTCGCCATCCACCGCCGCCAGCGATTCGAACACCGCCGCCTCGCCGGTGACATCCAGGTAGTGGGTCCCGGTGCGCAGGCAAGCCTTGGAGACCGGACGGTAGGTGCGCAGGAACGGCCCCGCACAGTGCACCACCGCCGCCACCTCCGCCAGCTCCTGCTCCACGATCTGCGACGCCTCCAACTTGAAGACCCGGGCCTCACAGCCCAATTCCTTCGCCAACGCCGCCACCTTCTCCGGATGACGCCCCGCCAGGATCGGCCGATGCCCCCGCTCCACCGCCAACCGCGCGATCAACTCGCCGGTGTAGCCATAGGCTCCATAGATCATGTAGTTCTGCTTCTCAGCCCCTTCGGCCATGACACCCCTCCGTCGCAAGTTCGTGGTGCTTTGTACTAGACTGCGGCTCGCGATGAATGCTCCAAACCGCTGCCCCTGGGTCGGTGATGACCCACTCTACTACGCTTACCACGACGAGGAGTGGGGCGTGCCGGTGCACGACGACCGGCAGCTCTTCGAGATGCTGACCCTGGAGGGCGCCCAGGCCGGTTTGAGCTGGCTGACCATCCTCAAGAAACGGCAAGGCTACCGGCGCAACTTCGCGGACTTCGACCCCCAGAAGGTCGCCCGCTTCACCCCGGCCAAGGTGGAGAAACTGCTGCAGGATCCAGCCATCGTGCGCAATCGGCTGAAGGTGGAGTCCACCGTCACCAACGCCCAGGCGTTCCTCGCCGTGCAGCAAGAGTTCGGCAGTTTCGATGCCTATCTGTGGCAGTTCGTGAACGGCCAGCCCATCCTCAATCGGTGGAAGACACTGGCGGAGTTGCCGGCCAAGACCCCACTATCCGATCAGATCAGTCGCGACTTGAAGAAGCGAGGCTTCCGCTTCGTGGGTTCCACCATCCTCTACGCCTACCTGCAGGCGGTCGGAGTGGTCAACGACCATACGGTGGATTGTTTCCGCTACCCAGCGAAAACCCCCTGAGCCTCTCCCGAAGGAGCAGACGCAGGGGGTTGAAGAGCGTCGGCGGGCCGCCCGGCTGGGGCGCGATCAGTTGTGGCGCAGCTTGGTGAGCTTCGCCATGGCGTCCTGAATCAGGCTCAAGGTGACCCGTTCCATCTCCGCGGCTTTCTGGAAGAGGATCAGGGCAGCGAAAGCTTCACGATGGAACTCGCTGGCTTTGAAAATCGGCAAGATCTCCTCGGCCAGCCTCTTGATGGCCCCGGTACGACCCTGTTCCAGATAGATCGCCGCCATCTCCAGGGAGACCAGCGCCGCATCCAGCACGATTCCCTCCTGGATGAACGCCTCTCGGGTCTCCGCCAAGGCTTCTTCCGCTTCGTCGATCCTGCCGTGGCTACGCGCTATCCGGCCCTCCAGCCAGCGGAGGCGCAGCATGTCGATCCGGTCACCAAAATCTTCATAGGCGGAGCGCTTTTCCTCCAGGAGCCGGGTCGCCTCTTCGTAGCGCCCCATCTCATTGAGGTTCAGGATCAGATTGTGCGTCGCAGCCAGCATTAGCCGGGGCTCCTGGACGACATCGACCAATTCCAGACTCTTGTAGAACAGTTGGATCGCTTGCTCCGGATTCCCTGCATAGCCACAGAAAATCCCTTTCTTGATCAGAATCCGTCCCCGCAGGTGGTCCTCACCGTACCGTCGGTAGATCGAAGCAGCGTGGTCAAAAAGGGTGAAGCAGTCGTCGAAGCGACCCTGGTCACCCCGTAGGGCCCCCTTCAAGCCAACCAACTTCGCTTCTTCCAGGCGGTCTCCAGTGCCCCGCGCCAGATGTCGCTCCGCTTTCGACAGAGCCCTCTCGGTAGCTCGGCTCACCTCGCCATTGATGCGCTGGGCATTGCTCAGGCAGGCCCAGCAACGCGCCTTCAGATCCTCCAGAGCACCGGACGCATAGGCTTTCTCATCAAGGTTTTCGGCGACCTCAATGGCCAGCTCCGCGAACTGAACGGCGCGTTGCGGCTGCCGCGAGCCCGACTGAAGGCTCTCCTCCACGAGAAGAGCGCACAGGTGCCAATTCCAGAATCGCGCGCTGTTCCGAGCCAACACCTGCCGTCGTTCCTCTGGGTGCTGAAGGAGTTCCTCCAACAACCCCAGCGCGCCATCCCGCTGTCGATCCACCTGGTGGCGCTTCGCGGCCACGCGCTGCATCACGGAAGCCACCAGATCCTCGTAGGCAGAGGGGTCGCCTTCCGCCACTTTCGAGGGAACCTCGAGGGAACGCAGGGCATGCTTTTCTGAACTCGGCACCCTCGCAGCGAGGAATGTCTTCAAATCTTGAAATTCAAATTCGTTCTCAGGCATCAGGTGCTTCCTCCAGGAATCCGACCTCGGTCAGTTCGCGGACCAGCGCCGCAAGACAACGATTGGCTATCTTGCGGACACTGGACTCGCGATAACCGAGCTTGTCCGCTATCTCGTCCGGTTTCATTTCAAAGCCATACCGCAGCCGCAACATGGCCTGACATCGTTCCGGCAACCGAGCAATAGTGCGTAGCAGATCCCGCCTTAGCGACGCGTTTTCTTGCGTCGGCAACTCGGCCTCTGCCATCAGTTCAAGGATCGCTTCATCGACCGCTTCGTAAATCCGACCACGCCGATTACGCCAGTACATGATGCAACGACGACGCAAGGTCCCAACCAACCACGCTTCCGGCGTATGAACCGTCTCCCACTTGTACAACAGGGTGAGGAGGGTTTCCTGCAAGACATCCTCCGCATCCTCCTGAGGTATCTGATAACGGGCGAGGATCTTCTTCAGGGTGGGTCGCACCCTTTCAAGGAGAGCCTCGAAGTCTTCGTCCTCGTGGATATGCAGTACGGTTGCGTTCTCTGCGCTTTGGTTCACTTTACTTCCCTTGGCCAGAGGCAAAAGGGTGCATCAACAAAGTTACTCGCATCCAATCAGCTGCCGCCGTTGGGTTCGATGGCCGGTCCAAGATCTGGATCCTCACCGCCACTACTCTGCGTGGTATTCTCGGGAGCAGTAGGGTCTGGTAACCAGACCAGCAATTTCTCCCAAACTCCAGCAAACCAGCCAATGGCTTGTGAGATGGTGGACTGCTCCCCCATCGAAATGTCCTGCTGGCTCTGCACCGGGGCCGCAGCGAACACGACCGGCGAGACGAGGGCCAGAAGACCAATGATGAGTACTCGGGCAACAACTTGCGTCAATAAACACTTCCGAGGCATGACGAATCCTCCCTTAGTCTACAGCTTGCGCCAAACAATGGAACGTATCTAGACATTATAAGTGCAAGAACACCCCTGGAGCGTGACAAGACTCATAGAGATTTATCTCCTTCAGGCCATATAGATCGTGATCAAACCAAATTGGTATCGAAATTTGGATGTATTAATATTCGACCTGGTTTTTCCCAGAGATCGATGAGTGACGCGAAACGCGTCCGTACAAGGCGCCGCGAGAGGGCGCGGGTCAGTGGCTTCCGGCGCGGGCTTCGGCCTCGACTTGCTCGGCCTGGAAATGGGCGGAGAGGGGGTCCACCAGGGGGTCGAGAGAACCCTGGAGGATGTTGGGCAGCTGGTGCAAGGTCAAGCCGATGCGGTGGTCGGTGACGCGATTCTGCGGGAAGTTGTAGGTCCGGATTTTCTCCGAGCGGTCGCCGCTGCCCACCATCTTGCGCCGCTCCTCGGACAGAGCGCTGTGGGCCTTGGCGTTCTCGATCTCCAACAGACGGCTCTTGAGCACCCGCATGGCTTTGGCGCGATTCTTGATCTGACTGCGCTCGTCCTGGCAGGAGACCACCACCCCGGAAGGCAGATGGGTGATGCGCACCGCGGAGTAGGTGGTGTTGACCCCCTGGCCCCCGGGACCGGAGGCGCAGAAGCGGTCGATGCGCAGATCCTTTTCCTCGATCTGGACCTCCACGTCCTCCGCTTCCGGCAACACCGCGACGGTCACCGCGGAGGTATGGATGCGCCCGGAAGCTTCCGTCTCCGGCACCCGCTGCACCCGGTGAACACCGCCCTCGTACTTCAGGCGGCTGTAGGCGTTCTTGCCCTCCACCAGGGCCGAGATCTCCTTGATGCCACCGACATCCGACTCCGACAGCTCGATCACCTCGATCCGCCACCGCCGTTCCTCGGCGTACCGGCTGTACATGCGGAACAGCTCCGCGGCGAAGAGGGTGGCCTCGTCGCCACCGGTGCCCGCGCGGATCTCCAGCACCACATTGCGGGCGTCGTTGGGATCCTTGGGCACCAGGGCCTGGCGTAGCTGCTCCTCCAACGCCCCCTTCTGGGCCGCCAGATCCTCCGCTTCCTGCCGGGCTAGCTCGTAGAGTTCATCGCCCCGGTTGAGGCCGGAGAGCATCTCCTCCGTCTCCCGCTCCTGGCGCAGCGCTTCCTTGTACCGACGGAAGATCTGCACGACCTCGTCGATCTCCGCCAGAGCCTTGCTGGAATCCCGCACGGCTTTGGGATCGTGCAGAACCTCCGGATCCGCCAGACGGCGGGTCAGCTCAGCGTGATTGCGTTCGATTTCGGAGAGTTTTTCCAACATGGCTTTTTAGGAGAGAGCTTTTCGCGAACCCGTTCCGACTACCGAGTTTGGAACCGATCCGACCTGATGGGAACCCGTGAAACCAGGTTGGGCCTGGCGGGGCAGCATCGAATCGGACCCTGCCACGACCCGCCGGACCCGCGAGGCGGGCCCGGCGATCCAACGGCACCTTGCGGCGGTCTAACCCTTGGAGGCGTAACGGCGGCGGAAGCGCTCGACACGACCGGCGGAGTCGATCAGCTTCTGCTTACCCGTGAAGAACGGGTGGCATTGCGAACAGATCTCCAACCGCAGCTCTTCCTTCGTCGACCGGGTCTGGAATGTGTTGCCACAAGCGCAAACCACGGTGACCGTATGCATCTCAGGATGGATTCCCTGTTTCATGGCTTCTCTCCTTCCTGGCGAGTATCCTGGTCTTCTATAGGCCGCTCCAAAGCGATCCCTGGAGCGAGCGAAGGGACCTACCATAGGACATTTTCGATCCTCTGGCAAGGGGTGCAACCTTTTCGCCTGGGTCGGCATCGAAAGGGGTGTGATGGCGATGAAACCTGTCGGTGACCCCCGACCCGCGACGATGACCGAGGCGGTAGAGCAAGCCCAGCGGGGCGACCTCGATGCCTTCGAGAGACTCTACAGCGAGTACGTCGGGCGCATCTACGCCCTGTGTCTGCGCCTGACCGCCGACCCCACCCGGGCCGAGGAAGCCACCCAGGACACTTTCGTCCGGGCGTGGCGGAAGCTGGATCAATTTCGCGGCGACAGCAACTTCGGCTCCTGGCTCTACCGCCTGGCCACCAATGGAGTGTTCATGGAACATCGCTCCCGCAGCCGACGGGAGGCCCGGGTGCTCCCGGTGGCGGATCTTCACCTGGTGGAGCCCTCGGTGAGACCGGGGCGGGACCGGCAGGGCGGCGATGCGCCCCATCGCCTGGACCTGGAGCGGGCCATCGCCGAGCTGCCGCCCCAGGCCCGCCAGGTCTTTGTACTGCACGACGTGGAGGGTTTTCGCCACCGGGAGATCGCCGACCGGATGGGGATTGCCGTGGGCACCTCCAAGGCCCACCTCCATCGCGCCCGCAAGATGCTTCAAGAAGTACTGGGAGGAGACTCGTAATGCGCTGTGAAGAGGTTCGAGAGCGGTTGGACGACTATGTGGACGGTGCGTTGCCGGAAGCCACGGCAGGGCGGATGCGGGACCATCTCCAAGGGTGCGACCCTTGCGGTCAGCGAGAACGCGCTCTGCGGCGGCTGCTCCAACGAGCGGCGGCCCTGCCTCGCAGCCTCGCACCGGGGCGCGATCTGTGGCCCGGTATCGAGAGGGAACTGCGCCGCTCGCCGGGCCGTTCTCGCGGCCGTTCTCCGGGCGGGCTCGGCGGGATGGAGCGCCCACGACCGGGGCGATTCTCCACGCCCCACGCCCGGCGCGTTCTGGCCTGGGCGATGGCGGCGACGGTGGCCGCTCTGGTGGTGACCGGCTCCCTGCTGTTCCAGTTCCGCTCCAGGCCGTCCTCCGATGGGGAGCGGGCGGCGACTTCCGCCCCGGCGCCGGGCATCGCTCTGGCCCGGGCGCTCCCCGCAGCATCCACCGAAGCCGAGATCCTGAAGGCGCGGCAGGATCTCCACGGCGCCCTGGAGGCGCGCAAGGCCTCCATGGCCCCAGCCACCGTGGAGGTCATCGAACGGAACCTGCGCCTCATTGATCAGGCCATCGCCGAGATCCAGGCGGCGTTGGCGCAAGATCCGGACAACCGGGAATTGAAACAACTTCTACTGGCCAGCCAGCGGCGCGAGATCGCCTTGCTGCGCACGGTCACCCTACTACCGCAAGACACTTAACTTGAAGGAGATAGACGACCATGAGACACATCACCAAGCGCGCGTTACTCACGCTCATCCTCTGCCTGCTGGTCCCCTTGGGGGCCAACGCCGACCAACCCGTGGACCGCACCGTACCGGCCGCCGCGAGCGGCACGGTGGAGATCGAGAACATTTCCGGTTCCATCACCGTCGAGGGTTGGGACCGCAACGAGATCCATGTCAGTGGCACCCTGGGCGATGACGTCGAAGCCCTGAAGGTGGAAACCAAGGGCGACCGGACGGTGATCGAAGTCAAGCTGCCGGAGGGCAACCACCGGGGGGATAAGGAATTCAGCGCCGACCTGGTGATCCAGATACCGCGGGATTCCGGCGTCCGGACTCAACTGGTCAGCAGTTCCGCCACGGTCAGCGGCGTCTTGGGGGGACTGGAGCTCCAGACCGTCAGCGGCGTCATCAAGGTGGATGGCGAGCCGCGGGAATTGGACATTCAGACCGTCAGTGGGGGCATCCACGCCGATGTCCGCACCGACGAGGTCGAACTGGAGACCGTCAGCGGCGGAGTCGAGTTGCGGGGCAGCTTCCGCGAAGTCAGCATCAACGCGGTCAGCAGCGACCTGCAACTGGACCTGGGCACGGTGGAACGGGCGGCGTTGCAGACCGTCTCCGGCAATCTGGTGGTGAGCGCCGACCCCGGCCCCAACGCCCGGCTTGAGATCCAGGCGCACAGCGGCGACGTGAAGCTGACCTTGCCCGGTGGCCTCTCCGCGGATTTCGACATCAACACCTTCAGTGGCGACATCGAAAACGGCTTTGGCCCCCCCGCGAAGAGGACCTCCGAGTACGCCCCGGGCAAGAGCCTCGATTTCTCCACCGGTGGCGGTGCTCGCATCGAGGTTCAGGGCTTCAGCGGCGATATCCACCTGATCAAGGGATGAGGCGGAACGGCGACCGGGCTGCTAGCGCAACAGACCCGCCGCGTTGAGGCTCGGTCCGTAGAGCGCCGCATTCAACACCAGGGGCAGGGTGCCCCGCCAGAAGAGACGGAAGGCCGGGTCGTGGACGAACGCCACGATCCGGCCTCGCCCTATTGGGGTCGAGCCCACCAACAAGGTGCCCGCCACCATGGTTCTGGCTTCCGGCCAGGCGAAACCCGCCATCACGGGATCCTCCGAGCGCGCTAGAAGGACGTCCCGCCGAGGATCTCCCGTGGCCTTGATGTAGCGCCCTCCCTGGACCAGGACCGGCGGCGGCGCAGGCACCCCCAGGACCAGAGGATGACCGGCGCTCAGTGCCGTGGCCACCGCCGCTCCCGGCATTTCCAATCGCCGTGCCGTCAGGGTGTCCGGCTCACCGTCCGCGCCCTCCTCGCCACCCTCGCCGCCCTTCGCTCCCACCTCTTCCAGGTCGAGGATCTTCTCGCGCTCCAACCACTCCATGGCGCCGGAGATCGCCACCACCACGCCGCCATCCCGCAGCCACGCCTCCAGGCGTTCTTTCCCTTGCTTGTCGGCACCCTGGCCATAGCGCCCATCCGGCAGGATCAGGACATCGAACGCCGTCAGATCCCCATGGCGTAGGAAGCCGGAGTCGATCCGGGTCACCGGCGCCTCCACCATCTGATCCAGCAAGAACCAGAGCACGCCATGGGCCGTGGGGCGCAGCCCATCCCCGGCGAGAAGACCGATCCGTCCGGGCCGCAACGGCACCAGGAGATCCGAGCCCAGGGAGACACCGGTGGAGGAATACCCGGAGGCGACGCGGTAGCCTTGGAGGGCAGCGGCTTCCAGCGCCGCCGTCAACCAGGTCTCCAACTCCCGGGGATTGCCCCGGGTCGGGATGAACAGGGTGCCCGCCGGATAGCTTCGGCCCTCCAGGGTGAAGGGTTCCACGGCCAACCGATGCAGGAAGCTCTGCTCTTGCAGCGCCGCCGCCAGACGGTAGCTGCCAAGACCCTGCGGCGGCACCAGGTAGCCCACGCCGCCTTCCCCCGCCAGTCCTCCCCCGGAGGCCTTGGGTTCCGCCAGGGGGCCAAACCCTTCCGCGCCACCCTCGGCCCGCCAGATCTCCAGGTTGAAGGCCAGGGTCAGGGACCAGGCGGTCACATCGTAGAACTCCGGATCCTGGTTCTGGGCCACCCGCTCCTTCTGCCGCTCCAAGAAGGAGGCCTGCATCGGCGCTTCCTTCTCCAACAAGACCTCCAACAGGGCCCCCAGGGGTTGCTCCGTGGTCGCCACCAGCGTGCCGGCGGCAAACGATCGCCGCTCCTGCTCCCCATCCGCCACGCGACGGGCGGACAGTTCCACCGCAGTGGTCGATTGCTGGACCGCAATCCCGTGGCGGCGCAACAACTCCGCCAGGGCCCAGGCCTCCGAGGTGGTGGGTCCCTCGGCCTCCCAGGCGTAGGTCCGCGCCGGACCCGTGGGACCCCGGCGCACCGTGGCAAAGTCCGAAAGAAGCCGCTCGCGGTGCTGCACGGCGGTCGCCACGGTCGCCATGGAGGTGGTGAAATGACGGGCGATGCGATCCGCCAGGGTCAGGCGCCGACCGTCCGGCAGGTCGAGGGCCTGACCGGCGAAACCGTGCCCCGCCATCTCGTAGGTCATTCCCACAGCCCCCCGCAGCGATGGGTAGCTATCGCCATAGCCCGGGTAAAAGAGGTCGAAGCGCTCCCCCTTGTAATACATCCACCCCTGGGCGTCCATGGCCGCCGCGTTGCCCCGCCCGAAGGTGTCCAACCAGGCCACCGTACTGGGGTGGATCTGCGGCAGAACCGGCTCCGCGGCGGGGGGAAAGAAGTAGCTCGAATCGCTACCCATCTCATGGTAATCCACATACACCTGCGGTTCCCACTGACGGTAGACCGCCAGGCGCTGGCGCGTCTCCTGCTGGGTGGCCCACGCCCAATCTCGGTTCAGGTCGATGCCGTAGTGGTTGTAGCGCCCCCCGGGCCACGGTTCACCGTGCTCCCAGGCATCCGGGGCGGCATCGGGAACCCGACCCCGGCGCTGCAGGAAGCCCTGCACATAGCGCTCCCGACCATCGGGATTGACCAGCGGATCGAGGATCACCACCGCCTGCCGCAGCCAGTCCTCGACCTCCCCGCGCCCCGCCACCAGCTGGTACGCCGCCGCCATGGCGGCTTCCGTGCTGGAGGATTCATTGCCGTGCACCCCGTAGGCCAGCCACACCACCACCGGCGCGTCCTTCGGCGGCTCGCCACCGCGAGCCAGGGCCAGGTGGGCCTGGCGCAGACTCTCCAGACGGGCCAGGTTTTCCGGCGCGCTGACGAGGAACAGTCCCAGCGGGCGTCCTTCGTAGGTCGTGCCGTAGGGGACTTCCACCACCCGGTCCGAGGCATTCACCAGCGCCTGGAAATACTCCCGCACCCGATGGTATTGGGTGAACCGCTCCCCCAGGGGATAGCCCAAGAACTCCGCGGGCAACGGCACCGCGGGATCCACCTCCCCCACCGCCACCTCGGCGCCGTCCGACAGCGGTGCCAACAACGGCGGACGTTCCCCACGGTCGGCGGCGACCGCCGTGGCCCCCAGCATGGAGAAAACAAGACACAGGCACAGGACGCAGATCCGATGATCGGCGAGACGCAACATAGAACCCTCCTCGGACGGGGAATCAGCCGGAAACAACACTCTCCGCGGAAACGCTCAGCCGCTTCATCATCTCATGGAGTGTCGTGGGTTTGACCTGGAGAAGTTCGGCGGCTTTCTTTTGCACGCCGCCGGACACTTGCAGCGCCTTGATGATCAGCTGCCGCTCGTAAGCCCCCACCGCTTCCTTGAAGGACAGGCCGTTGGTCGGTAGGGTGGTCGGCGCCAGCACCGCGGCGCTGGGCTGGCGGACCGTGGCGGGGAGCAGATCCACATCCAGCACATCCCCCGTCGAGAGCACCACCGCGCGCTCGATGACGTTCTCCAACTCCCGCACATTCCCCGGCCAGTGATAGTCCAGAAACAGCTCCATCGCCTCCCGGGAAACCTCGCGGATGGACTTCTCGTTTTCCTGGGCGCAGCGGGCGAGGAAATTGTGCACCAGGAGAGGGATATCTTCCGAACGACTGCGCAACGGCGGCAGGCTGATGGTGATGACATTGAGCCGATAGTAGAGGTCTTCCCGGAAGGCATTTTCCGCCACCAACTCTTCCAGATTGGCGTTGGTGGCGGCGATGATCCGCACCTCCGCCTTGACGGTCTCCACCCCCCCGAGCCGCATGAACTCCTTCTCCTGGATGACCCGCAGCAGCTTGGCCTGGGTCTCCAACGGCACATTGCCGATCTCATCGAAGAAGATGGATCCGCCCGTGGCGGTCTCAAAGAGGCCCTTCTTGTCCGCCACCGCACCGGTGAAGGCGCCCTTGATGTGACCGAAAAGATTGCTCTCCAGCAGATCCGAGGGCATCGAGCCGGAATTGACCGTGACGAAGGGACCCTGACTGCGCGGCGAGTGGTGGTGCAGCGCCTTGGCCACCAACTCCTTGCCGGTGCCACTCTCCCCCAACACCAGGACGTTGCTCTTGGCCGGCGCGGTCAGCCGAATCAACTCGAAGACCTGCTGCATCGGCTTGCTCTTGCCGATGATGTTGTCCATCCCGAAGCGCTCCCGCAGCTGCGCCTTGAGGGCCCGGTTCTCTCGGGTCAACCGGCCTTGCTCCAGCCCCTTGCGGATGGCCAGCAAAACCTCCTCATTCTTGAAGGGCTTGGGGATGTAGTGGAAAGCGCCCTCGCGCATCGCCTCGATGGCCCCCTCGATAGAGGAGTAGGCCGTGATCACCACCACCACCAGATCCGGATCGATGCTGCGGATCTGGCGCAGCACCTCGATGCCGGACATGCCGGGCAGCATCAGATCCAGCATCACCAGATCGATCTTCTGCTTGCCGAGCAGATCGATGCCCTGTTCGCCGCTGCGGGCGTTGAACGGTTTGTGACCCTCTTTGCGGATCAGGGTGGTGAGGACATCCTGGAGGACATCTTCATCGTCGATGATCAGAATATTCATAGCGCCCGGGAGTCGGTCGTGGGGCTAGGCTTCGCCAGCGGCGAGTTCATCTCCCCGCCGCCGTGGCAATTCCACGACGAAGCGTGTGCCGACCCCAAGCTTACTCGAAACGTGCATCTCGCCCCCATGGCGCCGCACGATGTCATAGCTGATGGACAGCCCCAGGCCGGTGCCTCCCCGGGTCAACTTGGTCGAGAAGAACGGCTGGAAGACCTTCTCCAACCGCTCCGGGGGAATGCCGGTACCCGTGTCCTCCACCAGGATCTGGGCGTTGTCACCCTCGGCCCGCAGGGTGATGGTCAGATCCCCCCCCTCATCCGTCATGGCATCCTGGGCGTTGAGGACCAGATTGGTCAGCACCTGCTGCAATTCCCCCTCGCTACCCACCACGATCATCGGCTCCGTGGGAGCCTCCCAGGCCACCCGGATGCGCCGCTTGGCGGAACGCTCCTTCAACAGGTGGAGAGTCTCCGTGATCACCTGGTCCAGGGCCACCGCCCGGTACTCGGTATTGCGATCCCGAGCGAACTCCAGCAAATTGTTGACGATCCGCGAGGCCCGGAAGGTCTGCTGCTCCACCTTCTTCAAGAGGTCATGGTGGGGATCGTCCGTCGGCGTATCCGACAGCAACATCTGAGCGTAACTGGAGATCCCCGTCAGGGGTGTATTCACCTCGTGGGCCACCCCTGCCGCCAGCATCCCCAGAGAGGCCAGGCGGTCCTGCTCCCGCAAGGCGTTTTCCATAGCCACCCGCTCGCTGACATCGTGGACGATCAGGATCCGCAGCTGATTCTCGGAGCGGTGGAGCTTGGCACAGCTCAATTGCAGGTAGTACTCCTCCCCGCCCAGCGTGCAGTAGCTCGCATCCATCGGCCGCGCCCCGGGTTCCGGCAGCGGTGACACCGGCAGCAGCGACCCCAGGGAACGATCGATCAACTCGTCCTGGGCCACGCCGACCAGCGCCGCGAAGGCTGGATTGGCCGAAACGATGCCATCCAGGGCATCCAGGACCACCATCCCTGCGGGAGAGGATTCGATGATCCCCTCGTTGTGGCGCTGCAGGCGACCGACCTCCGCCAGTTGCTGGTTCAGCGCGTGGAGCAGCCCAGCGTTCTCGATGGCCAGGGCAGCCTGGTTGAGCAGGTTGTGGGCCAGCCCCAGATCGTCACTGTTGAGGGGCCGACTGCCGAGTTTGTAGCTCGCCATCACCACACCGACCCGCTTATCCCGCAGCATCATCGGAAAGGCGTAACGATATCCGGCCATGAACAGCCGCTGGGCGATATTGGGATCGCGATCCGGCATGGCCACCGGCGAGAGCGGCAGCACCCGACTCTGCCAGAGATCCTCCCCCAGATCATCGCGACCAAAGACCGCCGGGCTCTCCGGTTCCGGCCGCATGGCGATCAGGCTTTCCCCGCCCCCGTCGTCCCGCTGCTGGACCATGTAGAGAGTGGTGCGCTCGAGTTGCAAACCCTCCTCCAGGGAGGACAACAACGTCTGGCAGAGGCGTCCCAGATCCCGTTCCTCCAGGAGCCCCGCGGCGAAGTGCATCAAGCCCCGACGCTGGCCGAAGTAGCCCCGGTATTGCAGCCGTTCGAGGGCGGTCGAGATCCCCTTGTGGGCGGGCGCCACCAAGGCGGCGATCATCAGCCCGGCGCTGAAGGAGAGCAGGTTCTTGAGCACCCCCAGGCCCTGCGGCAGACCGTAGCTCAGCCCCGTATTGACCAGAGAAAAGCCGATCACCCCGATCAACGCCGTCACCGTGTAGGCGGCGACATTGCGAACGATGACTTCGATATCCCACAGCTTGTACTGAAAGATCGCCCAGGCGAAGGTGAGGGGCACCAACGCCAGGGGGAGCAGCACCAACGACGTCAGCCACTCCGCGTGCAGCAGAGCCACCGTCGGCGCCAACCGCTGGCCCACCAGATGAAGCAGATAGGGCACGTACCCCACCGCCGTCCCCAAAACGATCCATTGCACCTGCCGTCGCTCCCGCCATTCCCGCTGGCGGGTCATGCGGACCCCCAGAATCACCGCCGCCGCCAGGGTGTAGAGCACCAGGTGGAAGAGGGAGAGAGAGTCCAGCGTCGTCAGCGCCCGCCCCAGCGCCGCCGCGGAAGCGGGGCGGAGCACCACCGCCCCGTTGGTGAGGATCAGATCGGCGTAGAGCAGGAGAAGGGCGACCGCCGGCAGATAGAAGAACGGCAGGGCGCGGCGCAGGAAAGGCCGCTGTTTCAGATCGCGGGGAAAGACCAGGAAAAGGTGCACCGTCAACGCGGGGACCAGGAGCAAGGCCACCAGATCCACGACGAAGAGCACCCGATCAAGACCATCGTCCACCAGCCCCGGCGTCACCAGCAGGAGTGCACTGTAGAGCAGGCACCAGCAGAAGAAGAGGACGGTGTGGCGCCCCCGGCCCCGGAGCAACGTGAAGAGGCCGATCAGCAGATAGAGACCGCCGATCAGAGCCAGAATCAGGTAGGGGAAATCAAAGTCCAGCGGCGGCGCCGTGTAGGCCACGGTCTCCAGGTTCTCCCCCCGCAGCACCGTCAGTTGGCTCTCGGGGCTGGCGCGCAAAACCTCGCGCAGCTCCTCGCCCGTGCGCACCTCGAATCCGTTCACCAGGACGATCTGATCGCCGGGCTCCAGCCCCGTGGCTGGGGACGCCACCTCCAGCACCGGCCACGTTCCAAACCCCGCCTCGGTGGTGAATCCCAACGGGCGGAAGGTCTCCACCTTGCGCTGGAAACTCACCGCTCCCAACCCCACCACGAGGGCCGCGAGGATAAGCCCCACGATGAGCTTGCTGATGTTTTGCGCTGAGTACTTCACAATTTCCCCAAGTTCCCGGAATGTAGGAGCACAATTCATGCCAGCCAATCAGTTTTTTGGATCGGCCTGGAGGCCCGTGGGGGAGCCGAATGGGGGAATTCGGCGAGCTATCGATCCAGGACATTGGATCGATCCAAAGGGTTGAATTCAAACGACCGGTTTTTGAGACGGTCGTCGAATTAGAACCGCACCGCCAGGCCACCGAGGATGCTCTTGCGCAAGGCGTCCTCGTCCCGGTCGGAGCCGATCGTGTAGGGGGTATCACCGCGACTCAATTCCATGTTCAGGTGCACCGCCCAGTCCGCCGCCAGATCCGCCAGAATATTGAGATCCTGGGTCAGCATGAGCTGCAACCGCTCCAGCTGCATCTCCTGGGGTACCCCCTGCAACCCACCCACGGCGCCCAGCGGCACCAGTTCCTGGGACAGGTGATGGAAGGCCAGGAAAACGCCCGTGGCGGTCGACTGGAATTGGGTATCGATGGACGTGACCAGATAGCGCACCCGGTTTTCCAGGGGCTCCTGGCCCACGCCGAACAACAGCCCACCACCGCCGGAGGCGACGTTCGATTCCACGGTCGCCAAAATCGTGGGAGAGATCCTGCGACTGAGGGCCATCTGGACCTCGGGTAGACGATCCCCCTCCACCATCACCAGGCTCTCCAACTGGTCGAAGAAATCCTCGCTGAAGTAGAGCCGCAGCGTCTCGCCGAACTGGCGCTGCATGAGACCAAGGGTCAGCTTCTCCCCCGCCTCACTCTCCCGATTCAAAGAGATCCGATAGCAGGACTCTTCCGCCCAGTCACAACCGCTGGACTCATGTTGGTACATGGGAACGAAATCCTGGAAGAGCGCCTCGTCCTCATCATGGATCCGGTGGGTCACCTCCGCCGAGGCGCGCCAGCGCGGATTCATCTGCCAGACCAGGCCACCCCGGGGAGTCAGCGACAAGCTGCCGTCCCGCAGCTTGGTGTAGAGGCCATATTCCACCAGGACCGCAGGTTGCGCCTGCCAACCACCCTTGCCCACCAGTTCGACCGTCTCCTCGGCAAACGCCAGGGGTCGCAGGACATCCCCCGACAGGTAATCCCCCTGCCGTTCCCGGTAGCGCAACTCGGTCTGGAAGCTCTGATCGCCGATGGAAGCCGCATAGGAACCGGCGATACTCAAGGTGCGGGACGAGGTCGGGATGGAGCTGGGCTCGAAGATACCCCCGCGATAGAAGTTCGTCTCCTCGGTATAGCGGGCGAGGACCTCCGAGCGACCGCTCCCCCCCACCGGCTGAGACCAGCGCACGACATAGTTCTCGAAATCTACCGGCGAGGTATCCCCCGCGAGGGTCGAGAACTCCATCCGGTTGTTCTGGCTGGAGATGTTCAACTGGCTATCGTTGCGACTGGCCAACTGCAACGAAACCGTACTCTGATGGCCATCCAGAGGCAGGGCATCCCCCGCCGCCTTACGGCTGAGGAAGGAACCCGCCAGACCGACTCGATTGCCACCCATCTGGGTATCCAACTGAACTTCCCCACCGCTGAACCGGGCCTCCTGCCCCGGAATCGGCTCGCTGATACCCGAGAGCGCCCGGACCTCCGCTTGCACGCCTTCCAGAGAGGCGGGAAGGGGCCGCTGACTGCCCGTGGCGGTCAGCTCATCCGCGAACGACGAGGCCTGAGGCATCGGCGGCAGGGGCGGCAGGGCGGCGACCCGGGTCCCCGCAGGGTCGCTCGGATCGCTCAGTTCCGCCGGGTCCGCCAGACCCATCTCGCGCAACACATCGCGGGGAATGTCTCGCCGTACTTTCCAAAAATCGATCGCCGACGAACCCTGCATTCCCCGGCTCCGGTCGCTCGGGTCCTGCACCAGATCCAGATCGAGAAATTGATCCAACGTCGAGGAATTGCGCGCCAGACGCACCACCGCCGGCACGAAGCCCGGCTTGTGGGCGATGACCTTATAAAGACCGGCGGGAAGTTCCTGGAAGAAGAAGTTTCCGTCCCCGTCCGTCGAGACCTTGCGCAAGGTCAGGTCGGCGAGTTGGTAGGCATAGACCTTGGCCGATGCCAGGGGTTCCGAAGCCCCCAGCACCCGACCGGCGAGGATTCCTGGGGCCACGGCGGCGGACTCCTTGGCGTCGGCTGGTGCCACCATCAGCAGCGCCGTCATCGCCATCATCAGGCAGGTCCAACTCGTCAACATCGGGTAGAAGCTGGGGAGCCGTTTTGCATTCATCGCCGTATGACCTCACTTTCCAGGAACTCCTGAGTATAGAAGGCTCAGGGCAAAATCGTCAAACCTGAACTCACCCCAGCACAGGACTTCCATGTTGTACTCAACCGCGGGCAGGGGCGTCACCGTTCAGAGACGGTGGACTCCTGACTCCCCCCTGGGAGCAGTGCCGGGACCGAGTGTCATACAGGAGTGCTTTGCAACCTACATACCACTCTCACTACCCTTCGCCCCGGGTTCCGGCGTCCGGGCCAACGCCAGCGCGATCACCTCCCGCGCCCCGGCCCGCCGCAGCGCTTCGGTGGCTGCCGCCAGGGTGGCGCCGGTGGTCACCACATCATCCACCAGGAGGACCCTTCGCCCCGACAGCGAAGCTCCGGGGCGTTGCCCGAAGCTCCCCGCAGGTCCCACCAGACGCCCCCCGCGCCCCAGGGAACGCTGCGAAGGGCCACTGCGACGACGCCGTAGAGCATCGCAATGGCGCACCCCGAGCGCCTTCGCCAGGGGCCGCGCGATGGCTTCCGCCTGGTTGAAGCCCCGCCACCACCGCCGCCGCCAATGCAACGGCACCGGTATCACCACCTCCACCGTCGCCAACTCCGCCAACTCGTCCCGAGCCTGCAACCGCTCCAGAGCCGCCGCCGCCAACCCTTCTGCCAAATAGTCCAGACGGCGGAGCTTCAGGGCCAGAAGAACCTTGGACAGGGGCGGCTGATAGCTCCACACCGCCACCAGGCGTTCGAACGGGGGCGGTGCCCGGCGGCAGGCGCCACAGCGGTACCCGCGAGGCGCTGCCGCTACCGCCAGAGGACGCCCACAGGTGACACAGGGCTGAGAACGGGCCGGACACGCGGGCGAAAGCATCCCATGGCACCGCGCACACAGCCCCAACCCTCGGCACGCCTCTGGCACTCTGCCGCCGCAGCCCAGACAGGGAGCCGGAAACAAGAAATTGACCACGTCGCGCCACCAGCCCGCCCCTGTGACGCTCAACCGTCACCAACCGTACACTGCGTAGGGATTGCCTGTACCCAACACCGTGCCTTGAGTTTCTGACCACCCGCGAGGTTATACTTCCGCCGCGTCGGTCGAGAAAGAAGATTCCACAAGAGGGAGACACCACCTTGTATTGCCATCGACTTTTCCACCACTCCGGATCCCATCTTCGTCCCCTGCTGACCATCGTGGCCTTCGCTCTCCTGCTCGCCATTCCGGGCAAGGTCGAAGCCCAGGTGCTCGACAACTACACCCTCAGCATTTTCGGTGGCCTG
>Ga0055474_10000075_pt1 | contig 19668 bp, 18 predicted proteins | sample Muzzi_PWA_D1_FD_57680 | JGI IMG/M metagenome (GOLD analysis project Ga0055474, IMG submission 57680) | Wetland microbial communities from San Francisco Bay, California, USA, that impact long-term carbon sequestration - Muzzi_PWA_D1 | ecosystem: Environmental > Aquatic > Marine > Wetlands ... | reverse complement strand
TCTTCCAGCAGCGCGGGTTTCGGGTGGGCAGTGTCAAGTTCGAGGTGTACGCCGGGATCCGGGAGGGTGTTATCCTGCGGCAGTTCCCTCTCGCCGGTCATCCGCTACGGCGGAACGACGCGATCTCGTTGGTCGTTTCAACCACGGAGATTCCTTCTCTACAATGAAGCTCGCCCCCTCGATTCTGGCCGCCGATCTGGCGGATCTGGCCCATGCCGTCCAACTCTGTGAGCAGGGGGGGGCGGAACTGGTGCACTTCGATGTCATGGATGGGCACTTCGTGCCCAATCTGACCTTTGGCGTGCCGGTTCTGGAAGCGGTGGTGCGGCGCACCCATCTGCCGGTGGATGTCCATCTGATGGTGGAGAATCCGGATCGCTTGCTGGAGGATTACCTCAAGGCCGGAGCGGCCATGGTGTCGGTACACTGGGAAGCGGCGCGCCATCTGGACCGGACCCTGCGCCTGATCCGGGACCGTGGCGCGCGGGCTGGGGTGGTGCTGAATCCGGCCACCCCGGTGGAAGTGCTTTCCGATATCCTGCCGAGTACCGACTTTGTCTTGCTGATGTCCGTCAATCCCGGTTTTGCGGGGCAGCCCTTTCTGCCGTACGTGCTCGACAAGGCACGACGGCTCCGGGGCATGATCGAAGAACGGGGCTTGATGGTGGAGATCGAAATGGACGGTGGCCTGGGGCGCAAGACCATCCGCAGCGCCGTGGAGGCGGGCGTGGATATCTGCGTCGCTGGATCGGCGGTGTACGGCACCGAGGATCCAGCGGCGACGATGGCCCAATTGCGCCGACTGGCGATAGGGGAAGATGCATGAAGCCTTGTAGGGTTTGCTGGAGAGGCGGGGCTATCGGTGCCCTGCTGGTGGTGTTGGTAGTGTTGAGCGCCTGTGGTCCCAAGAACGATCCGATCCTGCAACTCTCGGCCGAAGAGGCCATGGAGATGGGGCGGTCGTGGTTGGAGAAGAAAAAGTATTTCAAGGCTCGTCAGCATCTGACCCGTGCTTTCGAGGCATCGCCCAACTCGCCTCTCGGTCGGGAAGCGCTTCTGTTGGTGGGGGATACCTACTTCCTCCAGGGAGGCCAAGCCAACCTGATCCAGGCGGAGGCCAAGTATCGCGACTACCTGAATCGCTTCCCCACCAGCCAGCGGGCCGCGTACGCCCAACTGCAGATCGGCAACGCCCTGGCCCAGCGGGTGCGCAAGCCGGATCGTGATCAGAGCATCACCGAGAACGCCGAGCGCGCCTATCGGGAGGTGATCGAGGTCTACCCCACCAGCGAATATGCTGCCGATGCGCGGGAGCAACTCGCCGTGGTGCGCAACCAGTTGGCGGAGCACGAGTTCACAGTGGGTATGTTCTACATCCGCTTCGGTCTGCCGCAATCCGCGATCCAACGTTTCGACGGCTTGTTGGAAGATTTCCCCGAGTACCGCGAAAAAGACAAGATCTACTTTTTCACCGGTGTGGCCCACAACGAGTCCGGGCAACCCGCCGAGGCTTTGTTGCTCTTCGATAAATTGCGGCGGGAGTTCCCGGAGAGTCCGTACCTCAAGAAGATTCCGAAGCTCAAGCCGCCCAAGGCCGCCCCCGCGACCCCCGCTAAACCGGAGGCGCCCGAGGAGCCCGAGGCGGATTCGGCGGATTCGGTAGATTCGGGAGACCCATCATGATGCGACCCTCCCGGTCCCTGGGTTCCTCAGCGTGGCTATTGGGCTTGCTATTGGTGGCGGTCCTCCCGGTCGGTTGCACCAGCGTCCTGGCGGGGTCGAACACGGCCAGCTCCGAAGTGCAGGAATTGAAGAATCGGGTGCTGGAACTCCAGCGCCAGGTGACGGTGCACCAGGTGGAGATCGAACGCTTGCGCCGTCGCGTCGCGGAGATGGAGGGCGAACCAGCACCGCCCCCTTTGCCGTTGCCACCCGTCCCACCGCGATCCTTGAATGAAGGGGGTATGGCCCCGCCGCCGCCCTCGCGAATCGAAGAGAGCGATCTCGACGCCGAGCGCTACGCGCAGCCCCCCGAGGCCCCGTCCGGGGCGGTCGTGGAGCCTCCCCCAGCACCCTTGGCGGCACCGGTCAACGATCCTGGAGCGCCGGTTTCCCCCGCTGCCCAGGCCCTGTATGACGAGGGGTATACCCTGTACCACCAGGGTCGGTATCTGGACGCGGAAACGCGGTTTCGGGCTTTCTTGCAGGAGCACGGAGAGACCAACCTGGCGGACAATGCCCAGTTTTGGATCGGTGCGGGGCGCTTCGCCCGGGGCGATCATCAGGGCGCTCTGGCGGCATTCCTGGAGACGGTGGAGCGCTACCCGGAGGGCAACAAGGTGCCCGACGCTCTGTTCAAGGCTGGCCAGTGCCTGGATGCGTTGGGAGATCAGGAGAGGGCGCGCTACACCTACCAAGAAGTGATGCAGCGTTTTCCTGGCACCACCGCGGCGCTGAATGCGGAAGAAGCCTTGCAACGGCGACGTTAGTCTCAACCTCTTCTTGAGGGCAAGTGGGCTAAACCTTGACTATAGCGGGGAAAATCGGTACTTTTATCGCCATAGAGACCTCGCTATGCACTGAACCCGTGTTGTATTTGTGGGAGCCGAATCATGGCCAGACCCCTGCTGACTCTGCCAATCGTATTCATCGCGGTGCTCCTCACCGTTCCCGTGGTGGCGGATGGACCCCCGCCCCGGAACCTGCACAAGGTCGGGGATCATTGGACCGCCTGGCAGCCACCCCTGGATCCGCCGGAAGGGGCCCAACTGCACGTCATTGGGCCCGGCGACACGCTGTGGGACCTGGCCGGGAGGTTCTATAACAACCCTTATCTGTGGCCCCAGATCTGGGAACTCAACCAGTACATCCAGGACGCGCACTGGATCTATCCCGGCGACCCCCTGGTGATCGGCGTGGAGGCGGTGACGCCGGAAGAACTGGCCGACCTGGACGATGAAGAGGCGGGTCTCGACGACGCGGGAGAGGCGGTGGACAGCGATACCGTCGCCTATCTGTCCCTGGAGGACGCGTTGCAGAGTCCTACCCCTCTAGGTTCCAAATCCGATCTCTATTGCAGCGGCTATATCGACGCCCCGGACAAGACCTTTGGCTACCACATCACCGGCTCCGAGTACCAGGCTCTGACCCCGCGACTGAAGCGGACCAACGCCCAGGAGAAGACCGCGGAGGTGGAGCAAGGGGTCTTTGGAGCCCTGGACAATGTGCGCGTCGGTCTGTCCGTGGGGGACATTATCTATCTGGACGGTGGTCGCCAGGCGGGGCTGAGCCCGGGGCAGATCTTTGATGCGGTGGAGCCTTCCGAGCGAGTGCGCCACCCGGTGACCGGTGAGGCTTTTGGCCGGTTTTACATGTATCTGGGGCGGATTCGGGTGCTTTCCGTGCAGGAGGAATCCGCGATCGGTGAGATCAGCGAAGCCTGCGGTCCCATCCCCCTCGGCACTGGACTGGAGCCCTTCGAGCCGGAACCGATCCCCTTGGGACGCCTCAGCGAGGTTCGTCCCCCAGCCTTTCCGACCCGAGCGGGGAATCTCGACGAGGCGCCAGTGATCCTGCTCGCCCAGGACTCCGCTTTCAGCCTGGCCCAGAATCACATCGTGTATATCGATCGTGGGGAAGACAGCGATGTGGTGCCGGGCGATATCTACACGATCTACCGGGTCAACGCCGCCGGTTATCCGCCGGTGGTTCTGGGTGAGTTGGCGGTGTTGTCCGTGCAACGGCGGGCCGCGGTGGCCCGCATCCTCGATTCCCGCTTCCCGATCTATGTAGGCGACCGACTAGAGCTTAAATAGTTCTTGGGAGCCCGGCCTGGTTGCACCCACTTGTGGTAAACTCGGGGCTTACTATCCCGATGCAGCGAGGTCTTAGGTGTCGAAGAAGAATTTGAATGGTCGTCTTGGCAAGATCGTTGATGAACTGGTGCGGTGTGGTCTGACCCTGGAGCAGGCCCGGCGGGAATTCGAACGACAATTCATCGTGGCCTCCCTCCGTTCCCACGGTGGGAGTATCGGTGAATCCGCCAGTTCTCTGGGGGTGCACCGCAACACCCTGCGCAACAAGGTGACGACGCTGGGCATCGAGACCGAAGACTACCAAGTCTCCCAGGCTTCGATGCCTGGACCGACCGTCCGCGCTGACTAGCGGCCCTCCCGGGCCGGGCCATGCCATCCGGGATGGCACATATCTAGCATTATTGAACAGGAATGGCTGTCCGTATGGGGCAGTCCAGCCAGAAATGGCTGAATAACAAGACTTTACGGGCTATGGCAGCGGGTTGTACTTCGCATGATTCGACCTGAAAACCGCGCCATTGCGGCCCTTTTTGTGCATATTGGGAGCCAAAACGTCATGTCACGGAAAACTTGGCCAAGTTGTATCGGCCTGTTGACTCTCTTTTTCGTCGGATTGCCAACCTTGTCGGTCCCGGGGCCCCAGACGGCCTGGCGACCCGCGCCGCCGGATGCGGAGCAGGTTGCCGACCTGGAACGCCTGTCTTCCTGGTTGACCCTCGCGTCCCGTCCCGGCATTGGTTACCGAGCGGCGCTTCCCGAGGATATTCGGCTGGCGATCCGGGATCGGGATAGCGCCTTTGAATTGCTGCGCGCCTACAATAGCCGGGAGGCTCGTCAGGAACTGCTGGTCGATGTCCCCTACGGTGCCGAGATCTTCCGTGCCGCCCGAGAGCAAAAGGTCGATAGCTTGTTGTTGGCGGCGGTGGTGGAGGCGGAGTCCAACTTCGTCCCTCACGTCATTTCCCCCGTCGGGGCTGTAGGCTTGACCCAACTGATGCCCGCCACTGCGCGAGGCTTCGGTCTTTCCGATTTGAAGAATCCCCAGGGCAATCTAGAAGTGGGCGCACGCTACCTCCGTTGGCTTCTGGATCGCTACGACGACGATCTGGAACGGGCCCTGGCGGCTTACAATGCGGGACCCGCAGCGGTGGATCGGTACGATGGCATTCCGCCGTACCGAGAGACTCGCCGGTACGTGGAGAAGGTGCTGTCGATCTATTTCAACCACCACCGGGGTTTGCTCGCCACCTCGACGGCGGGCAACGCGCTGCGCTTCGGAGGCGCCGGCCCGGTGGCCATGGGCGGGTAGAGGGTCAGGGTTTCTCGCCCTCTTTCAGCCGCTCTTTCTCCTCGTCGTCCCGAATCCCTTTCTTGAAACTGCGGATGCCCTCTCCCAGGCCCCCAAGGATCTGGGGGATCCGGGTGGAGCCAAAGAGTACGAGGATGATCACCAGAATGATCATCAACTCCTGGACCCCGAGACCCATGATGCCGGTGATGTGGAGGAAGGGCAGTGGACTGATAACCATGGGCGGCTCTCCTAGTTTGCTGGTTCAGATCGCGGTATCTCGGATCGGACACCCGACTTCAAAGATACAGTATCGGCAGGTTGGGCGCCAGAGGTCCCCAGCAAGGGCGCTCCCCGGAGCGCGACTAGCCGTCTGGTAGTTCGGTGTGGAGAGCCTGGCGCAAGGGGCTGGCCAGATCGTGCCCCTCCGGGAGCTGTTCCAGTTGCCGTAATCCCTGTTCGAGAGTGCCGGGGATGAGCGGCAAGCGACGGGTGGAACCGCGCAGCGCGAAGGCGGCAAAGGTGCCCACCGCCTTGAAAGCGCGCTGGACCGCAGCCTTGCGGTACGGTATCGGGTCGGTTATCCCCGCCCATTCCAGGATTTCCCTCTCCACGGCCTCCGGGGCGAAGAGGGAGTCGTTGAGCAGCGACGCCAGGTCGTAGGAGATGGGTCCCAAGCGCAGGTCCTGGTGATCGAGCACCGCGACGGTCCCGTCGCCCCCAGGTACCAGATTCCGCACCATGAAATCCCGATGGCAGGGCACCCGGGGGGCCTCCCCGAGGTCCCGGCACAGCCCCGCGAAGAGAGCTTCCACCTGCCGCCGCAAGCCCGGGTCCGGCAGCAGGGCGCGCGGTAGAAGAAAGACTTCCCAGGTCTGGGTCAGTTCTCGCTCCAGGAGGGCGCGGTCGAGAGCCGGGTTGAGCTCTGCCACCCGCTTCGGCGGCAAGCGCTGAATCCGCCCCACGATTTCCACCGCATCCCGGTAGTAGGGCAGCCGCTCTGGCCAGGACAAGGTGGCGTCGAAGAGGGTGGTGGGTCCCAGATCCTCCAACAGCATGAAACGCCCCTGGGGGTCCGTGGAGAGAATCTTCGGGGTGCGCACCGCTGCGGAGGCGAGGAGTTCTGTGGTCTCTCCAAAGCGGTGGCAAGCGGGGATCAGGGGCTCCGGGTAGGCCGCCGCGATGGCCACGATGTCGGCCTCCAGGGTGACCCGAAAGTAGCGGCGAGGGGAGACATCGCCGACCAGCGATGTCACGCTGCGCGGCGTGTGGCCCTCCTCCTTCAGCCATTCGGTCAGCGCGGTTTCCACGGCGTCGATGGTCATCTGGCCCGGCAGGCTAGCACAGTGGGGAATCGCTTCCTGTTTGACTCCCTCGCGTCCCCCGGGGATAATCCCTCCTACGTTGCATGAGGCCATGATGATTGACGAGAAACTCAGGATCCTGCTCCAGGATATCGGTCGCGCCCTTTCTTCGGCGATGGCGGATTCCACGGAGCTGAATGCTTCCCTCTCCACTCCGGAGCAGGAAGGGTACCTGCTGTATCTCCAGGTTCATGGAGCGGGGGTCGATCCCCTGGACGATCCGCCCGTCCCCTCCCCCCAAGGTCGGAAACCGGTGAAGCAGCGGTCGGAGCCCGACCCGGAGTTTCGCCTCACCAGCACCGATGTGGCCTTCCTCAACTCCATCGGTATCGATCCCACCCGGCGAATCCGCCGCCGGAATCGCTGAGTCCATGCCGACACGGCAGAATCTTCTCGGGGTTCCTCTGGAACACCTGGAGCGGCTGCTGGCGCCGTACACGGACCGGGCGTTCCGCAGCCGTCAGATTTTCCAGGCGATACACCGGCGAGGGGTGACCGACCTTCAACAGATGACGGATCTGCCGTCCGCCTTGCGCGCTCGCCTGGCGGAGCATTTCGTGATCGCGCTGCCCGAACCCACGTCCCACCATACGGCGGCGGATGGCACCACCAAGATGCTCTTTGCGCTGGCCGATGGCGCCACCATCGAGGCTGTGGACATCCCGGATGGGAAGCGCACCACCTTTTGCATTTCCAGCCAGGCGGGTTGTCCCCTGGGCTGCCGTTTCTGTGTCACCGGGTATTGGGGCGCGGGGCGGGATCTCAGCGCGGGCGAGATCATCGGTCAGGTCTACGCTTTGCGCCGCCACGCGATCCAACAACGGGGGGATCTCCCGGCGGGCCTGAACCTGGTGTTCATGGGCATGGGAGAGCCGCTGCTCAACCTGCCGGCGGTTCGGGACGCCATCCATATCCTGGCGGAGGAGATCTCCTGGCGGCGGATGACGCTTTCGACGGTGGGTCTGATCCCCCAATTGCAGGAGATCGCCCGCTGGCCGAAGCGACCCAACCTGGCGATTTCCCTCCATGCTCCCGACGACGAGCGGCGCAGTCGCATCATGCCCATCAACCGCACGCACCCCATGGCGGAATTGATCGAGACCCTGCGCGCTTTCCCGTTGGAGAAAGGCCGCCGGATCACCTTCGAGTACATCCTGATCCAGGGTTTCAATGACGCCCTGGAGGACGCCGACGCCCTGGCTCGATGGACCGAGGGACTGCGGGCGAAGGTCAATCTGATCCCCATCAATCCGGATCCTGTGTTGGGAGAACGGATGACGCCACCGTCCTGGGAGCAGAGCCTGGCGTTCCGCGATCGGCTCAACCGCAAGGGGGTGACCGCCACCATCCGCCGCCAGCGGGGGGATGAGGTGAGCGGGGCGTGTGGTCAACTGCGGGCCGCGGAACGGGCTCCCCGAGGGTTTCGCACCCCGATCAATCTGTAGCCCTGCCGCCCTCGCCCGGGGGATGGAGGGGGAAGCGGGTCCACGGCGTGGTGTAGACGATCAGGGTGTCGCTCCCCAGGGCGATGTTGTCCTCGATTTTCAGGCGCAGGATGGGGCGCAGTCGGTCGGCATCGGTCGTCAGGGGAGGCGCCCAGTGGGGGAAAGCGATCACCAGGTCGGGACGTTGCTCCTCCAGGAAACGCCAGATTCCCGCCAGGCCTTCCGTCGCCCCATACGCCCGGATCTCCGGCGTGATCAGTGCGCTGAGATCGAGCAACGGCTGGGGGGCCAGGTAGCCGATGGCCCCGATGTCCTGCACCGCCACCAGCGCGTCTGGCGGTACGTGGTCCCGCAGCCAGTGGGCGATGCGCACGTCGCCGTCGTGGATGTTGGCCACGCTGCGCCCATAGAGGGTGGAGCCTTGCACCAGATCGAGGAAGGTGGGCGTCAGCAGCAGCAGGACGCATAGCGCCCGCAGCGGCAGGAGAACGGGGCGGCGGAGAAAGGCCAGCCGCAGACCGCCCGCGAGGCGTAGGTAGACCGGCTCCACGGCCTGGATTCCCAGCACGATCAGAAACGGCAGCACGGGAAAGAGGTAGCGGCCGAAATTGCCCACCAGCGGTGAACCTTGGGCGGGGGACAGGAGGGCGTAGCCCAGGGGCAGCCCCAACATCCAGGCCGGGAGCAGCAGCCCTCCATCCCGTCGTCCTCCCAGCCGCGTGATGGCCAGAAGCACGCCACCGCCCGCCAGCAGGGTGAGGATCGGCTGCGGCTTGAACAGGATCGAAAGGGCCGTCAGCAGGTACGAGCGGTGGATCCCCCAACCGGCGGTCCACCCCGCCTTGGTGCCGTAGGTGGTGGGCAAGGGGGAATCCCCCAGCCACCAGAAGAGGAGGCCGGTGGGGATGACCACTGCCGCCACGATGGCGAGGCCCAGCAGGAGGGCGGCGCCGTTGCCGACGAAGGGGCGGCGCAAGGCCAGGGGGGCACCTTCGGTGAGGTCCCGGGACCACACCAGTGCCCGATCCACCACCGCCGCCAGCAACAGCAGGAACCCCTCCGGTCGCGCCAGCACGGCGAGGGCGAAGAAGAGGAGGGAGAGCGGCGGTCTGGTGGCGGCCCCGGGGCGTTGGCCGTCGCGGCGCTCTCGCAGGTGGTGGACCGCTCCCGAAACTGTCAGCCAGCAGAAGAGGGGGATCTCCATGCCCGAGAGGGCGGACCAGGCCATCCAGGAGGAACCGTAGAACAGCACGCTCGCCAGCGTCGCCAGGGAACGGGGGGATCCCAGCTCGCGAGTCAGGGAGAACAACGCTCTGCCGGTGGCGAGGTAGAAGAGGCCCCCCAGGACTTTGGCCCCGATCACTGGGAAGACTGGGGTGGTCGGGGCGACGGGAAGGGCGAAGAGGAGAGCCAGAAGCGCGGTCCACAGCGGTGCGGTGGAGGCGGCGATCCACTCCCCGTTTTGGTAGGCCAGACCCTGGCCCTCGGCCAGGTTGCGAGCAAATTGGAGGTGAATCCAGCTGTCGTCCAGGGGGAAACCGAGGGTGGCCAGCAGGTGCCACTCCACGGTCAGGTAGCCGATCAGGATCAAGATCCCCACCAGAGGCAGCCAGAGGGGGGAACGCTTCTCCCCGGGATCGGTATCTGCCATACTCTGGGCGCTCTGAGATTCCTCGCTGGGCATGATCGCCAGATCATACCGCTGTTTGGAGTTTGGAACCCGCATGCTCTCGCACCCAGAACTCAATCGCCGGTACCGGCGCAGCGCCCGCATCGCCCTCTATGGCAGCCTGATTCTGACCCTTGGGGTCGGGTGGCTACTGATCTCGACTTCCCAGCGCTTTCTGGATCGTCGGGATGTTCAACTGGAGGATAGCCAGGCCTGGGCGGGGGTGGATTGGGAGGCGTTGCCGGAGGTCCAGCTGCTGCAGGGGTATCTCCAGGTGGATACCAACGTGATCGATGGCAGTGAGTACGAGGGCGCGCTCTACCTGGCTCGGCATCTGGAGGCGGCGGGCATTCCCTACCACCTGGAGCGTCTGGAGGACCGCCGGGCGAACCTCTGGGCCATTCTGGAGGGTGAGGATCCCCGGGCCGTGGTGCTCCAGGGGCATATCGACGTGGAGCCCATCCGCTTTCCGGAGCAGTGGAAGTTCCCACCCTTTTCCGGCCATATCGAGGCCCCCTGGATCTATAGCCGGGGCGCCTTCGACATGAAGAGCGTTACCGCCGCGCAACTCTATGCCCTGCTTCAGCTGAAGGCCAGTGGCAAACCCCTCCAGCGCTCGGTGATCTTCCTCGCCACTAGCAGTGAAGAACGGGGTAGTGACCTGGGGACCCGATGGATCCTGCGCCAGCATCCGGATCTGGTGGAGCGCTTCTGGGTGGTGATCACCGAAGGGGGGATGGTGGAAGCGGTGGACCGGGGGGAAGGGAAATACTGGGGCATCGAGGTGGGGCAGAAGCGCTTCGTCGATTTCCTGATCTGTAGCGACGACCGACCGCGTCTCGAGGCTTTGCGGGCGGCCCTCCGGCAACGCTCGGAGGACAACCGAGAATTGATTCTGGTGCCGGAGATCGAGGTCATCCTGCGGGGGTACGCGCCCACCCGCGGTCGGCAGGAGTTGCGGGACCTGCTGGGCGATCCCCAACGCCTGGTCCGGGAGGTGGATCGCTTCGATCGACTGCCGCCCTACTTGAAAGCTCTGTTCCGCAACGAACTCTCCCCCTTCGCCATCGAAGAGGCACCGGGTGGGGGGGGCTACCAGCTGCTGGTCAAGTTGCATCTGCTGCCCGGCCAGGAACCGGAGCCGGTGCGGCGGGCGCTGATGCCGGACTGGCTACTCTTCGGCTTCCAGTGGGGAGTGGTCGATCCGACGCCAGCACCCCGGGGGAGTCCGCTGGATCATCCCGCCTACACGGCCATGGCGGCGATCCTCCAGGAGGCTCATCCGGAAATTGGCGTGGGTCCCTTCCTGCTGCCGTGGACCGCCACCGATGCCCGCTTCTTCCGTCAGGCGGGAATTCCCGCCTATGGCTTTTCGCCCTTCATGATTCTCACTCCCGACACGATGACGGGTGCGAATCCCAACGAGCGCATCGCTTTGCCCGGCTATGTGGAGGGTGTGAAAATCTACACGGACCTCCTGGAACGGCTCGTGGCGTCGGAGCCTCAACCCTACAATGGCAATTAGTGACAAGGCGTCTGGAAACCAGGCTACAAAAATTGTCACCCGGTCCCGGACAACCCCTTGGAAATAGGGCTTCGGTATTCTGGTATGGATCGTGCAGCTGTGGTTTGTCCGAGACGAACAACCGCAGTCAGTAAGAACACAGTTTTTGGAGGAGGAAATCCACAATGCTCAGGAGACTCAGGAATCGTGAACGGGGCTTTACGCTCATCGAGCTTCTCATCGTCGTCGCTATCATCGGCATCATCGCCGCCCTGCTGATCCCGAACTTCCTGGACGCGCTCCAGAAGGCGAAGCAGAAGCGTACCGTCGCGGATGAGCGCAACGTGGGTACCGCCATGATGTCGTGGCTCACCGATCAGGTCGGCGCCGCCGCCGCCGGTGCGTCCTCGACCCCGTGGGATTCCAGCGGCTACACGGACAAGACCTTCACTGAGGTGGCCAGCGTGCTGGTGCCGCAGTACATTCAGCAGGTCCCCGAGAAGGATGGCTGGGGCAACGGGTTCAGTTACTTCCTGAACACGACCTCCTTCGCGGCCAACATCATGGCCGTGGTCAGCTTTGGCCGCGATGGCCTTGCCGACAATGGAACCAGCTACACCGCGGGATCCTTCTTCCCCACCGATTACGACCAGGACATCGTGTGGGCGGACGGCTTCTTCGTTCGTTGGCCGCAGGGCAACAACTAAGCTAGCTCAGGAACTCGTCGCCATGTCGCGGGTTCCGAGACCGAATCGACAGAGGCGCTGCGCAAGCAGCGCCTCTTCGCTTTTGGTGGCGGGATCCCGTGGTAGCTTTGCCGCCATGCGAAGTTTTTCCCCCGTTCCCACCTTACTCGGCAGCCTGGTTGCCCTGGCGGCCCTCCTGGTCGCTCCGACCCCCGGGTTCGCAAGCCCCCCTGCGCCGTCGGCCAACGCCTCTACCCATCCCGCGGACTGGACCGAAGCGGATGGTTGGCTTCAGGGCTACCTGCGCATCGACACCACCAATCCACCCGGCGGTGAGCACCAGGGGGCCGCCTATCTGGCGCGGATCCTGTTTCAAGAGGGGATCGCCCACCAGCGTCTGGTCACACCCGAGGGCCGCACCAGCCTCTACGCTCGTTTACCCGCGACGGTAGCGCAGCCCGCTGGAGGCGCCCTGTTGCTGATGCATCACATCGATGTGGTCCCGGCGGAGGGGGAGTGGCAAGTCCCTCCCTTTGCCGGTGTCTTCCGGGACGGCTACTTGTGGGGGCGGGGCGCGGTGGATGCCAAGAGTCTGGGGATCGCCCATCTTGCCGCCCTGATCGATCTCAAGCGTAGTGGGGTACCGCGGCAGCGGGATGTGCTTTTCCTGGCCGTGGCGGACGAGGAGAACGGTGGCGGCCGCGGTACCGCGTGGCTGCTTCAGGAGCATGGGGAACTGTTTGCCGACATTGAAGTGGTCCTCAATGAAGGGGGCGGCAATCGTACGGTCAATGGCCGCACGGTGTGGTGGGGCGTGGAGGTGGCGCAGAAGCGCCCCCTGTGGCTTCGCCTGTCAACGCGGGGGAGGGGGGGGCACGGTTCCGGCTTCAATCCCCAAAGCGCGGCCCATCGGTTGATCGCGGCCCTCGACCGACTGGTGAGCGCTCCGCCCCAGTATCGGGTAACCCCGGCGGTGCGCCAGTACCTCGGTGCCATCGCGCCGCTGCACAATCCGCGCATGCGCCGCCTGTTCGAAGATCTGGATTCTTCCGTCACGTCGTCCGGTCTCAGCGAGCTGTTTGCGCCGGGGATGGCCGGGCTCTTCCTGGACACCGTGCAGGTCACGGTCCTCGCCGGGAGCGCTCGCATCAACTCGGTGACCGAGGTTGCCACGGCGGAGGTGGATATCCGGCTTTTGCCAGATACGGATGGGGACGCCTTTCTGGGGCGGATCCAGGAGATCCTCGGCCGCGATGTGCAGGTGGAGGTCCTGTTGCGCTTCCCGTCCACCCCGGCGACCGCCGCGGATCAGCCGATGTACGCGGTGCTGCGTTCGATCTTCGAGGCCGAAGGCCAGGGACCCGTGGTGCCCACTTTCATCTCCGGATTCACCGATTCCCGTTTCTTTCGCCACCGGGGCATCGCCGCGTATGGGGTGTCCCCCTTCACCCTCGAGCCGCAGGATTTGATGGGAATACACGGAAGAGACGAAAAAATCTCATTACTAGAATTCAATAATGGCACTGAGAGAATGAAAAGGATTGTCGGCGGCTATGTATCAAAACTCCCCGATACGGATTAAATCTGGACAATGGTTTGGAGCGGTTGGCTGTCCTGTTGTCACTTTCTGTCATCTCCCGGGGAAAAGTCCCGGCATTTCTGGGATTTCAGGTTGGCATACCCCTTGCTGTAATGGAGGTCGCTTTGAACAAAAGGGGGAGCACTGATGAGATGCCATATTCGTGTTGGACAGAAGGGCTTTACTTTGATCGAGTTGTTGTTGGTGATCGCCATTATTGGTTTGATTGCAGCGATGCTCATTCCCAATCTGCTGGACGCCTTGCAAAAGGCGAAACAGAAGCGCACCATGGCCGACGAACGATTGGTGGGCACCGCGATGATGTCGTGGTTGACGGACCAGGATGGAGCGGCGGCGGCGGGCCAGGGCGCGATGTTTTCCATGGATGTGTACTCGGTGGTCACCCCCGGACAGTTGCGCGCCACGCTGGTGCCGCAATACATCCAGACCATCCCCCTCACGGACGGGTGGGTCAATTCCTACGACTATCGCATGAACCTGAACACCGCTGGGGGGAACCAGGTGATGTCCATCCGCAGTTTCGGTCGCGACGGCTTGGCGGAAGGCACCGAGTATTCCACGGGGGCTTTCCGGCCCACGGACTACGATCGCGACATCGTGTGGGCGGACGGGTTCTTCGTTCGTTGGCCCGAAGGGGTCAATTTCTCCGATCCATGACCGCGCGACACCGCCTCATGACTCTGCCCGGTGGAGTGTGAAGCGGTCCACCAAGACCAGGGCCAACTCCTGGTGGCCCGCGGGGCTGGTGGGTGGGCTGATGGTAGCCCTCCTCTACGGCCCTTTGCTGGCCCCCGGGGCGCTCCTGGCATTCCGCGATCTCCCCTTCTTTCATCTGCCGCTGCGAACCACCCTGGCCACGCTGGTCGCCTCGGGAGAGGTGCCGTTGTGGAATTCGTTCTTGAACGGCGGCCAGCCGATCCTCTCGAACCCCAACTACGCGGCCTTCTACCCTCCAACCTGGCTCTTTCTCCTGGTGGGGCCGACCCTTTCTTTGAGTCTTGGAATCGTTCTCCACGCCGGTCTGGGCTGCGGGGGAGCGATCTTCCTGGCGCGCCGCCTGGGTTGTTCTCCGTGGGTGGGAGCGCTGGCGGGGGTCGCCTGGGCGGGGAGCGGAGTGGTGGTTTCCAACGCCAGCACCTACACCTTCTTCTCGGCCCTGGCGTGGTGGCCCTGGGTTCTCGCGTGGGGCCTGGCGCTGGGCGAGGAGCACCGCTGGTTCCGGCCCGCGGTCTTGACCGGGTTGGGGCTGGCGCTGCAACTGCTGGCGGGAGAACCCGTGGTGGTGTTGCTGACCGCCCTGACGCTGACCGCCTTGCTGGTGGCTCGTCCCTGGGGACAGATTCCCTGGCGTCGGCTGGCGGCGGCGGGCCTCCTGGCGGCCCTCCTGGGGGCGGTGCAGCTGGTGCCCGCGGGACATCGGGTGGCGAACTCCGGGCGGGCCGATCGGGCCTTTCACGAGGAGGCCTTGGGGTGGAGCGTGCCGCCCCTGCGTCTCCTGGAAGTGCTCCTGCCCCGCATCCATGGCGATCCCATGCGCCTGGAGGAGGATCTCTATTTCGGCTGGACGATCAATGACCGGAGTTTCCCCTACATTCCCTCCTTCTATCCGGGCCTGTTCCTGGTCGTGCTTGGATTTTCTGCTCTGTTGCGGCGCGGCATTCTCCATCGAGGGGGCTGGGTTCTGGCCATGGGCGTGGCGACCTTCCTCGCTCTGGGGCGGCACAATCCCCTGCTGGTAGGGGTCCGGGAGTACCTGCCGCTGCTGAACTGGGTTCGATTCCCAGAAAAATTCCTGGTGCCTGCGGTGCTTTGCCTGGTCCTGGCGGGCGTTCTGGGGTGGCAGCGCCTGCTCGATCAACGGCGGGCGGGGGAGCGGCGGGGCGCGGATTTCCCTCTGGCCCTGGGGCTCGGGGTCTGGGTGCTCTTCGCGGGCCTGGCCACGCTGCTCTACTCCCAGCCAGCTTTGGGCCGGGCGTACCTCCTGGCGCACGGCCCTCCGATCCCTCCGTCCGCCGAGCGAATCGCCGCCGGGGTGGCTTACCTGCAACAGCAGAGTCTGATCGCTTGTGGCTTCGCGGGGGTGGCGGTGCTCTGGCTGAGCCTCCTGCGCTGGTCGTCCCTCTCCTCGCGCTGGCTAACGACCCTGGTCGCCCTGGGATTGGCTCTCGAACTGGGGTTCTACGGCCATGGGTTCCTGCGGGTCGGGGCCGCAGCGGATTTCCAGGCGCCCCCGGCGGCGCTGGCGACGCTGGCGGACGAGGGCGCGCGGATCTTCACGGATGCCGAATTCCACCGCGATCAGGAAATCTACTTTCGATCGGACGCGGAAGCGGGCTTCCGGCAACTACGTCTGCGGATCGAGCGGGCCGATCCGTACCTGGGAACGGTGTGGGGGCTGCGCTACGTGGGCAACACGGACTACGACCGCATGCTGACGCCCTGGGCGCGCCATGCGCAGCAGGCCCTGGAGGAGGATTGGTGGCGGGATCGAGATCTGGCCTTCCGCTTCCTGGGGGCCTGGGGGGTGCAATCGGTGCTCCTGCGCCGCTCACCGGAGGAATTGGTCCGGGCGCGGGCCGAGGATGGGCGGGCGCTACCCATGCGACTCCAGGCGAATGGCTATTCCCTTCCCCTGGTGCGTTCGGTGCCGCGAGTGGAGTTCCAACCTCGCCGGGAGGCGGCCCTCGAAGCCGCGCGGGGGCATCGGTACGGTTTGCCCTGGCAGGACTACTTCGTCGTTCCCGAGGCTTTCGCTCCCGCCGGAACGGTGGTCCAGGGGGCGCAGCCCCAGCGCCTGCGTTTCGCCGAGTACCCCGGTCGGGTGGAGATCCGTACCGACGCCCAAGGCGGCATCTTGGTGGTGGTCGCGGTGACCTTTGATCCGGGATGGCGGGCCGTTCTGATCGGCTCGAACGCGGCGCCGGTGGGCCAGGAGATCCCCCTCTATCCCACGGCGTTGGGACAGATCGGTTTTTCCCTGCCGCCGGGGGAGCATCAATTGACCCTGCGATACCACCAACGGGGGTTGCTGGCCGGAGTCCTGCTGAGCCTGTGTGGTCTCGCCGGGGCGGTGCTTCTGTGGTGCCGTGGAGGTCTGGGCGCACACCCGAGCATCAGACGCCGTCTCTAGGGGGGGCTTGCGACTCTGGGGGCTTTGGCAACCACCGCGCGAGGGCCTCCCGCAGTTGCTCTTCCCGATAGGGCTTCGACAGCACGGCATTCATCCCGGCTGCGTAGCAGCGGTCCAGGTCCTCCTGGATCGCGCTGGCGGTGATCCCGACGATGGGGATGGGTTGGCTTTGGGAACCGCTCTCGCGGATGCGCCGGGTGGCTTCGTAGCCATCCATTTCGGGCATCTGGCAATCCATCAAGATCAGGGCGAAGGTCTCTTCTTGCAGGGCCGTCAGGGCTTCCGCACCATTGGCGACAATGCGGCTGGAGACGCCCAGTGCTTCGAGTTGGAGGGAGAGAAGGGTCTGATTGATGGCGTTGTCCTCGGCGACCAAGACTCTGTGTTGGCGACCCAACTCCGGGAGGGCTTCGGTGCTCGGGGCTGGCGGCCCGCTGGCCTGGGGCGATGGGGCGGGGCGTCGGAACGGCAGGACGACCGTGAAGGTGGAACCTTCCCCGGGAACGCTGTCGAGGCGGATCTCTCCCTCCATGAGTTCCACCAGGCGTCGGCAAATGGCCAGCCCCAAGCCGGTGCCACCGAAGCGGCGCGCCGTGGAATCGTCGCCTTGGGAGAACGGCTGGAAGAGGTGCTCGGCCACCTCCGGCGTGATACCCAACCCGGTGTCGCGTACCGCGAACCGCAGCCAAACGCACGAATCCCGGCGATCCCTTCGATCCTGGAGTGCAATGTCGAGGCGAACGCTCCCTTGGTCGGTGAACTTGATGGCGTTGTCGGTGAGGTTGATCAGGATCTGGCGGAGCCGCCCCGCATCCCCCCGTAACCGCTCCGGGACCGCCTCGTCGCGGTACAAACGCAGGGCGAGACCCTTGGCTGCGGCCCGCTGGCCCAGCAATTCGGCCACCTGGCGTTCCACCTCCGCCAAGGAAAAATCGTTGCTTTCCAAGGTGAGCTTGTCGGCTTCGATCTTGGAGAAATCCAGGACGCTGGCGATGAGGGTCAGCAGGGCGTCGGCGGCTGTAGAAAGCATCTGCACCTGGCTCTTCGCGGCCGGGGGCAGGTCGCTGCGCAGGAGGCGCTCGGCGATGCCCAACACCCCGTTCAAGGGGGTGCGCATCTCGTGGCTCATGTTGGCCAGAAAGCGGCTCTTGGCCTGGTTCGCTTCCTGGGCCGCGTCCCGGGCCTGGCGCAGCGCCTCCTCGGTCTGGCGGCGCACGAGAATCTCGTCTTGCAACCGCCGGTTGGCTGCCTCCAACTCCCGGGTTCGCTCCTGGATCCGCTGCTCCAGGATCCGGTTGCCATCCCGCAGCAATTGTTCCGCTTCCTTCTGGGCCGTCACGTCCTGGGTCGCTCCCAGAACCAGATGGGCATCGCCCTGTTGTTCGCTCCGCATTCTCTCCCGCAGCCAACGCACCTCACCGTCCTTGCGGACGATGCGGAACTCATGCTCATCGGTGTCGGGAGAACCATCGACATGGCGCAGGGCGGATTCCAGGTCGTCCGGGTGCACCAAGCCGTCGCGACCGATCACCTCGAACTCCTGGGGGGAGTACCCGGTCAGGGTGGCGAAAGCGTCATTGACCCAGATCCGATGGGTTTCCCCCGCCGGGCCTTCCCATCGAACCCAGCAACTGTCGGAGATCAATTCGGAGAGGATCCGGAAGCGGGCCTCCCGCTCGCGCAGGGCTTCGTACTCTTCTTCAAGAGTGGCGAGGCGCTCGGCCAGGACTTCGGAACGGAGCCGTTCTTGCCGAAGTTCTTCGGCCAGGCGCGGAGTTTCGACGGATCGTTTCCACGGCGGTCGGAAAGGCCACAGGCTGTACTTCACAGGATCTCCCACTTCACCACAGGCTCCTGGGGATGGCAAGATGCTGCCCTCCCAGCACCCTTTCTCCGGGTCCGGTGTTCTAGAATCGCACGGCTGTGACACTCCATACCTTCTTGATGCTCTACGTCGCCGCGGTCGGCCTCATCGTGGGCAGTTATCTCAACGTGGTGATCCATCGCCTCCCCCGGCGGCAATCCACGGTGTTGCCAGCCTCTCGCTGTCCCTTCTGTGGCTTGCGCTTGCGGGCCTGGCAGAACATTCCGTTGTTGAGCTTCGCCGTGCTGCGGGGGCGCTGTGCTCGCTGTCGCAGTCCCATCGCCTGGCGCTACCCGGTGGTGGAGGCGTTGACGGCGGTGCTCTTCGTGTTGTGCGCGGCGCGCTTCGGGCTGCGTCTGGAGGCCGGGGTGGCGGCGCTATTTTGCGCCACCATGGTGGCGTTGGCGGGGATCGACCTGGATCACCTGGTCCTGCCGGATCGCATCACCCTGCCGGGCATTGTCCTTGGGCTCGCACTCCATGCGGGCTTGCCCGCCGCCCTCCCCTGGGCGAGTCTCCGGGAAGCCGCCCTGGGGGCGCTCCTGGGGGCGGCGGTACCGCTGCTGTTGAGCGCGGGCTGGTACCTGCTGCGGCGGGTGTGGGGCATGGGGTTGGGGGATGTCAAGATGCTCGCCCTGGTGGGCGCTTTCCTCGGCTGGCGCGGGGCGCTGGTGACGCTGGGGGTGGCCGCCCTGGCGGCCCTTCTGGTCGTGGTGGTGGCGTTGCCGGTGCGGCGCTACCAGATGGGGCACAAGATGCCCTTCGGCCCCTTCCTGGCGCTGGGGGCGGTGGTCGCCCTGCTGGTCGGGGACGCCCTGGTGGATGGCTATGTCCGGTATTTCTGGAGGTAATCGATGGCGACCCCTCCAGGTCCCAAACGTCGTCGCCGTCTGGGCCTCCGTCGCGAGGTCCTGATCTTGCCGCCGGTAGCCCTGCTACTCCTGGTGGTGCTCTCCCTGTTCACCCTCGCCGCCTACCGTGGGACGTTGGAAATGTTGGCGGAACAGCGGCACGAGGAGGCCGCGCGGCTGGCGGGCGCCGCCGTGAGGGGATTGGATTCGGGGATTCCCATCACCTCGGCTCAACTGCGCAGCCTGGCCCCCCAGGCGGAAAGTGTGGCGCTCCTGGACGCGCAGGGGTGGCCCCTGGTGGTGGTGGGGGATGTGCCCATGGGCAACCTCCTGACGCCCGGTCCTCGGGCGCCCGCGGCGGTGGTGCCGTTGCCCTCCGGAGAGGCCGTCGACGGCAGTGCGGGGCCACCGCATCGCTTCCTGCGGGTGACCCTGAGCGCTGGAGTGCTCCG
>Ga0055474_10000074_pt1 | contig 19895 bp, 14 predicted proteins | sample Muzzi_PWA_D1_FD_57680 | JGI IMG/M metagenome (GOLD analysis project Ga0055474, IMG submission 57680) | Wetland microbial communities from San Francisco Bay, California, USA, that impact long-term carbon sequestration - Muzzi_PWA_D1 | ecosystem: Environmental > Aquatic > Marine > Wetlands ... | reverse complement strand
CAGGACCGTCAGCCGTCGGGAACGGCTGACCGAGTGCCCAGGGATGGCTTGAACGTGTCCTGGACCGGGCAACCGGATTCCTCCCCTCCATGGCAAACCTTCAACCCCAAAAGCGGCGATCAAAAACCCCGACCCGGCCCTTGTCGTAAACCAGTCCATCCGGATGGTCGTACTTCAGCAGCAAAGGCCCGTCGATATCCACAAAATCACACAGTTGAGCGACAACGAAAGACGGCGCCATACTCAAAGAGGTTCCGACCATGTTGCCGACCATCAATTTGCATCCGGCCTCCCGTGCCGCTTTGGCCAGCTTCAGCGCTTCGGTGAGGCCGCCGGTCTTGTCCAGCTTGATGTTGATCATGCTGTAGCGGCGAAGCGACTGGGCCAATTCACCGGAATGCAGGCAGGATTCATCGGCCGCCAGCGTGATGGGTGACTCGAAGCCTTCCAACTCGGCGTCGGCGCCGCGCTTTAATGGTTGCTCGATCATGCCGAGATCGAGATCCACACATTTTGGAATCACTTCCCTGAGCAGTTCGAACGTCCAGCCCTGGTTGGCATCCACCACCAATTCGGCGTCCGGACGTGCAGCCCGGATGGCGGCCAGCTTCTCGTAGGGCTGATTTCCATCCAGCTTGATCTTGAGGACCGGCGCATCGGCTGCCGCCGCAGCCTTCCCGGCCATGGCCTCGGGGGTCTCCTCCAGGCCGATGGTGAAAACCGTCGTGACAGGGCGCGGGTCGATTCCGGTGAGTTGCCAGATGGACCGGCCGGATTTCTTGCATTCCAGGTCCCACATCGCGCAGTCGACGGCATTTCGCGCGCCTCCGGGTGGAAGTAAATCCTGCAACTCCTCCCGGCTGACACCCTTGCGAATCCGGTTGCTGACCGCATCCACCTGTTCAAACAGACTCTGCGCGGTTTCGCCGAGGTAATAGACGCCCTGCGCTTCGCCCCGGCCGATGAAACCGTCTTCGGCCAATTGAACCACGATTCCCGGAGCGGTCAGCCACTCACCGCCGGATATCCGGAACGGCTGAACCAGTTCCCAGTCTTCGAGATGCACACTGATTTTCATCGGTCCTCCTTTTCTAAAACAGGCCGGCAATATGCCGGACGATCGGGTCACAACCATCGATCAGCGGATCGATACAGGGCAGGCCGGTTTCAGCTGACAGGTTTTCAAGCCAGGCCGTACGCTCATGCTTGGGTAGGGCTGACGTGTTGACGCTCACACCGACACATTGAATGTTGGGGTTGGTGCGGCGGCCCACTCGAACGTGCAGGTCGATGCACTCCTCGAGAGAAGGCAGGGGGTAGTGTTCCCAGCCGGAAACGCAGGTCCGGGTGGCATCGTGGCAGACAACGAATGCATCGGGTTGCGAGCCGTGCAAAAGCCCCAGGCTGACACCGGAGTAACCGGGGTGAAACAGCGAGCCTTGTCCCTCGATCACGTCCCAATGATCTTCCTCGTTGGCCGGCGACAGCAATTCCGCGGCGCCGGAAATGAAATCCGCAACCACCGTATCGATGGGAATGCCTTCGCCGGCGATCATGATGCCGGTCTGGCCGCTGGCCCGGAAGGTCGACTTCATGCCGGCTTCCCGCATGGCCTGGTGCAGCGCGAGCGCCGTGTACTTCTTGCCGATCGCGCAATCCGTTCCGACCATGAGCACGCGCTTGCCGCTTCGCTTGATCCCGGTTCCGACCGGCAACTTTTTCGGTGGTACGCGAACGTCGATCAGGCGCGCGCCCGATGTGGCGGCGGCCGCAACCACGGCTGGATTATCGTTCAGCTTCAGGTGCAAACCACACACGATGTCCATCCCCAGGAGCGCCGCCTGCTCCATGGTTTGCCACCATTTTTCCGGGACGGCTCCGCCGACCGGAGCGACACCGATCACCAGGCTCTTCACGCCCGCCGCTATTGCTTCATCAAGGGTCATGTCCGGAACGCCCAGGTCGACGGTGCAACCGGGAAAGCGAATCTGACCGGCGACCAGTTCGGGGCGCCACTGCACGATGCCCAGGCCGGTCTTGGCGTAGGTGGCGTCATCCTCCTCACCGATCAGGATGAGGTAGGGTGCGTTGAGTTGCACTCGGGTCAGTTCACCAGATTCACTCATTTCGTCAAAAACTCCTTGATGGGTATTGATTCATCCCGCAGGCGGGCTTTATCGAGTACGACGTCGTCAGCAATCAGGCGCTTTCCCGCCATGAACTCTGCTGGACGGTTGATGGCGTCGACTGCCAACAGTCGATCACCGGAGAAATAGAAAACGGCAAAACTGCGCCCCTGCCTGGAGTCACCGCGGGTTACCGTGTTGTCATGACCCTGCGACAGTCCGGCGATCTGTAACTTCACATCATATTGTTCGGACCAGAACCACGGCACCGCCTGGTATGGCAGCAGGGCTCCGTGGAGAGATGCGGCCGCCGTCCTGGCCTGGTCGGTCGCATTCTGTACCGATTCAAGACGGATGTGCCGTTGGTACAGTGCGCTGTAAAAGGAGGTGCAATCGCCGGCCGCGACGATGTCCGGGTCGCTGGTTTGGGCGAATTCATTCACGCGGATGCCATTGTCCACCTCCAGGCCGGCCTGGGCCGCCAGTTCGATGTTCGGGACAACGCCCACGGCAATGATGACCAGGTCGGCAGACTGTTCTGTTCCATCCACGCACATCACGTGCTCGGCGCGGCCGCTGCCGCCAATCGAAGCTACCCCCGTTTCGGTCAGAACATTGACGCCTTCCTCGCGGTGAATCCGTTCGAAAAACGCGGAAACTTCGGGCGCCGTCACGCGTTGCAGTACGCGCGGCAGGGCCTCGATAACGGTTACCTGTTTGCCCAGCTTACACAGCACGGCCGCCGCTTCCAGGCCGATATATCCACCACCCACGATCACGGCCTTGCTGTCGGTGTCGATGCAGGGACGCATTTGCTCGACATCCGCCAACGATCTCAGGTAGAACACGCCCTCCTGGTCATGCCCGGTCAACGGAAGCGTTCTGGGTCGCGAACCGGTGGTCAGCGCCAGTTTATCGAAAGACAGGTGGCTTCCATCGTCGAGTTCAACGACCTTGTTCTCACGGTCGATACGCTCCGCTCGGCGGCCCAGGAGGAATTCGATATTCGACTTTTGGTAGAGGACTTCAGGCCGCAATGCAATGGTGTCGGGCGACTTGCTGCCATCGAGCACCCCCTTCGAAAGCGGGGGGCGTTGATAGGGCGCCACGGTCTCATCGCTGACCAGCAGGATCTTCCCTTCCCAACCGCCCTGGCGGAGGCTCAATGCCAGCTGAACACCGGCATGACTGGCCCCGATAATGACGCAGCTTCTATCTGGCATGAAACATCCTGTGTGGGGCAACGGGTGAAGACCATCATTTTATATGAAACCCCGGTTGAAGGAGACATTCAACCTCTTCGTGCCGCCGTGGTTCCTTACAAGGTGTTCATTTTTGGTTCACATAGACTGTAGTATAGATAGACGCCAGTGCGGGACCTGTCAAACAGATTCCCGGGAAATGGACATGCTGCGGGAATCCGATGAGCGCCTTGGGTGGAGAAATGCAGAAGCGGATAAAAACGATTGATTTGCTGTTGCTTCTGCTGATCGCCCTGGTGGTATCCGGTTGCGCCGGGACGGCCCGGGGAAAGAAAGAATCGGTGCTCCAGCCCGACGAGAGCCTGTCGGTGGTCGATAACAGTCACTCCAAAGCCGATGCGATGGTGGTCATCCGCTATCCGGCGATTGTCGATGACGATGCGGCCGAAGCGTATTTTGATTTGTTTGAAAAGCACGCCATCGGGTCTGTCTACAAGCCGGACGCCCAGACCCGCCGGGATTCCCGGAACATAGCGCAATCCATCATTGCCAAGTCAAATTACTTTGCAATGTCGCTGTACCGCGAGTTGCAGGACGAGCTTCCACCGACCACCGTGCTGCTGTCTCCGCACCTGCTGGTGCTCGATGAGAATGACCGGCTGAGCAGCCGCCCCCTGCTGGCCAGCGAAGAAATCCCCAGCGTGATCACCATTGATTTCAACGTTTACTCACACCCCGATCCGCGCAAGATGATGGATGCGGAGCCACTGACCTTTGGCGATATCGTCACGCCGTTGTTCGTGATTCACTCTAATCGATGGCTGCGGCCGTCCACGAACGGGCTGTTGCTGTCCAGTGATCCCTTGCTCGAGACAGCCTGGGAGCAGGCGGAGCGGCAGGCGGATGAGCAGGTGCGAATCCGTTATGAACAGTCCCGAGAAAATTTCAGGCGGCCACTGGATTTCGTCACCTTTCTGCAGACGGGCGATACCCGGTATCCCGATATCCCGCTTAAAAGCGTGGGAGAAGCTCGCCGCGACGTCCTTGCAGTAGAACAGTATCCCATTGAAAAGATCTGGATGGACGGCGAAATCGTCGGCCAACTGGCAATCAACCAAGAGGTGGACCCCTTCGCCGAAGACTTCGCGAAGGGAGCCGCAACCCGAATCGGGGTTGCCCTGAACCGCGTCGATCACGATCGCGCGACATTTTTTACCCGCCAGCAAGCGCTGTCCCGGTTCGACCCGGACCTGGCGATATCGTTTTTGGCGCGTGATGATAGCCCCAACGTGCAAGCCCGCCTGATGATGGCGGAACGATTGCTGGAAGCGGAGCGCAAGTTCCTGGCCGCCCAGACGACCAGCCTGTATGAAGGCACTTATTCGGAGGGATACGGCAACCAGTCGCGGGAGATGATCTCTGCCGAATATCGCCTGCTGGAGCAGAGGCGGGAGCTGGCGCGGGCGCAAAACATGAGTACGGCACTGGCGATCGTCGCCCTGGCGGGTGGGGTCTACCTTGGGAGCAGCGGCAACGGCAGTAACGTGCTGACCTCCAATGCCATGAGCAACATGCTGGTGTTGTCGTCCCTGTGGGCCATGAATTCGGCGATGGCGGCTTCGGCTGAATCCAAAACCATCAGCGAGAACTTCTTGCTGCAAATGGCGCCGGCCATCAATCGCCAGGTGTCCGTGCAACTGGAGTGGCACGAGTCGAGGGAGCAGATCACGGCTCGCGATTTTGCGGACTTTCGACGGCAGACGATGTCGCTGTACCAAACCAGCGTCCGGTCCATTCAACATGAATACGATTCCGAGTGTGCGTTTACCCATCCCGCGATGGAGACGACCGGCCGCTGGCTGGGTGGCTGTTTCGCCGGCCTGGCCTCTGATCGGGGTTATGGACTCATTATCGATCCGGACGGCAGCACCGTGGAGTACCTGGGTTCCGCACACTCGGGATCAGCGTCCGGAACCGGCGCGATGATCTTCCATTCAGCCAGGGAATTGGGCGCCGTTTATTATGAAGGCGATTTTCGCGACGGTGTACCGGATGGTGTTGTCCTGCTCGAGGAACCCGGTAGAAGCCCCAGCGTGAGACAGTTCCAGGCCGGCAAGGACCGCGGGTCGGCCGATCCGGCGCGTCTGAAAAGGGTGCACTTCTAACCCGGCATCACTTCACAGATATCACTTGTTCATTGGATATCCCGGCTTTGAAAGTCAAAATGTGTACACTGACCCGGCGCCAGTCGTGGCTCGGATCCCAATTCGGGAACTCTGGTTTCAAAATATTCTCTGATAATGAATAATTCACTGCTTCATAATGTCCGTCCGGCCGTTCAATAGATCGGCCGATGCTCGTAATGGGAGAAACCGTGGGATTTTCGATCCGCTTTGCCATGTGCCTCGCCCTGGTCCTGCTGATGGGCCTGGCGTCCGGCTGCGCCGGCACGGCGCGTGGCATGAAAGCCTCGGTTTACCAGCCGGATGCCGATGTCAAACTGGCCGACTACAGCCTTTCCAAGGCCGATGCACTGGTCGTGATCCGCTATCCGGCGATCATTCATGCGGATGCGGAAAAACCGTATTTCCACGCGTTTTCGATCAATGCCATCGGCGGCGAAGTGCCTGCCGCCAACCGGACCAAGAAGGCGACCACCCGAATTGCCAAGTCGGTGATCGCCAAGTCGAATTACTACGTGATGTCGCTGTATCGTGAATTGCAACGGGATTTGCCCAAGGACACGGTCCTGCTGTCACCGCATATCATTTTGTGGGACAAGGACCGGGGGCTTTACAGCCGGCCGATCCTGGCCACTGAACAGATTCCCAGCGTGGTCACGATTGATTTCAACGTCTACTCTTACCCCGACACGACGGAACTGATGGATTCCCCGCCCGTGACCTTTGGAGACCTCGTCACCCCCCTGTTCGTCGTTCACAGCGACCGATGGCTGAGGCCGTCGACCAACGGGCTGTTCCTGTCCAGCGTGCCGCTGGTGCAGGCCTCCTGGGAACTTTCTTCAGAAGAGGCGCTGCAGCATGTGGAAAGCAAGCTGTCCTATTCGCCAACGGTTTATCAGCGGCCGCTGGATTTTATCTCGTTCATCAACACCCGGGTGGAAGAACGGCAAAACGTGCCCTTGAAAGAGGCAGGAGATTCCCAGCTGGACTTGCTGGCCGTCGAGGAATACCCGGTAGAAAAAATCCAGATGCCGGGAGACTTGCTGGTGGACCTGTCGGAGTCCTACTCGCGCGATCCATTCGCGGAAGCCTTCGTTCGTGGCGCGGCGACGCGTGTCAAGCGAACCCTGAACCGGGTCAATCGCGACAAGGCCACGTTTTTCGCCCGTCAGAATGCCCTGGCCCGATTCGACCCGGAGTTGGCCAACGCGTTCCTGGCCCAGAGCGGGGGAGAGAGCGTCAGGGCCCGTTTGCAATTGGCCGAAGCCCTGATCGAGGCTGAAAGAAAATTTCTGTCTGCGCAGTCGCTGAGCGTCTACGAGGGGACTTATTCTGGTGATTATGGCGCCAAGATGCGTGAATTGATCGAGGGTGAATACAATTTGCTGGTCAAACGCCGAAAAATGGCCCACAAGCAAAATGTCACCACCGCCGTCGCGGCCCTGTTGCTCGCCGGCTCGGTATACGGCGCAACGGCTGGTGGCGCCGCTGGCGCCGCCGTGTTGTCGAACTTCAGTGGCGTGTTCGTCCTGGGTTCCCTGTGGGCCATGAGCTCGGCGCTGGAAACCCGTTCAGAATCAGCCGAAATGGCCGAGCATTTCATGGTGCTAATCGCGCCGGCGCTGGAGCGGCAGATCACCGTCCAGGCGGAATGGATGGAATCCAAGGAACGAATCACCGCCATTGGCTTTGCGGAGTTCAGAAGTAAAACCCTGACGCTGTACCAGTCGCGAATCCGGTCGCTGGAAACGGAAATCGACGGCAATTGCGCATTTGAGCACCCGCAATTCAGCGGCCAGGGGCGCTGGTATGGCGGCTGTGAACTCGGATTGGCGGCGAATCGCGGCTATGGCGTGATTCGGGATGAGTCCGGATATGTCGAATTTCTGGGCACGGCGAATGCCGGCATGGCCTCGGGAACCGGCGGAATGATCGTTCGGAAAGCCAACCAGCCGGGTTCACTCTATTACGAAGGGAGTTTTCTCAACGGGCTGCCTGACGGGGAGGTTCGGGTTGAAGAACCCGGAAAAATGCCGCGCGTCAGGGAATTCAGGGCCGGGGTCGATGTCGGAAAGGGAAATGAGCGCAAACTGCAGTTGCTGGAGTTTTAGATTGGCTGCCACATGATGAACAGATGGCTCAAAACATGGATGCTCACCCTGATGCTGGCGCCGCTGATGGCCGGTTCGCTGTTTGCATCATTCGATTACGATGCGATCACCCGGCTTCCGCCGGGGGAACAATACCGTCAATTGAGTCTGCTGTTGCTGGTTTCCGGCGGTGTTGAGCCGGAATTGCAGGCGCTTCTGCAGCCCCTGGTGGAGCAAAATGCGGGCGCCGAAAGCAGTTTTACACTGAAACTGGATGACTACGGCACGCCCCTCGCGCGAATCGTCGATCAGGAAACCATGCTCGCCGGCGTCGCGGATATGTTTCAGTATGCGCAACAGAACAGCACGAAGATCCAGGCGAGGTTAACCGAAATCGCCGGCCAGAACCCCATCCTGGTCAGCATGGTCGATGCCAATGAAATCGCCGAGGACGCGATCATCATCCGAAATGCCATTGCCGACAGCCTGGAATACTCGGGTCTGGGCGAGGAAGCCGAACTGAAGGAGCGGGTTGCTGCGTTTCGCATACAAACCGTGTTCCTCAGGAACATGATGGAGTACAACATCTTCCAGGAAGAACTGGCCCAGATCACCAACGAAGCCATCACGGACCTGGGTGGCAGGCTGGACGCATATGAACGCATGTTCCAGGAAGAAATCGACCCCGAATTGCTGCAACGCCGCATTGAATCGGCCGAGGTGATGAATGCGCAGACCGGCGAGCATTTCGATGAGCAGGCCATGATGCGCACCAATGAACTGCTGATGATGCTGATCCTGATGGAAAGCCAGGTGAAATAACGCTACTGAAGTTCTTATCAGGGGTTGTCTTCTTCCTCGATCGCTTCCACACCCTCCAGCTTCTCCAGATCGCGAATGGCGATTATACCGGCGGTCTCCAGGTTGAGATCCGGGCTGGCCTGCTGCTGGCGGGCATTGCTTTCCTGCTGCGACGGGTCGGACGAATCACTGGCCTGTTGCTCCTCCTGCGCCAGCTGTTCCGTTGGCGGCTCACTCGCGGAGTCGGCGTCACCCGAAGGTTGTACGGTGGCGTCGGCCCGGGCTTGTGCTTCAGCCTGGGGCTGGGCCTGGGCTTGGGGCTGGGCCTGGGCTTGGGGCTGAGCCTGGGCCTGGGCTACTGCCTGGGCTGTGGCCACGCCCTTCAAGCGATCCAGTTCCTCGATGGGAATGCTTCCATCCGGCGCGCGACTGGATGATTCGGTGCTTTCCGCTGCCTGGGCAGCTTCCGCCTGCTCTTGATCCTGTCCGTTACCGGCAAGGGCAGGGGCCTGCTGAGCCCCGGTTTCCTGTCCGTCAACAGCTGGGCCGCCTGGCGTGCCCTGCGGTTGGGATCCATTACTGGCCACCGGCGCCTGGCCCCGTTTGCCCCGCAGGAAATCGAGCGCGCTTTCCGAGACTCCGGCAGTGCTGGCCTCATCCTCCGGAGCGGGCAGGCTGGGGTCGAAACCTCCGGCCGAGTTCTTTTCAGCCTGTTGCGTTTGTCCTTCCTGGCCGGGTTGTCCGCCGCCCGGCGGGCCACCGGCCTGTTGACCTTCGCCTTCTGCTCCCTGGCCGCCAGGTTTGCCGGGATCTCCCGGCATCGGCGGCCGTATGGCTCCGAACGCGGCTGCTTCCCGTTCGTGGTACTTGTCGACTTGCTCGGCCCAGGCTTCCTCTTCCTGTTCCATCAATGCAGGATCTCTCTGCGCCGCCTCGGTGGGTTCGTAGGGATAATCCTCCAACACGTCGCTGGGTTCCCACTGGCCGTTTTCGATAATGATATCGGTGATCTGGTCGCGAATATTCTTCTGGGATTCGGGCGGCAGCTTGTCGATTTTCTCCTGTTCGACCTGCGAGCTGTAACTGGTGTCTGAGTAGGTCGCGCTGTCACGGGCCCCTTCCAGTTCCATGCGGCGCCGGTACGCCTCCTCGCTTTCCTCGGTCCGTTCGCTGGATTCATCTTTGGAGGTGGAGGTCTTCTCCTGCGCCCAGGACGGCACGGAAAAGCCCGCCAGGAAACCCATCAACAGCAACACCAATGTCATTTGCCTGTTCATCGAATCAACCTGCTTGTTCGCTCCTGTTCACAAACGGTGAGAATCATACGGTACTGGTGCGGGTCCAAATGCCTTAACAGACCCAAGCAGATGACCCGGAAACAGGGACCGAAGTTCCGCTGACCAGCCTCCATTGTGCCGCACCTGCCTGAACGCCACCTGAACCTCCTGGCCATGAGGGGAAGCCGACGGGTCAATTCTGCTCACTGGTCCTCCACCGAGCGGACCACCCGAAAACCCGTGAAATCGTTGCGGTCGCCGGTTTTCAAGTTGAAACGGGCTGGCAACCGGATTTCCTTCGAGCCGGTGAACCAGGAACCGCCGCGAGTCATTCGCGAACTGCAGATACCACGGCCCCAGGCCTTGCCATCGGCGGGCGCATCCAGGTAGGACAGGTTCATGCAGTCCAGCGTCCATTCGGCAACGTTGCCGACGACGTCGTAAATGCCAAAGGCATTGGGTTTCAATGAGCCGACCGGCAGCGTTTCCATGGGTGCGGAGTCGGAACAGTCCTCGTGCTGCCAGCGCAATCCGGTTTCCGCACCGGCGATATTTCCGTACAGGCAGGTGCTCGCCGGATCGCCGCCGATCCATTCACTTTCTTCGCCGGCGCGGGCGAAATATTCCCACTCGCTCTCGCTGGGAAGACGGTAGGATTGGCCGGTTTTCTGGCTGATCCAGGCCACGTATTCCTGGGCGTCATTCCAGGAAACCATGATGACCGGGTGATTGCCCCGTCCCCAGCCATTGTCACGCGGGCGGGTTGAGCAACCCCCAGCCGCCACACACTGGTCCCATTGCTCCATCGTCACTTCGAATTTGCCGACAGCGAATGGCTCGGAGAATGTCACCATTCGTTTGGGTTTTTCCATGCTCAGCGCCCACCGGGAGTCTTCATCCGAACCCTGCCAGAATGTTCCGGCGGGAACCACGACCATGGCCGGGCATTCGGCACAGTCCGTGAAGGTCTTGCCGGGGCGCAGTGTCAGTTCATCGATTTTTTCCAGCGCGTTGGCAAGCCGGGCGCCTTTTGGAAACGCATCGATATACGCCTGGTAGGCGTCGATGGTGTTCAGCTTTTCCGCGGCTTCGAAAGCGCGCACATCGCCAAGCTCACTTTCCAGTCGACGCCGTAATTCGTGTGCCTCGTCGATGTGGAGACCACCCGGCCAGTCGGTGATATAACCGTCCAGCGCAGCGATGGTGCGCGCCGCCCTGGCCTGGGCCCAGGCTTCGTTATCCCGGCGCTCCTGTTCCTGGCGTTGCCGCTCCGCCTCGGTGTCCGCCAGGTCGAATTCATTCAGCACGATTTGCGCATCCACCTGGTGCAATCCATTCGGAAACTGGTCGAGGTGCGCTTCAATGGCCGACCGGGTTCCCTCTTCGCGAGCGTGTTGCCAGGCCTTTTCATCCAGTGCATCGAGTTGCATCTGCGCCTGCGGCCGGTGGATGGAGTGGGGAAAGTCCTGTATGAACAACTGGTAGGCGTAGGCGGTATCCGCTTCCAGTGCGGCCTCCCAGCGCGCCCGTTCCTCGGCAGGCACAAAACTTTCGGGTTCGTCCGGTTCTGCAGTCTCGTTCACGGTTTTCCCCGGTTCCATTGGGGAAAGGCCTTCCCCCTCACCGGTAAAAAGCCAGATTGCCGCTGCCAATACCGTCAGCAAGAAGAGGCTCAGCAGGATGATCGGCAGCCATTCACGGCCTTCCTGTTCCACGTTTGGTGGCAGTTCCGCCGCCGGATTCAGCCGCGTTGATTTGACCTGGATAAAAAATGGCCGCCAATTGCGAACATCCCGGACGCGGGCACCCGGATCCACCGACAACCCACGCCTGATGGCATCGAACAGGCCGGAGAACGTGTCATCGGCAACGAGTTCTTCGATCGGAATCAATGGATCAGGTTTTCGGGAATCCAGTGCCTCCTTTCGCTGCCTGGCCGGAGGGGGCACGCGGCCACTGATCGAGCGATACAGCGTGGCCGCCAATGCGTAAATATCGGTCCAGGGTCCGATTTCACCACTTTGATCGGATTGCTCGACGGCCGCATAGCCCTCACTGCCGAGACGCCAGCGCAGCGTTGGATTGGCCTCGAGACGCTGTCCCGCGGCGCCGAAATCCAGCAGGATCGGGTCGCCGTTCTCGGTAATGTAAATGTTGGCCGGCTTGATGTCCTGGTGAATCACATCCCGTTGGTGAATGTATTCCAGCGCATTCAACAGCGGCATGGCCAATGCCATCGCTTCATCCGCACTGAGTGTGCCGCTGCGTTTGAGCAACTTGTGCAGCGCCTCGCCACGATAATAGGGCATCAACAGGTAGGCGGTCCCGTTCGCTTCGAAGCAGCGGAAAACCTTGACCACGTTGGGATGGTCCAGCGGAGCGACGGTTCGGCCTTCCTGCAGGAAGTGATCCAGGCCGGTGGCAAATAACTCGGCGGACTGCTGATTGTTGGGCACCAGGCGACCGTCGACCCCGCGCCTGACGTGTTCCCGCGGCACATACTCTTTGAGTGCGAATGATTTGCCCAGCAATTCGTCGGTCACCAGGTAGGTGATTCCGAACGCACCCTGGCCGAGCACCCGGTCGATCCTGAGTTTATCGACGATAAAGCCCGGCGCGAGCGCCAGCGTTGCGTCGCTCATTCTGCCGCCTGTTCCCTGCGCGCCGGCTCAATCGTGAAACGGAATCGCGCGTTGCCGACGATAATCGTGTCGCCCGGCCTGACGTAAAGGGTTTCGCCTTCCAGGCAAGGCACCCCGTTAATGGACGTACCATTGCTGGAACCGAGATCCGACAGCGTAAGCTGGTCTGCAGTCCCGTTCATGGTGGCATGCCGTCGGCTGATTACCGGACTCTCGATGGCGATGTCCGCCTGGCCGCGGCCGATGACCAGGTTGATCGCCTGGCTGCTGACCGGGCAACGGGCTTCAAAGCGGGCGCCATCAGTCATCTCGCCAACGATAATCAATTCGCTGTCCAGGCCAGGGCTGAGCGGTGCTTCCTCGTCCGCATCCGCAGACAGCGGTTCCGGTTGTGGGCGTATTGACTGAATTTCATCGTTGGACAGATTGGAGCCTTTGCGTAAGCGATGAACCAGGAAACCTCCGCCCAATAAAATCACGGCAACGACCAACCAAAGCCACGCTGGCAGTCCCGAATTTTCCGCCGCGTCCGGCTTATCACCTGGCGTGTTCAGGTCTATTGGCGCCTCCAGCGGTGGGAGGATTGCAATTTCCTCCAGCAAGTCGGTTTCTTCGCCTTGCTGCAGGGTCTCGCCAATCTCTTCCTGTCCGGACTCTTCTGCCGGGTCGGTTACTTCAGGTTCGGCTACATCGGGCACATCCGGTTTGGTTGAATTTTCCGGCGCCTGTTCTTCCGGCTGCGGTGGGGATTCCTCCATCGCCGCTTCGGGTTCGGCCTCTGTCGAGGGTTCGTCTGATTCTGCCGAAACCGGGTTGCATTCAGCTATTTTGACGGTCAGCTGTAGCTCACCGGCCAGGCGGATGAGCGTGTCTTTGAACTGGTAGCGGGGAAACTCACTGGTCGACATGCTTTGTACACCATTGGCCGAGCTGTAACCGGCCAGGTTGCCGCATTCATCCACCAGCGCTCCGGAAACGTTGGGCAAGCGTGTTTCGCCCGAAATCGACGGCTTGCCGTTTTCAACCGGTGCGCTGATGGCGGCTTCGATGTCCAACGGTGGCTTACCTTCCGCGATCAGTTCAGCCGGCGGAAACGCATGCAGCCGCACCCGGCTACCGTCAATCAGAGGGCCGGAAGAGAAACTCGCGCCGCTCCGTTGCAGCGCGGGCACCGACAGGACCTCCAGGCCTTCGCTGCTGAAACGCTGGACGATTTTTGCTGGGCGGCCATTGCGAATAATGTCGGTGCCACCGTCCAGCACGATGATTTCATCACCCGGCCCGGCGAAATCCGCCGGGACCAGCACCATGCCGGAATCCGACAGCACCACGCCCGTGGTCGGTTCGACATGCGTAGCAGACACCAGGCGCAGCACCGGCACGGTCCATCCAGGCATGGAAGCTGACTGCGCGAGTGTCAGGTCGGCTGCCGATTGGGCGCCGGCCAACCCGGGGTGAAGCGTGAATACAACCAGGCAGAGCAGGGTGATGCTGAATCGGCTCAACGGCTTCGCCTCAGGGCGCATACAGGCGATTGATCAGGTTGTCGAGGCAGTACTGGCCGGCCTTGTTCAGAGCCCGTTCTTCCCGTCCCTGCACCAGGTTCTGGATGAACACGAGTATGGCCGCCATGATCAGTGCGAGCAGCGTCGTGCTGAAGGCCACACCCAGCCGTTCAGTGACCTGGTAAAGCATATCCGGGGCTTCGACATTGGCCCGGTTGCCGGCATAATTCAGGGCCAGCATGATACCGATGACGGTGCCGATAAAGCCGAGTGAAGGGATCAGCCAGGTGATGTACCGAATAATGCTGTAGCGCAGGTCAATCTCGTGCAGGTACAACTCGAGGCTGGAATTGAGCAGGGAGTTGGTCTGATCGGCGGAATGACTCAGGTTGAAACCGAGAACACAGCGTTCGATCAGGCGTGGTACGAAGCAGACTTCCCGGTATTTGCTGGCGCGGACTTTCTGGTAAATCGGCGTGATGTCGTCCCCCGGACGAAGCACGGTCTCTTCGTCTTCCGGCAAATAATTACGATCGATCTGGCTCTCTTCCAGCCGACCGGCCCGCCAGCGAATGGATAACTCGCCGAGGCCGACGAAAAACGCCAGCCAGAGCACATTCTGCACGGTGAAAGGCCAGGAGGAACGGTTGATGTCGAGCGCAATCGAAGCGGCCGGTTCGGGCAGCAATCGCGCCAGCAGTGCAATGACGATGACGGCAGTGATGAGGCTTACGATGAGGGTTATGATTCGCATAGTCAGTTGGTTTCCCCGCCCAGGCTACCTGTTTTCTTCGATGTTTCCGGTGATCGGGTTGCGCCTCGGGTTTTCCAGTACAATTTTCGGCTTCGCCTGGTTCTGGAATTGCTGATCGAACACCAGTGGTTTGCCGCGAACGGAATAGCCCTCTCTCAGCTGCACTCTCAATTGACTACCAAACGCGTTCAGCAGCCGCTCCAGCGGCACTTCCATTTCACCCAGTCTGAGCCGGTCCTGTGTACCCAGGATCACTTTTTTCACCTGGATCCATTGCCCATTACGGTTCAGGAAGGTTCCATTGGCCGAATGGGCATCCTGCACCGCCAGGTAACCTTCTTTGGTCACTTCAATGTGCACATGCACCCGCGAGACCGACGCGTGGTCCAGCACGATGTCACATTCCTGGCCCCGACCCGCGGTTTTGACTTTCACCTGGCACAATCCCTGCCGCAAGGGCCAGGTCCCGCAATCGTTGGTGTTACGGTTTCTTTCATTGAAAATTCCTGCTGCAGGTGGACTGCACAATTGGCCGACTATGATACATTGTATTCCCTTAATGGAGTGTTAAGACCTGACAACATGGTTTTTCGCCGCAAGAAAAGCAAGGAATCCCCGCCAGCTGCCTCCTCCACCATGCGTGGCCGGCAAGCAACCGGATCCGGCCAGAATCCGCTCGCCCGGCGCTTCCTGGATGACGATGAGCCAGACACGGTAGACCTGGACGAACCGGCAAGGTTCCAGTCTGAGCCGGATGACGATTCAACGGAATCACCCACGCATTTGCTGGCCAGCGACGCATCCAAATCCGGGTCGCCGGAACATGATCCCATCGAAGATCCGGTGAGCGGTTTCCTGGTCGTCATTTCCGGCCCGGGGCGCGGCAACGTGTTGACGCTGGGTTACGGCATCAACCCGGTTGGCCGGGACCCTTCGCAACGTGTCGCGCTGGACTTTGGCGATCAGCGCATTTCGCGTAGCAACCATTGTTTGATGACCTTCGATGCGTTGTCGGGAAAATTCTATATCCAGCCGGGAGAAGGGCGGAACCTGGCGTACCTCGATGACCAACCGGTGCTGGTTCCGACCGAGTTGCCGGGTGGTCGGCACATTCGCCTGGGTGACACGACGCTTCGATTCATACCCCTGTGCGGCGAAGATTTCAGCTGGGAATCGCAACCCGCGTAGTGCAACAGGCTGCTAGTCCGCCAGAGCCATGAACTGGCCTGAATTGGCGCGGGCCAGCGCCTCCATGAACTCGACCGTACCCCGGTATTTGAAATAATCCCCGACCGTCACGGCGTGAATTTCGCGCGATTTCGTATTGGCGACCGCGACGCTGCGCACCAGTCGCCCGGGCGAAAGGCCCTTGTTGTAGTCCGGGTTGGGCAGGCCGTCACTGACCAGGATAATGGCCTCGGCCGGTGTTTTGAAGGCCTGGTCAAACGCGGCGGACAGGGAGGAGGAGCCCTTGAACTTGCCCGACAGGCTCTTCAGGAAATCATAGGCCTCCTTGCGGGTGGATTTCGACATGGCCGTCAGGCCGCCGTCCCGAGGCCAGCGGAAGTATCGTGGGCCTGAATCCAGTTGCTGAAAACCCAGGATTCCGAATTCATAGCCGGTTTGCAGGGAATCCATTGCGCGCATCACGGTGCGCCGCACCAGGTCTTCGTGGCCCGCCAGGAAACTGTTCATGTCGACCATGAACAGAATCCGCTTCTTGTCGGTTTTGAGGCCGAGAAAGCGGAAGGTGACCTGGTTGCTGCCCTCGGTGTCCGGCGTGACTACCGGGCTGGGTGGCGGCGGGGGCGGTTCGTCGTTACGGGCCTGCTGCTCCGCCTTGATGGTTTCCAGTTCGCTTGAAACCACCTGCTGGATGGCCTGTAATTCTTCGTGCCGGGTTTGGGCCGCCTGCAGGGCTTCGAGGATATCCTCCTTGCCCTGCTCGGTTTCCTTCAGCACCGCCTCAGTCTTGCCCGCCAGTGCTTCCAGGAAATTGAGGTCGCCCTGGGACCGCACTTCCTTCTGATAATCCGGCATCAGGATGATGGCGATGATAATGAAAGCGCCCATCGCCGAGGCGAACAAATCGACCGCCGAGAGCGAAAAAACCTCGAAGTTGCGTTGCCGGGACCTCATCGGGAAACTCCCACGAAGTCACCGCCGTTTTGCTGCGCCAGGCTTTGCAGAAACATGACCAGGCCGCGGTTCTGCGTGTAGTCGCCGATGGCAACGGTATGTATTTCTTTCTTCTCAAAACGATTGAGACCGCCAATGTCCTGCAGTATGAAGCCGGGTGAATTGTCAGGTTCGCCGTCACTCATCAGGATGATCGCCTGGGCCGGGTATTGCATGGCCGAAAGGACGGCATAGTGCGTTGGTGTCGAGCCGGCAAAGCGCCGGGCCAGTGATTGAGTGAAATCGCGCGCTTTCTTCAGATTCTCGGGGGTGGCCTGGACCAGGCCGCTGGTCTCCGGATAGGTCCACAGCAACGGAGATGGGTTGCCCTGGTAACCTATAATTGCAAACTCGTTGCTTTCATTCAGGGGTTCCAGCACTTCCAGCACCGACTTGATCATCAGGTCGGTGTAGGAGATCATGCTGCCGGACATGTCGATGACAATGACGAAAGACTTGGCTTCCGTCGCAAGGCCGAGTATGGAAAACTCCACTCCAGGCGTCAGCGCCTCCGGTTCAGGTTCTTCTATGATCTCTTCAACCGGTTCCGGGACCGGCACCGGGGTTTCCGCCAACTGGGTTTTGATGTCGGCCATTTCTTTCCGAATGCGGGAGATTTGCGCTTCGACGCCCCGATTCACTTCGTCCTGGTCCTGCAATTCGCTTTGAGCGACTCGCTGATCGGCCAGCAAGTCCTCGATCTGTCCGGAGGCCAACCGGCGCTGCTCCATGAGATCTTCTGTTTTGGACCACGCGTTATCACTACCTTCATTTCGATAGTAGGGAAAAAGGATCATGACCAGTAAAATAAACGCGCCCAGCGCCGATGCGAACAGATCGATGGCCGATGTGCTGAAAACAGCTGTGTTTCGATCAGGTATGCGCATGGTGGGTCAAAAGGTCAAACATAATAGACAGTACTTCTTCATAAAGGTTTGCAGTTGAAGATTCAATCTAACACGGTGTTCCCGGTCAGGGGGCAACAAATCCAGGTCATGATTGCTGGCCAGTCCGCCAGGCTGATTTTACGTAAATCCGAAGGCGAGCGATCATAAAAACCAGGTCTAAAATACGCATGGCGGTCTGCTCGCCCCTCCTTTCCGTGCTGCTGGTTTTCGCACTGGTGGCATCTAATGTGCACGCCGCCGAGAGTGAGTTGGCCTCGCCTGACAAGCCGGTCGAATTCATCATTTACCAATATCCCGGCGTCACCCTGCTGGTTCAGATCGATGCGGTCGAGACGGAATTCGAGGCAAAAGTCTACGGCCCGGACCGGACGCTGATCAAGTATTCCCACCTGCCGGCAAGAAGGGTCGGCCCGGTCTATCAATTAATCGAGCCGAGCAGCACCGCCAGGCAATTGGTGGTTGAAATCATACCGGCTTACGCGACTGACCGTTCCCGCATCAAGATGGAACTTCAGCAATTGCGGGAAAATGAACGGATGGACGCGTTGCAGGCCGAGGCTTTCCGGTTGATGTCCCGCGCGGTGGACGCAACCTCGGCCAACGATTCAACCACCTGGGCCGGCAAGATATGGACATTCAAGCGGGCGTCACAGGTATTCGAAAGCCTCGGCTGGGAAGAGCTGAGGCTGTGGTGCGAGTATTATGCCGCTCACCTGGTGTTTTTCAAGCTGGGTGACGTGCTGTCCGCCCAGGAGATGGCGCAAGCGATCCAGACCCTGGCGCGCAAGGCCGGGTTCAGCACCATTGAGATGGCGGCCATGCAACTCGAAGGCACGACGCTGATCAGCTCTGCTGAAACCGGATCCGAAACCGCCGGCGGTGACAAATACCCTGGAATTCACCAGCTTTTAATGGAAACGGCGGACCTGGCCGACCGCCTGGGCTATCAGTCCGAACGGGCATTGGCCTATTTCAATGACGGCATGGCCTGGGAGCAACAGGAGGACCTCGACCGGGCGTTGGAGCAGTATCGCCTCGCACTGGATACCTCGGTTTCGGCAGGCGACATGGAATTGGCCAATCGCATTCGTAACCAGGCGGCTTTTGCCTACGAATCGCGAGGCAGTGTTGCCGGCGCGATCGAGATGCTGGACCAGGTCGGCGATGAACTGGCGGAATCCGATGCCGAGCTGGAGTTGGCCGAGAGCCTGTTTGAAAAGGGCCGGATACTCAACGAAAGTTTCCGTTTTTCCGAATCGGTGGCGCCGCTCTCGGAAGCCCATGAATTGCTGGCTTCGGCGGGTTACACGAGCCGTCTGTCACAGACCGGGCTGGCGTTGGGGCGTGCTTATTTTGGCCTGGGATTGATGGATCAGGCTGCAGCCATGCTGGCCGAGTCGGTCGCCAGCGCGCCACTGGCCGAGCTTTCATCCGAAGTGGAATCGGGTTGGGGAATGCTGGCGGAAATTCAGCGCTACCGGGGTGACTGGCCGGCGATGGAAGCGGCGCGTGAGAAACAGTCTGAATTAGCAGTTGGAGTCAAAGCACAATCCCGTTTGGTGTATGAACAGGCGATGGATGAGCTCGCGAAGTCCGGCGGCGGTTCTCCTGCAACGGCCCGAATGTTGGCCAGGAGTCATACCCTGGCGGCGAACGCAGGCGACACGAACCTCCTGAACCGGACCCGGCTTCAACAGTGCGCGCTGGTCGAGGGTTCAGCCAACTCATCATCCGGATGTTCCATGGCGGAAGTGGACCAGGCCTTTCATGCCATTCAGCTGTCCGCGGTTCCCACCGAAATCATGGAAGCTCGTTTCGCCCGGGTCCGTGTTCTTCAAGGCGGCGGTAATCACGGGCAGGCCATGAATGAGATGAGCCAGTTGATCGACGGAATGCGTTTCTTTCGTTCCGCTCTGCCGGGCGTCCTCGGGGGGTGGTACTGGGGCAACCGGCAAGAAGTGTTCGACGACTACATGGCTTTGGCGCTCAGGCGCAGCGGGGCCAACGACACCGCGTTTGCCGATGGCAGGGAAGTCCTGCTGGTGCTGGAGCGTCTGAAGCGTATCGCCAGCGACAACAGCATCCGGCTGGCTGACGCTGAAAAATCGGCTCAACAAGATCAGCATGATGAGATACGTTCCCTCCTTGCCGCACTCAACAAGGCAACCCTGCCGGAAGATCGAAGCCGGCTGGGGCGAGCCGTTTCCGAGGCGGTGCAGCGAAGTTACC
>Ga0055474_10000072_pt1 | contig 19954 bp, 18 predicted proteins | sample Muzzi_PWA_D1_FD_57680 | JGI IMG/M metagenome (GOLD analysis project Ga0055474, IMG submission 57680) | Wetland microbial communities from San Francisco Bay, California, USA, that impact long-term carbon sequestration - Muzzi_PWA_D1 | ecosystem: Environmental > Aquatic > Marine > Wetlands ... | reverse complement strand
CCTGCGGCATAACCTTCCGCATGGATGTAGGAAACTTCTTTCAGCTTCAGAGCACCTTCCATTGCAATCGGAAACATCGGTCCGCGCCCGAGAAACAGCGCATCCCCGCACTCGAGAAACTCTTCCGCCAGCGCATGGATCCGGTCATCGAGGCCAAGCACCTGCTCCAGTTTATCGGGCAGCTGATGCAGAGCGCCGACTATTTCATGTTCGCACTCCGGGGGCATGCCGTGGCGCCTGCCGAGCAGCAGCGTCAGCAGCATCAGGTCCGCCAGTTGCGCGGTAAAAGCTTTGGTGGAGGCGACACCCACTTCCGTACCGGCCTGCAGCATAAGGACCAGATCGGACTCACGCGCCAGCGAGCTGGTGGCGACATTGCCGATCGTGAGGGTATGTCTGTAGCCGATGTTTTTCGCCACCCGCAGTGCAGCCAGCGTATCGGCCGTCTCGCCGGACTGGGAAATGGTAATGAACAGACTGTCCGGCAGTACCGCGACTTTGCGATAGCGGAACTCGCTGGCAATTTCGACATGGCAGGGAATACCGGCAAGCTCTTCAATCCAGTAGCGGGCGACGCTGGCGGCATAGAAACTGGTACCGCAGGCGACGATCGTCACGGAATGGGTATCATCGAGGATATCTCCGGCACGCACCCCGAATGCCGGCTCCAGTACCTGAGTTCTGCCGATCCGGCCTTCCAGCGTATTCGTCAACGCAACAGGCTGCTGATGAATCTCCTTCTGCATGAAGTGCCGGTAGTTGCCTTTGTCGACGTCGTCAAAACCGAGCTCGACTTTGACCGACGAGCGGATAACAGACTCATCAGCAATATTCCAGATACTGATATCGTCCCTGCTGATTTCGACCAGATCCCCTTCTTCGAGAAACACGAAGCGGTCGGTCACCGGACGCAACGCCAGCGGATCTGAGGCAATGAAATTTTCGCCGATGCCTTTTCCGATCACCAGGGGGCTGCCCATTCTTGCCGCGACCAGCCGATCCGGCTCCGCGGTTGCAATCACGCCAATCGCATAGGCGCCTTCCAGTCTTTTTACCGTCATGCGCACGGCTTCAAGCAACGAGCCGGTCTCCCCGTAACAGGCATCCACCAGGTGGACGATCACTTCGCTGTCCGTTTCAGAGCTGAAGCGGTAGCCCTTGCTGATCAGTTCCGTGCGCAGCTCTTCATGATTTTCGATGATGCCGTTGTGCGCCAGACTGATACGCCCGTTAGACGTATGCGGGTGGGCATTCTGTTCGCTCGGTACGCCATGGGTGGCCCAGCGGGTATGCGCAATTCCGGTATGACCCGCTACAGGCCTCAGCGCCATCTCATCAATGAGTTCTTTGACTTTACCGGCCCGGCGCCGGCATTCAATCTGAACGTCCGCATTGATGACCGCCACGCCGGCGGAGTCGTAGCCGCGATATTCGAGTCGCTGCAGTCCGGTCACCAGGATCGCCGAGACTTCTCGATCCGCCACCGCGCCAACAATTCCACACACGCTCTAAGACTCCTTGGGTTTGCGCCGATCCGGGCGTATCCAGCCCGTAATGTTACGTTGCCGGCCGCGACCGACGCCGAGTTCGCTGAATCCAATCCGGGTAGTAATGGTCGACCCGGCGGCTACATACGCCTCATCGTCAATGACCAGAGGCGCTACCAGCGTCGAGTTGGTGCCAACGAAAACACGATCGCCAATTTCTGTTGAGTGTTTTGCTATTCCGTCATAGTTACAGGTAACCGTACCGGCACCGACATTGCAGTCTTCACCGAGCGTCGCGTCGCCGAGATAACTGAGATGGCTGGCTTTGCTGCCACGGCCAATCGTCGACTTTTTCACTTCGACGAAGTTTCCAATCTTCACATCTTCTTTCAGGTCAGATCCCGGCCGGAGCCTCGCGAACGGGCCCAGCTGGCAGCCGTCAGCGATGGACGCGCCATCAACGACCGTGTGCGCTTCCAGTCTGACATCATCGCCAAAAACGCTGTCCCGGATCACGCAGCCGGGCCCAATGGAAACACCTCGCCCCAGTCTCACCTCTCCTTCGAAAACGACATTGATATCAATGAAACAGTCCTCTCCGGCGACAACGCGGCCACGCACATCGACTCGCTGCGGATCTGCCATGCTGACCCCGGATTCCATCAGCGCCGAAATCTCGCGCTGCTGGTAAATCCTTTCGAGTTGTGCCAGTTGAGCCCTGTTGTTGACGCCAATGATCTCTTCGGCGGTATCTGCCTGAATCGTGGTAACGGGAATATTGTGGCGCAGCGCGAGTTCGACGAGATCCGTCAGGTAATACTCGCCCTGAGCATTTGCCGGCTGCACCCGTTCAAGCAGTTTTTTCATGCCTGCTGCGTTCAGCGCCATGATCCCAGAGTTGATTTCCCGGATCTGACGCTGGGTATCAGAGGCGTCAGCATATTCGACAATCGCGGTGATCGCGCCACGCTGATCACGAACGATACGGCCGAGCTGAGCAGGATCGTCGAATTCAGCGCTCACCAGTACCAGACCGCCATCAGCTTCTGCCGCGGCACAGGTAGCCACCAGCGTGCTGGCGCTGACCAGCGGCACATCACCAAACACCACGAGCACCGTCGACGCATCGTCAACGTCCGCCAGCGCGAGTTTGACCGCGTGACCGGTACCCTGCTGCTGCGCCTGATGGACCCAGTTTACCGGTCCCTGCACCTGCGCCTGAACCTGCTCCGCACCAAAGCCGACCACCACGTGAACCCGCATCGGCCTGAGGGCCGTCAGGGTCTCGAGAACGTGTGTCAGCATGGGTCTGCCTCCGATGGGGTGCAGGACTTTCGGCAGCGCCGAGCGCATGCGCTTGCCCTGGCCGGCTGCCAGTACAATCACTTCGAGTTGGGGTGTGTTGACCGGGGTGGGTTTATCCGCCATCCGTCCGCTATCCGCAATCCTTTGTCTCAACGCAGCAGATTATAGGAGCCGTAGATGCAAAAAGGGGCAACATCCGTCACCCCTTTTGTAGACACTTGTGTGAATTTATACGGATGGATTCAGCGTCGGCGCTTCTTCAGCTCCGCCAGCGTACGCTGCTGCGCCATGGCTTCCGCAAGCTGCGCAGCAACGGCCGAAAACTCTCTCTCCCCGGTCTGATCCGCCAGCATGCGCTCCGCAGCCTGCTGAGCTTCGACGGCCGCGGCTTCGTCCAGGTCTTCCGCCCTGGCGGCAGTATCGGCCAGGATAGTCACGACACCGGGTTGAACTTCGAGAAACCCGCCAGAGGCAAAAAACACTTCCTCTTCGCCACCATCCAGCTTGAGCCGCACCGGCCCGGGGCGGATTCCGGTCAGCAGCGGAGCGTGTCCGGGGGTGATCCCAAGCTCACCGAGCGATCCCGTGGCGGCGACCAGGGTTACCCGGCCCGAGAAGATCTCTTTCTCGGCGCTGACGATGTCGCAATGTACGGTCATGGCCATATTGTCTTACTCCTGGCAGTTACCTTGCATGATCCAGGGCTGATCAGGCGCTGATTGTCTTGGCTTTTTCCACCGCTTCTTCAATGTTCCCCACCATGTAGAAGGCATCTTCCGGAAGATGGTCATATTCTCCGTCGAGGATCGCTTTGAAACTGCGGACCGTGTCGTCACGGGAGACATAAACGCCGGGGTTGCCGGTGAATACTTCCGCGACGAAAAACGACTGGGAGAAGAATTTCTGGATTTTCCGTGCGCGGTAGACCAGCTGCTTGTCTTCTTCCGACAGTTCGTCCATGCCGAGAATGGCGATGATGTCGCGCAGTTCCTGATAACGTTGCAGTACCCGCTGCACACCCTGAGCGGTTTCATAGTGCTCAGGGCCGACAACGAGCGGATCCAGCTGCCGACTGGTGGAGTCCAGCGGGTCTACTGCCGGATAAATCCCGAGGTCGGTAATCGCCCGTGACAAGGTCACCGTAGAATCCAGGTGAGCAAAGGTCGTTGCCGGGGACGGGTCCGTCAGGTCATCAGCGGGAACATAGACCGCCTGTACGGAAGTGATCGAACCGGTCTGGGTTGTCGTGATGCGCTCCTGCAACACACCCATTTCTTCCGCCAGATTGGGCTGATAACCCACTGCCGAAGGCATCCGGCCGAGCAAGGCGGATACTTCCGTACCTGCCAGCGTATAGCGATAAATGTTGTCGACGAACAGCAGCACGTCGCGGCCTTCGTCGCGGAACTGCTCCGCCAGCGTCAGACCCGTCAGTGCCACCCGCAGACGATTACCCGGCGGTTCGTTCATCTGCCCGAAGACCAGAGAAATCTTGTCGAGAACGCCGGATTCTTCCATTTCGTAGTAGAAGTCGTTGCCTTCCCGGGTACGTTCACCCACACCGGCAAACACGGACAGACCGGCATGTTCGGTAGCGATGTTGCGGATCAGTTCGAGCATCGTGACCGTCTTGCCGACACCCGCCCCACCAAACAGACCTACCTTACCGCCTTTGGCAAACGGGCAGATCAGGTCGATGACCTTGATGCCGGTTTCCAGGATCTCGTTGCCGCCCTTCTGATCCTCATAGCTCGGTGCCTTGCGGTGGATGGGCATCTGTTCTTTGGCATTGACCGGACCTTTTTCATCGATCGGTTCGCCGAGCACATTCATGATCCGGCCCAGAGTTTCTTCGCCGACGGGAATCATGATCGGGTGCTGCGTATTGGTCACTTCCAGCCCGCGCGCAAGACCATCCGACGTACCCATTGCAATCGAGCGCACAACGCCGTCGCCAAGCTGCTGCTGAACTTCCAGCGTCAGTCCGGTGCTGTTGACCGTCAGCGCGTCATAAACCTTGGGTACGTTGTCCCGTGGGAACTCGACGTCTATGACCGCTCCAATGATTTGTACAATTCGACCGCTGCTCATTGCTGTTTACCTTGTCTCGTTATGACTCCGCACGATCGTCTCGCGCGTTTTGTTTACTGGTTTGTTAATGCCGCTGCCGTCAGACAGCTGCAGCGCCGCCAACGATTTCCGCAATCTCCTGAGTGATTGCAGCCTGACGGGCATTGTTGTAGATGAGCGTCAGCTCATCGATTATTTTTTCCGCATTTTCGGTCGCATTTTTCATTGCGATCATCTTTGCTGCCTGCTCACAGGCGGTGTTTTCCACAACCGCCTGATAGACCTGGGATTCGATGAAGCGGGTCACCAGACCTTCGATGAGTTCTCTCGCATCCGGTTCATAGAGATAATCCCACCGGTGCTTGTAGGATTCATCGGGTTCTGCGTCCAGCGGCAGCAGCTGCCGGGTTACCGGCTTCTGCGTCATGGTGTTGACGAACTCGTTGCTGATGATGAAGAGCCGATCAATCCGACCTTCTTCAAAGGCATCGAACATGACTTTGATGCCGCCGATCAGATCAGCCACGCCGGGGTTTTCACCCACATCACGCACTGAAGAAAGAATGTTGCCGCCAACCGAGCGGAAAAAACTTTCTGCCTTGTTACCGATCAGTCCGAGGTCTGTCTCGATGCCTTTCGCATGCCACTCACCAATTTCTTTCAGCAGCAGGCGGAACAGGTTTACGTTCAGACCACCGCACAACCCTCTGTCTGACGACACCACCAGGTAGCCGATCCGATTGATTTCGCGTTCCACCATGTAGGTGTGTTTGTACTCCGGATTGGAGTTTGCCAGGTGCCCGATGACCTGGCGGATCTTCTCCGCATACGGCCGGCCTTCACGCATCTTGTCCTGCGTCCGGCGCATTTTGCTGGCGGCCACCATCTGCATCGCACTGGTGATCTTCTGCGTGTTCTCCACGCTGCCGATTTTGTTCTTGATCTCTTTGCCGACGGCCATTCGTTAGTCTCGCGTTCTGATAGAAACGGAATCTCTCTATGTGTCAGAAAGAGTGGGTCGCTTTGAACGACTCGATCGCCTGCCGCATTTCGGCAACGATGTCGTCGTTGTAGGCACCAGTCTCGTTGACGTGTTTCATGAAATCTGCTTTCTCTGAATTCATGTAGTCCAGCAGCGAGCGTTCAAAACCGAGAATCTGATCCACCTCAATATCTTCCAGGTAGCCTTCGGTTGCCGCGAACAGGCTTACGCCCTGTTCAGCCACACTCATCGGTGCGTACTGTTTCTGCTTCATCAACTCCTCAACGCGGCGACCGTGTTCCAGCTGTTTGCGCGTTGCTTCATCGAGATCTGACGCAAACTGCGAGAACGCGGCCAGTTCACGATACTGCGCCAGCGCCAGCTTGATACCACCGGAAATCTTCTTGATGAACGGAACCTGGGCTGAACTACCTACCCGGGATACCGAGATACCCGGGCTCATGGCCGGCCGGATGCCTGAATTGAAGCGGTCGGTTTCCAGGAAAATCTGCCCGTCAGTGATGGAGATTACATTGGTCGGAACAAATGCGGAGACGTCACCAGCCTGAGTTTCGATGATCGGCAGCGCAGTCAGCGAACCGGTCTTGCCTTTGACCTTGCCATTCGTCATCGTCTCGACATAGTCCGCGTTAACTCTGGCGGCGCGCTCCAGCAGGCGTGAGTGCAGATAAAAAACATCACCCGGATACGCCTCACGCCCCGGTGGCCGCTTCAGCAACAGAGAAATCTGCCGGTAAGCCCAGGCCTGTTTGGTCAAATCATCGTAGATGATCAGCGCGTCTTCGCCGATATCGCGGAAGTACTCGCCCATGCTGCAGCCGGAGTAGGGCGCGATGAACTGCATGGGGGCAGGCTCCGATGCGGACGCCGCGACGACGATGGTGTTGTCCATCGCACCGTGCTCTTCCAGGGTTCTGACGACGTTGGCAATCGTCGACATCTTCTGGCCAATGGCCACATAAACACACTTAATACCGCTGTCTTTCTGGTTGATGATGGCGTCTACGGCAACCGCGGTCTTGCCGATCTGGCGGTCGCCGATGATCAGTTCACGCTGTCCGCGACCGATCGGCACCATGGAGTCGATACATTTCAGGCCAAGCTGCACCGGCTGGTCTACCGACTGCCGCGCGATGACACCAGGTGCAACTTTTTCGATAGGAGCAGTCTCAGCGGCGTTGAGAGGCCCTTTGCCGTCAATCGGCGTACCCAGGGCGTCAACAACCCGACCCAGCAGTTCGCGGCCCACCGGCACTTCCAGAATCCGGCCCGTGCAGCGGGCAGTCATGCCTTCGGAAAGTCCTTCGTAGTCCCCGAGTACGACCACACCGACAGAATCCCGTTCGAGGTTCAGAGCCATCCCGTACAGACTGCCTTCGAACTCGATCATTTCGCCGTACTGAGCCTCCGCCAGACCGTGGATACGAACAATACCGTCCGATACACCGACGATGGTTCCTTCGTTCTGAGCCTCGGCATGGATGTCGAGGCTTTCGATGCGACTTTTGATGATGTCGCTGATTTCAGAAGGATTCAGTTGCTGCATGTTGCATTCCTCAAATTTCTATACGGTGGCCAGATCAGTCTCGGCTCACCACCGGATTTGGTTCACGTACGCTGTATGGCTTCAGAAAGTTTATTCAGTTTGCCGCGCACCGAACCGTCGATGACCATGTCACCGGCCCGAATAACTGCTCCACCAATGAGATTTCTGTCGACCTCACTGGTCAGGCGAACTTCCTTTGCAAACCGTCTGCCGAGCGCTGCCCGCAGGCTTTCTGCTTCAGCATCCGACAATGGAAAGGCGCTGATGACTTCAACGTCCAGACTCTGCTGCTCCTGCGCCCGCAGGTCTTCAAAAAGTTCGCCGATCTCTTCGATCAGGTTGAGTCGTTTGTTTGCCGCAAGCACCTGAACGAAATTCTTTGCGCGATTGTCCAGCTCTTCGCCGCACACCTCGACCAGCTGATGTGCTTTCTGGACTTCAGCGACTTCCGGGGCTTCCAGCAGAACTTTCATCTGCACATCCGAACTGGCTGCAGCCAGAAACTGCAGCATTCGCGACCAGCGGTCGAGCTCACCGGATGCTTTCGCACTGGCAAATACGGCATTTGCATAAGGGCGTGCCAGGGTTGCTAATTCAGCCATCTGCCTGGTCCCTAAAGATCCGACGCCAGCTCTTCGAGCATGCGACCGTGCTGATTGGTGTCGATTGCGCTGCCGAGAATCCGCTCAGCACCGCTGACAGCGAGCGCGGCGACCTGCGCACGCAGCGCTTCTTTTGCCCGGTTGACCTCCTGGTCAATCTCAGCGCGCGCAGCCTCTCTGATGCGCTCACCCTCGTCCCGGGCATCCTGTTTCGCTTCTTCGATCATCTGATTGGCGCGACTCCGCGCCTGCTCAATCAGCACCGCGGCTTCTTCTTTCGCCTCGCGTAACTGATCGGTGGCTCGCTCCTGTGCCAGTTCGAGGTCTTTTGCCGCGCGTTCCGCGTGCGACAGACCGTCAGCGATTGCCTGCTGGCGTTCGCGCATGGCATTGATCAGAGGCGGCCAGATGAATTTCCAGCAGGACCAGACAAACACGATGAATGTCAGGGTCTGGCCAATAAACGTCCAATTAAGACTCATGGTCTTACCTCTTCACGCTTTCGTGTGTTCTGCTTAACCGCCAACGGCAAAGATGACGTAGAGACCGATACCCACCGCGATCATCGGCACTGCGTCCACCAGACCCAGTACGATAAACAGCTGTGTTCGCAGCATCGGCAGCAGTTCCGGCTGACGGGCAACGCCCTCCAGGAACTTACCACCCAGCACACCCACACCAATGGCTGCGCCAACGGCACCAAGACCCATCATGAGTCCGCCTGCTACGTACAAAAGAACTGCTAGTTCCATGATTACTCCAAAGCTAAACGATTGTTGTTAATTGATCAGCGAATATCCGCTGGTATCAATGCTCTTCTTCCACCTCGTGGGCCTGCGCCATATACACAATGGTAAGAACCGCAAAGATAAAGGCCTGCAGGGTAATGATGATCACGTGAAACGCCGCCCATCCCCACTGCAGAACACCCGCCACCGGTCCCCAGAAAAGACCGGCAGTAAACATGATGGCGATCAGAATGAAAATCATCTCTCCCGCATACATGTTGCCGAACAGCCGCAAGCCGAGTGACAGCGGCTTGGCGATGAGGGTTACTCCCTCGAGAAACAGATTGATCGGGGCTAAGAATTTCGGAAATGGATGAAATGCCAGTTCGGCAAAAAAGCCGCCGAGTCCTTTCTGCTGAATACTGTAGAAAATGATCAGAACAAAGACTGAAAAAGCCATGGCCATCGTGACGTTGGGGTCGGTACTCGGCACCACTTTCATATGGTGCACACCCAGGCTGCCTGCCAGCGCCGGTATCCAGTCGACAGGAATCAGGTCCATGAAGTTCATCAGCCAGACCCAGACGAAGATGGTCAGTGCCATGGGGGCAATCAAGCTGTTCTTGTAGTTGAAAATCGTGCTGGTGGTGTCGTCGATGAAGTCGACGACCATTTCGACAAAATTCTGCAGGCCGGAGGGTACACCGGCGCTTGCGTTACGGGCGGCGCGGAAAAAAATCCCGAAGAAAACCAGCCCGGTGACAATGGACCAGAGCATGGAATCAACATGGATCGCGTTGAAACCCATGGCGGCCGCCTCTTCTGCCGTGTGCGCAAATCCCCAGCTGCCGTCCGGCAACTGGCCATAGGTCAGATTGGTCAGATGGTGCTGAATGTACTCTGCTGAGCTTTGTGTCGAACCTGCCATGTCAGTCTCTTAACTACCTCAACTTACCCTGATCAATACCGATCTTGACCACCGATGTTAAAACCCTGCCGGCGCCTTCTGTGCCGGTCTGTTCCTGCAGATTTCCGGCCGGTTCTCCCGGCCTGCCGCCTATCGGCAGTATTAATGCACTGTGCGCTCTGGAGCAATTACGTCTTCCGTAATCGCTCAGCGACCACCGCTGTGGCTCCGCTCGCTGAACAGCGGAACCAGCACGTACATCAGCTGCGCTGCCACCAGAGCGCCGAGCAGACTGAGTGGCGACGGCCTGGTCAACGCAAACGCCGCAACCAGCAGTACACAGGTTGCAACAAATTTCCCGACCCCCATCGCCAGCAGCTGCTGTGCCGATCTTGTGCGATTCAGCCGCCAGGCAAAATAGGCTGCCGGAACCGCCACACAGGCACCGCCAATTGCCGCCGAACGGGCATCTTCAAAGCCCCAGACCAGACCGCAAATCGCAGCAACACAGAGCGTTGCCGTAATCTGCGCAGACACTATTCGATATGAAAGTGGCAACGGATAAGGCCCGGAAAAGCGGCGCGTATTATAGGGAGCCCGGCATGGTCATTCAACGATAAACGGACGGAATCGGCGCATTTACTTCAGGTGGTTGAGAATCCCATCCAGTTCCTCGAGCGTGCTGTAGCCGATGATAAGTTTGCCTTTCCCGCTGGCCTGGTGACTTATCCGCACTTCTGCGCCCAGGCGGTCTGACAGGTCACGTTCCAGGCGTTCGGTATCCGTGTTTCGCGCCGGTGCGGCAGGTCCGGATCTGGCGGGATTCTGCAGGCTTCGCACCAGAGCTTCCGTCTGTCGAACCGACAGCTGCCGCTCCACCACATCTGCGGCAATCCGCTCCTGGTCCAGAGGTGACAGAGTCAGCAAGGCGCGGGCGTGACCCATTTCGAGATCACCTGCGGACAGCAGGTTGCGTACTGCGGAGGTAAGATTGAGCAGTCGCAGCAGATTGGTGACAGCGGCGCGGGACTTGCCGACCGCATCCGCAACCTGCTGCTGGGTCAGCCCGAACTCATTTTTCAGCCGCTCCAGCGCCTGCGCTTCTTCAAGCGGATTCAGATCTTCGCGCTGGATGTTTTCGATCAGCGCCATTGCCGAAGCCTGCTCATCGCTGACATCACGGATCACCGCCGGGATAGTGTCCAGTCCGGCGAGCTGGGCTGCGCGCCAGCGGCGCTCGCCGGCAATCAGCTCGTAGCCGCCCTGCGCTCTCGGGCGCACAACAACCGGCTGCATGATGCCCTGAGTACGGATGGAAGCAGCCAGCTCTTCGAGGCTGCTCTGATCAAAATCGCGCCGCGGCTGATAGCGGCCGCGGACTATGTCGCTGATGGTCAGCTCGTCGAGACTGCTCTGCAATGCCACCGCATCGTCAGTATCGGCTGCCTGTGTGCCCGCTGCCGAGGACAACAGTGCATCGAGTCCGCGCCCTAATCGCTTCCTACTCAACCTGACTACTCCAGCTCGCCGCCTTTGGGATGTTTCCGCCTGATTTCACCGGCCAGCGCCATATACGCCACCGCACCTTTCGACTGCCGGTCATAGAGGATCGCCGGGAGACCGTGACTGGGTGCCTCGGCGAGACGGACGTTGCGGGGGATCACGGTACGGAACACCTTGTCTCCGAAGTACTGGATGAGTTGCCTGGAGACGTCGCGGGTCAGGCTGTTGCGCGGATCATACATGGTTCGCAACAGCCCCTCTATGTCGAGATCCGGGTTCCCTGCCTGTTTGACGCCGTCGATCGTCTGCAGCAGCGCGCTCAGTCCTTCCAGTGCATAGTATTCGCACTGCATCGGAATCAGCACGCTGTCGGCCGCCAGCAGCGCGTTCAGCGTGAGGATGTTCAACGACGGCGGACAGTCGATAATGACAAAATCAAACCTGTCTGCATCGGTCAGGCACCGCTTCAGCTTGAGTTCCCGGTTATCCATCTGCAGCAGTTCCACCTCAGCCGCGGTGAGATCCGTATTCGACGGTACGATTTCATAGCCACCGTGACATTTCACAACGACGTCAGCCAGCGCCATGGAGTCAATCAGCCAGTCGTAACTGCTGCGCTGTACGCTGGTTTTATCAACGCCTGAGCCCATAGTCGCGTTGCCCTGTGGATCCAGGTCCACCAGCAGCACCCGGCTGCCGGACAGCGCCAGCGACGCGCTCAGATTGACGCTGGTGGTCGTTTTACCAACCCCGCCTTTTTGGTTTGCCACCGCGATGATCCTGACCAAATCCGTTATCCGTCCGTTATGCTGGCGTCAATGATCACGACTTCGTGATCCTGTTCAAGGCCGGGAATACTGAGTCGTTCGCATCTCGCCCCCTCCGGCAGCTGAGCTGATGAGTTCCGCGTGCCGGCCATGACGATGAGCCGTCCGGCCAGCCTGCCTCCGGCTTGCTCAGCAATTTCTTTGCTGTCCTGGTCAACTCGTTTTTCACCGGCCGCAAGTAACGGCTGTGCCAGCCGCCAGATTGCGGCTGCCGGTGCCACTGCGCGACTGGTAATCGTGTCATAGCTCCCGCCGGCGGATCCTTGAGCCGGCGTAGATCTGCTACTGACAGGTGCTGGAATCAGTTCGGCAACATCGCCACAGTGAACCCGAACGTTGGCAAGCTCAAGCGTGGTAGCGACCTGTTCGAGGAAACGACATTTGCGTTGGTGACGATCAACCAGCAGGAATTCCCTTTCCGGTGCGACGATGGCCAGTGGCAGCCCCGGAAAGCCACCCCCGGATCCGAGATCCAGAATTTTCCGGCCGTGCAGCAACGCAGCAATACTCAGGCTGTCGAGTATGTGACGTGACCAGATCCGCTCAATATCCCGCCGGGACAGCAGGTTGAAATGTTTATTCCATTTTTCCAGCATGCCGGCAAAAGCCAGCAGCGCAGAGATCTGAGTATCCGTAAGCGACAGCTGCAGATCCTGGGTATCTGCCAGCGCCTGCTGCTGTGTCGGGACCACCCGGCTCAGGAACGCTCACCAGCACTGGCCGATACCTCGAGCGCTTCACCAGCAGGGTTGTGGGATCCGTGCTTGCGTGCCTGCACCAGCAGCAGTGACAGTGCCGCCGGCGTCATCCCGGGTATCCGGGCCGCCTTGGCCAGCGTCTGCGGTTTTGTTGCGGAAAGCTTCAGCTGCAACTCCCGGGACAGCCCGGCTACCTTGCTGTAATCGAGATCAGCCGGCAGGCCGATCCCTTCATGTCGGCGTACTTTTTCTATCTCCAGCGCCTGTCGCTGAATGTAGCCTGCATACTTCGTTTCCGTTTCCACCTGGCGCAGCAACGCCGGTGCTACACCTGCCAGATCGAGCGTCGTCAGGTGTGTCAGTGGTTCAATGAGCTGTTCCAGCACGATACCCGGGCGTCTGATAAAGCCAGCCAGATCGGTTTCTTTGCGAATGGTTTCACCGCTGACCTCTTCCAGTGCTGCACTCAGGGCAGTTGACGGATTGATGTGCACCGCCTCCAGGGCAGTGCGCAGTGAGTCCAGTTCGCGCTTTTTCGCGCAGAAGGTCCGCCAGCGTTGTTCGCCTACCAGGCCGAGCTCGCGACCGACCGGCGTCAGACGCTGATCCGCATTGTCTTCGCGCAGACGCAGCCGGAATTCAGCACGGGAAGTGAACATTCGATATGGCTCTTTCGTCCCTAGGTTTACCAGATCGTCGACAAGCACACCGAGATAAGCTTCATCGCGGGCGGGGCACCAGGCTGACTTACCGGCGACTTTACGCGCAGCATTCAGCCCTGCCAGCAGGCCCTGCGCGGCAGCTTCTTCATATCCTGTGGTGCCATTGATCTGTCCGGCAAAAAACAGATTCTCGAGTGCGCGGGTCTCGAGCGAATAGGTCAGATCACGGGGATCGAAGAAATCGTATTCGATGGCATAACCCGGTCGGGTAATGTGGGCATGCTCAAATCCCCTGATGCTGCGAACCAGTTCGATCTGTACGTCAAAAGGCAGGCTTGTCGAAATCCCGTTGGGGTAGAGCTCATGGTTGTCGAGCCCTTCCGGTTCGACAAATATCTGATGACGCACCCGCTCGGCAAATCGCACCACCTTGTCTTCGATACTCGGGCAGTAGCGCGGGCCTTCTCCTTCAATGACGCCCGTGTAGAGCGGCGAACGATCCAGCGCAGCGAGAATCATTTCATGTGTGCGGGCGTTGGTTTCCGTGACATAACAGGAAACCTGCCGCGGCCGGTCGGGCAGGCCGTGCGTTTCATGCAGGTATGACAGGTAGGGGGTGGGCAGGTCTCCCGGCTGTTCCGCCAGATCAGAAAACTCGACGCTGCGACCGTCAATGCGCGGTGGCGTGCCGGTTTTGAGACGACCAACGCGGAACGGCAGTGCCCGCAGTCTCTCTGCCAGCGCGTTGGCCGGGGCATCTCCTGCCCGGCCGCCCGGGTGATTCTGCAACCCGATGTGGATGCGTCCGCCAAGGAAGGTCCCTGTTGTAAGCACCACGGCCGCTGCCCGAAACCGCAGCCCCATCTGGGTATCGACACCCACCACACGACCCTTGTCCACGACCAGGTCGACGACCGATTGCTGGAAGAGCTGTATGTTCGGCTCCGCCTCAAGCAGCTCACGCACTGCCTTGCGGTAAAGCGCCCGATCTGCCTGCGCTCTGGTCGCCCGCACAGCAGGGCCTTTACTACCATTGAGCACACGGTACTGAATACCGGCGCGATCGGCTGCTTTCGCCATGATGCCGTCCAGCGCATCAATTTCCCGGACCAGATGACTTTTACCGATGCCACCGATGGCCGGGTTGCACGACATCTGCCCGATCGCCTCCAGGCTCTGCGTCAGCAGCAGGGTCCTGGCGCCTGCCCGGGCAGCGGCCGCCGCTGCCTCGGCGCCCGCATGGCCGGCACCAATGACAATCACGTCATATTGCTCTGGGTATTCAGTCATCTGCATTGTGCTCAGCAGAGGAAAATCGGCCGCGCAGTATACAGCGTGTCCAGCGGGTTGTTGATCGGAAATCGGGTCGCAATATAGAGCTTCATGCTGTTTATTTGCCTACACAGAAGGTGCCGAATATCTCCCCAAGCAGTTCATCGGAAGTCATTTCACCAACTATCCGACCCAGCGACTGATGAGCAAGTCGCAGTTCCTCCGCCACCAGGTCAATTTCTGCTGCGCTCAGTTGGCTGCTGCGCTGCAGGTGATCGGCTGCGACATCAAGCGCCTGCAGATGCCGTTCCCGGGCGGTAAAAGTAGATTCACTGGCCTGAAATCCAACCAGCTCCTGTACTGCCTGAATCAGTTCGGCCATCCCGGCGCCGGTCGTTGCCGAAACACGCACCTCCCGGCATCGCCGAACGTCTGCAGAAGACACTCTGCCGGCTGCCAGCCGGGTCAGATCAACTTTGCTGCCGACCTGGATGACGCGTTCCCAATCCAGGTCCGGTTGCGCAGCGCTCGGCGAAAGATCCGCTGCTGACAGATCAGTCAGCCACAGCACGACATCCGCCAGTTCGCCCTGGACCCGGGCGCGACGAACACCCTCAATTTCCACCGGATCAAGTGTTTCCCGCAGCCCGGCAGTATCGACAACCTCCACCGGCAGGCCGCCCAGCGTCAGCCCGACCCGCACCAGATCCCGCGTCGTACCCGGTATCTGCGTGACGATTGCCCGCTCTTCGCCAGCCAGCGCGTTGAGCAGGCTCGATTTACCGACATTGGGCGGTCCTAACAGCGCAAGCGTTACGCCATCGCGCAACATAACCCCTTGTGCAGACCGGGCCCGCAATGCTGCAAGCTCTTCACACAACTCAACGATGCCCCCGGCAACCTCAGCCGACTCGAGCAGTTCCAGGTCTTCATCCGCGAAATCTATGGCTGCTTCGACAAAAACCCGAAGCCTGACGATGCGCGCCTCGAGTTCACTGATTCGAGCTGAAAACTCACCGGCGAGAGACCGGCTGGCGCCACGGACCGCGGCTTCTGAGGCCGATGCAATCAGATCGGCAACAGCTTCCGCCTGAGTCAGGTCGAGTTTGCCATTGAGATATGCCCGCTCTGTAAATTCTCCGGGACGGGCCATCCTCGCCCCCTGCTTCAGCAATTCCCGCAGTAACATCTGCAACACCACCGGTCCGCCGTGACCCTGCAGCTCGACAACGTCTTCACCGGTAAATGAATCAGGGCCTGGAAAGTTCAGCAGTAGACCGGAATCGAGAATTTCGCCGTCGGCATCACGGAAGCTCCGCAGTGACGCCACTCGCGCTGGCGGCATGGCGCCGGCAACGGCAGCCGCTACCCGTGTGGCCTGGGGACCGGAAACGCGGAGCACACCTACACCCCCCTGGCCGGGCGCAGTGGCAATCGCGGCAATGGTATCGGTATCGAGGCTGGCGCCGGATGCCGGCTCAGGTTTTGACGGCCTGGGCACCTTCCACCTGTTTCATGACATACCACTGCTGAGCAACACCGAGCACGTTGTTGACGAGCCAGTAGAGCACCAGACCAGCGGGAAAAAACAGAAACAGCACCGTGAACATGATCGGCATCAGTTTCATCATCTTCACCTGCATGGGATCGCCCACCGCCGGACTCAACAACTGCTGAATGTACATGCTGGCGCCCATCAGCAGCGGTAATACAAAAAACGGATCCATCACCGACAGATCGTGAATCCATAACATGAAGGGCGCCTGTCGCAGCTCCACACTTTCAAACAGCACCCAGTACAGAGCAATGAAAATCGGCATCGGCAGCAGCATCGGCAGACAACCGCCAAGCGGGTTGACTTTCTCTTTCTTATACAGCGCCATCATCTCCTGGGAAAGCTTCTGCCGATCGTCCGAGTAGCGTTCCTGCAACTTCTTCATCTGCGGGCCAACCCGGCGCATGTTGGCCATGGACCGATAGCTGGCAGCACTCAGCGGGTAGAGCACCAGTTTCACCAGCACCGTCAGCAGAATGATGGCCAGACCCCAGTTGCCGACAAAACCGTGCAGCCAGTCCAGCAGGTGGAACAGAGGTACCGCGATCCACCAGAGGAATCCGTAGTCGATGGTCAGATTCAGATTCGGCGCAATCTTTTCAAGCTCCAGTTGATCCTTTGGACCTGCATAGAAGCGGGTGTCCCAGCGTCCGGTTGAACCTGCGGCTACGCTCTGCAGCGGCTCGGTAAAACCGAATACATAGGTACCATCACTACGACGATTACCATAGAAGGTGTTCTGTGTTTCCGGATCGGCTACCCAGGCACTCAGAAAATAATGCTGCAGAAAAGCAATCCAGCCGCCCTGTACGGAATGCCGGTAAGAACCTTCGTCGACATCTTCAAAGTCCAGCTTTTCGTAACGGTCTTCATCCGTGGTCAGCGCTGCACCGAGATAGGGCTGTGGCCCCATGGAAAATCCACCGCTGCCGGCGGGTTCATGATCATCCCGCTTGATCTGTCCGAACAGGCTGGCACTGATGGATTCGCCCCGATTGTTGCGAACCTGGTACGCCACATCCACCAGATAATCTCCACGCCGGAAGGTATAGATCTTTTCTACCTCCAGGCCATCGGTCTTGACCTGCAGCACGACGCTCAGGGTTTCTTCGTCAGCCAGATCAAAGTTTGCCGAGCGCACGGTATAAAGCGGCCGTCCGTTCTGATCGATACCGTCCGCGCCAATGAGCCCGCTCTGTGCGATGTAGGTATTGGCAGGACTGTTGTCGAGAAGCAGGAACGGGACCTCCGGCTGATCAAGACTGATCGGATACTTAGGCAGTTCGACCCGGACCACGTCACCACCGAGACGATCAATCCAGAGTTTCAGCACATCGGTTTCCACCTTGATCAGCCTGTCTCCGGCGACGGGCGCTTCCGCGGTCACCGCCGGGGCTGCCGTCTCACCACTGATCAGCGACACATCCGGGACATCCGATGCCGCCGGTGTTTCAGTGGCGGACGCGCTCAGATCGGGCAGCTGCGATGGTGCGTCAGCCGCCTGTGGCTCCGGCGCCTCGGTGTAGGTCGAGGGTGCTGGCTTACTGACGTAATCATCGTTCCAGGCCAGAATCATGAAGTAGCCGGTGGCAGCAAGGCCAATCAGCAGCAGAATGCGCTGAATTTCAGTTGGAAGCATTTAGCTTTTCACTCTGTTGAATGACACTAAGAGATCCCTGCGCGCGCGCCGACTCGGGAACCGCGTCGAATCCGCCGGGATGGAAGGGGTGACACTTGGCCAGCCGGCGTAACGCCAGCCAGGATCCGTGGATCGCGCCGTGCTGCCGCAGCGCTTCAAGCGCGTAGTTGGAACAGGTGGGGTGGAAGCGGCACTGGTTGCCGATGAAAGGACTCAAAGTCCACTGATAGACTCTGACCAGTGCACGTAGACAGGATTCAGGTATCTGCTGAATTTTCACGCGCCTTTCTCTCCAGATCATTGAACAGTACATCCAGTGCGGCGTGCACTTCGCCGGCGCTGGGATTCTCAACGACCCTGACGACAAGATCGATATTTCCCAGCGTTTTCAGACTGCGCCGAAACCGGTCTCGGATTATTCTTTTCACCCGATTTCGGGCGTGCGCCTGGGCAATGGTTCGTTTACCAACGATCAGTCCCAGGCGCGCGCCGAGCATTCTATTCCGAACCACGGCAATACGTAATGGCCCGGAACGCAATCGATGGTCCGGTGCGCGCAATGCATGCTCAAATTCTGCAGGACGGGTCAGACGCGCAGAGCGCGGAAATGCGAGGTGAGCATCTGCCTCAGGATCTGCCGTGGTCATCGCAGCGAATGCTCACAAGTCTGGTTCAGCGCAGCTATCGGCTGCGCTGAAAGGTCAGACGCTCAGGCGCTTACGGCCTTTGGCGCGACGGGCATTGAGAACTTTTCGGCCACCTTTGGTTGCCATGCGAGCGCGGAATCCATGGGTGCGACTGCGCTTGAGATTACTTGGCTGGAATGTTCGCTTCATGCTGCGCTCGATCGATTGACGTTTGTTGTACCGGGATGACCTTTCGACTGGCGGGACCGCCGTTCAGCTCTTTCCCGCACCGGTTTCCCGTATTTCCCCCGCAGGCACCGGAATTGCCGGGGCTGAGCAGGGGGCGCGATCTTAGGTAGGCATTCAGGGGCTGTCAACGACGCTGTTGCCAATACCGCTGAAGATCACGCTCGTTTTCAGACAACCGAATCGATTTTATGGAGCCACTGGGGAACCTGCATTTTAAAATTCGATGAATTGGGGGTTCTAAGAAGAAGAGGTTTTTTATTTAAAGATTGTGGTTGTTGTCTATTGGGAGGCTGTGCGCTTGTGGAAAAGGCTGAAAAACGCTTTGGCCGCGGGGTGTTATGGAACACCGGAGTATGTGGAAAAGCGGTGTTCTAGACGGCTGTGGGGTGTGGATGAGTGTGGATAGATCTGCCTGATGGATTTTCTACAAATGTTATCCACAGGTTCTTCAGGGGTTTGCTCACACTGTAGTTGGTGGATATTTTTGTCTGTCTTGTTTTTCCGGTGCAGGTAAGTTTTTGAATTTAAAGTTTATCCACACAAAGGTTCAGCTTTTACTGGTATGCGCGTAGCAAAGTGTTGATCATCGTGATTAGAATTGCCGCCACAAGAAAAGATAAAAAAATATTTCTCCGCGGCTAAAAAAACAACGAGAAAATTTCGCAGACTGGCAGGCGCGACATCGCGTTCATTGGGGGCACATCAGGTGGGACGTTCCGTTTGGCATAAATGCCTAGATCGGTTACAGGACGAACTTTCGTCTCAACAATTCAATACATGGATAAGGCCACTGCAGGCACGCGCTGACGATAACCGCGTGCGCATCCTGGCACCGAATCGATACGTTAAAAATCAGGTTCAATCGACCTATATTGACCGAATCACCGAGCTGCTCGAGACGCTGAGCGAACCGGGTACGCAGCTGGAAGTCTGTCTGGATATCGGAGCGCTGGTTGAAAGCGACCCGGAACTGGAAGTGGAAAAGGCGCCTGTCCGGGCAGATGGCACCGGAGGTGTGGCTGAGAAATATGCCGGTGCCCATCAGCTCAATACCGAATTCACTTTTTCGACATTTGTTGAAGGCAAATCAAATGAAATGGCCAAGGCGGCCGCCTCTCAGGTAGCGCTGAATGCGGGTAAATCTTATAACCCGTTGCTGCTCTATGGTGGCGTCGGACTTGGGAAAACGCACCTGATGCACGCGGTTGGCAATCAGGTGAAGGCAGAAAGTCCCAACGCCAAGGTGGTTTATCTGCATTCGCAGCGATTTGTGCA